>Ga0116217_10003764_pt1 | contig 13692 bp, 14 predicted proteins | sample Sb_taG_6_FD_89697 | JGI IMG/M metagenome (GOLD analysis project Ga0116217, IMG submission 89697) | Peat soil microbial communities from Weissenstadt, Germany - Sb_50d_4_PS metaG | ecosystem: Environmental > Terrestrial > Soil > Wetlands > Peat | place: Germany: Weissenstadt | collected 2010-09-21 | reverse complement strand
CTGGTAGGCGGCGATGGGAACGTCGAAGCGTTGCCGCGCCCGCCAGATCAGGTCCAGGTACGGCAGGGCCGGCTTGACCATGATGATGTCGGCGCCTTCCTGGAGGTCGAGCTCGATCTCCAGCATGGCCTCGCGGCCGTTGGCCGGATCCATCTGGTAGCTCCGCCGGTCGCCGAACTGCGGGGCCGAATCGGCCGCCTCGCGAAAGGGTCCGTAGAATACCGACGCGAACTTGGCCGCATAGGAAAGGATGGGAGTCTTCTCGTAGCCGTTGGCGTCGAGGGCCTGCCGGATGGCCCACACGCGGCCGTCCATCATGTCGGAGGGCGCCACGATATCGGCGCCGGCGCGCGCGTGCGAAAGCGCCGCCTTCGCCAGCCATTGGAGCGTGGTGTCGTTGTCCACGTCGCCATCCTTGACGTACCCGCAATGGCCGTGGCTGGTGTATTCGCAATTGCAGACGTCGGTGGCGATCAGCAGGCCCGGCGTTTCGCGGCGGAGGGCGCGGATGGCCCGCTGCACGATGCCGTTGTCATCGTAGGCCCCGGAGGCCATTTCGTCCTTGATTTCCGGAAGCCCGAAGAGGATGATGCCGCCGATTCCCAGCGCCTGGACCTCGGCGCACTCGGTCACCAGCTCATCGATGGACATCTGATAATTGCCGGGCATGGCGCCGATCTCGCGGCGCACCCCCTCTCCCGGGCAAACAAACAGTGGCAGGATGAATTGCTCCGGATGCAGGTGGGTTTCACGAACCAGGCCGCGCAGCGACTCGCTGGCGCGGAGACGACGAAGACGTTGCGCGGGAAACGGCATTACCCGAATTGTAACGCGGGACGCGGGAAGGGCCGAATTCAATACCCGGCCTGTTTATCGACGACGTTGAGCAACGGCAGGCCCTCGGTGTAACGGCGCACGTTTTCGGCGAACAGGTCGATGAGACGGACCTGGCGGTCGGGGCTCCATCCCGAGGTGTGCGCCGACATGACCACGTTGGGGCAATCGAAGATAGGGTGACTGGAGGGCGGCGGCTCGACGGGAAAGACGTCCAGGCCCGCGCCCGCGATCCAGCCTTCCTTGAGCGCCTGCACCAGCGCCATATCGTCGAAGAGCTTGCCGCGGGACAAGGCGAGAAAATGCGCGGTCTTCTTCATGCCGCGGAAGACCTTTTCGTTGAACATGCGCTCGGTGTGCGGCGTCAGCGGCGCTGCGCCCACCAGGACGTCCACCTGCGGGTACATCTCCGGGAACCAGCCGGGATCGTGCAGTTCGGCGACGTAATCCGGCTTGGGCACCGGCTTGGCATCGGTGGCCACAATCCGCATGTCGAAGCCGTAATGCGCGCGCCGCGCGAGGGCGCTGCCGATGCCGCCCATGCCGACGATTCCCATGGTGCGCCCGACCAGCTCGGTGTGATCCTCCGACTTGGCGGTGCCCACGCGCTGCATGGTGCGCTGCTTGTAGAACTGCGGCATGTAATACTTGGCGAGGCCGCGGGTGAGCGACAGGAGCAGGCCCATGGCGGTCTCGGAGATGCCGGGCGCGAAGACGCGCTGGTAATTGGTCAGGACCACGGGGCTGTTGCGCATGGCGGGATCCTGATTTTCCATTCCCGCTTCGCCGGACTGCACCCATTGCAGTTTCTTGGCCGCCTGGAGCGTGTCGGCGCGGACGTCACCGTAGATCACTTCGGCGTCCTTGACCTTCTGGTCGAATTCCTCGCGCGATTTGCAGACCGCCAGTTCGACCGGTGCTTTGGTGGAGGCCGCTTTGATCCGCTGGATCTCCGCGGGCTCGAACTGGAACATGGTAACGATCCGCAGCACGTCCTGCGGCGTCTGGGTGTCGCTGAGAAGGACGGGGGGAATCACGACGGCCTTGCGGTTGGCCGCGACCGCCGGTACAGCGGCGGCGGTTGACATAAACGTTCGTCGGGTGGGCTTGGCCATGCCGGAAGCATATCACAATGGGGGCGGGGGAGCCTGAACGGCCCCATGCCGATCACTGGCGAGGGAGCGTGGCGATGTAGGCCTGCCACTGCTTTTCCAGATTGGCGATCGCCTTGTCATGCTTCTCGGCGAGCGTGAGGAGGGCCCCGATCCGGTTATCGTGTGCCACAACGGTGCCGGCCAACGGGTCCACTATGCCGGCCAAGCGCTCCAAGTTCGCGGCGACGCGGTCCAGTTTTTCTTCAGTCGTCATGCTCCTTGCTCCTGCTTCGCCTTCCTGCCCGATGGCGTGCGGCGGCCTACTGTTCCAGGTTGTCGAACCGCTTGTCGTGGCCGCTGAGCCGCTCGTCGTGGATGGCGATCATGCGCTCCATGCGTTTGGTTGTCTCGCTGAGACCTTCCATGATGTCCAGCATCCTGCTCATTCGCGCGTCCCACTTCTTCTCCAGGTCCTGGTGCATCGCGGCGAGGAGTTCCACGCTCTGAGTGAGCGCTTCGAGCCGTGCGTCGATGTTCAATTGACTTCTCCCGCCCGATGGATTCGAGCTATTTCAAGATTAACCTACTTTCGCACCCACTTCTGCACGCGCCAGGTCTTGATTTCCACCGTGTAAATGGCGCCGTCTTCCGGGTCGACCGAGATGCTGTGAGCGTAATCCACCTTGCCGGGGGCCTTGCCGTAGGCACTGAGGACGCCCAGCACCTGGCCCTCGAGGTTGAGCTTCAGGATGCGGTCATACCGGCCGTCGCACATGTAAATGGCTTGTTCCTTGGGAGCGTAGTACAGTCCCCAGGGTGCGCCGATGTCATTCCAGCGGGCGAGGAACCGGCCGTTCTCGTCGAACACCTGGACGCGCTCGTTGGTGCGGTCGGCCACGTACACGCGCCCGCGGGAGTCCACTTGCACATCGTGGACCAGGTTGAACTCGCCGTCGCCGGTGCCCTTCTTGCCCCATTGGCGCACGAAGTAGCCATCGGGCGTGAACTCGATCACGCGCGAGTTCACATACCCGTCCGAGACGTAGAGGTTCCCGTTGGCGCGGAAGGCCACGTTGGTCGGGCGGTTGAAGGCGTCCTGGGCGTCGTTGTTTCCCGGAACGCCCTGGCGGTTGCCCAGGATCATCAGAATGCGGCCTTCCGGGCTGACCTTGAAAATCACGTGGCCATCCACGTCCACGCACCAGAGATTGCCATCCGGGGCGACCCGCAGACCGTGGGCCGACTTGACGGGGAACGTCTCCTGGCTCCAAGCCTGGAGGAATTTGCCGTGGCGGTCGAATTCGATGACCGGCCAGTGGCCGCGGTTGAACACCCACACGTTGCCCTGCTTGTCGACGTCCACACCCGAGCACTCGCCGAAGTTGTAGCCCTTGGGCATCTGCGGCCAGTTGGCGTCCATCGAGTAGGGAAGGGGCGGTCCGGTCTTCAGTTTGGCCACCAGTTCCGGCGCCGGACGGTCGGTGGGCCGTCCCGGATTGGGCGCGGCTGCCTGTCCCCAGAGCATGCCGCAAACAGCCGCGGCGAGGCCGGTGAGCTTCATGTGTTTCGCCTCCGCGTGGGGTTACCATACCGTTTGCGGGGCGGGGAAGTCAAGGCCGGCGCACCGGGGAAACAGCACCCACCGCCACGCGGTGTGGGACCGGTTGGCGCCCTCCCCAACATGGGGGACTTGACAAGCCGCCGCACCCGGATAGAATAAATCTCATCAAAGCGTTGGTTATGCAGACCGCTTGCGTTCACAACCGCACCCAGATTATTGCCAGGAGAGATGGAGTGGACTACGTCGAGTGCCTCGACTGCCGTCAGATCTTCGAGGCCGAAGATCTTGAACCCGTCCCCGCGGACGAAGAAGAGGAATAACCCTCCACGGGCTTGCTAGCATGGAGAGACATGCACGATCTCTCCAGCTTCCGCAACAACTTCGACCGATTTGCGCAACGGCTGGCCACGCGCGGCCCCATGCCCTCCCTGGACCAGTTTCGGGAGCTGGATTCGCGCCGGCGCAGGGCCATCTCCGAGACCGAGCAGTTGAAGGCGCGGCGCAACGCCGAGAGCGCGGAGATCGCCAGGCTGAGGCGGGAGGGCGCGGACACCACCGAGCGCCAGAAGCAGATGCGCGCCATCGGCGACGAGATCGCCGCGCTGGACGAGCAGGGCAAGCGCCTCGACGAGGAGTTTCGCGAGCTGCTGGCAGGGATCCCAACCTGCCGCACGAATCCGTGCCCGTCGGGAAGTCGGAGGCCGACAACGTCGAGGTGCGCCGATGGGGCCAGCCGCGCAGCTTCGATTTCGAGCCCAAAGCCCACTGGGACCTGGGGCCCGAGCTGGGCATTCTGGACCTGGAACGCGCCGCCAAGATCACCGGCGCGCGGTTCGCCTTGTACTGGGGGCTCGGCGCCAGGCTGGAACGCGCGCTCATCAATTTCATGCTGGACGTCCATACCAGGGAGCATGGCTACACCGAGGTGCTGCCGCCCTTCCTGGTGAATTCCCAGAGCCTGTTCGGCACCGGCCAACTGCCCAAGTTCAAGGAAGACCTGTTCAAGTGCGAGGGGCACGACTTCTGGCTGATCCCCACCGCCGAAGTGCCGGTCACCAACATCTACCGGGACGAAACCCTGGAGGCGGACGCCCTGCCCATCCGCCTGTGCGCCTACACGCCGTGTTTCCGCAGCGAAGCCGGATCCTACGGGCGCGATGTCCGCGGCATTATCCGGGTGCACCAGTTTCAGAAAGTGGAGCTGGTGAAATTCACCCGCCCGGAGGAGAGTTATGAAGAGCTGGAAAAGCTGACCGCCGACGCGGAGGACATTCTGCGACGCCTGGGCCTGCCCTATCGAACGGTGGTCCTGTCGACTGGCGACACGGGATTCAGCGCCGCCAAAACATACGACCTGGAAGTTTGGCTGCCTGGCCAGAATGGTTACAAGGAAATCTCCTCCTGCTCCAACTTCGAGGCCTTCCAGGCGCGCCGCGCCGGCATCCGCTACAAGGCCGGCAAGAAATCGGAGTTCGCCCACACGCTGAACGGCAGCGGCCTGGCGGTGGGGCGGACGTGGGTGGCCATCGTGGAAAACTACCAGCAGAAGGACGGCAGCGTGGTCATCCCGGAGCCGTTGCGCCCCTACCTCAACGCCGAGGTGATCCCGGCCCGCCCGGCGCCCTGAGGTTCGAACCGCCGCCGGAAGCAAGGACGAATTCGCATGGATTGGCAATTGATCGGCGCGCTCGTGAAGCTGCGCTACAAGCTCATCTGGGCCAAGACGCGCACGCGCAACGGCAGGATCGCGCTTTTTTTTGCCGGCTACATTCTGCTGGTGATGCTCATCTCGGTGTTCGCGGCCGGCGGCGTCGGCGCAGCCATCGCCGGCGTGCGCACGGGCAAAGCCTACCTGATCACGGCCGCGGTGCTGGGCGGGCTGTACGTCCAGGCGCTGCTGGCGACGGTGGTGCTCGGCTTCGGCGTGAACTCCGCGTTTGCCGACAGCGAGCTGCGCCGCTACCCGCTCAAGGCGGGGGAGCGGCGGTTCGCGCGCCACTTCCTCGGAATCCTGGACCCGTTCTGGTACCTGATCGTGGCGTTGGAACTGGGGCTGGCGGTGGGTCTGTACGTGGTGGGCGCGGCCAACTTCTGGATCGCGGTGGCGGCGGTCCTGCTGTTGTACGTTTCGAACTATCTGCTGGCGCGAGTGGTGGCGATGCTGGTGGAAAGGCTCGTCGGGCGGAAGGGCGGATCGGCGGTGCTGCTGGGCCTGGTCCTGTGCATGGGCCTGCTGCCGACACTGGTGGCGCCCGGCGCCAAAAAGAATCCGCACGCGTGGGACCCGGTGGTGCACGCGCTGGAGTTCACTCCTCCCGCCGGCGCCGCCGCGGCCATGACGCGCCACGGCATGGACGGACTCTACGGCATGACGATTCTGGCGGTGTGGCTGGCGGGTCTGTGCGCCGCTGTGGTGGCGCTCGAGCGGCGGCCGCCGCAGAAAAGAATCGCGCAGGCCACCACGTTGTCTTTTGAGAGCCCGTGGGACCGGCTGGGCGTGCTGTTCGGCCCGCGCGACGGCCCGCTGGTGGCGCAGTGGCTGCGCTTCTATTCGCGCAACAACCGTTTCCGCACGATCTATCCGCTGGCTCTCCCCATCATCGCGTTTATCGTGGTGACGCAGGCCAGGGTGGCGGGGCCGAAAGGCCAGTTTGCGAACGTCCTGGGGGCGTTCACGCTCGTCGGCTGCGTCGGCACCATGCAGTTCGCGGTCAACCAGTTTGGCTACCTGGGCGGGGGTTTCCGGCGCTATCTCCTCCTGCCTGCCGGCGCCACGGACATTCTGCGAGCCGGCAGCTACGCCTTTCTGATTCTGAGCGCGGCGCTCATTCCCGTGGCCACGCTCGCCGTGGCCCTGTTCTCACCGGTGCCCCTGGATGTTTTCAAGCTGATGATGCTGTTCGGCGGCGCGGTGTTCGCCCTGTTTTTCATGCACGGCGTCGCGCTGTGGTCGTCGCTCTACGGCACGCGCAAAAGCAACTTTTACTCCAGCTTCGGCAACGATCTTTCGCTCGTGGGGAACATCGTGGTCATCGGCGGAGTGATCGCCCTGATCGCCTTTCCGCGCGTGCTGGTGAAGTTCTGGCCGGGCGCTTTGGAGTCGCAAAACTGGTGGATGGTGGTCCCGCTGGTGCTGGCCGGCGCGGCCTTCTACAGCTTCTCGCTGCGCAGCGCGGGCGCCCTGTTCCAGGCGCGGCGCGAGCGCATGCTGGCGATCATCGAAGGAAGAGGATAACGGTGGATTACGCCATTCGCATTTCCCGCCTGGTGAAGAAATACGGCGCCGTGACGGCGGTGGAAAACCTTTCGCTGGACGTGCCGCGGGGCTCCATGTTCGGCTTTCTGGGCCCCAACGGATCGGGCAAGAGCACCACCATCGGCTGCCTCACGGGCCTGCTGGACCCCAACGGCGGCAGCGTCGAAATCCTGGGCCAGCGTTTCGACTGCGAGAACTCCGCGCTCAAGCGCCGCATGGGCGTGATGCCCGAAACCCTGGGCCTGTTCGAGCCGCTGTACGCCCACGAGTTCCTGGCCTTCATCGCCCGCATGTTCGGCCTGGACGAGGCGACCGCGCGCAAACGCGTCACCGAGCTGCTGGACGCGCTGGAGCTTGCCGAGGCGCGGAAAACCCTGGCGGAGTACAGCACGGGCATGCGCAAACGCGTGGCCTTCGCCGCCGCGGTGATTCACTCGCCCGAGGTCCTGTTTCTCGACGAGCCGTTCGAGAGCATCGACCCGGCGGGCGTGGCGCTGCTCAAGCAGTGGCTGCGGCGGTTCACCGAGCAGGGCCGCACGGTGTTCATCACCAGCCACGTGCTCGAAACCGTGGAACGCCTGTGCGACCAGGTGGCCATCATCACCAAGCCCGGCAAGCTGGTCTGGCAGGGCGATATCACGGTGCTGGCGAACGATGGCGCGATCGCTTACGACGGGAAGCAGTTCGATGCGCTGGAGCCGCTCTTCCTGCACCTCACCGGGGAGCGGTACACCGATCTGAACTGGCTGTAGGGGCCGCAGCGCCGCTATTTGGCGTTCTCGAAGCGCACCCGAACGTTGCCGTGCGCCTCGATTTCGCCGGTGTCCTCGCGGAAATCGGCTGCATCGGCGTGCATGATCATGTACTGCCGGGTGACGATTTTCTTGGACCCCTTCGTCCCGGGGGGCAGCTCCACGCAGCAGGTCCTGATCTCGACGTTGCCCTTCAGGTGGATGAGGGCCGCGTACGGGCTCGCGGGTGCCGCCGGCGGATCCTCCCGCAACATGCTGTCCGCGGTGACGCCCATGTTGAAACTCGCGGTGCGGGTGGAGTAGTGCGCCCGGTTGTCCTGGGCCACTACCGGCGCCAGGCAGATGGTGAGTACGCAAACGAGGACCTTCATGGAGACCTCCAACAGAGTTCGAGACGTGGCCGCCGGAGGGGGCGTTCCAGTTTAAACTGGCTCTCATGAAGCTTTATCTCGAGCCCACCTGAACCTCCTGCCGAGCGCGGCATGAAGGACCACCCGCCCCCGCGCGCCGAGGCGCTGCGTCTGATGTCGGAGAACCCCAACCTGATCAAGCGCCCGATTCTGGTTAGTGGCAACCGCATCGTTCTGGGGTTCGACGAGGAGGCGCTGTCGGGAATGAGCGGGTGAAGGGCGGCGGATGCTGCTAAGGCGCGCTTTCCACGCCCTGATTCCGACGCCGGCCTTCCTGGGCCAGTTTCAACACCACGGCGGCGGTGGCCGCGGGTTCGTGACGCACCTTGTCGGTGAGCTGGGCCAGCTTTCCCGCCATCACCTTCAAGCCCATCTTGAAAATGGCATCGATGTCGCTTTCGACCGGCAGCGCCGCCTGACGGGCGTACCGTTTCTTGACCGCGGACGTGATGGGCCGGATGTTGACCACGGCGTAATCCAGGAGATTGGCGCCGGCGTGCCGATGGATGGCGCGCACGTGATCGGAAGCGCGGAACTCGGTGGTTTCGCCGGGCTGCCACATCAGGTTCACGAAGTATGCCTTTACGGCGGACGACCGGCGGATGGCCGCGGGAATCCCTTCCACCAGCAGGTTGGGAATCACGCTGGTGAACAGAGAGCCCGGACCGAGGGTGATGACATCCGCCTCGGCAATGGCGGTCAACGCGGCGTCCAAAGGCCGGGCCGTGCGCGGGACCAGGCGGATGCGCGAGATTTTGTGCTGGCTGCGGCTGATGAGGGTTTCGCCCACCACGCGGGTGCCGTTGGCCAGCCTGGCTTCCAGAGCCACGTTGTCGGCGGTGGCGGGGTAGATGCGTCCGGCGATGTTGAGCACCTCGGACGACGCGCGGACGGCTTCCGGGAAATCGCCCATGATCTGCGTGAGGGCCATCAGGAAGAGGTTGCCGAAGCTGTGGCCCTTCAGCCCGCGGCCGGCCTGGAAGCGGTATTGAAAGAGGCGCGAAAGCAGGGCCGAATCCTCGCTGAGGGCCACCATGCAGTTGCGGATATCGCCGGGCGGCAGGACGTCGAATTCGCGGCGCAGGCGTCCCGAGCTGCCGCCGTCGTCGGTGACCGTGACAATCGCGGTGATGTCCACGGTGGTGGCCGGGTCTTCGGCCTTGGTGTACCGTTTCAGGCCCTCGAGCAACGCGGACAACCCGGTGCCGCCCCCCATGGCAACCACGCGGAGTGGGGAAGAATCTTGCAGCTTCCGCTACCAGCCCTTCTTCTCGGGATAGAGTAGCGCGTCCAACGGCGGCTGATTGGCGATGGGAGCGAAGTCCGCATCCTGGCGGGCGATGAGCCGATTGCGCGGCTCCAGTTCGATGGCCCGTTTGAGACTGTCAAAGGCCCTGGCGGAATCGCCGCCGAGGGCGTGCGCCAGGGCCAGGGCGTAATGGATATGATCGGCGTCGGGCGCCATTTCGAGGCCGCGCTGGAGATGCGCGCGCGCTTCGGCCAGGCTGCGGGTGTTGATCAGAGCCACGCCATAGTTGTAGCAATCTTCGGCCGAGCCCAGGGCCACCGGGGGCTTCTCCAGCCGCCGCTCGCACATGGCGATGTGCAGGCGCGCCCGTTGCGCCACGTCGCGTTCCGGCCCATGCGTGGCGGTGAGGAACAGGTCGCGCGCTTCCCGGAACTTGCGCGCGTGGAACAGTTTCACCGCGGCTTCGAAGTTTTTGAGCTGGTTCTGGGGATTCGGCGGCAGCGCCACCGCGACGGCGGATTCGGGCGGGTGCGCCGCGGCGCGCGCCGGTTCGGACGGCTTGGATGGGGTCGAGGCCGGTGGTTTGGTCGTTCGCCTTTCGGCGCCCTTGGGGGCTGCGGTCTTTTTCTTGTCGGGCATTCTCGGCCGGCCAATCCCAACACGGGGGCGATTAGCGTTTATACCAGACAGCCAGTGGCGGGTGCAAGCGGCTCGGTCAGGCACGGCGCCGCCGCGGATCTTAATCCGGATCACCGGCGCGCCGCCACCCACTCCCGTGTTACGGAGACCCGGCCGATCCGCCGCGGCGCATCAGCTTGGAAATGAAGCCGGACATGCTCGTGTCCTCACTGGCTTCGAGATACCAGGAACCTATGGGCATTTTCGTCCAACGTATCGCCTCTTCCACCAGGAATGCCGCGGGATTGTGGCGCTGGTGCAAACGCAAGTACGCAAGAGCCGCTTCCAACAGCTGAACCACATCGCGGTCGGATGCGGCGGCGGCCACCCGGGTGCCCGCGGCGGCCGGGATCTCACCAGTCGCAGCGGTCTCCCCGGAATCGGGTGCGGCCGAATCGGGTGCAGCCGAAGCCTGCTCGCCGCCCGTCTTTCTCAGGCACTGGGCGGCGAGACTCCGGCATTCTTCGAGGGCTTCCGCTGTCCGCCGGAACGTCGGCCGCTCGTCCTCGGGCGCGCCGGCGTAATACCGCTCCACAAAGCTCCGAAGAGCCTCCAGTTCCGCGGAGGCATTCTGCATCGTGTTCAGCAGCGACCGGTAATACGCCGGGGTGGATTTGGCGACGGCGTCCTCGAATGCCCTGGCTCGTTCTTCGATCATCTGGCGCCGCGCTTCGGGGTCCTCATTCTTGGCCGGCCGGCTCTGCCGCAGGATCTGCAACTGCCGGTGGTCCGCCCAGGAAAATTCCCCTCCCGTGCGAGGATCCGTGATGGGAAGCTGTCCGATCGCCAACGGCAGAAAATTCTCGTGGTCGAGCCGCTCGAGCAGGACCAGGCGGTTGGTGAAGTCCTTGCCCCGCTCATCGGTTTCCGGCATGGGGTAAAGGGAATCGGAGAAGCGCTCCTGAATGACGCGAATAAATCGAAGGGACGGTCCAAGGGCCGCCCACCCGCGGCTGATCACGGCCGCCTGGGCAAGAGAAACAGCCGCTCCAAGCTCCTTGCCTTTGGCGAACGCGTCGATCAGCATTTTTTCCACTTCGCGCCATTCCTTCTTGCGCTGCTGGGCCAGCGCAGACGCGACTGCAGCCGCATCCACCCGGCCCTCTTGCGGCTCCAGGATTTCATTCTTGCCGCCGATAATCAACTTGCGCTTATCTTCGATATCCGCCAGCAACATCGATTTGCCATCGACCGTCACCTGGCGCAGGTCCGCGCCCACCGGATTCTCTTCGGAAACGGGAGCCAAGAGTCGTTCGAAATCGAATCCCACTGCGGCGGCAGATGGGTCGGCGGTGGACATTTTTTCCTCCGTAGTGGCGCGAGTGACGCTTGACCCGGCGGGGATGGCGCGGGCTGCGCCACGAACTTTCAACTTCATGATAAGGCAGGATGCCAAGTGCCGGAGCAGCGATGGACTGCCGGGGGAGGCGCCTTTGGCAGGATGCGCCGCGCCGCCAAAGAGGGACGGAGTCCCAGCTTATCCTACTGGCGCTTGGTGAGCAGGACGGTGGCCTCCACGGGCTTGCCGCCGCGCAGGACTTTGACCTTTACTTCGTCGCCGGGTTTCTTGGCCTGCAAAGCGTAGGTGAAGTCGTACAGGTTCTGAATGGGCTTGCCGTCGAACTCCACCATCACGTCGCCGGCCAGGAAGCCGGCTTTGGCGGCGGGCGAGCCCTCGCGCACATCGGCGAACTTCACGCCCTTGACCCCTTCGCCGAAATCCGGAACGGAACCGAACCAGGGGCCGTAGCCCGAGCCGGAAGAGGAAGACGTCACCGGTCCCTGGGGCGGCGGGGCCACCCGGATGTATTGCGGACGCTCGGGGCTTTGGCGCAGATCCCCGGCCACGTCGGCCACCATCTCCAGCAGTTTGGCGGCATCCGGCGCGTCGATCTTGTCCCAGGTGTCGCTGGGTTTGTGATAGTCGGCGTGAAGTCCGGAAAAGAAGAACAGCACCGGCACCTTCCCGATGGTGAAGGAGGTGTGATCGCTGGAGCCGTAGCCGGAAGTGTCGGAGTAGTCGAGGTTCAGGTGATGCTGGGGCGCGATGCGGTCGAGCATCGCGCGGAAGGTCGATCCGGTGGCCACGCCTCCGATGTACACTTTGCTTTCGCGCACGCGGCCGATCATGTCCATGTTGATCATGGCCACGGCGTTGGCCAGGGGAAGCTCGGGGTGCTCCACATAGTAAGCCGAACCGAGCAGGCCGAGCTCTTCGCCGGCGAAGGTCAGGAACAGGATGCCCCGTTTCTGTTTCGGCTGCGAGGAGAACCAGCGCGCCAGCTCGATGACGCCGGCGGTGCCGGAAGCATTGTCGTCGGCGCCGGGGTGAACGGTGCCGGTCATGCTGGGGGCCAGCGAATACTGCCCGCCCAGCCCCAGGTGGTCGTAATGCGCGCCGATGACGACGTACTCGCCGGTCGCGCCCGGCAGATATCCGGCGACGTTGTGGACGGTCTTGATCTCGCGCTCCACGTCGAGTTGGGCATCGACGCGCAGGGAGTCGGGGAAGGCGAAGGATTCGGGCGCGGCGGTGCGGTCGATATCCGCCTCGACGGTGGACAGATTCTTACCCGCGGCGGCGAACCAGCCCTCGACGGTCTGCTCTTTGACCTGCACGAAGGCGATGCCGGCATCGGACGGCCCGCCGCTATCGGAGAACTTCTGGAGCTCGTCGGGCTCGCCGGGATGATGGACCGCGTCGTTGACCAGGATCACGGCGGCGGCGCCGTGCATTTTGGCGTTGCTGGCCTTGCTGGGCAGCAGCGAGTGCTGGGTGTAGTTCTTGCCGTCGAAGACGCTGTGTTCGTCAAACTCCTGGGGTTCGTGGCGCAGCACCAGGACGATTTTGCCTTTGACGTCGAGGCCGGCGTAGTCGTCGTAGTGGTATTCGGGCGCGGTGATGCCGTAGCCCGCGAAAACCACGGCGGCGTTGAGCCTGGCGGCGGACGAAAAGTGTAGCGGCACGAACTCCTCGGGGAAACGCAGCGCCGTGACATGGCCCTGGGAGGTCAAGCGGAAGTGGCTGGAGTTGCCCAGCTTCGCGGAAGTGGTGACCCGGAACGCCTGGTAGTAACTCTTCCCATCGGCAGGCTGGAGGCCGAACTCGCGGAACTTGCGCGAGATGAAGGCGGCGGCTTTCTCGAGCTCGGGCGAGCCCGTGGCGCGGCCGCGCATCTGCTCGGACGCCAGGAACTTGACGTCGTCCAGGTAGAGGGTGGGGCTGATGGTCTGGGCGGCGGCGGCCGCGGCAAACAGGAGTATGGCGGCGCAGGCGCGCTTGCCTGGGTTGATTCTGGTCGTCATTTCTTTGAAGGCGGCGTGATCGGTATGGTTTTCTGTTGCGGCGCGCCCGGCAGATTGAGCTTAAGCTCGCAGCCGCAGTCCTCGCCGGCGTTCTTGGCGGTCTTCTGGTATTCGATCTCGTAGTCGATGATGCTGCGCAGGGTGGGCCAATCGACGGTGCCCAGGCGGCGGCCGTTCACAAAGAGCGTCGGGGTTCCGCCGACTTCGAGAGCCTTGCCCTCATCCAGATCCTTCTGGACCTCGGCTTCGGTGGCCTTGGTGTCCATGCACTGGGTGAGTTGCAGGGCGTCGATGTCCTTCTGGCTTTTGGCCCATTCCAGCACCTGGTTCTTGAGGTTTTCGGCTGTGATGTCGTTCTGGTGGGCGAAGATCCAGTCGTGGAAGGTCCAGAAATCGGCGGCCTGCTGGCGATAGACGCAGCGGCTGGCGATGGCGCCCGCTTTGGCCCACGGGTGGATCTGCTCGAGGGGGAACGTCTTGAAGTACAGGCGCACCTGCTTGGGATAGGCGGTGAGCAGGTTCTGCCGCAGCATGGCGCCCTCTTCCTTGCAG
>Ga0116217_10003761_pt1 | contig 13714 bp, 13 predicted proteins | sample Sb_taG_6_FD_89697 | JGI IMG/M metagenome (GOLD analysis project Ga0116217, IMG submission 89697) | Peat soil microbial communities from Weissenstadt, Germany - Sb_50d_4_PS metaG | ecosystem: Environmental > Terrestrial > Soil > Wetlands > Peat | place: Germany: Weissenstadt | collected 2010-09-21 | reverse complement strand
TCTGTCACCAACCCACGTGCTGTGTCGTCGCCGTCATCCAGCCTGCCTTATTTCACCTTCGGGGTGGGGCTGTAGAGCCCCTCAGCGATGATGCCGTAGGCATTTGGGAAGTACCCGCCGGGAAACGAGCCGCCGGTGTCCTGCATGTGCCCGCGCACCATAGTGAAGAACAGCAGCTCGCCGTCATGGAAGATCGGCCGGATGAAGCCCCAATCCGGCAGATGGGTGTTATGGCCGCCGTGGTAGGGATCGTTGGTAAGGATCACGTCCCCGGGATGAAGGTTGTCCTTGAACTTCTCCCGGATGGATTCGATCGCAAAGGAGGTCCCGAGAAATTGGCCCGGCAGGCCCTCCGGCACCGCGACGGTCGACCCGTCGGCGAGCCAGACGCCGACCGACATGTCCTTCAGGGTCGCCATCAGATAGCTCTGCGCCGTCCGCGTCATCATGCTGCGCATTTCGCGGCACAGCGACTGAAAGCTGTGCCAGACGGTCGACAGCGTGAGCTGGTCTATAGGTGCCATGTCGATACCTCCATCCCGTCATCGGGTGACGGTCTGCTTATGCACTGGGGATGATGTGGGTTTCGCCAGGTCGGCGTGGCCACGACGCAGGCTGCCGCGGGAAAGGATCAGACGAGAACTCTGTACCGTGCAGGTGCGGTTTCTTGACCTCGGTTCCAACAATCAGCCGGTGCTATGCGTTACCGCTGCGATGCCTCATGGGGTCGTATTTGCTCGTGCAGTCTGCTCGTGCAGGTGTCTTTTGAAAACTATATCGCGGCAAGGCATCTCTGAATTGACTTTTGTCAAATGATCGAACTCGCGTGTTGACGGCCGGTGGCCCATCCCAGGCGCGCCGCGCTGCGGTTGTCGGCGCAACGCTAATCGGCGGTGATCTTGGCGGACAGTATCACCGGCGTCCAGCGGTCGGCGCTTTGCCGGATCAACTCTCTCATTTCGTCCGGCGTGCTGCCGAACGGCGTAGCTTCGAGATCGCGAATGCGTTGTTGGAGGTCAGGCATCTTGATCGCCTCCGCGATCGCCGCGGACATCTTGGCGGTGATTTCCTTCGGCGTGGCGGGCGGCGCCGCGATCGCCATCCACGTATCGGAATAGAGGCCCGGCACCGCCTCGGCGAATGTCGGCACGTCGGGGAATGCCGGCAATCGCTCGCGGCTTCCAACCCCGAGAATTTTCAGCTTTCCAGCCTTGACGTACTGGAGGCCAGTGAGAAGATTGTCGGGAAGCACGTCCACCTGCCCGCCGAGCAGGTCATTGAGCGCCGGCGCCGAGCCGCGATACGGGATGTGTAGGATGTCGACCTTGGCCAGCATCTTCAGTGCTTCCATCGTGAGATGGGCGATCTGGCCTTTGCCTTGCGACGCATAGGTCAGCTTGCCCGGATTGGCGCGCGCATAGGCGACGAGCTCGGCGACGTTATTGGCCGGCAGGTTCGCGCGGCCGAACAGCACGGTCGGATAGGTGGCGAGGACGCTGACCGGCTCGAACGCGCGCGGATCGAAGCTGAGATTGGGATTGAGCAGGTGATTGACGCTGAAGCTGAGCTGCGGCGCGTTGACGAACGTGTAGCCGTCGGGCGCGGCCCGGAAGACCTGCTCGGCGCCGACATTGCCGCTCGCACCGGGCCTGTTCTCGATGACCACGGTTTGACCGAGGATCGTGCGTAGCTTGTCGGCGACGATGCGCGGCAAGAGATCGGCGGTTCCCCCCGGCGGAAACGGCACCACGATGATGATCGGACGGCTCGGATAATTCGATGCGATTTGCGCCCCGGCGGCCAAGTCGAGCCCGCATGCGAGCAGGATCGCACCGAGCAAGACGGACGTCATTGTGCGGCAATACATGGGATCGCCCTTTTGTCATCGCCCACGTTGGAATGATCGAGCCATGCTGGAGCAAGTCTCATGTTGGAGCAAGTCCAATGCATTTGGCGTTCCAGGTCGTGTCGCCGCGTGGTCGGCGATCCAAGGCACAGCCTTGACGTGGGCACCGGCTGTCGACATTGTTCGATTGCTACCGAATACTGCGCGTCCTCGTTCTCGTCGGTGCGCCAGCCGGGATGCCCGATTTGCCAAGCCCGTCTGAGACAGCTGCGTCCAGATCATCTCTTGCGGCCGAGAATGCCCTCTTTCTTCTGCGGCGCATGCAATTGATTCGCTCGTTCGAAGAGCAGGTGCGGAACCTGTCGGCGGGAGGCGCGGTGCCTGGTCTCGTGCACCTGTGCGCTGGGCAGGAGGCTGTTGCCGTCGGCGTTTGTTCGGTCTTGCGACCCGCGGATATGATTGCCAGCAATCACCGCGGTCACGGTCATTGCCTCGCGAAGGGCGCTCGCTCCGATCTGCTGATGGCCGAGATTTTGGGACGCCGTAGCGGTTACGGCCTCGGTCGTAGCGGATCACTGCATCTCGTGGACCTTGCCAGCGGGAACCTTGGGACCAACGGCATCGTCGGCGGAGGTATTCCGCTCGCAGCCGGCGCCGCCCTGAGCGCCAAACGACGCGGGCGCGGAGACGTGGCCGTATGTTTTTTCGGTGACGGCGCCCTCAATCAAGGTTTGATGTTCGAAGTCATGAACATGGCTGCGATCTGGCGTTTGCCAGTGTTGTTCATCTGTGAAAACAACGGCTACGGCGAGTTCACCGCCAGCGAGGATGTCACGGCCGGGCGAAATCCGATCGAACGTGGCGCTGTTTTTGATATTCCCTCCGATGCCGTGGACGGAATGGACGTGCTGGCGGTGCAGGAGGCCGCCCGGCGAGCCGTCACGCGCGCGCGCGCCGGCGAGGGTCCAAGCTTCCTTGTGTGCACGACCTACCGCTACAGCGGTCATCACGTCGGCGACCATCAGGATTACAAGACCGAGGAAGAGGTGAAGGACTGGCAACGCAAGGATCCGATCCTGCGCCTCAGCCGCCATCTGCAGGATGAAGGGTTGGCCACATCTGCTGCGATCGCAGCGTTGAAGGCGGACGTCGATGCCGAAGTGCAAGCGACGGTCGCATTTGCGAAAGCGGCTCCACTCCCGGCACCTGACGATCTTCGGGCCTATCTCTATGCCTGAACCGCGCAACCTGACATATCGCGACGCTGTGCTGGACGCCCTGTTTATGGAGATGCGGCGCGACGATACGATCATCATGCTGGGTGAGGATATCGGCGTCGCGGGCGGCGTGTTCAAGCAGACTGAAGGCCTAATCGCCGAATTCGGGCCGGAGCGCGTGATCGACACGCCGATCTCGGAATCGGGGGCCTTTGGCATCGCGGTCGGCGCCGCGATGACGGGCTCGCGACCGGTATTCGAGGTGATGTTCGGCGACTTTATCACGTTGGTCATGGATCAACTGGTGAACCAAGCCGCCAAAGTTCACTACATGTCGGCCGGCCAGATTGCGGTACCGTTGGTGCTCCGCACCGCCGTGGGGATCGGCGCCAATCTGGGCCCGCAGCATTCGCAAAGCCTGCATGCCTGGGCGGCCCACATCCCCGGCCTCAAGGTGGTGATGCCGGCCACGCCGGCGGACGCCAAGGGCCTGATGGCGGCGGCGATCCGCGACAACAATCCGGTGGTTTTCGTTGAAGACCGCATGCTCTACAACGTCAGGGATATGGTTCCCGACGGCGAATATGTCGTTCCGATCGGGCGCGCTGACGTCAAGCGCGCCGGGACCGATCTGAGTGTGATTGCGACGTCGCGAATGGTACAGACAGCGCTGGCCGCCGCCGAATTGGCGGCGCAGGAAGGCATTTCGATCGAAGTCGTGGACCCGCGCAGCCTGGTGCCGCTCGACATTGCAACCATCGTAAGCTCGGTGAAGAAAACGTCGCGCGCGATTGTGGTCGATGGAGGCTACCGTCAATACGGCATCACCGGAGAAATCGCCGCGACGATCGCGGAAGAAGCCTTCGACTGGCTGGATGCTCCGGTGCTCCGGATGGGCGCCGAGAACGTGCCGATTCCGATCAGCAAATCGCTCGAGCCGCTGGTCCTGCCCAGTCCGCGCCAACTGGCGGAAGCCGCGGCGAAACTAGTGCGCGGGATTTGAATCTCCTCGCGGTTAAACGGAAGGAGGCTGAAGCCGGATGCGCCGCCGCTTCGCCTCGACGGTCGGCTTGAACGCCCGATCCGGCTTGACGGCCCATAGAAACGCGCCGTATATATAAACTTGGAATTATCCTGCGGATCTCGTTCGCATCCCAGGTCGCGAAGAATTTCGATCACGATCTCGCGGTTACCAGGATCGGCAAATCGCGGGCGATTAGGTCATCATCTTGGGTCGGCCCCGCCCCGGGCCGGAGCAACGCGGCGAGCAAGGAGCAAGTCTCGTGGCCACCATCGACCCCATCACGCTTGCGACCGTCTGGCACTCCTTTCAGACTTTGGTGCGGGAGATGCGCCACATGGTGACGCGCACCTCCCAAAGCTACCTGATGTCGCAGCTCAAAGACGTCTCAGTGGGCATTTGGCTGGCCGATGGCTCGACGGTGGCGATGCCTCAGGGGCTACTCTGCCAATTCATGGGCACGAAATTCGCCATCCAGGCGATCAAGGAGCAGTTCGGCGACGACCTGCATCCGGGCGACGTGATCCTCACCAATGACCCCTACAAGGGCACCAATGTGCATCTGCCGGATTGGGGATTCATCCGGCCGATCTTCTACGAAGGCGAGTTGCTCTTCTTTACGCTGGTCCGCGGCCATATGATGGATACTGGCGGCTCCTTCCCGGGCGGTTATTTCCCCAACTCCTTCGATATTCACGCCGAAGGCCTCTGCATCTCCCCGATCAAGGTGTTCGAGAAGGACCAGGAGCGCAAAGATGTGCTCGGCCTGATCTTCAACAATGTCCGCTGGGCCGAGGCCGTACGGGTGGACAGCTACGCCATGGTGGCGACCACCCGGTTTGCGGAAAACCGTGTCCACGATGTGATGCGCCGTTATGGCAAGGTCACCGTGATGGCCTGCATCCGGGAAATGCTCGATCGCACCGAGCGCGCGGTGCGGACGGAAATCGCCGCGATTCCCGATGGCACCTATTCCGGCGAGGCGTCCACTGACGACGACGGCACCGTTCTCGACCAACCGGTGACGGTGCGGTTGGACATCACGGTCATGGGCGACGGCGTAACGCTCGATTTCTCCCGCAGCGACGCCCAGCGCAAAGGCTTCGTCAATTGCCCGTTCGCGGCGTCCTACGCCATCGCCGTCGGCTCGATGATGCTGTTGTTCGATCCGACTCTAGCCGATTTTCACAATGAAGGATCGCTGCGTCCCATCAACTTCATCGCGCCGCCGGGCAGTGTCGTGCATCCGCTCTATCCGGCGACGGTCGGCGCGGCTCCCGTCAATGTGGGCCACCAGATCGCCACCGCGGTGCACGATGCGCTCGCCAAGGCGCGTCCGAACCGGGTGATCGCGGCATGGGGCAAGCGCCGCGGCGACTACGTCTTCGCGACTGACCCCCGCACTAAGCAGCCTTACATTCGCACCACGTTCGACTATGACGGCTCGGCCGGCGCGTGCACCGGCCACGATGGTCCGACAGGTCCGCTCTCGATCGGCTCGCTGGCCACTGTGATGCGCAGCAACGCCGAGGAGATGGAGATGCGTTTCCCCTGGCGCCTGTTGAAGTGGGAAGCGGCCACCGACTTGATGGGAGCCGGCCGGTGGCGGGGCGGCGGCGGCATTGAATGGCAGGCGTTGAACGAAGGGAGCGACGGCCGCATGGCCACCGGCAGCTCCGACGGCGACATGACGCCAGGGCTCGGGGTTCAGGGCGGTTGCCCGTCGCCGGCCTCGCGCACCTTCGTCGTCCGCGACGGCCAGCCGATCCGGGTCAAGCCGCACCGCATGGTGGAGATCAAGACCGGCGATATTCTGGCTAAGATCAGCGGCGGTGGCGGTGGCGTTGGTCTGCCGATCGACCGTCCGCCGGAACTGGTTGCGCTCGACGTGAAAAACGAGATGGTCTCAGTCGAAGCCGCCCGCAAGATTTACGGCGTGGCCGTTGATCCGGCGACGTTCGCTGTCGATGAGGCGGAGACCCGGCGTCTGCGTTCCCAGCCGCAGTCGTTGTGGGATGTCGTTATCAATGAGGATACCCTGGCCGTGGGGCTCACTCCCCACAAGGCCGGATAAGCGCAAGGGGCAGGCGCGAACGATCACGTCGGACAACCTGGCATAGAGCGGAGTAGGCCCGTGAAGCAGCTGACCATCGACGTAGGCGGAACGTTCACGGACTGTTTGGTGCTCGAAGACGGTGGGCAACTACAGAGGTTCAAGGCATCCACAACGCCCGACGACCCCACTCGGGGCTTCTTCGACGCGGCGTTGAAGGCCGCCGCCCATTATGGACAGACCCTGGACAAGTTCCTCGGCGACGTGGAGCAGATCATCCACGGCACCACGCTTGGCACCAACATCCTGATCACCGAGCGGGGCGCCAAGGTGGGCATGATCACCACCAAGGGTTTCCGCGATTCCATTGAAATGCGTCGCGGCATCAAGAACCTGCGCGGTTCCATGTTCGACGTGTTCATCGAGGCCTACAAGCCGTTAGTTCCGCGCTACCTCCGCCTCGGGGTGGAGGAACGCACGCTTTACGACGGCAAGGTGCTCACTCCGTTGAACGAGAATGAGCTGCGGACGGCGGCCCGCAAACTGCTGGACGAAGGTTGCACCGCGATCGCCATCTGCTTCCTGCACTCCTATGCCAACGGCGAGAACGAGCTCAAGGCCAGACGCCTGGTGCAGGAGATGGCACCCGATATTTACGTCACGACCTCGCACGAGATCCTGCCGGTCTGGCGCGAGTTCGAGCGCTTCTCTACTGCCGTGGTCAGCGCCTATATCGGCCCGGCGGTGACCCGCTATGCGCGCAAGCTGCAGAGCAGCCTGACCGAGCACGGCTTCCGCGGCCGGCTGTTGATGATGCTGGCGAACGGCTTGGTGCAGGTGGTGGACGAGTGCGTGGATCGCGCCGTGTATCTGCTCAATTCCGGCCCCGCCGCCGCTCCTTCCGCCGCGACCTATTTGGGCGGGCTCCATCGGAGCGAAAATCTTCTTTCCATGGACATGGGCGGCACCAGCTTCGACGTCTGCGTGATCAGAAACGGCGATATTCCCACCACCACCGAGTCCTGGGTCGGCGAGCATCGCGTGGCGATCAAGATGGTGGACGTTCCCACGGTGGGCGCTGGCGGCGGCTCGCTCGCCTGGATCGACTCGCTTGGCCTGTTGCGGGTTGGCCCGCAGAGCGCGGGCGCCGATCCCGGTCCCGCCGCCTACGGCAAAGGCGAGAATGCGACCGTCACCGACGCGGATCTGGCGCTCGGCTACATCCCGGCCGACTATTTCCTCGGCGGCGACATCACGCTCGATGTGCAGCGCTCGCATCAGGCGGTCGGCGCCATCGGTCGAGCGCTCAAGATGGATGTCGATCAGACTGCCCAGGCCATTTTCACCACCATCAATACCGTCATGGCGAACCTGATCACCGAGGTGTGCACCAAGAAGGGCCTCGACGTGCGGGATTTCACGCTGGTGGCCGGCGGCGGCGCCGGCGGCATTCATGCGGCGGCGATCGCCAAGCAATTATCGATCCCGATGGTGATGGTGCCGCGGGTGGCCGCATTGATGAGCGCGTTCGGCATGTTCGCCATGGACCTCGGGCTCGAATACGCCCGCTCATGCGCGCGCACGCAAAACCAGCTGGATTTTGCCGAGATCAACCGCTTGTACGCAGACATGCGCCAACAGGCGAAGGACGACTTCGTCCGCATCGGCATTCCGGAGGCGCAGTTGTCGTATCACCCCACGGTCGAGATGCGCTATGCCGGCCAGTTCCACGAGGTCGAGGTAGAGCTGCCGACCACTAAGCTCGATGCCGAAACCTTGCAGGCGCTGCTGAAGAGTTTCCACGCCAAATACGAGAGAATGTACACCTACTCGATGCCATGGCGGGGCGCCGAGTTCCTCACCTTCCGCCTCAAGGTGACGGCGCCCCGGCGGCCGATGACGCTTGCCGCCAACGTCAAGGCGTCGAGTAGCATCGAGTCCGCTCGTCGCGGCTCCCGCCGCTGCCAGTTCGACGGCAGTCCGCAACGCGTCGATACCCCGGTTTATGATTGGGACCGTCTTGCGCCCGGCCACAAGGTAAGCGGGCCGGCCCTCATCGACGACAAGACCACAACGGTGTTGGTGATCCCCGGATTCACCTGCGAGGTCGATCCCTATCGCAACTTGGTGCTGCAGCCTCGATAGCCTCGATCGCGACGGCAATTCACTTCGATAGGATATTGCGCGGCCAAATTGATTTTGATCAATGCCAGGGTCATGATCGGCGATCACCTTTATTTAAGAGTGCCGACATCCGCCGGAAATTTGGATGGTGGTGTCATCCGCTGAGAATCAGGTTTTGCGCTCCGCCAAACGAAACAGCAGCTTCCATCGTTCGCCGGGAGTTAGAGAGTAATTCGAGGAGTCATTGATGACGAATGATCGAATGAGCAAGCTGGCAGCTGTCAATTACTGGGATGAGCTCTTCGCGATGCGCGACCGGCAACGCGAGCAACGAAAGAACGGATTGCAGGTCATTAAGGAATCCGAGCTTCCGCTCGAGAGCAACCGTCAAGGCTTGATGCGCTGGTACATGCATCCGGCGATCACAGATACCGTGCTTTCCACATTGTGCTTCTTTCAACAGGTGATCCCGCCCGGAAGCCGCTCCGGCAGGCTGAAGTTTCAGGGCGGGCAGGTCATGCTGATTCTCGAAGGCAGCGGATACACCATGCTCGATGGCGTCAAGCACGCGTGGGAGGCGGGCGACATCCTCAATCTGCCGGCGCGGAGCAATGGCATTGTTATCCAGCACTTCAATACCGATCCTGTGAGGCCGGCGAAGTTCGTGGCCGCCGAACCAAACTGGTTCGCGTGCGTCGGCGTCGATCGAGGCTGCGGTTTCGAGCAGATCGAAGAATCTCCCGATTATCGCAGGCCACAGTGATGGATCTCCTTATTCGTCACGCCGTAACCGTCATGGACCTAAATCGAGTCGATTCGGTCAGGCCAATGCCCGCGCCTGTGGGTGACGCATCGCAGAGCAAACCGGAGTCCGAAGCCAAGGGAGACGAGAGCAATGGCTGAAGGGGAAAGAACGCGAGAGCGCGAGCGCGCGCCGCTTAAGGACAACCCCTACGAGCGGGTCATGAAATGGCGCAAGGAATTGGCCGACCGTAACCGAACCGGTCAGGTGGTGATCAAGCCGGCGGACCGGGAGGTGTTCGTGTCGCGCCAGGGACGGCTGCACTATTTTCTCAACCCATTCTCGTTCAAGGAAACGCCGCTACAAACCTGGCTGGTCTTCAAGCATGAGGTTCGCACCAAATCCGGAAGGCATCGCCACCAGGGCGGGGTCATCATCTATGTGATCGAGGGCAAGGGATATTCGGTCGTGGAAGGCGAGCGGATCGATTGGGAGAAAGGCGACCTCATGCTGCTGCCGATGCGGCCGGGCGGAGTTGAGCACCAGCACTTCAACCTTCAGCCCGGCAGCCCGGCGCTGTGGATCGCGTTCATCTCGATTCCGATCATCGAGCACATCGCCTCGGAGATGGAGCAGGTCGAGGTTTCCCCGGAATTCCAGAGCTAATGGCGCGTGCGCGCAGACCGACGGGTCGATGATGGGGCCCCGTGGCGCCGGATTCACGATTGATTTTGATCAATGCCTGGCCGGCCCTCTCCAGCAATATTATGGATGCCCACGAGAAAGAACTAAGGTCAAAGGCACGTGCGGGTAGGGTAGGCGAGGGCAGCGGATCGTTGATGTGAATTGGTTTCTCAAGCCATAACCTGGTCGAGGAATGGCGCTCGGCGTTCGATCAGCCATTCGTCCATACCGGGGCAGTGAGCGAGGCTCGAAACAATAGCAATTGTAGATCGCGCATGACGAGATTTCTCCAATGGCTCATGATCGGGCTGTTTGCCGCGCTCGGCGCAGTCCCGACTGCCGCGCAAAATTTTCCTGGCAGAGTGATCAGAGTCATCGTCTCGACGTCACCGGGTGGCGTCACCGATCTCGCGGCTCGCATCCTCGGCGCCCATATCACGGCCAAGACCGGACAGCCCGTCGTCATCGACAACCGCCCCGGCGCGAGCGGGAACATCGCCATGGAGGCGGTGGCAAAAGCCGCGCCCGACGGCTACACGCTCGGCTTCGCCAATACCGGCAATATCACGATCAACCCCTACTTGTTCGCGCAGATGCCGTTCGATCCATTGACCGACTTGGTGCCGGTCGGCCCGGTCGGCACGGTTCCGCTGTTCTTGGTAATTAACAGCAAGGTGCCGGCCAAGACGCTTTCGGAATTCATCGCCTATGCCAAAGCGAATCCAGACACCGTCAATTATGCGGGCGCGGGCGCCGGCACAACGCCGGATCTGGCGGGGCTCGAGTTCAACCGGCGCGCGGGGCTCAAACTCGTGATGGTGCCGTTCAAAGGCACCGGGCCCGCCACCACGGCGGTGATCGCCGGCGACGTGCAAGTCACGTTCGTCTCAATGGGACCGCATATCAGCTTCGTGCGCGACGGCACGTTGCGCGTGCTCGCGGCCGCAACGCCCAAGCGCGAGCCTTATATGGCGGACACGCCGACTTTCGCGGAGCTGGGATTTCCCGGCTTCGAGACCTCGACCTGGTTCTCGCTGTTCGCGCCGCACGGCACGCCCCAAGAGATCGTCGAGCAACTCAACCTCTATACCCGCACCGTGCATGACGATCCCGACGACAACCGGCGACTCGAAGCGAACTTCGTCGATCCGCTGGTAATGACGGCACCGGAATTCGCCGCGCTGGTCAAGGCCGACGCGGTCAAATGGGAGCGCATCGTGCGAGACACCGGTGCCAAGATCGAGTGAGCGTAAGTTTATCCGGGGAATCCCGGATAAAGCGGTCAATTTCTGCGGTGGACTGACGCAATCCCGTGGTTTCTCTCACCGCGGAAAGAAACGTCCGAAACCAATTGCTTGAAGGAGGGCGAAGGTGGTGAGTGAGCGCAAAGCAAGACTGGCGGCGGTGAACTATTGGGACGAGCTGCTCAAGTTGCGCGATCTTCAGCGTGAGCAAAGAAAGAACGGGCTTCAGGTCATCGAGGAAGACGAGTTACCGCTGGAGAACAACCGCCAGGGGCTGATCCGATGGTATATGCATCCATCGATTACCGACACGGTGCTGACGACCCTGTTTTTCTTTCATCAGGAGATCCCGCCGGGTAGCCGCTCCGGGAGGCTGAAGTTTCAGGGTGGACAGGTCATGCTGATCATTGAAGGCAAGGGTTACACCATGGTCGATGGTGTGAAGTATGTTTGGGAGGCCGGCGACGTCTTGAATCTGCCGATCAGGAATGACGGCATCATCGTGCAGCATTTCAACACAGACCCGCAGAACCCGGCGAAGTTCGTCGCCGCCGAGCCAAACTGGTTCGCGTGCGTCGGCGTTGATCGCGGCTGTGGGTTCGAGCAGCTCGAGAATTCTCCCGATTATCGCACGCCCGAGTGACGAACCTCGCTGTTGGCGATCATTCAATGATCGTCGTCGGCAGGAGCAGATTGAAGGTTAATCCTGGAACGAAGGGACCGAGGACAATGGCGGAGGGCGAGAGGACGAGGGAACGGGAGCGGCCGCCGCTGGCGGAAAACCCCTACGAAATGAACATGCGGAAACGACGGGAGCGGGCCGAACGCAACCGTTCAGGCCCGGTATTGATCAAATCATCCAACCGCGAAGTGTTCGTGGCGCGTCAAGGACGCCTACAGTTTTATCTCAATCCCTATGCCTACAGCGACACCCCTCTGCAACAGTGGCAGGTGTTTAAGCACGAAATTCGCACCCGCTCTGGCAAGCATCGCCACCAAGGCGGCGTCATCATTTATGTGCTGGACGGCACGGGCTATTCCATTGTCGACGGCGAGCGCGTCGATTGGAAGAAAGGCGATCTCGTGCTGCTGCCAATGAAACCGGAAGGCGTCGAGCATCAGCACTTCAATGCCCAGCCCGGCACGCCAGCCGTTTGGGTTGCGTTCTATTCGATTCCGATCATCGAGCACATTGCGGCAGAGATGGAGCAGGTAGAGAATTCGCCAGAATTCAAGGGCTAGAAGATTGGCTCGGCGCAGACGCCTGTCCGCTTGCCACCGAAAATCAGCGAGGAAGTCGACATGAGGATCAGTGTCGTCACGCTCACTATCGGTTTGGTTCTGTCCGCCAGCATTTCAGCTGTCGCGGAAACTTATCCATCGAAAACCATTCGACTGATCGTTCCAACGTCGGCCGGAGGAACCACCGATCTCTTGGCCCGAATATTTGCAAAACACATCGAGGCCAAGATCGGCGCACAGGTCGTCGTGGAAAATCGTCCGGGGGCAGACGGAAACATCGGCATGGAAGTTGTCGCCAAAGCGCCGCCCGACGGCTACACCCTCGCCTTCGCGAATACGGGTCATATCGTCATCAATCCGTTCATCTTCAAAAGCATGCCCTACGACCCATTGAAAGACTTGGCGATGGTCGGTCCGATCGGCGAGGCGCCACAGCTTCTCGTGGTCAATTCCAAACTGCCAGTGAAAACGCTGGCGGATTTTATCGCACTTGCGAAAGCAAATCCCGGCAAGCTCAATTACGCTTCTGCGGGTCCCGGCTCGACGCCGCAACTTGCCGCAGATCAATTCGCCCGTATTTCGGGTGTGAGCCTGGTTCATGTGCCTTATCGCGGCACCACGCCGGGCATCACGGACTTGCTCGGAGGCACTGTGCAAATGATCTCGATCTCACTTGGACCGGTCAAGGGATACGTCGAATCGGGCATGCTTCGCGTTCTTGTCGTCGCTGCAAAGAAGCGATTGGCCCTTCTACCCGATGTTCCCACCGCCGCCGAAGCAGGGGTGGCCGGTTATGATATGGCCACTTGGTTTGGCTTGTTCGCGCCAAGCGGCACTCCGAAAGAGATCGTCGATCAATTGAACGGCTGGATCGCAGACATGCTCGCGAATGCTGAGACGCAGAAGCGTCTCTTTGCCAATTCGGTCGAACCGCTATCGATGAACTCCGACGATTTTACCCGCTTTATCGCGGCTGAGGCAGTTAAGTGGGAACGGGCGGTACGCGAGTCCGGCGTACCCATGCAATAGTGGCCTGAGAAGAAAGTTTCTGAGTGCCAGTTTTAAGGGAAGCGGGAGCCAGGGCGGCGTCGCATCTTGCGGCGGATGGCCCTTTAGAGCAGGCAGATGATCGTGATCCCGGACAACTAACGGTGACATAATGGACGACATTTTCCAACATCATCACGGCGCCCACACCGACGGTGGCCGGACGCACGTGCATGCCAGCGTCGATCATCTGGTCAACGCGGTCGGGGTAAGCGCGCGCCTGGGCATTCGGCTCGACGGTGCGCTAATGCAAAAGCTCGGTGCGGGTGTCGATGACCTCGTGCGCATCGCGACCGAACGCGGTCGCAGCATATTGGTCAGGCTCGACCCGCCGCTCAAAGCCGATCTCGATACCGGGACGGTCCGGCTCGACCGTTTCGTGCGCCAGGCCCTCAAGGCGCATTTGAACGAGTCGGTCGAGATCGAAAGCGCACATGCGTCGGCGCAGCCAGTGAAGCGCATCGAGCTCCTGCCCGCCGTCGACGTCTCGATGG
>Ga0116217_10003759_pt1 | contig 13720 bp, 9 predicted proteins | sample Sb_taG_6_FD_89697 | JGI IMG/M metagenome (GOLD analysis project Ga0116217, IMG submission 89697) | Peat soil microbial communities from Weissenstadt, Germany - Sb_50d_4_PS metaG | ecosystem: Environmental > Terrestrial > Soil > Wetlands > Peat | place: Germany: Weissenstadt | collected 2010-09-21 | reverse complement strand
GACATAGCAGTTTCTCCTTCGCGAAAGATTTTCGATGCCTTCCCGAGCATTGGCAAGGACTATAACAGCGCCGTGCCACTGACTAAAGTAAAAAGGTAAGGGGCAAAAGGCAAAGAACTCAGGTAAAGATGTTGCAGGGCTACCGACGTGGATATTGGCTGCCATTTTAACCGGCGGCGCACAAGAGGCAGATTTGCCCGCAGCGGACTCGATTCTCCGCGGCGGAATAGAAGATTTGCGCAGCCTGGGACCGCTGGGCCAATGCGGGAGCGGTGCATGACTAGCCTCGTTGCCACCAGCGAGCAAAGAGGGGCAATGATTCAGGAGATGCCTCCCGTTGCTTTTCTTGGTACTGCCGGTATAGTTGCCCTGTTTTGGCCCTAGGAGGATCCGGCCGAGGTTTGGCGTCGCTCGCACGACGCGCAGAAGGTCGGTTCGGCAGGACAAGGACGTCTATTATGCTGCAGGTGCACAGTTCGTTACCCATCGGGCAAGAAGCTGATCGACTCGATTTTGCCCGTGAGATCGTCCGTGGCGAAGCGGCCGCTCTCGAGCAAGTCGCCGACCGACTAACCGATTCCTTCCTTCAAGCGATCAATCTCGTCTATCAGTGCGCGGGCCGCGTCGCGGTCACCGGCACTGGGAAATCGGCCGACGTCGGTCAAAAGATCGCCGGCACACTGAACTCAACCGGAACCAGAGCCTATGCACTCGACGCCACGCGAGCAATGCATGGCGACCTGGGAATGATCCATCCCAACGACGTTATCCTCGTACTATCTCACAGCGGAGAAAGCGAAGAGATCCTGCGTCTGCTTGGTCCTCTTCGTTCCCTGGCCTCAGCAATCATCGCTCTCACGAGCAACGGTCAGAGCACGCTAGCCCGCGAAGCCGACGTCGCGATCATCCTCGGTCCCATCGAGGAAGTGTGTCCCCTCGGTTTGGCACCCAGCACGAGTACGACCGCCATGATCGCCGTGGGCGATGCCCTAGCGTTCGTCCTCAGCCGGATGCGCGAATTCACGCGCGAGGATTTTGCTCGTTTCCATCCAGCCGGAAGCTTGGGGAGAAAGCTCATGAAGGTAGACGCCATCATGCGCCGCGGCGATGACCTGCGCATGGCCTCCGAGCAGGAATCCGTTCGCGAGGTCTTCGCCCGAGTGCAGCGGCGCGGCAGGCGCACAGGGGCCGTAATCTTGACAGATCCAGCCGGGCGTCTGACTGGACTCTTCACCGACAGCGATCTTGCACGCTTGTTCGAGCAGCGCCGCGACAGCGCCCTTGATCGTCCCATCAAGGAAGTCATGACCCCTAACCCGCACATGGTCCGGCAAGGCACGCGCGCGGTCGATGCCCTGGAGCTGTTGCGCCTCCACCGGATCAGCGAATTGCCCGTGGTCGATCCTGCCGACAAGCCGATGGGTCTGATCGACATCACGGACGTCATCGGGCTGCTACCCATGGAAGAATCGGACCGCTTGGGGCAGGTGGCCTGAGCCATTTTCGTATCTGCACTGGGGGTCGTGGAGAAGCTCATCGGTCACATATCCAGGCAAAACAGCGATGAGTACATCCTCTGTTCCTTTGCAACGCCGCTGCATGGCGATCGAGTTACTCATCGTGGACGTTGACGGCGTGCTGACACCAGGCGCAATCATTTATGCGGACAGCGGCGCGGAAGTGAAGCAGTTCCATGTCCGCGATGGTTCAGGCCTCAAGCTGTGGCAGCAGGCAGGCAAACAGGCGGCGATCATTACAGGCAGAAGCTCGCCCATTGTCGACCTCCGAGCCAGGGAACTTGGCATTGCTCCGGTGGTGCAAGGAGCCACGGACAAGTTGCAGGGCTTCCGCGAGGTCGTCAACCAGACCGGCCGTCATCCAGAGCAGATCTGCTACATCGGTGACGATCTACCCGATTTACCAGTCCTGCGAGCATGCGGACTGGCCGTCGCAGTCGCGGACGCCTGTCCGGAAGTGCTTGCAGAGGCGCACTACGTCGCGCGCGCTACCGGCGGCAATGGGGCGGTGCGGGAAGTGATCGAGGTTATCTTGCGCTGCCAGGACAGGTGGCAACCGATTGTGGAACGTTTTGGCGCAGCCAGACTGCCCGATCGTTGATTTTCGATTGCCGGGAGGTCAAAGACGGGAAAGACTTGGGCATGAGTCTTAAACCACAGAGAAAGAGGCCCTGAGCGTGTGGACCCCCAAACGCATATTGCTGCTGACACTCGGCTTTGGACTGTTTTCGGTTGCGTATCTCATTTACGCCCATTTCCTGGGCGGCATCGATGGACTGCCCCCGTTGCCGGACGATTTTCGGCCCATATTCATAGCGGACAACGAAGCCCCAGAGCCCCCACCGCTGCCTCAGAGCGAAACCAGCGCCGATCAAAAGCTGAGGCAGGCATTCGGCGACGATTGCAAGGAGCTCGGCTACAAAGTCAAGCTGGAGCTACAGAAGAAGGGCATGGTTCTCGCAGCGGGCGACTTCAAGATCCAACCAGACGGGAAGGTCCTGCTGGAACCGTTCAGCCTGGCGATATTCGGCAAACCCCGCGCAGACGGCAAGGACGTCGAGATTAACACCGTTCAGAGCCTGCACGCAATCCTCACTTTTGACAAACCCATCAGCAATATCACAGACATGAACAACCGCAAGATCGTGCGGGCGGAGCTGCGCGACGAGATTTACGTCATCAACAACCGGCGCACGCCTCAACGCGACGACGATCTCTCGCTTTTCACCCAGGGTCCCCTCTATTACCAAGAGTCTCTTCACCTGATTTGGACCGACAAGACCGTGCGTCTCATCGATCTGCAGAGCAAACCCAATCCCACGACGATCGACGGCACGCAAATGTACGTCTACCTCACGCCCGAGACAAAACCAGCCAAACCTGGGCAGCCGCTTCCGCAAAAGGCGGACAGGTCCGACTCTGCAAATGGGGTCGATCGCATCGAGCTGCGCCGCGACGTGAACATGAACCTCTGGGTGGACAAAAGCTCCGGCTTTCTGGCATCGGACAAAAAAGAGGATCCGCAAAAGCCCGCTGCCCAATCCAAGCCCAAGACAACCAAGGAGCCTGCCCAACCGGAAAAAGTAAAAGTCGTCATCTCAACACAGGGACCGTTCAGCTACGATTTGCACACGCATCACGCGACCTTTGACAAATCGAAGATTTCCGGCCCGCGCCAGAACGTGGTCACAGTCGATCGCATCAACGAAGCAGAAGGCAATATCGATCACCTGCAATGCGATCGACTGGAGCTGCAGTTTCGACCCAACAAAGAGCAAGGGCAGAAAGATCCAAAGGAGCAGCCCAATGCCGAGTCGGAAGGGCTCGACATCGAAAATGCGCGCGCTACCGGTCAGGAGGTTGTGCTGACTTCCGACGCGGAGGTCCTGGAAGCGCGTGGAGATGATTTTTTCTACGACAAAATCAAGAGCCTAAGCACCTTGCGCGGCACGCCCCGGATGTGGGCCCTGAAGGAAGGCAACGAGATCGAAGCGCCGGAGCTGCAGCTTCTCAATCTAAAGGGAAACCAGCAGGCGACGGCCTTGGGGACAGGCGTCATCCGCATGCTCGACAAGGCAACAGGCAAGCGCACGCTGGCCGCGCGCTGGGAACAGCGACTCGTCTATGCCAAGGACGGTGCGAACGACATGCTGACGCTGATCGGCAACGCCGCGTTTGTGGACACGGAACACCAGCAAGAACTTCGTGCCGATGTGCTCAAGGTCTGGCTGCAACCCGCCGACCCCGCCGATTCGTCCAGCAAAGATCAACAGGGGCGTAAGCCCCAGCATCTCGAAGCGACGGGCAATATCAAGTCGGTCGGACCGGACATGAACGTGCATAATGCGGAGCATCTGGTCGTCTGGTTCAAGGACGCGCCGCCCATCGCTCAAACTCAGGGAACTCCGTCGAGCAACGAGAGCCCATCTCAAACGCCGCCGGCGCAACCACCCTTGGGCCAGCCGCGCACTGGAGCGTCAACCAAGAAAGCGGATGGTAGCTCGCCGACAAAGGATGCTTCCTCGGCTCCAACAGAGCCGGCAAAGCCCAAGCAGCCAATCGATCTTACCGCACGTAGCATCGATGCGCATGTGCTGCGCTCGGGAGCCAAGAACGATCTGGACAAACTCTGGTGCCAGGGCCGAGTCCATGTCCACCAGGATCCGGCCACTCCAGAAGAGAAAGGAGTGGATATCCGCGGAGAGACCCTTGAACTGACCCACGAGGTCGATGGCAACATCCTGGCGGTCACCGGCGACCATGCCCAGGTGCAAATGGACAAGATCTTCATCCTGGGTCCGGAAGTGCACATCGATCAGACGTCGAACAAGGTGTGGGTGAATGGCATGGGCATCATGAAGATGCCGAGCAACGCAAACTTCGACGGCACCAAGAGCGCGCAAACTGCAGAGCTGACCGTCAACTGGGAAAAGAAAATGGATTTCGACGGCCTGAACGCTCAGTACTTCGGCAATATTCGTGCGGAGCAAAACGAAGGCCACCTGGCGTGCCAGAATATGCAGGTCGTACTGGATCACATGGTTTCTCTCCGCGAAGGAAACAAGAAAGCTGCGCCAGCCAAAGTGGAGAAACTGTTGTGCGATCGAGATGTGTGGGTCGAAGATGCCACCATGGTAGATGGGAAGATCAGCTCCTACAAACGCATGGACTGTCGTGAACTCGCGGTCGACAACGATCCGAATACCGAAGAGAGCCAGGCACAGGTGGCTGGGCCGGGGAAGGTACGCATATTTCAGTTGGGGCAAAAGGATAACGATTTGTCCCCTTCACCCAATCGGTCCGCGGCGCCGACTAAGGACCAGCGAGCGCCGACCCAGGGCCAGCGCAAGGGAGGGCCCCAACCCCAAGGCGGTCCCAAAAGCGACGAACAGCACAAGCTGACTCACGTGAGCTTTCAGTCAAGAATGACCGCCAACAACAAGCGCGGCATGGCCACGTTTTATGATCGGGTCATCGTCATCGATGTTCCAACTGAAGATCCCGATCTGAAGATTGATGAAGATCGCCCGCCCAAAGAAAGCATGTTTATCAGCTGTGAACGGCTGGAGGTCCTCAACCACAAACTTCCAGACGGCACCAGCAAGCGAGAAATGAGGGCCTACAACAAAGTAGTTATTGAGGAAGAGAAGTATTCCGGACGCGCAGACATCGTCAAGTACGATGAGAGCAAGCAACAGATAATCCTGGAAGGAGTGAAAGGAAACTTCGCGGAACTCTACAAGCAAGACGTGCGCGGACAAGAGGGCAGCCACATCATCGGCAAGAAAATCACCTACTACCGCGACACCGGACTCTATAAAGTCGACGACGCTCAGTCGCTCTCAAACACGAGGTGAAAAACGCCTGCGCCAAGACCGTTCAGGGTTTCTCCTTCTCGTCGGCATCTTCCACTTTGCAAGGCTGCACGCGGACCGCAATGATAAGACGTTCGTCATTCATGGTTTGATAGCGTGTCATAATGGGAAAAAACTTGCCGCAGCAAGTGGTGTACACGACGTTTCCCTGATGCGGTGCCTTGACCGTGAGGCCAACACGGTTCTTCTCGTTGGGCCCATGGCGCACCAGGATCGTGGCCACTTCGTCATCGACCAGCTGAAACTTCTCCTTTTCGCCGATTTTGAGGGACTGGCGAGTAATCTTCTCCAAGCGAAACCCAGTCAAGCCCGGTTCGGCCTTCTGGACCTCCTTGGCAATGCACTCGAGTTGCTTATCGACCGATTTGTTTTTATCGGTCGCAAGAATAACCACGACCGTGACCTTTACCTGCGCGTCCTCCGCGCGGCCGGGCGACGCCATCCCAAGGAAAACGAAACCGGCAACCGCTGTGAGGTAGCTAGCTGCCAAACTCTTCGAGCTAATTCGTGCCATGGGAATAACCTGCAACGACGCGTTTAAAAGGACACTCGCTGGAACAATCCCGCTACTTTTACCGAGAGCGCCGCGGCCGCTTGTTGCGAGGCGCCACGATCATCGGGGGCGTCGAGTCAGCTCCCCCTTTTTGAAGCTCTGGAACCATGCCGTCCGTATCAGGCTGCACATTTTGCAGTTCGACATCACCCGGGGCAACAAACTCGATAGGCCCGTGCACGGGCGGTTCGCCGACTACCAGCGAGATCCGATCAGCGGCTTGCACGCTGACAATTTCCACGTCCTCGTCTGACGTCACGGCGAAGGGCTCCACAACCTTAGGCATATTGATCGACGGATACTTGTGCAAAAGGCTTGCGAGTACGAAGAGCAAGACAGCCGCAGCCACCGAGGCAACGCCCGCCAGATTCATGACGAATGGGCGCCGCCAGAGTGGCAGTTTTGGGGGACCAAAGAGATCACATTGAACCTGGTCGAGCACGCGCGACCATTGGGTCGGCTTTGGCTCAGGCGCACGCGTTGCCGCCCACAGCCTGGCAATCTCCCGGTGTGATTGCAAATCCCTGGCGGTTCGCGGATGCCGGGCCAACCAGCTTTCAATCGCGCGGCGGGCGGGCGGATCGAGATGCCCGTCAAGGTAGGCAGCCAACCGCTCCGGCGAGGGTATTCTGCCTGCGTCCTCTTCTTCTTTTCTCATAGCTTGATTCGTTCGGCCAAATATACTCGCAGTTTCTGGCGAGCATAATAAAGGCGGCTCATGACAGTACCAATAGAGATTCCAAGAACCTCCGCAACGTCCCTATAACTCAATTCCGCGTCGGCATGGAGCACGAATGTGTGGCGCTGGGCCTCGGGGAGCGTTGCCAGCGCCTCATCTAGTAGCCGACGGAGATCAGCACGTTCCAGACCGAGACCGGGGTCGTCTATGGCAAGCGGCTGAATTCGGTCCCTGTCGCCAGCCTGAGGCGCGTCGAGACTCTTCATCTCCCGCCGACTGCGTTGTCGACCAAGGTCCAGTGCGGCATTGCTGATTACCCGCAGGAGCCAGGTCTTGAATGTGCTGCGTCCCTGAAAGCCGTCTAGATGAGTTAGGGCCTTTACGAAGCCTTCTTGTACCGCGTCCAGCGCGTCTGCCTCATTCCCCAGTAACCGGTGGGCCACCCGGAATGCAAGCAACCGGTAGCGGCCAAACAACTCTTCCAGCGCCTCGCGTTCTCCGTTCCCTAAACGTGCGAGCAGGCATTCATCGCTTGGCGCTGGCAGACACGGTATGTGAACAACGGCCATAACGCAGCAGTGGCTCCCAAGGACAGACGGTGCGCGCAAGACGATTATTCAAGAACGATTGTATCGACTCAGGCAAGTGCCTGCACGACAAAATGAAATGCCTGCCATGCCCGACGAAAGGTTTGCATTACTCGCTGGCTAGCGGCAGGGGGCGTAGAGTGTCATTCCCTGGTAATCGCGTACAAATCCAATCGATTCCAGCAGCTTCCCGCCCTCGGTAAGCGTGACGGGTCGATCGTTCCAAGCCTCGACCGTTAGCTTGCGACGATTGGCGAGCCCCCGGTCCCCGGCCAGCACGCCAGGTAGAAGGGCCACCGCATCTGCAACATCGGCTGTTGACGTGCCGGGCAGGGTGCTTAACTTCCTCCCGTGCTGTTCGACCAGGAGCACGGGCCGACCGGCGCGCATGACCAGCCAATTCCCAAGACGTCTCAGGAACGGCTTTTGTTCGCCTTCAAGCGGCGGCATGTCAAACGGTGCGCCTGAACCAAAGAGATTTGCCGGATCCAAACTGTGCAGCAACACTCCGACGGCTGGGACAGGGGCTGCCAAACTGAGCTCCCGCAGCAGCATGGCTGCCTCGGGTAGAGCAAATTGCGCTCCAGAAAGCCCCTTAATGAAGTAGCCACGGCGAACCTCCCCGGTCAGTTCCATCTTGTTAAGCACTTCATATAGTACGCGCCAGGGTAGCATCCAGGGATCGAGCGTCGCCAGTTCCCGGGCCACGACGCCGTAGCGTCTCAGTAAAGCCCTTGCCAGGTAGACTGCCTGCTCTTCGACGCGAACGGGCCTTCCGGGCAAGAGAGACCATCGACCATCCGAGCGGTCGACGCCGCGTCGGGGAAAGGCGGCTGAGCCGACACGAGGAATATGGCCATTGCGCAATTTATCGACCGAAGTTCGCGCGACACCCTCCCCTTTCCTGATGACATCAAATCGATCGTTGGTCGCGATGCCGCTTCGCAGCAGCTTCCATAAAACTCCGCGCACCGTGCTGGGAGATTGCCTGGTCTCCTGAGCAAGGTCGGTGAGAAAGAGGGCCCCTCGTTGCCGCAAACAATCAAGAACACGCCTCGATTCCGCATCCTTCGACATAATGGATTCAGGTTCGTTTCGGGGTGCGAATGCAGCGGAGGCGCCGCGCTGCCAAAAGGCCAGGAGCTCCGCGCCTCTGTCCGTTTCGCTCTGGCAAGCCCAGATCCATTCACCTTCCGAGATGCATGCGTCAAGCCAGCCCGCCTGGTAGCCAATCAGGCGACTGGGAAGAACCGTTTTCTCCCACAGCTCGGCCGGCAGCGGTAGCCCCTCGAAACCTTGCAGGATTTCCGACAGTCCGTCAGGACCCTGCAAACGCGCGTGCGGATGCAGATGTTGCCAGCGTAGCACGAAGTCGAGGAACTGCTGGGGCGACAAGGTGACGGCATCGCCCCGCAGCAGCGCGAAGCTTCGCCGCCGCACTTGTTCCAGATTTGCCGACACGGACCAGTGCGTGGCGGCATTATCCCCTTCGGCCGGCACGACAACAAGAGTGCCGGCCCTCGCCCATTCTTCCAATTTCAGCTTGGCCCAGCTACCCTCAAAGGGGTAACGATCAAGCAAGTCGTCCAGGCCGACCAATGCGTGAGTCTGCAAGAAGCGGCCCAGAATCCGTTCGGCCGCCAACTCCGCTTGGTTTGGATCGCCGGCTTCCGTCCCGAACGCTTGCCGATACAATTGTTCCTCTTCCGTCAAGATCCACCGCTTTGGCTCCCGGCAAGCTGCCAACGTGATTTGCATGACCCGGCCGTCGTTCTCCAGTTCCTTGAGGAAGGCCCCCACTGGATCTTCAACTTCCGTTGGCGCGAGATCGCCGAGTCGGCGCAGCCACTCTGCAGCCTCGCTCACCGTGCGCGGCGGTTGCCCAAGCCCGCGCAAGCGCCGCTCGACCTGGTGAATCGCCCTGGGATCCAGAAGAGGGGAAGAACCATTCGGCGCGACCAATTGCTGCAAAAACTGCGAATCGATTGCAGCCGGGCCGTTGCCTTGTGCCTCAATGTCGTCGTACTGGTACATGTACGCGGCCGTGAAGGCAAAGAGCAATTCCGACGCAAAGGGGCATGCTCTTTCGGAACGTCGAGTGACCACCTTGACATTCCCCTGGCGCACGTCTTCCAGCAGCTCGCGGAGGCGAGTCAACTCAAGGTGATCGTGCAGGCATTCTCGAAACGTTTCGACCACGATGGGAAAGTCGGCTTGGCGGCGTGCGACTTGCAGCAAATCTCGACCGCGTATGCGCTGAAGCCATAGAGGAGCGCGTTTGCCCGGACGAGTGCGCGGCAGCAACAATGCCCGGGCCGCATTCTGCCGGAAACGCAGCGCGAAGAGAGCGCTCTCTGCCAATTCTTCCAGTACCAGCTCTTCAACGTTTTCAGGCGTCAGGCCTTGCAAAAGGTCGAGCAGCGGTTCATCCATGTCGGCGAGACGAATGAGAACTCCCTGATCGTGATGCACGCACTGCGGGACATAACCGAGTTGTCGGCGCAGCAGATTCTCCAGGGCCAGTCGGAGAGCGAAGTGGAAACGGCTTCCGAGGGGGCTCAGAATCGCGATTTGCCAGTCGCCAAGTTGATCCCGCGAGGCTTCAATGAGGACGGTTCGGTCGGTAGGGAGAGTGCCCACCACATCAACCTGTCGGCGCACGTAAGTCTGAAGATTGCGCGCCGCGGCGGCATCGAGAAAGAAATTACGCTGTAGCCACTCCTGACAATCCGGATCATGGACGCGAATTGCCAGTTCCCGCGAGAACTTTCCGATTGCCAGGCCAAGGTCAAAGCTCCGACCTGTCTTCTCGCCGCGCCAGAACGGAGCTTGCGCCGCTGAGCTGGAACTGGGACCCACGATGACCCGATCCGCTTCGATCCGTTCCAGGCGCCATGCAGTTGTGCCCAGCAAAAACGTGTCGCCCACGCGCCGCTCGTAGATGAACTCCTCGTCCAACTCCCCAACCCGCAAGCCGTCGCTGGTGTAGGCGGCATACTGACCGGTATCGGGAATGGCACCGCCATTGACCAGGGCAAGCTGCCTGCTGCCAGGCAGCGCCAGCAATCGATTGTGGATGCGATCCCAGCTCACGCGCGCCTGAAGTGCGGCCAAGGCTGCCCCGCTGCCTTGACCAAGCTGATAACGACCGCTCACCATCTCCAGCACAGCCTCGAAGACCTGTGGTGAAAGGTCTCGATAGGGATAAGCGCGCCGGACCAGCGTGAGCAAGTCGGTCACCTTGCAGTCATCCATGGCTGCCATGGCGACTACTTGCTGGGCCAGTACATCGAGACAATTGGCCGGAACGCGAATCTCCTCTACGCGGCCTGCGGCCATCTCTCGGGCCAACACTGCTTGCTCCAACAGGTCTGCTGGCGTCTTTGGAATCAAACGGCCCTTGCTCTGCTGACCTACCAGGTGACCTGCTCTGCCCACCCGCTGTAAACCGCGCGCCACGCTGCCGGGGGATTCCACCTGGCAAACCAGGTCCACTGCTCCCATGTCGATGCCTAGTTCGAGCGAGGCAGTCGCCACGACAGCCGGCAAGCGACCGTCTTTCAAAGATTGCTCCGTTTCGCGTCGTACTTCGAGCGCCACGCTGCCGTGATGGGCGCGTGCGACCTCGTCGACTTCATTCAAGCTTGCCGTGATCCGTTCGACGGTTCGCCGATTGTTTGCGAACACAATCGTGGAACGGTGTTGGCTCACCTCCCTAGCGAGCAGCCGATAGATCGACGGCCAAACCGACTTCTCGGGCTGCGGACCGAAATTCTCGACCGGACAGACGACGCGCAAATCGAGATTTTTGCGCTGGCCAGCATCGACAATCGTAACCGGCCGCGGAACGAGGCGGTTTTCCCTGGTAAACTCGCAACCGCCCAGGTAGCGGGCCACTTCCTCCAGGGGCCTCTGCGTGGCGGACAGCCCAATGCGCACGAAATCACGAGCATGGAGAGCCCCGAGACGCTCCAGCAACAAGGCGAGAAAGACGCCCCGTTTGTTGCCGCACAGAGCATGGATTTCATCGACGATGCAATGCGTGATATTCCGCAGAACGTCGCGGGCCTGTGAAGTCAGGAGCAGATGCAGCGATTCCGGGGTGGTGATGAGCAGATGAGGCGGCCGTCGCTGCAGACGACGGCGCTCGGCAGCGGGAGTATCACCTGTGCGCACGGCAACTTCGAGAGTAGGCAACGGCTGACCCATGCGCAGCGCAGTTTCCGCCACTTGGATCAATGGCACTTGCAGATTTCGGTGAATGTCGTTGTTGAGCGCCTTTAACGGCGAGATGTAGAGCACACCGACCCCGTTGGAATCGGGAGCCTGTCGCCACAGGCGATCGAGGCAGACCAGGAACGCGGCAAGGGTCTTACCCGAGCCGGTTGGGGCCTGAATGAGCGTGTGTTCGCCGGCCAGGATGGCAGGCCAGCCCTGCACCTGGGCTGGTGTCGGCTCGCCAAGCGTCTTTCGGAACCACTCCTGGACCGGCGGTAAGAACGGCCGCAAGGGATCGCGGGATTTCATGGCAGAACCTGAACTGTCAATTGCAGGGACAACTGCTCAGATCTCAGTTCGGGAAGCTTCTCCCCGCAGAAGGGCGCGACCAGCTGGTGTAAACATGCTGGCCAACGCAAAAGCGCTGTAGCATAGCAGCATGCCGTCCACCGGCAAGCGCGGGCCGCTCAGGGACTCCGCATGACTGAGGATGTACGGCAAGGGAATCCACATCAGCACGAGCGAAGAAGGCAATGTCTCGTGCCGCCACCCGTAGGTCCAGCGCCACCCCAGCACGCCCAGAATGAGAACGCCAAGCAGCGCTCCATAGAAGATCGCTTGATAGGAGCCAGCCAGCCAATCGGGCATATCGCCGAGCCGCGATTCATCCGTTCGCCAGAGGAGACGATCCTTCAGCCACTGCCCGCCAAAGAAGAATGCGACGCCAGCCTCGAGACGGTGCCGGAACGCGCCCGCAGGATCTCTCTGTACTTGCCTGACAACCTCTTCGGCAAGCCGATCGTAGCGTTCCTTCTGGCTGAGTTGGGCAAGACTTTCGCTTAGCTCCTTTGGCTCCTCACCGCGTGCCTCGGCAAGCGTTGCGATCACGGTTTTCTCATCCTGGGGTCCGCCGTCCGATAGGGAATTGTTTCCCATCCAAAGATGCAGAAACGTGGTGTCCGCTATCGGGACAACCTGGTGAAATCTCTGATAGTTCCTGAATGACCAGGGTGCCAGGCCGCTGGCTAGGCCAAGGACGGCCAGCAATGCATGAAGCCAGCCCCGCCGGATCGATCTGCTGCACAAGGCGAGGCATAGCGCGCTGACGACGGCAAAGGGCAGCAGTGCCGCTCGCACAAGGGCAAGTGCTGCCAGGCAAAGACCAAAGAGATAACTGGAGAATGGAGCCCCGGAATGGCTCGCCCGGCCACCCAGGAAGACAGAAACCGACACTAGAAATGCGGCCAGAACACCGTCGCCGATTTCAGCGGTATTCACAATCCAGAACGGGTGGAACGCACAGAGAAGACCAGCCAGAGCTGCAACGAGCAAGCTCCGGAACGCGCGGCGGCAAAACAGGAAGTAAAAGCCTGCGGTCAACGCACCAAGCCCGCACTGGATCCAGCGCATTGTTCGATCGATTGGGGAAAGATCGATGGGGGCAAGTTCCAGAAGTGCAAGCAGCGCCGCATATCCTGGGGCCAAATGAGCTGTAGGTTCCTCGGTGTTCGCCAATGGCGCCAAGCCGCCGAACCAACGATGCTCCTTAAGGTTATGAACGAGAGAGTCGAGTTCGGTCGGCGGGGTGTGTCCACGCATTTCGGTGTCGGCCGGCAGGTCGGATAGCACAGGCGACGGCTCCTGCACGAGGAGAGGTCCAGGCAGCTGGCCATTATCAGCGCACGTGTGCAAGTACCAGGCGCGTGTGCCGGCAGCAACGGCTAACACCATGAGGAGAGCGAGTAAATCCCTTGTGCCGAATCGGCCCGTTTCAAGCATGACAAACTCCGCCGGGGTTCTAGACGTTCATTCCCTAGGGCTGGCATTCGCAGAGAGAAGCGACATCCGGTCATTTGTACAGTTCATGATAACCAGTTCCCAAACGCCTCGCCAGCTGGGTGGAAACGGCGGGAGGCAGCAACCTGCCTTGCAACTCCATAACAGGACCGATAGCTTAATTACCAGTTTGCCCGGACACCGGAACTTGCAAGTTGTAATAAGGGGAGAATTCATGGCACGCCGGATTCTAAACCGCAAGGACATGCGAGCTGATTTTGATGCCGCCGAACGACAGAAGCAGGACGATGAAGAAGAAGTCGTTGATGAGGAAGAAGAAGAGGATGAAGACGAGGAGGCAGAAGAAGCCGAGGAAGGTGGCGAGGAAGTCGATGAAGAGGACGGTGGGGAGGAGGAAGTCCGGCCAGTCAAGAAGCGCAAGGCTCCAGCAAAAGAGCCCAAGCCCAAAGCCAAGCCCCGCTCGCGCGCGGCCAAGGTAACGCGTATGAAGGTGG
>Ga0116217_10003757_pt1 | contig 13722 bp, 12 predicted proteins | sample Sb_taG_6_FD_89697 | JGI IMG/M metagenome (GOLD analysis project Ga0116217, IMG submission 89697) | Peat soil microbial communities from Weissenstadt, Germany - Sb_50d_4_PS metaG | ecosystem: Environmental > Terrestrial > Soil > Wetlands > Peat | place: Germany: Weissenstadt | collected 2010-09-21 | reverse complement strand
TAACCGCGCAACGCGGTCGGGAACTCGACGTCGGCCACGGCCGGGACGGGGTCGTCGGGCAGCGTCGCGAGGGGCTCGGTGATCTCCTGCATGATCGCGTGCTCGGTGGAGGCTGAACTCTGATCGGGCATGGCCCTGACCATACAGAGTGAGTTCCCCTGCACGGGAAATCGGCCCCGCCCGCCCGCACCCAATCAAAGGATTCATACAATCGGACCTCAATGCCGGAGCCGCCTTCGCATCGCCTGCCCGAGCCCGACCGGCCCTGGATGATGCGCACGTACGCCGGGCATTCGGACGCCCGGCGGTCCAACGAGCTCTACCGCAAGAACCTCGAGAAGGGCCAGACCGGCCTGTCGATCGCGTTCGATCTCCCCACCCAGACCGGATATGACCCGGACCACGAGCTCGCGAAAGGCGAAGTCGGAAAGGTCGGCGTCTCGATCGCCCACAAGGGCGACATGGAGACGCTGCTGGACGGCATCCCGCTCGATCAGATGAACACCTCAATGACGATCAACGCCACCGCCGCCTGGCTGCTGGCGCTCTACATCGTCGCCGCCGAGGACCAGGGCGTGACCGCGGACAAGCTCCAGGGCACGACCCAGAACGACATCCTCAAGGAGTACCTGAGCCGCGGCACGTACGCGTTTCCGCCCGGCCCGAGCATGCGCCTGATCGCCGACACGATCGCTTACACGGTCGAGCACGTCCCGAAGTGGAACCCGATCAACATCTGCTCCTATCACCTCCAGGAGGCGGGAGCGACGCCCGTGCAGGAGATCGCGTTCACGATGAGCAACGCGATCGCCGTGCTCGACGCCGTCCGCGAGCGGGTGCCGAGCGAGCTGATGAGCAGCGTGTTCGGCCGCATCTCGTTCTTCGTGAACGCGGGCGTTCGCTTTGTCGAGGAGCACGCGAAGCTCCGCGCGATGGCGACGCTGTGGGACGAGCTCGGCCGCGATCGCTACGGCGTCGAGGACGAGAAGCACCGGCGGCTGCGCTACGGCGTCCAGGTCAATTCGCTCGGCCTCACCGCGGCCCAGCCCGAGAACAACGTCTACCGGATCGCGCTCGAGGCGCTCGCGGTGACACTCGGCCGGAACGCCCGAGCCCGGGCGATCCAGCTTCCCGCCTGGAACGAGGCGCTCGGCCTGCCCCGGCCGTGGGACCAGCAATGGTCGCTTCGCCTGCAGCAGATCCTGGCCTACGAGACCGACCTGCTCGAGTACCCCGACATCTTCGAAGGCTCCAAGGTCATGGACGGGCTGGTGGCCGAGCTGCTCGAGGGCGCCCGCACGGAGATGCACCGCGTGGCCGAGCTCGGCGGCGCCGTCCAGGCGGTCGACTACATGAAGGCCGCGCTCGTCGAGTCCCACCGCAAGCGCTGGCAGCGGATCGAGTCCGGCGAGCAGGTTGCGGTCGGCATGAACAGGTTCACCTCAACCGAGCCCTCGCCGCTGACCGCCGGCGCCGACGGCGGGATCCTCGTCGTCGACCCCGAGGTCGAGGCCGAGCGCCGTCACGCGGTAGAGCAGTGGCGTGCCGAGCGCGACCAGGCGGCGGTCGACGCAGCCCTGGCGACCCTCGCTGAGGTGGCCAGGCAGGACCACGAGAACATCATGCCCGCGACGATCGCCGCCGCCCGCGCCGGCGCCACCACCGGGGAGTGGTCGCAGACGCTGCGCGACACGTTCGGCGAGTACCGGGCGCCGACCGGCGTCGGCGAGGCCGCCGCGGCGCCGAGCGAGGAGGTGTCCGAGCTCCGCGAGGAGGTCGAGCGCGTCAGCGAGGCGCTCGGCCGCCGGCTCAAGTTCCTCGTCGGCAAGCCCGGCCTCGACGGCCACTCGAACGGGGCCGAGCAGATCGCGGTCAGAGCCCGCGACGCCGGCATGGACGTCGTCTACGAGGGCATCCGCCTGACCCCGGCGCAGATCGCCACTTCGGCCGCCCAGGAGGGCGTCCACGTCATCGGCCTGTCGATCCTGTCGGGGTCGCACCGGGAGCTGATCCCCGCCGTGCTCGACGCGCTCCGCGAGGCGGGCGTCGAGGACGTGCCGGTGGTGGTCGGCGGCATCATTCCGCAGGACGACGCGGCGGCCATGCGCGAGGCGGGGATCGCTGCGGTCTACACGCCCAAGGACTGGAACCTCAACGGGATGATGCGCGACATCATCGCGTTGGTCGCCGAGCGCCACGGGGTCGACTCGGCCGTAGACGCTTGAGCCGCGCACGCGCCCCGGCAGACGGCCGAGAGCTCGGCAGGCGCCTGCGCGACCGTGACCTCACCGCCGCTCCCGCGGCGCTCAACCTGATCGAGAGCCGCGCGCCCGACGCCCGCGAGCAGGCGGAGGCGCTGCTCGCCGAGCTCTCCCCCGCCGCGCTCGGTCACGAGGCGCCGGCGCACGTCATCGGCCTCACCGGTCCCCCCGGCGTCGGCAAGTCCTCGCTGCTCTCCCAGCTCGTCAAATACTGGCGTTCATGCGACCGGTCGGTCGCGGTGCTCGCCGTGGACCCGAGCTCACGGCGATCCGGCGGCTCGCTGCTGGGCGACCGCGCCCGGATCGAGGCCGATCCCAAGGACCGCCACGTGTTCATCCGCTCGACCGCCGCGGGCACACGCCTCGGCGGCCTCGCCCCCGCCACCCGCGCCGCCTCCGAAGCGCTCACGGCCGCGTTCGACGTGGTCGTGATCGAGACCGTCGGCGTCGGCCAGTCCGAGACCGAGGTGGCCGACGCCGCCGACACCGTTGCGGTCGTGCTGCAACCCGCGTCCGGCGACGTGCTCCAGTTCCTCAAGGCAGGCATCATGGAGGTCCCCGACGTGCTCGTCCTCACCAAGACAGATCTCGGCGCCGCCGCCACGCGCGCGATGTCCGACCTCCAGGCGGCGCTGCTCGCACTGGGCGCGACCGGGACCGAGGTGTGCCCAGTCTCGTCGGTCCCGCCCCCCCAGGGCATCGCGCAGCTGGCGCAAGCTCTGGAAGCGCACCGCACACGCATCGACCTCGCGGAACGCAGACAGCGCGCCCGCCGGCGCCATGCGCTCGAGAACTTCGCCGTCGAGCACGGTGAGCGTGGGCTCCGCGCGCTCGGGGGACGCCTCCAGGCCGAGCGGTGGCTCGAGACGCAGGACCCGGCGCTCGACGTGCCCTCGCTCGAGCGGGCCTTGGCGGACCGCGCGGGGAGCGACCAGTGAGAGCGGGCCGGGTATGAGGGGCATTCGCCGGCGCCAGGGCGTCGCCCGCCGGATCGTGCTCCCGGCCGAGCCGCTGATCGACGGCCCGACCGCGCTGCGAGCGTGGCGCGATTCGGACCTGCAGCCGCTCGTGACCGCATGCCAGGACCCCGAGATCTCGCGCTGGACCCGCGTTCCGTTCCCCTACGGCCCGTCCGACGCTCGCAACTACCTGCTCCAGCGGCACGACGCGCTCCACGCCGGCGCCTCCGCGCCGTTCGCGATCGTGCTCGCCGAAGACCGCGACCACCTGCTCGGGTCGATCTCGCTGATGCGCTTCTCCTGGAAGAACGTTCGCGGTGAGGTCGGCTACTGGCTCGCGCGAGACGGCCGCGGGCAGGGCCACACCACCCGCGCCGTGCGGCTGATCACGAACTGGGGATTCGTCCACCTCGGCCTGCAGCGGATCGACCTGATGGCGGCGACCGGGAACCCCGACTCCCACCGGGTCGCCGAGCGGTGCGGCTTCACCCGCGAGGCGGTCCTGCGGTCGTTCATGGTCAGCAAGAACGGTCGCGACGACATGGTCGCGTTCGGCCTTCTCGCGACGGATGTCCGAGATTGACTAGGTGCTTCGGCTAGCCTTCTTCACATGGCGCTTGACCCACTCCGAGACGGTCACGGCCGTTTGATCGGCGACCTACGCGTGTCGGTCACCGACCGCTGCAACTTCCGTTGCCAGTACTGCATGCCCGCCGAGGGGCTGCCCTGGCTGGAACGCGCCGAAATTCTGACCTTCGAGGAGATCGCCCGTCTGGTCAGCCTGTTCGGCGAGATGGGCGTCCACGAGGTGCGCCTCACCGGCGGAGAGCCGCTGGTGCGCAGGCAGTTCCCGGCGCTGGCGCAGATGCTCGCCCAGATCGACGCCGTCCACGACCTGTCGGTCACGACCAACGGCTTCTTGCTCGAGCGCGACGGCGAGGCGCTCGTCCGCGCCGGCATCAACCGCTTCAACGTGTCGGTGGACTCGCTCCAGCGCGACCGCTTCTTCGAGATCACCCGGCGCGACGCGCTCCCGCAGGTGCTCAGGGGACTCGAGCACCTCGCGACGTTCCCGGAGGCCCATCCGATCAAGATCAACGCGGTCGCGATCCGAGGCTTCACCGAAGACGAGATGATCCCGTTCGCCGAGCTGGCCCGGCGCACCGCGTACGAGGTCCGCTTCATCGAGTTCATGCCGCTCGACGCCGATCACGCGTGGAGCGAGGATCAGGTGCTCACCGGCGCCGAGATCCGCGCCGCGATCGACGCCGTGTACCCGCTCGAGCCCCAGCCGCGCGAGCCGCATGCGACCGCTCGCGTCTACAACTTCGCCGACGGGCAGGGCAAGATCGGCTTCATCAACCCCGTGTCAGAGCCGTTCTGCGGCGATTGCAACCGGGTTCGCCTGACCGCCGATGGCCGACTGCGCACGTGCCTGTTCTCGCTGAACGAAACCGACCTGCGCAGCCCGATGCGCGATGGCGCCGGCGACCGCGAGCTGGAACAGATCATCCGCGACGCCGTCTGGCTCAAGGAGCTCAAGCACCATGTCGGCGAGCCGGGCTTCATCCAGCCCGCCCGCAGCATGTCCGCCATCGGCGGCTGAGCCCCTTTAAGAGCTTCATAAGAGCGGGCGGCGATTAACTCTTTCGCAAGAATTTAGGCCGCATCATCTAGGGCGCAGATGCTCCTCCTGATGCTGTTTGCCGTGATCGCCGGCGCGGGGACGGCGATCACGCCTTGCGTTCTGCCGGTCGTGCCGGCGCTGCTGGCGTCGAGCGCCACCGGTGGCCGCCGCCGCCCGGTCGGGATTGTGGTCGGTCTCGGGGTGACGTTCACGATCGCGATCGTGCTGCTCGCGCAGCTCGTGAAGGGCGTCGGTCTCGCGAGCGGCGCCGCGCGGACGCTGGCGATCGTGGTCCTGATCGTGTTCGGGGTCGCGCTGCTGGTCCCCGACCTGACGGCCCGCATCGAGGCGCCGCTTTCTCGACTCGGCCGGTTTGGTCCGAAGAACCGCGGCACCGGTTTCTGGTCGGGACTCGGGGTGGGTGCCGCGCTCGGGTTCGTGTGCGCGCCGTGCGCCGGGCCGATCCTGGCCGCGGTGACGTCGGTCAGCGCCTCGAGCGGCGCCAACGCACGCGTGGTTCTGGTCGCGATCTCCTACTCGATCGGCCTGTCCGCGGTGCTGCTCGTCTATGCGTTCGCCGGACGCGCGGTGATCGACCGGATCCGCCGCGTCGGACGCGGTAACACGATCAACCGCGCCCTCGGCGTCGTGTTGCTGGCGACCGGGGTCCTGATGATCTTCAACGTCGACGTCCGCTTCGAGGAGGACCTCGCCAAGGACACGAGCCTGCCGGCGATCCTCGTCGATCCAACGAGGTCGCTCGAAAGCTCGAACGCCGTGCAGAAGCGACTGGCGTCGCTGCGCCCGACCTCGCGGTTCGTCACCGCCCAGCAGGAGGCGTCGTCCGGGCGGGCGGGGACCTCAATCTCCACCGCCGCCGAGCGCGAGGTCGCGATCCCGGGAGTCAAAACCCCTTCCCTCACCGACCTCGGCACCGCTCCGGACTTCACCGACAACCAGGATTGGTTCAACACCCCCGGCGACAAGCCGCTGACGCTGGCCGGGCTCCGCGGTCACGTCGTGCTGATCGACTTCTGGACGTACACGTGCATCAACTGCCTGCGCACGCTGCCGTTCCTGAAGGGCCTCTACGCCCAGTACCACAAGTACGGCCTCGACATCGTCGGCGTCGAGACGCCCGAATTCACGTTCGAGCAGGAGGCGAGCAACGTCAAGCAGGCGATCAGCTCGGACGGCATCAAGTACCCAGTGGTCCAGGACAACAAGTACGGGACCTGGGACGCCTGGCAGAACCAGTACTGGCCCGCCGAGTACCTGGTCGACGCCAAGGGGCAGGTGCGGCACGTCCAGTTCGGTGAGGGCGACTACAAGCAGAGCGAGGCCGCGGTCCGCGCCTTGCTCGCCGATGCCGGCGCCAAGAGCTTGCCGGCGCCGATGACCGCGACGGCGATCATGGCCTCGGCCGGACTCGGCACACCCGAGACTTACCTCGACACCCAGCGCGCGCAGGGGTTCGTGACGAAGCTGTTCGCCGGCAACCGCGAGTACCCGGGCGCGTCCGGCGGCCTGGCCCTGAACCAGTTCGCGCTCAAGGGTCCGTGGGACGCATCCTCTGAGTCGCTCACCACGGTGGGGGCCGGCGCATCGATCAGCGGCGCGGTGCAGGCCGCCAAGGTCTACCTCGTGCTCACCTCGGCCGGGAATGTTCCCCGTCAGGGCCGCGTGCTGCTCGACGGCCAGCCGATCCCGAACGCCCATGCCGGCGCGGACGTCAAGAACGGCGTCGTGACCGTGACCGGCGAGCGCCTGTACTCGCTCATCTCGTTCCCGACCGCGCAGGACTTCACGTTCACCGTGCAGTTGCCCGCCGGCGTGAGCGCCTACGACTTCACGTTCGGCTAGCGACCGCCCCAGGCCCGGCTCGCCCCGGCTAGTACGGCGCGGACAGCCGCCGGCGGTCCAGCATCGCCGCCGCCTGCAGCAGGTCGTCGGGCGAGTCGACGTCGAACAGCTCGTCGGGGTCGTCGACCTCGAGCAGGACCGGATCGAGCGCCGCGACCGTCTCGCGCAGCGGGCAGCTCGCTGCCTGCGCCGCCCCTCTGAGCAGCGGCAGCGCGCGGCGCTGGTAGCAGCCAAGCACCGGCTGCATCTCCCCGTGCGCGCATGCGATCACGGCCGGCGACCGTCCCGGGTTGGCCTTCGCCAGCCGCTTGATCAGGCTGACGCTGACGAACGGCAGATCGGCCCCGCACACCACCACCGGACGGCCATCGGCGAGCGCGAGCGCCTGCATGATCCCGAACACCGGGTGCTGGCGGGGCTCGGGCTCGATCCACACGGTCACGCCCGACACGTAGGGAAGCTTGGTGTCCGGCTTGGCGAGGATCGCGACCTTGCCGAGCGCCTGACGGACCGCCTCCAGCGGATACGAGATCAGCGGCCGGCCGTGCAGCTCCACGATCGCCTTGTCGCCGCCGATCCGGCGACCGCCACCGCCGGCGAGGATCGCGCCGACGGCCCTCGTACGGACCCGCATCAGCCCCCCTTGCGGTGGTCGTTCACACCGCCATCGTAGAATCAAGGAGATGGAGGGCTCAACGTCTGTACGCAGTTGGCTCCGCTGTTACCGCTGTTGGTCGCAGAACCTCGAGGTGCAGGTGCACTACGAGGGGATCCACCGAATCGATCCGGAGACCGGCGAACGGGGCGAAGTCGTCGACGAGATGCAGGAGGCGGTCGTGCAGTGCCTCGAGTGCATGCACGATCAGCCGCACCTCGGCTTTCACAACGGCCGGGTCGAGCCGATCGAGGACCGCTGGGAGCGGATGATCGCCGGGACCCCTTGGGTCGCCTCGTGCACGGTCACCGTCGATGCCGACGACGTCGAGACGTGCTCGGGCCCCGAGGCCGGCGACGCTCTCTCCTACGCGGCGTTCGGCGATCACGGCACGCGCGAGTTCTTCACGCACGTGCGCTTCCACAAGCACGACGACGACCGAATCGTCGTCCACCTGCTGGTCGAGCTCTACGCCCGCTCGGCCGAGGAGGCCACCGAGGTGCTTGAGGACGCGGCCCGGGGCACGCTGGCGATCACCTCGCTTGCCGAGGAATCGCGTCCGCCCGCATCGACGGGCGGCGACGCGCAACACTGACCCGGCGCTGCTGGCGCCACTGCCAGCTCTCGGTGACGAGCAGCGCCAGCGCCACGGGGACCGTGGCCGGGAGCTCGTTGATGAAGAAGAACAGCAGGTCAAAGCAGCCTGCGATCACCAGCGTCAGCACCGCGGCCTGCCACTGTCGCCGCCACTGTGACGCCAGCACAGCGCCGAGCAGCGCGGCCACGAACAGGTCTCCGTAGCCCATCGACACGGTCCCGAAGACCTCGGCCTGGAGCTGCGGCAGCCCCGCCGGCGGCTGGGCCGCGACGAGCGCCGCGTTCGGCGACTGGAGCAGGTCGGTGACCACGAGCCAACTGTCCGCGGCCGCCATCAGCACGATCCCGGCCTTCAGCCATCGGGCCGGCGTCACCGCCGACAGCAGCACGACGAGCGTCACGCAGCTGAGCGCCGACAGCAGCGCCCCGGCCGCCTCGCCGGCGAGCGTGTTCTTGCTCGCCCAGGCGAGGACGAACAGCGGTATCGCCGCCAGCGCCGCGAGTGGCTTGGCCCCGCGCATCGCCCACCCGAGCGCAACCGCGGCCAGGATCGGGACCGCGACGAGCGCGAGGTCGGTCAGACCCGTGGCAGTGTTCGACACGTACCGGATCGCGAAGATCACGACCACGATCGAGCCGATCGGCACAAGCGCCCAGCCGCGCCCGCGGAACCGCTCGAGCCAGGCGACTCTGGCCACCGGGCGGGGAGCCGCGACCACGCCGGCCTGCAACAGCAGCAGGCCGGCGTCTGACGGGATGAACGGCAGGGCCACGCCCGTCAGACTACGCGGCCTTCTGAAGAACGACTCTTAAACTACGAGCCGGCGCGCAGGCGCCGCTCGAGCGCGTGGAGCTGCTCTCGGAGCTCGTCCGGGAGCCGATGGCCGAACTTGCCGTAGTGCTCGTGCATCTGCGGGAGCTGCGCGATCCAGCTCTTGGGATCGACCTCGAGCAGCTTCTCGACCGCTTCGGGCTCGATCTCCAACCCGGCGGTGTCGATTCCGCCGGCTCCGACCGGCGGCACGAGCCCGATCGGCGTGTCGTTCGCCTCGGCGCTGTCCTCGAGCCGGCGGAAGATCCAGGCCAGGACGCGCGAGTTCTCCCCGAAACCCGGCCACAGGAACGTCCCGTCGTCGTCGCGCCGGAACCAGTTGACGTAGAAGATCCGCGGGAGCTGGGCGCCCTTGCGCTGGCCGATCTTGAGCCAATGGGCGAAGTAGTCGGCCATGTTGTAGCCGCAGAACGGCAGCATCGCCATCGGATCGAAGCGCAGCTTGCCGACCGCGCCCGCCTGTGCGGCGGTCGTCTCAGAGGACATCGTCGAGCCGAGGAACACGCCATGCTCCCAGTCGCGGGCCTCGTGGACGAGCGGCACGACAGTGGCGCGCCGACCCCCGAACAGCATCGCGTCGATCGGCACGCCGGCCGGGTCGTCCCACTCGGGGGCGACCGACGGGCACTGCTCGATCTGCACGGTGAACCGCGCGTTCGGATGCGCCGCCGTGGACTCGCAATCCGGAGTACAATTCTGACCCCTCCAGTCGATCGCGTGCTCGGGCGCCTCGCCCATCCCCTCCCACCAGATGTCGCCGTCGTCGGTCTTGGCGCAGTTGGTGAACACCACGTCGCCCTCGAGCATCGTCAGCGCGTTCGGGTTCGTCTTCTTGCTCGTTCCCGGCGCCACCCCGAAGAAGCCCGCCTCGGGGTTGACCGCATACAGCCGGCCGTCTTTTCCGAACTTCATCCATGCGATGTCGTCGCCGATCGTCTGCACCTTCCAGCCGGGCAGCGACGGGATCATCATCGACAGGTTGGTCTTCCCGCAGGCGCTCGGGAACGCACCCGCGATGTACTTGCTCTCGCCCTCTGGTGAGGTCATCTTGAGGATCAGCATGTGCTCGGCCAGCCAGCCTTCGTCGCGCGCCATCACCGACGCGATCCGCAGCGCGAAGCACTTCTTGCCCAGTAGCGCGTTGCCGCCGTAGCCCGACCCGTACGACCAGATTTCCCGCGTCTCGGGGAAGTGCACGATGTACTTGTTCTCGGCGTTGCACGGCCACGGGACGTCCAGCGCCCCGTCGAGAAGCGGCGCGCCCACCGAGTGCAGGCAGGGCACGAAGTCGCCGTCATCCCCGAGCTGGTCGAGCGCGTCCCGGCCCATCCGGGTCATGGCCCGCATCGAGGCGGCGACATAGGCCGAATCGGTCAGCTGCACGCCGATGTATGCGATTGGAGACCCGATTGGACCCATCGAGAACGGCACCACATACATCGTCCGGCCCCGCATCGAGCCGCGGAACAGGTCGGTCAGCGCCTCGCGCATCTCCTCTGGGTCGCACCAATTGTTGGTCGGGCCGGCGTCGTCCTGCTCAAGCGAGCAGATGAACGTCCGGTCCTCGACCCGAGCCACGTCCGCGGGATCCGATAGGGCCAGGTACGAGTTAGGGCGTTTGTCATCCGAGAGCGGCTCGAATGTGCCCGCCGCGATCAGCGTCTGCGCGAGCTGGTCGTACTCCTCATCCGAGCCGTCGCACCAGTAGATGTCGTCGGGCTGGGTCAGCGCCGCGACCTCATCTACCCACCCCTGAAGGCGGGAGTGGTTGGAGCTGGCTTGGTACGTCGGTGCGGTATGGGCCATGGGGTTTCAGCAACTCCTAACGTCTCGGGTGGACGATCAAGCGTATACGGACTTTTGCGAATTTGAACGGCTGGTGGCCTATTCCACGTTCGCCTCGGCCGACCGGCTGGCGCCGGTCGAGTCGGGGTGGGCGGGGATCCCATCCCTGCGGGGGACGAGGACGAGGCGCTTGAACTCGGCCACGAGCACGCCGTCCTGGTTGAGCACGCGTGTATGCACTCTGACCGTGCCACGGTCGGGCTTTGACTGCGAGGGCCGCACCTCGAGCACCTCGGACTCGCAGAACAGCGTGTCGCCGTGGAACACCGGCGCGGGGTGCTTGAGCTCCTCGGTCGCGAGGTTCGCGATCGCCTTGCCGCTCACGTCCGAGACGCTCATTCCGAGCGCCAGCGAGTACACCAGCGGCCCGACGACGACGTTGCGCCCCTGCTGGGACTGCCGGGCGTAGACGTCGTTGATGTGGAGCGGGTGGTGGTTCATCGTCAGCAGGCAGAACAGGTGGTCGTCGGCCTCGGTGACGGTCTTGGCCGGCCAGTGCTTGTACACGGCGCCGACCTCGAACTCCTCCAGATAGCGCCCGTAGGGATGAGCGCCGGAGGCCTCGCGGGTCATCTGGTCGGTGTCGATCTGGGGGCTGGAATCAACTTGCGTCATCGCGTCTCCTGAGTGGCTTAGGCGCGGGAGCATGCCAGGGCAGGCGTCCGTATGCGTCCGTATGCCCCCGCAAATGGCGCACTCCCGCTAGCGTTCGGACCCGAACCGAAAAGGAGCCCGCCAGTGAGAAACCCCCGCGACTTCGGCAAGCCGCTTGCGATCGGCGCGCCGACGCCACAGCTCGAGATCCCGTTCAAGCCCTCGCGGATGATCCATTTCCTCGACTTCTCCAACGAGAAGATGGTCGCCAAGGTGCCCGACATCGCGCCGACCGTCGACATCCTGCTTGGCAACCTCGAGGACGCGGTGCCGGTCGACCGCAAGGAGGCGGCCCGAGCCGGCCTCGTCCGCGTCGGCAAGGACATGGAGCTCGGCGACACCCAGCTGTGGACGCGGGTCAACAGCCTCGAGTCGCCGTGGGTGCTCGACGACATCACCACGGTCGTGACCGAGATCGGCCACAAGCTCGACGTGATGATGATCCCGAAGGTCGAGGGCCCATGGGACATCCACTACGTCGACCGGCTGCTCGCGCAGCTGGAGGCCCGCGCGCGCCTCGAGCGGCCGATCCTGATCCACGCGATCCTCGAGACGGGGTTGGGCGTGGTCAACCTCGAGGAGATCGCGACGGCCAGCCCTCGGATGCAGGGGATGAGCTTTGGTCCGGCCGACCTGGCCGCATCGCGGCGGATGAAGACCACCCGAGTCGGCGGCGGCCATCCCGGCTACCGGGTGATCGAGGACCCAGACGGGTCGGATCCCGAGGCGCCGCGCGCGACCGCCCAGCAGGACCCGTGGCACTACTCGATCGCCCGCATGGTCGACGCCTGCACGTCCGCCGGCATCCTGCCCTTCTATGGCCCCTACGGCGACATCCGCGACGTCCAGGGTTGCGAGACGCAGTTCCGGGCCGCATTCCTGCTCGGCTGCGTCGGCGCCTGGTCGCTTCATCCCGTCCAGATCGAGATCGCCAAGAAGGTGTTCAGCCCCGACCCCGAGGAGGTGCTGTTCGCCAAGAAGGTGCTCGAGGCGATTCCCGACGGCCGCGGGGTCCACATGATCGACGGCAAGATGCAGGACGACGCGACCTGGAAGCAGTGCAAGGTGATGGTCTCGTTGGCCGAGATGCTCGCCCAAAAGGATCCCGAGCTGGCCGAGGCCTATGGCTTCGAGCCCGCGGCGGTGTAGGGTCGCGGACCGATGCGAATCTCGGCCAAGGCGGATTACGCGGTGCGCGCCGCGGTCGAACTGGCGGCTTCGACCGACGAGAAGCCGGTCAAGGCCGAGCGCATCGCCAGCGCCCAGGACATCCCGCTGAACTTCCTCGAGAACATCCTCGGGGAGCTCCGTCACGCCGGGATCGTCCGCAGCCACCGCGGGGCCGAGGGCGGCTTCCGCCTGGCCAAGCCGTCGGACCAGCTGACGATCGCCGACGTGATCCGCGCCGTCGAAGGGCCGCTCGCGAGCGTCCGCGGCGGGCCGCCGGAGGACGCGAGCTATCCGGGCGCCGCCACCACGCTCCCGCGGGTGTGGATCGCGGTGCGGGCGAGCCTGCGGAGCGTGGTCGAGCACGTCACGCTCGCCGACGTCGCCGCCGGCAAGCTCCCAACGGCGATCGATCAGCTGGCCGAGGACCCGGAGGCGTGGGTCACGCGCTGAGTTGCTGCGCGTCCGCGGGCGCTTCGACGGGCGCGGCGGCGGGCGGGCGAACGAACACGATGTCGCCGGGCACGAGCTCGAGCTCCTCGCTTTGAGCGCGCGTCAGCTGTGCGCGCGCCGGCTCCCCCCCGGTGAGCTCGAGCTCGATCCTGACCTCGAACCCGAGGTGCACGACACGCTCGACCATCGCTTCGATCAGCCCGGGACCCTCGGTCAGCGACAGCGTGACATCGTGCGGGCGCACGAGACGGCCGTCGATGTTGCTGACCGGGCCGAGGAAGCCCATCACGAACGGGCTGGCAGGCTTGTCGTACACCTCGCGAGGCGAGCCGACCTGCTCGATCGTTCCCTTGTTCATGACCGCGATCGTGTCGGCGACCTCCATTGCCTCCTCCTGATCGTGGGTGACGAGCACGGTCGTCACGCCCTGCTCGTCGTGGAGCCGGCGCAGCCAGCGCCGCAGCTCGGCGCGCACGTTTGCGTCCAGGGCGCCGAACGGCTCGTCGAGCAGCAGCACCTGCGGCTCCACCGCGAGCGCTCGCGCCAGCGCCATCCGCTGACGCTGCCCGCCCGAGAGCTGGTGCGGCCGCTGCCCTGCCCACTGCGTGAGCCCGACCAGTGCCAGCAGCTCCTCGACGCGGGCGCGGACGTCGGCTGGCTTGCGCTTGCGGATCTTGAGCCCGAACGCGACGTTCTCGAACACGCTCATGTGGGCGAACGCCGCGTAATGCTGGAACACGAAGCCAATGCCGCGGTCCTGGGGGCGCGCGCCGGTGACGTCCTCGCCGGCGATCCGCACCACGCCCCGG
>Ga0116217_10003755_pt1 | contig 13723 bp, 17 predicted proteins | sample Sb_taG_6_FD_89697 | JGI IMG/M metagenome (GOLD analysis project Ga0116217, IMG submission 89697) | Peat soil microbial communities from Weissenstadt, Germany - Sb_50d_4_PS metaG | ecosystem: Environmental > Terrestrial > Soil > Wetlands > Peat | place: Germany: Weissenstadt | collected 2010-09-21 | reverse complement strand
TCCCGATCCCCGCGCCGGAGCCGGAGCGGAGCCCTGCACAGCGGAGCGCAGGCGGAGGCGCGGCCGCGGAAACGGCTGCTTGATCTAACCACAGTGTCAGATCAAGTCTGAGCTATTACAGCTCAGACTACCATCGACTGCTACATCCAGACGATCGAGGATTTCGCGCGTTACTTTCGCCGCCCTCCGGATCAGCTCACTCCTGAGCACATCCGCGAATACCAAGCGTATCTGTTCCGCGAGCGAAAGCTAGCCGCGTCCACGGTGACGCAACGGCTAGCGGCTCTGCGGTTCTTCTACACGCGGACGATTAGAAAAGCCTGGAGCGTGGCCGATACACCTTACCCGAAGAAAACGCGACACCTACCCAGCATCTTGAGCCCGGAAGAAGTGGCTCACCTCATCGACTCGTCCCAGACTCGGTTTCATCGCATGGTATTGATGACGCTCTACGGCACGGGGGTACGGCGTGCCGAGTTGGCGCGCTTGCAAATCCACGATATCGACAGCCGCCGCATGGTGATCCACATCTGCGGCGGGAAGGGTCGTCAAGACCGAGATGTTATGCTCAGTCCCACACTGCTGGAAGCCTTGCGAGACTACTTGCGTGGCCTGAAGCGCAAACCCACAAACTGGTTATTTCCGGGCGGGCCCTGGCATACCGCCAATCATCCCATCACTCCCAGGGCAGTGTGGTATGCGTGCCAACGTGCCGCCCAGCGGGCGGGCCTGCAGAACCGGGTTCATCCGCACACGCTGCGGCACTGTTTCGCTACCCACTTGCTCGAAAACGGAACTGACCTGCGCACCATCCAGCTGCTCCTGGGACATCATGATCTGAAAGAGACCACGATCTATCTCCATCTTTCACAACGGCACCTCAACGCTACCGCGAGTCCGCTGGACTCGCTCAAGCTGAAAGACAAGTCACCGCAGAGAGAGTAGATGAACCGGCCGCCACTCGAGGTGGCCGATCTGGTGCGCGCCGCGGGACGCGCTTTCATCGAACGCAGCCGTAAATGGATCACCTGGCAACACCTGAAAGTGCTGCGGGCCATCGCACGCTGTCGCACCGCTGCCTTGGGCGGGCATCTCGATGAGTGCACCGTCTGCGGGTACCGTCCGGCCATCTCCTACAACAGCTGCCGCAATCGGCACTGCCCGAAGTGTCAAGCCAACGCCCGCGACCGTTGGCTCGAAGCGCGGCGTCAGGAACTTCTCCCTACGCGCTACGTCCATGTTGTCTTCACCCTACCTCATGAACTGGCGCCGCTCACTTTGCAAAACAAGAAAATCCTCTACCATCTCTTGCTGCAAACCAGCGCCGAGACACTCCTCGAAGTCGCTCGCGATCCCAAGCATCTCGGCGCCGAGATCGGCTTCTTCAGCGTACTCCACACCTGGAATCAGAAGCTCGAACATCACCCGCATGCCCATTGTGTGGTGCCCGCCGGCGGATTGTCGCTCGATCACTCTCGTTGGGCCGGTGCTCCGGCGGGTTTTTCGCCGTAAGTTTGTCATCGCTCTGAAACGCAACTTCCGTCAGGGCAAACTTGGCTTCCATGGCACTTGAAGCCCCTCGTTCACCCCAAAGCCTTCTCCGCCTGGTTGCGAACGCTATACCGACACCACTGGCACGTCTACTCCAAGCGCCCCTTTGGAGACGCGGAGCAGGCAGTGCGCTATTTAGGCCACTACACCCATCGCATCGCCATCTCCAACCATCGACTCGTTTCCTTCGTCGACCAGAACGTCACCTTTCGTTGGCGTGACTCCGCTCATAACCATCAACAGAAACTGATGACCCTATCCCTCGATGAGTTCCTGCGTCGCTTCCTGTTGCATCTGCTTCCCAAAGGCTTCGTCCGCATTCGCCACTTTGGCTTCCTCGCCAACCGGCGCCGTGCCACGCTCCTTCCGCTCTGCTTTCAACTGCTCGGCACGGGAGCGCAATCGCAGATCGAACCAGAAGCATCCCTTGCCAACAACCCGAGCCCTCTCTGGCGCTGTCCCAAATGTGGCGGAAAGATGGTGGTCATCGAGCGACTTACGCCTGACCAGATCCAACTTCGTTCTCCACCCTTTCTCGCCGGAGCCGCCGCATGAAACTACCGTTCCGACCTCTCTCACTCGGTGCGCCTCGCCACCCGCTGGCGTTGTGCGCCCTTCTTGCCCCAAACAACCTGTCCCTTTCTAACCTGAGCTCCAACTGTCGCTCCTCTCTCATGCAAACCACAAAGAAATCAATCCTGCGTTCGCTTTTTTCTTGCTTCCGTACTTGTTCCCGAAGCCTTTTTGATAACCCCAACACCATTGAATTTGCATAAAGGCCTCCCCACCGGCGGCTTCCTTCAAACAGCTGTATCGGACGCGCCCATAGTAAGTGGGCAGGTAGGTTCGGGAATCCTGCGGGCGCGTCCGATACAGCACTAGCGTTTTTGGATAGCTTCAGGTTGGCCAATGATCCGGACCAAGACTGGGAAAAGCGCGTTCGGTATGGGGCGCTCCTATTGGACCAGACGGTAAAGATCCAGGCCGCCGTTATAGTTGGGCACATAGATTTGGCCTCCATCGATCACCGGAGGATCAAACTTGTTGAACAGAAACTGGACGGCAAAGCTTTGCGAGTCCCATAAAACCTTTAGTGATCCATCGGCAGCGAGGTGTACGGCGTCGTAGACGAGCAAACGGCCGTTCACTACGATTCTGGTCTGCACCATCCCCTACGGTGATGCCAACGCAAACGAGCCCCGGGCTCATTGTTAGCCAGACCGGAGGCCCCGCGAGCTTAGCGCAGTTCGCTTTCGCGTTGCCTAAGTCTGCGGGCGTAGTACCGCCAAGGTTCGCCGTCTTGATGGGATAAGCAATCCCGTCTTTTCCAGTGGCGACGCAAACGCCAATCGAGAAGATGCAGGCCGGACCAGCTGATCCCCAATCTTCGTCCGACCAATTCCCGCTGGCCATCTTGGGGAAGACTAGAAGGACTGGCTTGCCACGCTCATTGATATTCGCCACGAGCCTCGCGTCCTTAAGAGCGAGGTTCATCCTGCCACCCACCGGCTTGGCAGCTTCGGTGGGCGCGCTCTGCCCCGCCAGTTTCGTGGCCGGCAGTCGCGCTTGCCCGGATCGTACCAGGTCTATCCACGGTGTCCAGTGGTCGACCACTTTCAGGCTGGCCTGCGTTCCTCCGGAAGCAGGTGTGTACTGCACCTTGACGAATGATTCACCGAACTGGGTCGTGCCATCAAAGTCCCCGTTGCCGGTGATCGCGTAGAGGAAGCCCTTGTCATCCGCCGCCAGCCCTTGACCGCCCATCCATATGCCGGCGCCTTCTCCCTGCGACATGGCCAAAGCGGCGGCGATCGAATTCGTGGCGCAGTCGAAGGCGAAGATCCATCCCGCGGCTCGATTTCCGGTTTCCTGTACCGTCCCGGACGCCCAAAAGACTGCCTTGCGGCCATTTATGTTGGTCAGCACCAGAGAACTCCTCTGTTTGCGCATGGTGCTGGCGTAGGACTGCGTTCCGCTCGTACCGTTTACCAGAACCGGTGGCACCACCTGGGTTCCATCTGCCGCGTTTAATACAAACACAAAATGTTTCCCATTTCGCGGCGTGCCGTCGGGCGAGATCCAGGCGACCAAGTACACCCGTTGGGTGTCCGGATCGATGACGCCTGTGCTTAGCACACCCCATTTGTCATTGATCGCGTGGCAATCAATCGTCGGGAAGTCGCCAACGCAGCCGTCAGGCGCAGTCTTCTTGGGACCAATGGGAGTGTTTCCATTAATCGGTGTACCCAAGGTAACGCCGCTCCATAAACCTGCACTATCGTGAGTATCCACACCTCGCACGATATTCGCCATGGATGGCAACACCATGAAATCGTGGGTGCTGCCGTCGGGAAGCTTCACGTTGGGTAGGATGAGGGGCTGTGCTTCCATGCCTCGCGCATCACCGAACACTGGAATAATCGTGGCTCGGACAATCCCCTTGGATTCCACTGAAGCCTGTGTGAGTATCGTCTCGTGCTGATTCCAACCGCTTCTTGAGTTATCCGCAGAGCGGGTGAGCCACGGCGCCATGGTTGATTGGGACACGCAGTTCTCAGTAACCGCGAAAAGAAATGTACAGATGAGCAGGCGTAAGGGGCAGAGTTTCATAAGTCCTCCTATCAGGCAGTCACAACACGAATCGGACAATCGATTGAGCCGAGCCACGCTTCATCTGCGTGGCGAACGGCGTCCGAAGCTGTCAGGGACCGTTGCAGATCGTTCGCACGGAACCCACCCAGCGACGCGCCCTCGTCTCCAACCTGCTCTCGGCCCAAAATGTGTCGGCGGTCGCCGCGAACGACAGCCGCCACCCAAAACAGCCGACCAGCTCACCTCCATACGGAGGGAGGAACAATGATGTCAATCGGCGGGCACAAGCGTGTTCACCGAGACATGCGGCCAAGTAAGTCCAGCAAAATTCAGCAGGACCGTCTGGGTGTACTGAATTTGTGTGAACGTGACAGTAAGCTCGCGCGGCATATCCAAGTCGCGTGGTGGCGTGACGGAGAACTGTCGGCACGCGCTGACCCTGAACGCTGCGTTTTGCTCTTAGGGCAAAGGGCGGCGGTTCACCTACATGATAGGGCGGGACCAAAAGGACCTCTTCGACGGTTTCGATCCAGAAGACCGCAACCATCTGCACGGCCTGCGCGTTCGGAGCATTCGCTGCGGCCTGGCCCAGCAAGAAGGCGATGTTGTCGGTGCCGCCTCCAAAAAAGCCAACCGGAGGCGGCGGGGCGGTGGAAATGATGATGGTGGTTGTACTGGTAATCTTTTGTTTGCTGATGTGATCGCGCAGCAATTTGTTGGGATCGTCCAACAGGGCCTGCGTGATGGTGCCGGCGGCGATAAAGCGACTGAGATCTTGTGGGATTCTCGGTGTATTCGGGTCGGCAGCGGTCTGGCTGGCGAACCGGATCGTCTTGATCGGGTTACTCCCTGTTAGGGATGGCGTGATGTCGACAGCGTGAATGTTCGGCGGCGCGGGCTTGGTATCAAAAGTGCCCTGAGCCTCGATCGTCGTACCGTGCGGAATCGATGCCATGCGGGTGACACAAGTCTGCGTAGGGCACGGCTTGCCGAGACGGGGTAGATTGCTCTGTAGTTCTTGCTGCCATCCCATGACCGCCATGCACAGTCAACCGCCTTGCTCGGCTTGATGTACCCTCGCTCACTGGCGTGCTTCATGATGGCGGTTTGCAGCGGTGACAATCCACGTCCCAGCAGTTTGCCCGCCCCTCTTGTGACAACTGGCGTAACCACTTCTCAATATCGCTTCGCAGGAAGCGTAGATTGCCGTTAATCCGCAGTGTTGGGATAGGTAGGGTCTGGCGAACCTTTGCCCGTGACCGTGTTAGGTCATAGACCTGTCCTTTGCTGAACTTGAGAAGTGCTGTACTTCAGAGACGGTGAGGATTTCGTTAAGCAGCGATGGTGCGGGTGCTGTTGGTGTTGCTGTTGGGAGTGGCATTCATACGCCCTCCAGTGTCGCAGGATTCCACTACGACCAAGGTGTGCCAGATGCCCGCTCAGCGGGACTATCCCCACACCTCGCCCGATCCGTGTTGGCCGGGTCTTAAATGCAGTTTCAGCATAGCAGTTCCGCTGCCAAATTCAACTTACGATGGCAACCGGGCTGAGTTACTTTAGTGTACGGGATACAGTGCTATTCCTTGCTCGCAGCGGCTTCTACCAGTTTCATGCCGTTCTTGAACGCTTCCGGGGTGATGGCTTTCTTGTACACACCCAGCGTGGTAGTCATGGACTTGTGTCGCAACAGGGCTTGAGCAACGGCATAGTTCCCGCCCGCGTTCTCAATGACTGCGGTGCACGCTCCCCGTCGGCCTGCGTACAACGTCTTCCACACGCCCGATTTCTCTGGCACTTTGTGGCAACGCTCACACTCGCTGTTCCCTTCGACGTGCGGCTTGATGATACGAGCGATGTAATTGTGAAGGTCTGCGGGCGTGTTATTGCGTGAAGGAAACACCCATCCCTCTTTCGGATTCTTCGATTGTTTACGCCACAGTTCTAAGGGTACTCGCACCTGATTGATGAGTGGCAGGGAAGCGACGGATTCAAGCGTCTTCGGAGTGTCCACGATGCCCCGCACAACCGACCGGCGAATATTCACGTTCTCAGAATCGAAATCTTCCCATTTGAGTGCCGCAATCTCTCCGGGCCGCAATGCGAGAAAGCAGGACAGGGCCATGACCAATTGACAATCTACATGGTCAACGAGAGCAGAAACGATATTCTCCGCTTCCTCCAGTGTGTAATGCTTGGTGCGTTCGGATTCGATAGCATCGTCGGGCATGTTTACGTCATGCCACGGGTTGACTTTTATCCGCTGCTCAATGACTGCACGCTTGAAAAGAGAACTACCGAGAGCCTTGATGTGCTTCAGCGTGTTTTTGCCCTGCGTCCCGGTGAGCGATTGAAGGAACTGCGTGCCCATGGACGGTTCGTACTCTTGCAGCGTGACCTTGCCGAAATGGGCCTTCAGATGTTGATTCCAAATTTGCTTGTAGCCCCGCACGGTGGACGGTTTCTTCCGTGGCTTGCCGGTCAACGACAGAATCTCTTCGCAGTACGGTAGGTATCGCTGCTCCCAGAAATCCGAGACGGTCATGTCCTTCGCAGTCACCCGCCCGCTGGCCTGCTGCGTGTTGACCGGCTGCATGAATTCGTTGCGGAGTAGCTTGACCGACTTCGCATTCCGGGCGTAATACTTCTCACTCTTTTCACAGAGACGGTGAGAACGTTGCACACGCTGCGGTTTACCATCTACAATCTCAGTACGATAGTAGCGAACGAAGAAAGCCCCTGATGACTCGTAAATGTATCCTGTCTGAATTCGGCCCATGGTGCCCTCCAACTGTGGACAGAATAGCATTATGCAGTCAGTATGCACTGGATGTCTTTGGTAATGCTGGTAACGTATTTGTTTACAACGTGGCGGTGTAGCTCAGGTGGTTAGAGCGACGGTCTCATAATCCGTAGGTCGTTGGTTCGAGTCCAACCGCCGCCACCAATGCTTTCAACAACTTGCCGGAGATCCGGCGGAATCTCCATTTCGCTTGGTTGCGCGGGAGTTGCGGATTGTTGCGGAGTTGCTTCCGCCTCTTCTGCCGGGATCCGGTCGAGCCTGTCTACAAAACAAACGTTGGCACCCGGAATCAGGTGGCCGTAAGTGTCGACCGTGACCTGAATGGAACTGTGCCCCATTTGCTCTTTCACGTAGACAATCGAGGCTCCATTTTGGAGGAGCAGCGATCCGAACGTATGACGGAGATCGTGCAGGCGAATCCTGCGAATGCCAGCCTTGGCCAGCACGGGAAGAAATACGCGATGGTAGAGGTTATCAGGGTCGACAATCGTCCCCTGAGGTGACCGAAAAACCAGTTCGTCGGAGATGTCGCTCTTGCCTTTTAGGTAAGCCTCCAACAGACGCTTGTCTCGAAGTTCGACGAGCACCCCGCGGAGCTCGCGGGACAGATCCACCCGTCTCGCTTTCTTGCTTTTCGTTGTCGTGTGCTCGCGGCGCACGTAGTTGTGCTGCACCAGGATGAAGCGTGCAGAATCATTGTCATCGCCGCCGAGCTGGACGTCGCCCCACTGGACCGCCACGAGTTCTCCGCGCCGCAGCCCGGCGCGCACTGCCATCAGCAACAGGGGATAGTAGTCCGGGAAAATCTCCTGAGCTGCCTTCAGGAACTGCTGAACCTCCACGGTGGTGAGCGCGATACCCTTGGTTTCGGGCGTCTTGGCCGAGCGCGTGAAACGGCCCAAACGGGCCGCTGGGTTGGACTCGACAAGCCCCTCCTCAATGGCATAATTGAACAAACTGCGGATGACGCACAATGCGTTGCGGATGGTGTTGCGCGAGAGATCTTTGGTGATGAGGTGATTAATCAACGCCTTGATGTCATCCCGCCTGATCTCATTGAGTACCTTCTTCCCAAATCGCGGGCGCAGATACTGTTCGAGAACCCCTTCGTAGCCGTTGGCGGTTGAAGTCTTGCACTCGATCCGGGCATAGTCCTTCAGCCAGCCGTCCGCATATGTGTCAAAGGTCGGCTTTTTATCGTCCGCAGCATCGAGGATGCTGAGGTCTCCGAGCGCGAGCTTCGCCTCAACCTGTCGCCGAACTTGCTCAGCCGCTTCTCGGCTGCCGACGCATTTCGACTTGCGACGCCCGTGGTAGTCCACGATCACGTACCACTTGGCGCCTTTCTTGCGAACCTTCACACCCATCAGTCCATCCCCTTTACGCCAGCGACCAATTCATCCACGATACAACCTAAGTCAATATGCTTTACTTGGTGAGCTTCCAGCCAGCGGTCGAACACGCTTCGGCGAACCAGTATCTTGCACCGTATGCGGACGGCCGGCAGAGGATCGACGACTCGGTGGATCCAGTCGCGGAGCGTCCGCTCTGAAACGCAAGCATATTGTTGCAGGCTCCTCAGGTCCAGCCATTCGGGTTGTTGCCGTTCCACACTCATCAGGGCCTGGTCGCTCATAGGGTCTCAGATAGAAACTCGGCCTGCTGCCGCAATACTTCTCGCCGATCCTGGAGTGGCATCTCCGTCAGCAACCTGCCAGCACGACGAGCTCGACTGCATCAGTGCGTCTCGAATCCAGTGATCGAACTGCTTTCGGACTCGACTTGCCGGCCAACTGGCAGGCATGGCGTTACTGTGCCGATGGATCCACTCAAAAGCATCCACTCGGAAACACAGGGTTTGGAAAACTTATCGTCTTCCACGCATCCCTCTCCTGTCTCCGCCAACCAACGCAATTACCATAAACTCGCTCAGGCGAGATGCGATACGTTCGTCCATACGCTCTCCGATTTGCTCAATCGTCCAGTTCGTCGTCACGACCGCGGGTCGCAGATCGTCCGAGCGCATGTCCAGCAACTCCAGCGTGCAGCGCCTTTCATGGTCGCTTAGGCTCCCCGAACCAAGGTCATCGAGCACCAGCATGGGACATTCTCCATATTCCCTCATGACATCTTCCTTGCTCACGTTGGCCTGGTTGAAGCTCTTGCAAACTGCGGAGTAAAAATCGGATGCCCGCTTGAACAGGACTGGTCTGCCAGCCTCGAGCCTTAAGCGCACGATTGCAGCCGCCATGTGGGTCTTACCCGTCCCAGTCGGTCCGGTCAAGAGCAGGCTAGGAGTAGGCGATTGACCACTCCAATTCCGAACGTGCCGAGAGAATTCTTCAGGGAAGTCCTCGAGTGAGGAATTCTGGTAGCGCGCGGGTAGGGCGGAGCGAAGGATCCTCTCCCGAACGCATGGGCAGCGCACGACCAGATCGCCAGAGGCGACCCACCCAGTATCTTTGCATTGAGCGCACTTAACCAACTCGCAGGGTAACGTCTGCTTCTCGCTCATATCGAGTGCGGTCGTCTGTGCCGAAGAATGCACCACTCTTGCCGCGATTTCCTTTAGGCTCTCCATCGTATTTTCCTTCCAAAACTGCGATGCAGTTTGTATCGTTCGCAATCAACCAATCAAAATTTGCCTTCCAGCCACGGTCGTTCTCCCCGAGGAGGAAAAGCGTGCTGGCCGCCTTCTTCACTGCCGCGGTAAAGTCTTGCTCGTAGCACCTGGTCAACGCGCTGGCCGAACTCGCGGCACTGGGCGTAGCCTTCGTGAGCTTGCGTGACAACCTCGACCTCAGCACTCCTTCGGGTCGCTTGATGTTTCAAATAATCGGCGCGATGGCGGAGTTCGAGCGGGCACTGATCCAGGAGCGGGTCTGCGCCGGTATAAGGAACGCACGCGCCAAAGGGAGGCGACTGGGGAGACCGCGGGTTATTGTAGACGCTTCACGGATTGCCTCGCTTCGCGCTCGCGGGGACTCGTGGTCGCAGATCCAGGCCGAGGTAGGGGTGAGCAAGGGCACAGCGCAGCGGGCCTTTGCAGCCTTGCCCAAAATTGTCTAGCAGAGTTTTGGGTTCGGCTTTCACTCTGGGATCTTGTATCCGCGGCCAAATGTCAGTGCAAATTACGCCGGGGCGAAGCCGCGGTTGTTCTGTTGTTCACAGTCGGGCGAAAAGCTGCGAAAGCGAGATTTCAAAACCAGCTGCCAACATTTCCAGCGAACGGAGGCAGGGTTCTTTTTTCCCGTTCTCAAGGTCCGAGATGAATGCTCGGCCAGTCCCGTGTGAACGGCAAGATACGTCTGCGTCCAACCGCGTCGCTGACGCAGGGCGCGAATGCGACGGCCTAGCCGAAGGCACACGTCAGTTGCCACGGATACAGCATCGCTGTATTCTTTCGGCTACATATCGCCTATAGAATACAGACCATGTAGACGTTTGCCGGTAGGCTCTTGCCTTCACTAACCCCGGAAGCGAGAGAGCCGAGCTGGATGATGAAAACCGCGACGATGGTCTTGTGTGAAAGTGCTCCGCATAGCCTATGCCAACCTCTGGATAGGCGAGTACCAAATGATGACACCTGACAACTATCACCGTCCTGACGAAACCGCGCTGACGCAACAGGCTCGCCTAATCGACTGCACATGGGAAGGTGCGACCGTCGTAGAACTGACCGGGCAGGTCGCTGAACTATTTCCGCACGTCCCGGTTTTCAGCCGCCATCCGTTCCGAGTCGGGGGCGAAGAGAATCGCTTTAAGGACGAGATCCGGCGGGAACCTCTGAAGATCACTGATGAGCCGATGCCGATCGCTACCGTATCGAAGACCTACTCCCTCATCCAGCACAGGGATGTTCTGGCGGCAGTCTTCCGCGCGCTGAAGATGATCCACATCGACATCTCTGGCGTCGAATCGTCGCTCTTGCTTTCGGAATATGGTGAGCGGATGCACTGGAGTTGCGCCATCCCGAACATGGACTTCGACCCAGGAGACGGTCACCCTCTCGTGCTGCGGATCAACAGCTTGAATTCGGTTGACACGAGCACTGTCCTCGAAATCACCTTCAGTTGGTATCGCCTTATTTGCAGCAACGGCATGATGTTCGGACTCAAGGACAGCCAACTGCGACGACGGCATATCCAATCTCTCGACCCGGAAGACATCGCCGGCTACCTGAAAGAACAGCTTGACCAACTCCCGAAGGAAAAGAGCCTCTATGCTACTTGGTTCAGGACAACGGTCGAACCGCCAGGGCTCGTCGGGTGGATTGACGAAGAAGTTTCGAAGAAGTGGGGGCCGCACGCCGCAGCACGGGTCTGGAACATCATCAACGCCGGCTTCGACGGCGAGATCGAACAGGCCCGCAATCTCAAAGTCGCTCGCGATCCCAAGCATCTCGGCGCCGAGATCGGCTTCTTTAGCGTGCTCCACACCTGGAATCGGAAGCTCGAACATCACCCGCACGTGCATTGTGTCGTGCCCGCCGGCGGATTGTCGCTCGATCACTCTCATTGGGCTCCCTCACACTCTCGCTTCTTTCTTCCCATCCCTGTGCTCCGGCGAGTTTTTCGCGGCAAGTTTATCGCCGCTCTGAAACGCAGCTTCCGTCAGGCAAGCTCGGCTTCCATGGCACCCTGAAGCCCCTCGCTCACCCCAAAGCCTTCGCCGCCTGGTTGCGACCGCCGTTTCGCAAGCGCTGGGTGGTCTACTCCAAGCCACCCTTCGGCGGCCCCGAGTATGTCCTCCAGTATCTCGGCCTGTACACCCATCGCGTGGCCATCTCCAACCATCGACTGGTCTCGTTAGCCGACGACCAAGTCACCTTTCGCTGGCGTGACTCCGCTCATAACAACGAACACAAGTTGATGACCCTAGCGCTCGATGAGTTCCTGCGCCGCTTCCTCTTGCACCTGCTGCCCAAAGGCTTCGTCCGCATCCGCCGCTTTGGCTTCCTCGCCAACCGGCGGCGCGCCACTCTCCTGCCGCTTTGCTTGCAACTCCTCGGCGCAGTACCGCCATCGCCGACCGAACCAGAAGCCTCCCCGGTCCAGGAACCCAGCCCACTTTGGCTCTGTCCCAAGTGTGGCGGCCGCATGGTGGTCATCGAGAGACTTACCGCGGCCCAGCTCCAACTCCGTTCTCCACCCTTTCTCGTCGGAGCCGCCGCATGAAACCACAATTCCAGCTCCCGCCCTTGGTGCCCCTCACCACTTCCCGCCGGGGTGCGCCCTTCTTGCCCCCAAACCAAGCTGCCCGTCCCCAACCTCGCCTCAAACTCTCGCCCCAACCCCACGCAAACTACCACCAAACCAATCCGGACTGCGCTCTTGTTCGCTCCACTCCCTCTTGCCGCAGCCTTTCTCATATACCCAACACCATTGAATTTGCATAAATGCTTCCCCACGGGCGGCTTCCTTCAAACAGCTGTATCGGACGCGCCCCGCCGGACTTTCCGAGTCCCCCGGCACACTTACTGCGGGGCCCGTCCGAGCAGCACTAGCGTTTCTGGCTAACTTCCGCATAGCCGACTACATGTCCAGAATGCGCTTGGCGCGAAGGGCTATCGCATCCCCTCGGAGACTGGCCTTCTCATCCCATGGTTACGATAATTATCGGTAAAAAGTGAGCGACGAAGAAACTGCTTGACACGTGATCTAGTGTTGTAGTTAACTATAACAGTTTGAAGCGCGATGGTTTGGGGTGGGGAAATCGCAACTCAGTACGCGAGCTAGGAAACCTCGGACCGAGCGCAAAAAGGAGATCAAGTTCTTTGAGGAGAACCTAAATGAAATCCCTTGGTTTTGTGCTGTCCGTTGTGCTGATTTCGCTCTCCACCATGGCTTTCGCCCAGTCTGACGCGCAGAAGTCCGACGCGCAAAAGTCCTTCGACACAATCAAAAACCTGGCGGGAAACTGGGAAGGCCCGGTGACAGTCGTCCCGCCGCAACCCGAATGGGGCGACACCAAGCCCCTCCATATTTCGATGCGCGTGACCTCCAGGGGCAACGCGCTCGTGCACGAGATGCAGGAAGCCGGAACCCCGCTGGATCCGAGTAAGTACGACCATCCGGTCACCATGTTTTACGTGGATGGAGACCAGCTCACGCTGGTTCATTATTGCGACGCGGGGAACCGGCCGCGCATGACCGGCAAGATGTCGCCCGACGGCAAGACGGTCGAGTTCGAGTTCAAGGACATCAGCGGCAGCACGGAGTTCCACATGCACCATTCGATGTTCACCATCATCGACGCCAACCATCACACCGAGGATTGGACGTTCATGATGAAGGACACGCCGGTCCACGCGCACTTCGACCTGCATCGGGTACAGTGACGGAGTGCATATCGAGAAGGCGATCTGGAAAACCTGATGGACCGTGAGTGGAATGACAGTCAGCCGATCTACCGCCAACTGCGCGACCGCGTGGTCGCGATGATCCTGGATGGAGTGCTCAAGGAAGGCGATCCGCTGCCCTCGGTGCGCAATGTCGCGGCTGAATATCGGGTGAATCCGCTCACGGTCTTGAAGGGGTATCAACAACTGGTAGACGAGAGTCTCGTCGAGTCGAAACGAGGCCGCGGCATGTTCATCAATGTCGGCGCGCGCAATCTGTTGCTGGAGGGCGAACGGCAAAAGTTTCTGGGCGAAGAATGGCCGCGGGTCCGCGAAACGATCGAGCGGCTCGGCTTGAAGGCGGAAGACCTGCTGGACGGCGCAAACCGGCGGCCAACGGCGGATGCCGCACCGCCGAAAACCACCAAATCTAATCTCCC
>Ga0116217_10003750_pt1 | contig 13733 bp, 12 predicted proteins | sample Sb_taG_6_FD_89697 | JGI IMG/M metagenome (GOLD analysis project Ga0116217, IMG submission 89697) | Peat soil microbial communities from Weissenstadt, Germany - Sb_50d_4_PS metaG | ecosystem: Environmental > Terrestrial > Soil > Wetlands > Peat | place: Germany: Weissenstadt | collected 2010-09-21 | reverse complement strand
GGAAATCGAAGGATTATGGGCGTTCCGTGGCGTTTCGCCGGTGAGAGACCGGTTCCGATAAGGAGTGCGCCGCTGCTTGGTGAGCATACAGAGGCCATCGACAGGGAATGGGCCCAGTCTGGAAGCGAACAGTGAACGACGTTCTTTATTCTGCCGCTGGAGGAGTCGGGACAGTCACTCTGAATAGGCCCGGCAAGCTAAATGCCTTGACTGACGACATGCTTCGAAGTGTGCGTGCCGCGCTTGAGGAAATAGATGAAGACGAGAACGTCCGTGTTGGAGTTCTGACCGGAGCGGGCAGGGCGTTCTGTAGTGGGGCTGATGTTGCACAGCGCCAACTCCGTCCCCTGGAGGAAATCGTTCGTTACGGGGGGCCTGGAGCCAAAGGCGCACGAACGAGCGAGCTGATGCTCGGGCTCTCCCACTGGAAACCCATGGTGGTAGCTGTACATGGCTATGTCATGGGAGCTGGGCTGCACATTGCCCTGTCATGCGACGTCATCGTCGCGGCTGAGGAAACGAAATTTCACATCACAGAAGTCACACGCGGAGTCGATGGCAGTGGGACGTGGGCGCTTTTGGCCGACCTGTATGGTGTGGCTGGGTTCGCGACCGAGACCGCGTTGACTGGTCGCTATTGGACCTCTGAGGAAGCATGCAATCTGGGAATCGTGGGAAGACTCGTGAAAAGCGAGGACCTATACGACGAGACCCAATCCGTGGCAGAGGTGATAGCCGCAATGCCACCCCAAGCAGTGAAGGCGATAGTCAGACGACGGCGATTGCGGTTAGAGGCGATCGAACTTGAGACTCGGTCTCACCTGCAGCCCGACATCTATCAATCCGCTGATTTTCGCGAGAGCGCGATGGCCTTCATTGAGAAGCGCGCTGCTCGACCGTTTCGGGGGGAATGACCCAACGTGCGACGTCGGCAGGATCATGGCCAGATCAGCAGTGAGGTGAGGAGTAGCGACACGCGATTCGACCTGGCGTGTTCAAAGAGTTTCAATGGCAACTGCGTTCTTGATCGGGTTCGCTTGCAAATGATGCCGGGCGAAATCCACGCCCTGCTGGGTCAAAATGGCTCGGGCAAGTCCACTTTCATTAAGGTCGCGTCCGGGTACCACAAACCGGACGCCGGCTCCTCGTTGTATCTCGACGGAGAGAGCGTCGAACTGCCGGTATCGCAGAACTTCTTGAAGAAATTCGGGTTGACGTATGTCCATCAGGATCTCGGGCTCATTGACACGCTCACAGTTGCGGAAAATATTCGAATCGGTCTAATGCAGGGCAGAGGTCTGTTTCGATGCGTTAACTGGCGACATGAACGTGAAGCTGCAAAGGAGACGTTGGAGTCCCTAGGATGCGGGTTGGATACGCAGACGTTGGTTGAAGATCTCACTCCCGTCGATCGCGCGTACGTAGCGTTGGCGAGAGCACTGCAGGGAAGAATTGAAGGTCGTGGCATCCTTCTCCTCGATGAGGCCACGCGGTCGTTGCCCGCGGACGCGGCGCTGGTGGTGCATCAAGCAGTTCGCGACGTTGCTCGTGACGGTGGATCGGTTCTCCTTGTCACCCATCGACTCGATGAAGTTCTCGAACTGGCCGACAGGGTGACGATTCTGAGGGATGGCCGAACCGTGGTATCGAGCCTGCCTATCGATATGGGCATGACGTCCCGCGATCTCGCCTCGCTGATGCTCGGCCACGATCTTCAAGACATGGAGGGAACAGGCACGGTAAGGATGTCCCCGCAGATCGGATCCTCCCGCGACAACATTGTCATCAAAAATGTGTCGGGAGAGCATCTCAAGAACGTCTCACTGTCCGTCTCGAGCGGCGAAGTCGTGGGCGTCATTGGGCCAGCTGGTTCGGGATTTGAGGAGCTCCCTTACCTGCTTAGCGGAGCCACAAAGGCGAGGAGCGGCAGTCTGACCTTTGATGGAAAGACGCTGAATTTGGAAGACGCATCCTACAAGGAGGTGTTGCGTTCCGGCGTCTTGCTCGTTCCTGAGGAGCGCACAAAACGGGGCGTCGAACTGAGCTTGAGCATCACAGAGAACATCTCACTGCCGCGCCTGGCTCAAAAGTCGCCGTTCTGGCTCAGCAACGGATGGCAACAAGATGATGCACATCAAGTGATGGATGCATTGAAAATTAATAACAGCGACGCGAACGTTCCGGTTGGAATTTTGAGCGGCGGCAATCAGCAGAAGGTGCTAGTCGGCAAGTGGGCGCTCTGTCAGCCGAGGCTGCTCTTACTCCATGAACCGACACAGGGAGTGGACGTCGGCGCACGAAGGGATTTGTTGAGGTTCGTCCTTGACCTTGCTAGCGAAACCAAATGCGGCGTTGTCTTGGTGGCATCAGAGCCTGAAGATCTAGTAATCGCATGCGACCGAATACTGATCGCGCGAAACGGCGGCCTTGAGGTCGAGCTGAGGAACAATTTTACCGCAGAGACCATCATTAAGGCGGTCCATAGCGGTGCCTCCGATGATGAACCAGCGACCCAGCACTACGCGCAGAACGCTTGAGAAGAGGAATTAAATGATAGGCACAAATGATGAAGCGAAGATGCCGGCGACGACATCTAATGGAGTTCGACAAGATGTCGATGGGCCAAGCGCTAGCGGCTTGCGCAGACACCAAGCAACGGTATTCGCGGAACGCTACGGACTCCTTGTCATCTGGGCGCTTGTCATCCTTGTGTTTTGGGTCATCAAGGGCAGCGAGTTCTTACAGTCCGCAACGTTTAAGAATATCTTTGCCTCCCAGACGCCCCTGGTGTTCTTGAGCATGGCACTGGTTGTCACGTTTACAGTGGGAGAATTCGATTTATCGGTAGCGGGCACGCTTGGGATATGCAGCATGATCGTTGCGGTCTTAGAAGTAAACGACGGCTGGAATATCGTAGCTGCCATTGGTGCTTCGCTCGTGGTGGCGGTGCTGATTGGGCTTGTGAACGCGTTAGTGGTCGTTCGACTAGGTGTCGATTCGATTATTGCGACGCTTGGTATGAGCACGCTACTTCTTGGTTTGGCCAACTCGTTGACGAACGGCAGCCCGCTAGGCGGTGTGACCACTTCTATTGGACCATGGACGAATCATCAACTGTTGGGACTGCCGTTGGCGTTTTACTATGGACTCGTTCTGACGATAGTCATTACATATTTGATGGCGTTCACGCCTCTTGGGCGTCACATGTTGTTCGTGGGCAAGAATCGAGAAGTGGCACGTTTGGCCGGCGTGCGAGTGCATCGGATCCGATTTGGCACATACATTGCGGCAGCCCTTGTTGCTGGGGTTGGAGGGGTCTTACTGGTGGGGATCACCGGAGGTGCTGATCCATCGGTCTCGCTCAACTATCTGTTGCCGGCCTTCGCAGCAGTATTTCTGGGAACCATCGTTACCATGCCTGGTCGCTTCAATGCGCCTGGGACCTTCATATCCATTTACTTTCTGACCACCGGAATAGTCGGGTTACAAATCCTTGGTGTCCAGCCATGGATCTCAAACGTCTTCTTTGGTGGCGCGCTCATAATCGCAGCAGTGATGTCGAAAGCAGCAGCTTCGTTGAAGCTGTCGGATACTCGCCCGCGATCTTCATCTGGCAACACCTCATCCCAGTACAAGGAAGTGGCAGCGAATGCTCGATAAGGGACTCGCGGACGCGGGCACGCTGGCCGAGTATCGGTGCTTGAGCGTGTATCGACGAAAGGAAAGCGTAAATGGGTGAAGTGCGCGGCTTTGGACTGACGCATTATCCGCGCCTGTATGGTCCTGACGAAGACATGAACAGCATTCTTCGGCGCGATTTGAAGGATCCGGCAATTCCAGCGAATGAAAAGGATCCAGCAAATTGGCCGCCAAAGATGCGGGAGGAGTGGACCGATCCCGTTGCATCAGCCAGTCAACATCGAACTGATCTGATACAAGGCATGGATGCGATAAGGAAAGGGATCGACGATTTCGACCCGGATGTTGTCATCATGTGGGGGGATGATCAATATGAGCTCTTCAGAGAAGAGGTCATTCCGCCGTTCTGCGCACTGGCATTTGAAGAGATGGTCATTCGGCCTTGGGTCGGGCGAAGTCGAAATATCTGGCACGAGAGTGACGAGAAGGAACTCCGCGTCAAAATGGATCCAGACATCGCCAGATATTTCGTTGGCGAAGTAATGAAGGAAGGTATTGACCTTGCCTATTCCTACAAGATGCGTGAAGGCGGTACTTTCCCGCATGCCTTCTTGTACCCCTTGGTGTACTTGGACTACCACCGGAACAACCCGTTCAACTACACGCTGCTTCCGATCTCAGTGAACTGTTACGGGAAGAGGGTAATCTCAAACAAAGGCCGTAGTGCGTTTTTGGGTACCGAAAGAGTCGACGACCCGCCATCACCAAGTCCGTCTCGCTGTATGGAGTTTGGTGCGGCGGTCGCTCGAGTCGCAGAACGGAGTCCCTACAGAGTCGCCGTGGTGGCCTCGTCGGGTTGGAGCCATGCACCCCTCAATGACAAGGCGTGGCATTTGCACCCTGACGTTGATGCTGACAGGCGTTTATATACGGCACTCGTCGAACAAGACTACGAAGTGTGGCGGAAATACGACTCTGAGGAACTCGAGCGAGCGGGTCAGCAAGAAGTCCTAAATTGGTTTTGTCTACTCGGTGCAATGGAGGCGCTGGGACAGAGCTTGGTGTTTTCGTCGTTCCTAGAGGTGTACACGTTCAACTCAACGAAGGTATTCGCGATGTATGAGTAGCGCCGGAGCACGGCGCCAGGCGAGGTGTGAATGAGATGGATATCGAGGCCGCAGTTCTTCGCGAGGCATCTGAGCCATTTCAGGTCGAGGCGCTCAAGTTGGATGCACCACGGACTGACGAGATCCTGGTGCAGATCGTTGCAGCCGGAATGTGTCACACCGATCTAAACGGGCGTTCATCCCGCCTATTCGGTGGACCCACAATATATGGCCACGAAGGCGCGGGCGTGGTGATGGCGGTCGGCGATTCAGTCAGAAATTTGGATCGGGGAACGCACGTTGTTTTAACCTTTGACCACTGTGGAAGTTGTCGCAACTGCCGAACTGGACATGTAGCTCACTGCGCGCAGTTCTATGAGCTGAACTTGGCGGCAAGACGTCTGGACGGTTCGTCCCCGGTCACGGATGCGAGCGGCGAGGTGGTCTTGGCCCGCTGGTTTGGCCAATCGTCCTTCAGCAACTATGTGATCGCCACAGAGCGAAACTGCATTCCCGTGGACCGTTCTCTTCCATTGGAGCTCCTGAGTCCGTTGGGATGCAGCATTCAAACGGGCGTGGGTAGTGTGCTGAACTCCCTTGGCGTCCGATCATCAAGTTCGATCGCAATCTTCGGTGCCGGGGCCGTAGGTCTCGCGGCCGTTATGGGATCAAAAATCGTTGGCGCCTCGACCATCGCCGCGATTGATCTTCATGTGTCACGACTCGAACTTGCCAAGGAGTTGGGCGCGACACATGTGTTTGACGGCGCATCAGAGACACTCAGCTCTGAGTTACAGCAAGCGGCTGATGAGGGATTTGAGTTCGCCATCGACACAACTGGTCAGTCTGAGGTTATCTCAGTGGCGGTCGAGAGTCTTCGATTGAGAGGCACTTGTGGACTGATTGGAATGGTTCAAGGCAACTTGACGATCTCCAGATTGGTAGGCGGGCGACGAATCGTGGCGGTTTCAGAAGGCGACTCCGTGCCTCAGCTCTTCATTCCGCAGCTCATTGAATTTTGGCGCGAGGGCCGCCTTCCATTTGAGAAACTGATTCACACGATGCCGCTGGCATTCATCAACGAAGCCGAACAGAAGTCTCGAAGCGGCGAACTCGTTAAACCCGTACTACTAATGCAGGATTAGAAGTTCTGCCGTGACTCTCGAGGAATCAGCGAAAGCGTTGCGCAGCTTGCTGGAATTCAATCGATGTCAAGAGACCACCTTGGACCCCCCGAAGAGCTGCGAGTTCAGTATCAAGTCCGAAGGAGTTTGCGCGCCGTAAGGCTTGTTTCGTGTGCGAGATCGCTGCTCGGGAGAAGCTTCCGAGACGTGAAACGAACTCAAGCGAAGCTTCAATGAGGTTGTCATCCGGGAATACGCGGTTTACGAGGCCCCAGGACAGCGCCTCGTCTGCGAGGATCTGCCGACCGAACAGCAGTGCCTCGGCGGCTCGGCCCATACCCACAATGCGCGACAATTGGTATGCCCCGGCCATGCCCGGTACTAAGCCAACCTTGATCCAGGAGCTTGCGAAGGCTGCTGATTCACTTGCGAGCCTCAAGTCTGCACAAAGGGCGAGATCAAATCCCGCGCCGAGTGCGGGTCCGTTGATGGCGGCTACGACCGGTATCGGGGAATCGGAAACAGCGTGGAACAGCTTATGAAAGTGTCCGTAAATCATCTCCGTGACGCCCAGGGCACCTTGCTCGTCGGCAATTGAGCTGATTTCAGTGAGATCCCCTCCTGCACAGAAGCAATCGCCGGATCCTGTCAAAAGAAGGGCAGCAGAGCGGTCCTTTGCTGCAGTCTCTATTTCGAGGACAAGTCGATCCACAAGTGCAATGTTCAGGACATTTTTTCGTTCAGGTCGGTTCAATGTCACGACTCTCACGGGTTCGCTGTCGTAAGTGGTAACCACCAAGGGGGCGTGGTCGTCGACATGCTCCATTGCTCGGATACGTCCGCTAGGAGGGTGAAACGAGGCTAACGAGTTCAGCCCGTCGAGTCGAGACACCGGCCCAATCAGCCGTCTTGCGACTGACGTGGCCGTCACGGAAGAGTTCCAGGAACAGCTGATTGATCATGTCCGGTTGGTCGGTTTGTGCTTGGTGGCCCGTGTCGTCCGGATAGAAGAACTGGACATTTGGGCAAGCATCTTCCTGCATGTGCCCCCATTCCGGGGGATCGACGACATCGTCGCGCCCCATCGCGTAGATCGCCGGAATAGTCAGTTTGTCAAAGCGGCCTTTCGTTGACATGGCGAATTGTAAGTTTTGAGTGGGAACGCGTTGGTATTCATTTCGTTCCTTTTGGTATTCCGGATTGCGTTTGGCCGCAGCCGTGCGCATTGCAAGGAGATCATCTGTAATTGCGCCGGACCGGTGGTTGATTGCCTCAAGCATCTTTCTCATTGACTCTTCGGTTCCGTCGAAACTGTGGTTGAGCCAGGCACGTGGTCGCTCCTGGCCGGGACGCTTGTCGACTTCATCAAGTCGTGAATACGGAACGAGGTCGCCCACACTGCCCGCGATTAGCGCCAAACTCAACACACGTTCAGCGTGTGCACACGCGTAGGCAACACTGTTGCTACATCCCATGGAGTTTCCGCCCAGGTGAAACTGGTCGAGTGCAAGAGCAGTCGTGAAGTCATGCAGGAAGTCAACGTGGCCGGCGCGACCCAAGATGTAGGCACGCTGGGGATCGTCCGTTAGACCAAATCCTGGCTGGTCTGGGCAATAAACGCGGAACCCGTGGTCCCCCAAAAATGGCGCCATATATCGCCATCCAGCGGTGCCGGAGGACCCAGGCGCACCCCCATGGAGGAGAACCACGCTAGGGCCAGTCTCGCCTGACGTCATGTAATGAACTTTGGCCCCGCTTGAGAGCCGTACCCAACGGCTGAGCATCCCCGGTACATGGATGATGTTCTCTTCGGTCAACGTCATGCTCTTTGCTCCGTGTTGGTAGTCGGAAAGTCTCACTTGCATTATGGGGGATCAGCTGGGATGCAACTCTAAGCCGGTCTCGCTCAGTGGAACATCTCGTCGACCAATGGAGGGTCTGTCCTATAAAGTCGTGTACGGAAGGCTGAGCCCCATTAGGGCCTCGCCTCGAAGTGTGGGGAGGGAAACCTTGGTGCTTCAGATCGAGCCAGAAGGCTCCGCACAAGGCGGTGAGGGATCGCGAACTCGACTCGGCCTCCGCGAGTTGATCCCTCCCTCGGGGCTTCGGGAGTATTGGTACCCGGGCATTGCAGAAAACAAAGTCGGTCGACGTCGACCTGTGGCCGTCCAGATGCTCGGGGAGATCGTCGTATTTTTCCGGGGCGAGGACGGCGCAGTTGCCGCGCTTGCCGATCCGTGTCCGCATCGCGGGGAGTCACTTTCGGGAGGGCGTTGTCACTTCAAGGGATTCTTGACCTGCTGCTATCACGGGTGGACTTTCGACCAGAATGGGGAGTGCGTAGCAGTTCTTGGCGAAGGGACCGAATCCGTGATTCCCGGGCAAGCAACCGCACGCGCTCGGCGATATCCGACAGCCATTCTCGGCGGCATGGTTTTCGTCTGGATGGGGGATGGGCCGGCGGCACCGGCAGAAGAAGACATCCCTCCGGAGTTCTTTCGGCCAGACAGCCAGATCCTACAAAGCTCGGTCGTTTGGGAATGTAATTGGCGACCTGCTATGGAGAACTTCTTTGATGCGCATATCTACTATGTTCATCGAAATTCGGGCCGACTGCTGTCTTTTTCGTATTCGCGACTATTTAGCGCAATTCATTGCTTTGATGGCAAGGGGGCACAGGCTCCGCGAGTCGTGAACAATCGAGCACTTGCGTTTGATCGAGCGCACTTAAACTCACTTAGAGGAGACGGCGAAGATCCAGAAGCGCATTCAGACGTTCCCTCGGCCAGGGAAATGCCGTCAGGCGTGCCATTTCAGTACACGTTTCCGGCACTGAACGGTGCGAAGTGGCCGAAGACAAGGCTGCGCTATTACATCGCCCGGTCGATGAGCATGTTTTGGCGAAATTCGACAGAATCAGGAATTGAGCCAAACGTCGAGTGGTCGATGCTCCACCTACCGGCCATCATTCGCGTGATCAATCGCAGATGGATCTACTCGAGGATCACCGTACCCGTCAGCGAAACCACAAGCAGAATATTCTACATTCATGCGCGATACCCCGGTAACCGATTCAAGCGGATCCTGAATCGAATCTCGTTTCACGTTTTCTACAACTGGTGGTTCAACCGGAACTTTTCTGGTCAAGACAAGCGAGTTGTAGAAAACCAGTATTACGACCGGCCGGAGAAGTTTTCGCCCTCTGATCTCATTCCCAAAGAATGGCGGAAGCTGATCGTTGGGCATGCTCGAACGACCGATGGTTTGGGATTGCGGCATCGCAGCAGCCCCCACGCTCGGGCGATGCCTTAGAGCGAGCCCGACGCCCGAATGGCACGGCTTATACCAATTTCTACGAACAGCGAGCGAGGTAAGTGAATCTTGTGTCATGACCCGTGGGAGCGACCGCCCTATCCCCCAGTCAGAGGGGGCGCAGACAACCGAGGGGATCTCATACTTACGTCCCCCGACGGATCGCAATTTATGGCGTACTACGCGCACCCGGATAAAGCGTCGTCAATCGGCGCCGTCATCTTCCCCGGCGCGGGTGGACTGCGTGAGTTCTTCACTGATTTTGCGGTGCGGCTTGCCGAAGCTGGGATTCACGCTGTGGCAATCGATTACTACGGCCGGACAGCGCCCCTTGAGAAGCGCGGTCCCAATGCGGAAGACTTCGATTTCAAGCCGCACTACGCAGAACTCGATTATGAGAACGTCGACGCTGACGGCCGTACCGCAATCGAGTGGCTGACTTCACTTCCCGGTCTCAATCTTACTTCGGTGTATGCGATCGGGTTTTGCATTGGAGGTGGATTAGCTTGGCGCCAATCGGCGACGGAAGAATTCAGTGGCTCTATCGGACTGTACGGGATTCCAGCAGCTGCTGAAGACCGAATCAGCGGTATCAAGAGGCCGGTGCTGATACTTGCAGGCGGCGCCGATACCGCGGTGCCGGTTGACTCGATACGAGTGTTCAGTTCGAAGCTGGAGTCGAACGGCGTGTTTGTAGAGACCCATATATATCCAAATGCACCGCACAATTTTTTCCATATGATGGCGGCAGACTTTGAAGACGAGTGCAAAGACGCGTGGCAGAGGATTCTCTCCTTCACTGGTGCGTCGAGCGGACCAGAATTGCAAGCATCTACGTGAGTAGGCACAGCCGCTATTCAAATAGGCATTCGAAAATGACATCGTTGCCAATGCGGAGAAAAGGGAGTAGTTACTGTCGTGCGTCTTGACGGGAAGGTAGCCGTTGTAGTTGGAACGTCACTCAATATCGGAGGGGCCATCGCGTCCGGCATGGCCGCGGAAGGCGCAAGAGTTGCCTGCAATGATCTGAATCCGGACGCAGCGGAGGAGCGGACCGAACGAATCCGGTCTGTTGGCGGCCAAGCCATGTCCATTCCGGGAGACGCCACCGACGAAGTGGGCATTCAGAATCTGACGGAAAACGTCCTGGCCAAGTGGGGTCAGATCGACATTCTCGTAAATGGGGCGGCGACCTTCCTTACGAAAGGGCTTCTAGAGATATCCCTAGAAGAGTATCGAAAGCAAGTCGATGTAATGGTGAGTGGGACGCTCCTGTGGACCCAATCTGTAGCAAGATCGATGATCTCAAATGGCATTCCTGGAAGTATCATCAATATCGTTTCGGGTGCGGGATGGCAGGGTCAGCCCGGAAACATCGGTTATTCCACTGGAAAAGGTGCTCTCGTCAATTTCACGCGATCTGCTGCGATGGATCTCGCGCAGTATGGAATACGCGTCAATAGTTTCAGTCCGACGGTCACTGAACCCGAAGAGCCAGAGCTGATCGAGCGGCGACGAAAGAGACTCGAAGAAGCAAAGGATGCTCCTCCACCGAAGCTTCGATTGGACTACGGAGGCCTGCTTCCGATGGGTCGGTTTCCAAAGCCGAGCGACTATGTGCCGGCCTTCATCTACCTTGCTTCCGATGAATCGATGATGGTGACTGGAATTGACATGACAGTCGATGGAGGAGCCCGGGCGAAGTACTGGCCTTGGGTTCCGCACCCCGCGTGAGGATTCGGATACTCGGCGTTCTGCAGCGAGTTCAAGGCCGTGGAACGAGCTGTGACCCGTTCACCAATTAGGAGTCCGGAGATGACGAGGCCGGAGCTAAAGAGTCCGCCAAAACCAACATACGAGGCCTGTGATGCCTCGGGAGAGGAGTGGTCATGACGGTCCTCGCAGAGGCGGTCGATCTCTCGACGGCAGAGTTCTGGACCAATAACCCATTTCCGACGCTCTCGGAGCTACGAGAAAGATCACCGTTTTGGCACACCGCTGGGGAGGGCCATCCGTTTTGGGCGGTCCTGAAGCACGCCGATGTTCTGCGGGTTTCTCGAGACCCCATTACCTTTGCGTCGGGCCAAGGGGTGACGCTCTACGATGCGCCAGTTCAAAACACCATCCTCGAAACTGACAACCCACGACATAAGTGGATGCGTCGACTCGTGTCACGCGGCTTTACGCCACGCCAGATCAAAGAGCTGGAGCCCCATGTTCGCCAGATCTGCATTCAGATCCTAGACGAGATAGGGAATTCAAGGGAGTGCGACTTTGTCGCGGACTTGGCGGCTCCGCTTCCAGTCACGGTCATATCCGAGATGCTCGGTGTACCAATCGAAGATCGGAAGCTTCTTCGGCGCTGGAGTTCCGCAATCACGGAATATCGCCCGGGATCGGAGGAATATGAGAGCGCAGCTGGCGAGATCTTCTCCTATCTAGGTCAGATGCAAGAATCCCGAAGAGGAGATCGTACTGATGATCTCATCTCACTTCTGATGGATGCGGAGCTTGAAGGAGACTCGCTACCGCCCGAGATTCAGCGAGGGTTCTTTTTTACACTTGTGTTTGCCGGACAAGAGACGACCACAAGCTGCTTATCGGAAGGATTGCTGGCCCTCCTAAGACATCCGGATCAGCTTGAAACGCTTTCCGCTGATCTGGGGCTGATTCCCAATGCTGTTGAGGAGATCTGTCGATGGTCGTCGCCGATTATTCGCTTCCGGCGAACGGCTGTCACAAACGCGGTCGTTGGGGGACGTGACATCGCCGAAGGTGATTGGGTCGTCATGTTTTATCCCTCAGCAAATCGTGATCCGGACGTCTTCGTGAATCCCGAGCAATTTGACGTCTCGCGCACGCCCAATGAGCACGTTGCCTTCGGGGCTGGAAATCATTTCTGTCTTGGAGCCAGCTTGGCCAGACTCGAGATGAGGGTCTTTTTGGAGGAGATGTTGCAGCGCTATCCGACGCCACAGCTTTGCGGCCATGCTCCGCGCGTTGCCTCAAGTATCGTGCATGGTCCAGCCGTGTTGCCGATCAGGCTCTGGTGACGGCTATTTCCCCGGGGCCCAATCGGGGCTCTGACGTGGGAAGCCGTGATCCAAGGAACGAAATAGACCGATGAGGGACCGCGGAGCCGCTGGAATGTCGCGAGAAGAGTTCGATGAGTTCCTTTCGAGCGAGTTTTCCGTGAACGAGGATGGCCTGAAGGCAGCGGTGGCCTCCCTAAGGAAAGACGGGTCCCCCTTCGTCGTGCCTATGGGCTTTTGGTATGACAAGACCTTCTTCTACGTGAGCCTCTCACCCACTAGGGGTGGTACTTACCGAATGCGGCGTGATCCGCGAGTGTCCATATCGGTGTTTCGGCACCCCTCCCCGGCCAAAATGGTGACGTTTACCGGCTTAGCCAAGGAGATCAGAGACGAGAACAACGAAATAAGTCGCAAGATTTATCATCGGTATCCCCGGCCCGACTCCTATACCGCAGACTTTGAGGAGAACTGGCTCGCGGCCGGCAAGGTTGTGTTCCAGGTGGAAATTCTTGATTGGAGCGGATTGGATCTCGCAAAGGTCGAAGGCGACCTTGCGCGTCACGCCCAAACGCCCGCGGACAAGAAATTCATCGCGCGAGGAGCGAACTTGTAATGCAATCTCTTGGCAATAGGCGGGACTTATTCATCGGAGGAAGTTTCGTCCATTCCAGCTCTCACGACTTCGTCACACTCGTGAATCCCTCAACGGAAGAAACCATTGGCAGTGTGCCATGTGCTGATGCCGATGATGTGGAATCGGCCGTGAAAGAGGCTTGCGCGGCGGTCTTGGATTGGAGAAGTGCAACCCCCGCCGACCGGGCGGGGTGCCTCCTTGCTCTAGCGAGGGAATACGAGAAACGTGCTCCCGAGATGGGTGCGTTGGTATCACAACAAAACGGTTCGCCGCTGTGGTGGACGAAGGTCTCAACTGAAGCGGCTCCCGTGTCGATCTATCAGGCCGCGGCAGACATGGCGGCGGAGTTGGAGACCGAAGAAGTTGTCGCCAGTGCGTACGGGCGCTCCATAATTCGTAACGAGGCTGTCGGAGTTGTGGGTGCGATTGTCCCATGGAATGCCCCGCAAAGCCTGCTCGCGATGAAGCTAGGGCCAGCGCTGGCTGCGGGCTGCAGCGTCGTTGTCAAACCATCTCCGGAGACCTCGTTTGATGCGTACTTGCTCGCCGATGCCATACAGGAAGCTGGGATACCTCCCGGAGTGGTGAACATCCTGACCGGAGGTCGCGAGACCGGAGAGCTTCTTGTTACACATCCCCGTGTCGACAAAATCTCCTTTACGGGCTCGACGTCAGCAGGACGGAGGATAGCCTCTGTCTGTGGTGAACAGCTGAAGCCGCTCAGTGCCGAACTCGGAGGTAAGTCTGCCGTCATTATTCTTGATGACGCCAACTTAGGGCAGTTTGAAGAGGCACTTTATCCGTTTTGCCTTCCGTATTCTGGGCAGGTGTGTTACGCCTGGACTCGAGTCCTCGTTCACAAAACGAGATACTCGGATTTAAT
>Ga0116217_10003748_pt1 | contig 13740 bp, 9 predicted proteins | sample Sb_taG_6_FD_89697 | JGI IMG/M metagenome (GOLD analysis project Ga0116217, IMG submission 89697) | Peat soil microbial communities from Weissenstadt, Germany - Sb_50d_4_PS metaG | ecosystem: Environmental > Terrestrial > Soil > Wetlands > Peat | place: Germany: Weissenstadt | collected 2010-09-21 | reverse complement strand
TCGGCTTGCCTGCGCAGGCACGGTCCAGAGAGGTGGCGCGTTTCGCTTTGGGTGTTCGGACGGCAAGGTAGACAAGGTCTCTTCGGTCACGGCTTGCGTCTCCGGCCCCATTTCTTCTGAACCGTCAACGCCAAAGGACTAATTTGCCTGATTTCGCCAAGTCACGAGACGCAACCAGCCAGAATGCTAGGCTACATTTTTTTTGCCCAGTAGCAAATCGCCTAAAGTTCAATGCATTTCGTGGTGTAGGCTTGAAGCATGAGTTGAGGCACTGTGCCGATCTCGAAGATGCGAAAGGGAGAATTATCATGACTCCTGACCTCGAAACACTGACCGTCGAACAAGCGCAGGCTGTGGTCGCCACGACCGAGCAGCCGACCGCTGCCGTCGAACCGGCCGCTGAGCCAGCCGCCCCTACCCCGGCGGAGACGAATGAACCGGTCCCAGCGTGAGTGGCCGCCCTGACCAGATGCTGTCAACCACTTCTCTCGCTCCAGCAAAGACATCGCTCAAGAGAGTTCAGGGATTAGCGCTACCCTGGACTCTTACCTTGCCTAGGACACTTCCCTGTTCCAGTCCAAGCCGTTCGGAAGTTCTTCGTTTGCATATTCAAGATGGATTACCCGTCGGTGCTCGGGTGTTTCGGAGCAGCGGAAGCGTGGAGCGTAGGCGGGCACATCCACTAGCCCGCCCGCTTTGGCGCAGCAAACCACCTCGGGCACGCGGAACAATGTGTAGCAAAATTGATCGAACTTGGGCGCGACAGGACTTGAAGCAATTGCTGAAGGCGGTGTTTCGGGCCGACGCGCGCAACGGACATCGGCTTGTCTGAGCATGTCAATGGGACCCACGTACGCACGCTCGCGGCCCCAAAGCCTCGCACCGGCGCGGCCCATTCTCCTTGGCCCGGGGCCCGAGCAGGTCGGGACGGTCGGAAATCAGCCCAACCAGTTCGATGGACCGGGGCCGTCGTCACACTTATACGGCTCAAGCTCCCGGATCGTCAGCGCCGCCCCCTGAAAGTCGCCGCGCACGAACGCCGCCCGGGCGCCCCGCGCCCGGGCGATCTGGATGTCCAGAATCGCGGTGTCAATGCCGACATGCTTTTGCTTGGCTCGGGTATGTTCCAACACTGTGATCATGCATTCCATCGTGTCCACAGCGGAAAAGACGGCAGCCGGGCCGTCGCGGTCGGCGACCGCATCACCCTTGGCAACTGGCGGCAGCAGCGAATCTGTCCTCGTCTCCGCAGGGGCAACCGGGCGAGGCCCTCGGCACCCCGACCTCGGGGCCGGCGGTTCGCGGACACCGGAAGCAATCACCGGCGTCGCGGGCTTTGCAGGATTGCTTTTCGTGTTGGGGTATTGCCGTACTTGCTTCATGACCTTCCTCCCATGCTACGGTACAGGTTCATAGGATCCGGCGCCCCAGAACAGAGCACACGCCTTGAGCGGCGTGTCCCGGGGCCACTACCGGCCAGAGGGACTTGATGCAGAGCACTCAGCCCCGGCTTACACCTACACGTCGTTCCGCCATCCCCAGCCGTTCGCGGAAAACGACTCCCCTGCCGGCCCTGCACGCCCGGCAGAAAACCGCCACCCCCGGGCCGGATTCTGCGAACAAAAAGGCGCCCCACCGCGACTAAGGGGTAGGAACAGTGGGGCCAATCATCGCGGAGGCCCACATGCCAGTGGACGACCGAGACGAGCCCACCAACGACGTCGAGAATGACCAGCTGGCTGTCTGGAGCGCCTGGCTGGGGCCGTTCTCTTCCCAGGGGGTCGCGCCGGGCTCAATCCAGGCCGCCGCCGCCCGGCTGAGAGACCTGCTCGTCAAGAAGGCGACCGACCTCGTCCCCGCGGAGGAGGTCGAAAACCTAGCACAAGACGTGTTCGTGGATCTATTGAGCAAGCAGCCCCCGCCGAACCTCGGCGACCCGATGGGCTGGCTCTACGGGATCCTACACCATAAGGCCACGGATTACTGGCGCGACCGAACCCGACGACGTGCGAACACCGGCCACTACCTGGAACGCGTGCCGGACGGAACCCACGGCCCCGATTCGCGCGCCGAGGCGGACGACGACATGGATTGGCTCCACGCCCATCTCGCGAGGCTCCCCGAAAAGAAACGGTTGGTTCTCCAATTGCGGGACTTTGAAGGCCTCACGTATGAGGTCATCGCCGAGCGGTTGGAACTCTCCACGGCCGTAAGGGCCCGACAGGTTCACCAGGAATTGCTCGGCCTGCTGTGGAAGAAGGCGGCGCCGCTCGCGATCGCCCGGGAGTTCGACGCCAGCGCGTGCTACATCTGGCTCCTCAAGCCGCCCGGACCGTCGTTCGAGCTTGCCAGCGCCGGCCGCGCGGACTCCAGCTTCGAGGTCCCGGCCCAACCCCGGCCTGGAGGATGGACCGAATTCATCTGCGGGATAAAGACGCCGGTTTGGATCACCGAGCCCAAGGATCTCTGTCGGTTCACTGCTTTCTCCTGGAACGGACACGCGTGGGAGGCGCAGCTGCCGGACAACGCGCCGCGCGAGATCAACCAGGGGATACTGGGGGGGAAGGTGGCCTCCGAACTCGGGTTTCCGGTTTGCTCCCGTGGAGCCGTTGTGGCCGTCGCCTGGCTCAAGTTCCACAAAATGCCACAGCGGCTTCCCTCGTCCCCGGAGATGTGCCGGCTGGCGGAGGTACTTGTACCGGCGCGCATACGGGCCAGGTAAGGTGGACGCCGGTCGGTCAGGAGGACTTTTTAGCTTTGCGACGCTCAAGAGGTGTGTGATGTTGGTTTCTGAGCTGTTCGACCCGGACAAGCAGCCGCTTCTGTTACTTGGAAGTGACCGCGCGGCCGACCGCGAGCGCGGGTTTCAGGTGGTCGATCGGCTGCTGCTCGACCCTGCCTGGTTGAGCACGTGGTGCGTCTACCAGGCGAGTCTGTCTGCGGGCGGCCCCCCCCGGGAGCCAGCCAAGGACGTGGAAACGAGTTCACTCCCCTGCGAGGTGGAACGGGCCATCGTCGAAAACGGCGTGTTCGTTTCCTACCTGGACGGGAGGGTTGAGCCCGGCCACGTCGAGACCTTGCTCCGCAATCCGCGGTTACTTAAGACGCTGCACAATCGGATCCTGGGCGCGCGCCCGTTCTCGCCTGACGATTGGCGTCTCACCGTGAAGGAGATCCAGCGTCTGTGGGACAACGTGTCTGCCGACGCCTTGGCCGCCCTTTCCATCCGTGAGCAGCATCTGTTGGTTCTGCGCTTCTGCCACGGCCGCGACAAGACCGCGCTGGCCCACGAATTCGAATGCGGCACGAGGTCCGTGCAGAAGCTGTTGCGTCAGACGCTTCGGAAGGTGGGCGTGCGACTGAGCAGGCCGGCCGAAGTCCCGTTCCGGCCTCACGAGGATTGTCCGCGCAAAGGCTATCCGGGGGACTGTACCGAAAAGCGTACCCCGCTGGCCGGCCTGTCGCACGAAGATCCGCTGGACCGCGTCTGCGACCGGTTTTTCGAGGGCTGGAGTGACGCGAAAGGCAAGGTGCTCGATCGGATGCGCAAACAGCCCTACGCTAAGGCGGCTCTGGGCAGCGTTCTATTGCAGGCGGTGCGGCAACGCGCGATGAAGCCCTTCGTGGAGAGCGGATCGACCCTAGCCCTGGCGCTTTTGGCCCTGTCGGAGTTGTATCGGCAGGGTGAGGGAGCGTTGGCGAGCCGGCGGGTGAAGACCAATAACCTGCTTGTGCAGATGGCGCTCTATTCCCTGACGGAGGCGTCACCACTCGTCCTGTACGGAGATATGTACTTCAACCGTAAGTACGGGGGTTATTTTCCGGTGGCCGAGGACGTGATCTGCCGGGCGACGGCCGGAGATGCCGAATGCGCGGACGAGGTTTGGAACGCCTGGGCCAGGCTTCGCCAGGACGTCCGCATGTTCGACCTGTTGTTCATGACGGCCTCGCGTTTCAGCCTTTTCTGCGGGCCCTTCGTCGGCAGCCCGGACAATGCTCTGTTGAAGAGTGCCTTCTATACCGGGCAGAGGGTTTTCTGTCTGATCGACGGGACCAAGATCGTCCCGAACAATAGGCTTCCGTTCGAGTGGGCACGGCCCGAGTGCATCCCGGTGTTCGCTCAGGCATTTGGCGGGTTCAACATCAGACAGCTCAGTGCGATTTACGGTAAGAACCGGGGCGGGCGGTTCGCCGATCTCCTTGACTCCGCCGCAAAGAGGAATCCGTGCGTCCGCCTCGGGTACACGGACGTTAAGGTGCCGATGGCCCATGCGGCACGGTCCTGGGCCGAATGTGTAGAGACGGTCCTTTCCCGAACGGACGGAGAATTGGCCGTTTTCGTCTCCGAGCCGGACACGGAGCACGGCGGCGTGTTCGAGCGGTTTCTTCGGGACGCGGTCCGAGAGGGAAGCGAGTGCTTCGCGCGGTTCGGATGCAAAGTCCGAATTGAGCCCCCCGAGCGCTCCCTCGTTAAGGTGAATCCGAAGACGTGTTCGTTGCTCCCTGCGGGAGCGGAGGCAGGGTGGGCGGTTCCGGTGTGGAGATGTCGGTATGTCCTGGGGTCCGGCGATGAGTGGGCCAACGAGGCAGGTGGCCGGCGGGCCTGCGAACCCGTGTGCCGCGAAGGCGGGACGGCAGAATCCCCGGGAGCCCGGTAAAGGTCAGGCGTCCGCGACCGCTGCCAGCACACCCTGCCGGTCGCGGAACAAGGTGCCGACGGGGTTCGGATGGGTCTGCCTGGACAGGTTGGTATCGGCACAGCCGGCTAAGACCACACCGCAGCAAAGAGCCGTTGAGTACATGTTCCCCACCGCTCTGTCCCCTTCTTACGCAGACATTCACCACCCCCTGCTGCTCAAGCCCTACCATCCCGTTCAGTCTAGTCAGCCTGCGCGTCAGCCGGGGTCCTGCCCCGCTGGGCGCGCGGTCCATTGCGAGTCGTCAGTAATTGTAAGGGGCCGACGCCGGCCTGCAGGTGGCACCGGCATGCAGTTTCGATGCATGCTGCCCCTGAGAACAGTGGAATCGGTGCAAATCGCGGAATGTGTAAGTGCGTCTGGTTCTCGGTTTTCTGCTTGCCAGACCACTCTCAGACGGTGGCAGGAAGTGGGTTCGAGCCCCTTATCCTTTCAGCGACCTCGATTCTCTTCCCGTCCGTCGCTTCCCGGCGGGCGCAGAACGGGATCGAGCCTGTGTTCCGAGGTCCCGAGCTTTGCGCGCTGCGGTCTGATCGACCGGTGTATCGAAACGAGCTGTATTCGCGCCCCGGCAATGGCAGCTTCCATGCTCTTGGCTAGAAACTTTCTATTGGTTCTTCACTGATTTAATGGACACTCTTTAGAAGAAATGGGTTTATTGTTATTCAGAGCGAATTTGAGCAGCGAACGCGCACGCCGCCAGATCAATCATTTAGGCCTCGCCACTCACGATGGAGATTGGCGAGAAGTGTCCTTTTTCTCGTGGCATTTGAATCAATCTGGCTCGCGATGAATTCGGTTCTTGACGCTCAGGACGAGCAGGCCCCCCATGAACAAGGTTGCGGCCATGACCAGGTAGCCAACGGTGAAACTGCCGGTAGACATCTTCACGTGCCCGATGATCCTCGGCCCCAACATGCCGCCGAGGTTGGCGACGGAATTGATCAGGGCGATGCCGCCCGCGGCGGCGGCGCCCGTGAGGAACGACGGGGGAAGCGTCCAAAACGTCGGCAACATGCACTTCATGCCCGTGAGTGTCATGGCCACGCCGACGACGAAGAGCCAACGCGAGTCAAGACCAGGGATCGCCAAGCGTCCGGAGGCAACCAGGGCAATCATCAACCAACCCGACGCTGCGGTAAATGCCGAACAGGCCACATGCCAGTGGCGCTCGCCGGTCCGGTCGGAGTTTCTACCGACAAGAACCATGGCGACCATGGCGATCACGCTCGGAGCCGCCGCCAGAACACCGATCTGGAATGGCGACCAATCGGGAAACTGACTTCTCAGGAATGTCGGAATGTAGAAGCCGTAACTATTATCACCCATGGCGACGGTGAAATAGATGGCGATCAACAGCCAGACGCGGAGATCGAGAACCGCGGCGGCCAGCGAATGGCTGCGGCTGTGCGGTCGGTAGTTGCGTTCATTGTCGATTTGGTGGGCGAGCCAGGTTCGCTCCGCCGGGCTCAGCCAGCGGGCCTGGTCGGGGCGGTCAGTCAGGTACGCGAGCGTGACGAAGCCCAGGGCCACGGCGGGCAGTCCTTCGAGTAAAAAGACCCATTGCCAGCCCCACAACCCCCCGACCTGGTCCATGAACTGAAGAATGAAGCCCGAGATGGGATTACCAACCATCGAGGCGATGACGCCACCCACCATGAAGTGCGCGACGGCCCGGGCACGTACCCGAGCCGGGAACCAGTCGCTCAGGTAATAGATGATTCCCGGGAAAAAGCCGGCCTCTGCAACGCCGAGCAACACGCGCAAGATGCCGAAACTCCATGGCCCGGTCACGAACATCATGGCTGCTGAGATCAAGCCCCAACTCACCAGGATGCGCGCGATCCACACGCGTGGCCCTAGCCGCAGCAGAATGAGATTGCTCGGCACCTCGAAGAGGAGGTAGCCGACGTAGAAGATGCCCGCTCCCAGCGCGTAGGCTTCTTCCTCGAGAATGTGCTGCTGATCGACCATCTGCAACCGAGCGATGCCGATGTTCGTTCGGTCGATCAGGTTGATGACGTACAGCAAGAAGAGAAACGGCAGAAGCCGCAACGACACTTTGCGGAAGACGGCTACCTCGCTCGGCGCGGGGCTTGCCGTTGCCACGCGATTCACGTTGTCGGTCATCCGCCGCCTCGCTTTACGAGAGATGACAATTTGACCCCGGCATGCTGCCAAGTCCCAGAGTTAGCCCGTCGCATGAATGGGTCGAAAGCGCAAAATGCCGCTTCACGACGAAAGCGCCGTAACGGTCCCAGTTTCGTGAATGCGTTTATTGTTGTTCAGAGCGAATTGTAGCAAGCGACCGCGTTCGCGGCAGAGCGGAAGTCCCTTGACACAGTGATTTGCTTGCCGGAAGCAATGGAGCATGTCGTGCCGGCCGAGACCTCGGTCGGTGTGACCGACGCGCCTTCGCCGAAACAGAGCCTTGGTTCGTACTTCGTATCTGGAGTGATGTGCTGCGACCCATTCCAACGTTCATTTGGGTATTCCGCAGGTTCACGGGTCAACTGGCCCTTTCTCCGGTCTGCCAGAATCGTTACGATGGATCGACATTGAATCCCGCCATCCATCCCGCCGCAGGTGTCGACAATCTCAGGGGCCATGCCATGCTGACCGTGCTGGGCAAACCACGCCGCTGTTGTGACGGCCTGTCCCGCCGCGAATTGCTGCAAGCGGGGGCGCTGTCGTTCTTCGGCAGCCTCCTGACGCCGCCGATCTCGACCCTCCGGGCCGCGAGTCCGAAGCCGTCTGCCGGCCGGGTAAAGTCCGTGGTGCTGCTTGACCTGTTCGGCGGGCCCAGCCACTTGGACACCTTTGATCTCAAGCCGCTGGCACCCTTCGAGATCCGCGGCACGTTCAAGCCGATCGCGACTTCTCTGACCGGCCTGCACATTTGCGAGCACTTGCCGCGGCTGGCCAGATGGATGCACCGGACCAGCCTGATCCGCACCATCTCGCACAGCTACAACAGCCACAATCCCTACGCGGTCATGACCGGCTACACCGGCGGCAACGACCGCGAGGACTACTTTGCCAAACCGAGCAACCATCCCGGCATGGGCGCGGTATGCCAGTACCTCGGCATCGGCCGGCGGCACGACCTGCCGGGCTATGTGATCCTGCCCGCCATGCCCGGCTACAGCCAGGGGTTGCGGCGGGCAGGTCCGTACGGCGGCTACCTCGGCGCCCAGTATGACCCGGTGTTCGCGGTCTGCGCGGAACATGCCGGCAACGCCATCGTGGACGATAAGGACGCTTACAACCACAAGATCGTGCCCCGTGGGGAGCCTCGATTGCCGCCGCTGCCGGATAACGTCACCGTCGATGGGCTGGACCGTCGGCGGACGCTGCTAGAGCAGGTGGACGAGCACGCCCGGCGCCTGGGCGCGGCCAGCATGGAGTTGATGACGTACCGCCAGCAGCAGGCGTTCCAGCTACTGACCTCGCAATCGGCGCGCCGGGCGTTCGACCTGAACAAGGAGCCGGCGGCGGTACGCGACCGCTACGGACGAGACACGTTCGGGGCCAGCGTGCTCTTGGCGCGGCGACTGGTCGAGGCCGGCGTCACCTTCGTCACCGTCCACACCGAGACCAAGGGCCCCGGCCACTGGGACACGCACGAGAACAACTTCAACCTGCTCGAACACTTCCTGCTGCCGTTCCTCGACCGGGCGCTCACGTCCTTGTTGGAGGACCTGGCCGAGCGCGGGCTGCTAAAGACGACGCTGGTGGTGGTGACGGGCGACATGGGTCGGGCACCGCGCGTCAACGGCAAGGCTGGCCGCGACCACTGGCCGCAGTGCGGTTTCTGCTTGCTGGCGGGCGGCGGCGTGAAGGAGGGGATGGTGTACGGGATGAGCGATAAGATCGGGGCGTATCCGACCGAGCATCCCGTCTCGCCGGGCGACCTGGTAGCGACCATTTATCAGCAGCTCGGGGTCGATTCCGAAACGACGGTTCCCGACCAGGTTGGCCGCCCGATACCGATTACCCATGGCGGGCAGCCGATCCGGGCCATTCTGGCCTGATCGGGAGTACCATGCTACTGGGTTTTGCCGCGTGGTTCGCTCTGCACGTAAAGCGCCGTGAACGGCATGAGCTGTCCTGAAATGCGGCGTGGGGGGAAGAAGATGCATCGTATGGGATGCCACCGTGCGGACCATCCCAACATCGGCCGACGGGAATTGATCCAAGTCGGGGCGTTGAGTCTGTTTGGATTGGGCCTCAGCGATCTCTTGCGTCTTCGGGCCCAAGCAAGTTCTCCGCCGCGTACAAACCTCGCCAAAGCGGCTGTGTTCATCTTTCAATCCGGCGGACCGTCCCAACATGAATCGTTTGATCCGAAGCCAGATGCTCCTGAAGGCATCCGCGGCGAATACAGAACCACGCAGACGAAATTGCCGGGGGTTCGCTTCTGCGAGTACCTGCCGCGCCTGGCAGCACGTGCCGACCGCTTTGCGGTCGTGCGAACGATGCATCACACGGCCGGCCGGGAGTTTCGCAACGAACACAACAGCTGCACCTACCTGCTGCACACGGGCACGACCGAATTGCCGCCTGGCGACACCAATGCCTCCATTGCCAATCCACGAGCCGGCAGGTTCGAGTGGCCGTCCATCGGCTCGCTCCTCGCCTATGCTCTTCCTCCGGCATCTGGGAGCGCTCTGCCTGCGGTAGTCGAGTTGCCGCGAGCCAATCTAATGAAGTATCAGGGTCGAGCGCCGGGAATCCTTGGAGCGCGGTACGCTCGCTGGGGTGTTGACCTTGCTCCCGTATGCCGGGCTCCTGACGCAGCCGGTTCCTGCCCCAACTGCTTCAGTCATGACAATCCCAACGATCCAATGCGAGCGCCCGGCAAGGGGCCCAAGGCTTGGTGGGATAACAGTAGTTGTCGCGATCCCAGTTTCCACCTGCCCGATCTCGGCGGTCTTAACCTGTCCTGGTGCGAGCTCCAGGAACGGACCGGGCTTCTTCAACGTCTGGAAGGGATGCAGCGCTGGCTGGAGCAGGCGAACCGAAAAGGCAGGCTGGATGCCTGGGACGAATCGCGCCATCAGGCCATGCAGCTGTTATGCTCGACGCGCCTGGGAAACAGCAATCCATTTGACCTTGGTCAGGAATCGAACCGAGTGCGTGATCTGTACGGCCGCGAAGAGTGGGGCCAAGGCTTCCTTGTTGCTCGCCGGCTTATCGAGGCGGGCGTGCGCATGGTACAGGTGAACTTGCGCGGCTGGGATACGCATCAAAACGCGTTTCGGGACCTGAAAGGGAAGTTACTTCCTTCTCTCGACCGCTGCTTGAGTGGGTTTCTGGATGACCTGGAGCAGCGCGGCCTACTGGCCGAGACACTGGTGTTCATGTGCGGCGAGATGGGCCGCACACCGAAGATTTCACCGATCAGCGCCGGCGGCAAGAATGCTTCGGGTGAGGTGTTCACGCCGGGTCGGCATCACTGGGGCGATGTTTTTCCCTGCTTTTTCGCAGGTGCCGGTATCCGCGCCGGGCAGATCGTTGGCCAGACGGACCGAGACGGCGGCCTTCCGGTCACCGAGGCCTATACTCCGGCCGACCTCGCGGCGACGCTTTTCCACTTGTTCGGAATTGGCCCCGAAGCGGAATTCCGCGACGCCGAGGGCCGACCCTATCGATTCACACAGGGAACGCCAATCCGAGCATTGGTGGGATGAAGTTGGTGCTTGAAACCTAGCAGTATTAGGAAGCCACACCGGATTCACCTTCTGGCACCAAGCGCCCCACCGCCTGACTAATGCGATCCTCAACATCGCGGCCCCACCGATCAGCAGGCAGCATGGCGAATGTCCATGCTGTCGGAAGCGATCCGCCGACGCTTGACGTGAATGTGGGCGATGTGACCGAAGCGCGCTGAATGGTCTATTGGCCTTCCGACATGTTCGCCTGCGTTCCGAGGATCCGCTATTTCGCGGGCTTGAACGCGACCTCCTTAAGGCGCTTCAGCTCCGCGTCGATGTCGGTGCCCTCGTAGAACGAGAGCCACCCGCGAACGCTGTTCGTCTTGCCGGGCAGGCAGTCCTCTACCACCGGATCGGCGTGCATACACGGGCACGGCGGGTTGCCCCACGCGCGGCCGCACCGCTCCCAGCCGGTAATCACCCACCGCTTGCCAGTCCCGTCCTTGCACGCGGCGAACGGGGCAGCGAGTACCTTGTTCTCGTTGGTTCGCGTGTCGAAGCCAGTGAGGCTCGCGAGCATTACGCACATCTGCACGCGCAGTCCGGTGAGCTTTTCGGCGCCACCGTTGGTGACGCGAAACTCCATCCGCACGCCGTCCGTGCCTGGGTTGATGAACGCCGCGAGCGTGACCTTGTTCGGCAAAGTGCGTTCGAGTGCGAGCGAGCCATCGGCATTGCGGGTCCACTCCATCGCATCGAGCGTCACCTTCTGCTTGTCCCAGGTTGTTGGGACGTGTGTGTGTGCGAGGTAAAGCAGTTCGGGCTTGTCGTTCGGCACAAACCAGACCGCTTCGGGAACATCGGCGACCGCGTACCGGCCATCCGCCCAGGGTGCGAAGACACTCACCTTTGTTTCGCGCTGCGGGCGGATCATGCCGTCCCGAAAGCCAATGCGCGGGTGCCGGCCGCCGGGGTACGGTAGCACGAGCAGCGGTTCGCCTTCCTTCCGTGCTGGGCGCTTCGTCACGTCGATGCCGAGGCGCTTTGTGGCGTCGGTTACCTCATCCGTGCTGAGCCCGAGCGCGGCCCCGGCTTCGGCGTTTGAATAGCGGTGATGAACGAGCGCGCTCTCAAGCCAGAATTTCAACTCGGTATCGTTCTTCGCCGGGCGCGCGTTGTTGCCGTCGCGCTTCGCCTCGATGAGCTTCTTGCGGTCCTCGACTACGCCGAACGGGTCGTTGGGGTTCACCGCAGGATCGACGAACTTCGCCAGGTCGCGCATCGCGATCACGGTGAACTTGTTGTCCGCGAGATACTTCATGTACGACTCGAATTGCTCCTTCGTGGAATTCACGCAGTCGTGCGCCGTGTCCGGCACGCCGTGGAACTGGAGCACCGCGATCCTACCGTGCTTCGCCTGCGCCAACGCGGCTTTGAAGTCGTCGAGCGTCCAGGCGGGCCGGGCGTCGCCGGCAGAGGGAATGAGCAGCGCGTGATCCAATCCCGGCTCGTAGGCGAACCCGCGGCCCTCCTTGTAGGGGAACTCCGGCGACCCCCCGCGGCGCGCGAACGTGATCCCGTTGTCCTTCAGCACCGCCAGCGCGTCCTTTGTGATGGCGTTGCCGGGGTAGGAGAAGCTCGTCGGCTGCGGGATGCCGCGCTTCTTGCACCGCGCGCTGATCCCGCGAAGTTGAGCCGGCAGGTCTACGAGCGTCTTCTCCGTCACGCCCTTGTGATCAAGCGTGTGGTTGCCGATCTCGAAACCGTCCTTGTGAAGCTGCGTGATCTCTTCCCACGTCATGTAGTCCTTCTTGTTCGTCGGGAAGTCGAAGCCTTCGGTGATGAAGAACGTGGCGCCGAACTTGTATCTCGTGAGGATCGGCCGCGCGACCGTGTAGTGCGACTTCGCCGAATCGTCAAACGTGAGCACGACGAGCTTGTCTGGAATTGGTTCCAGCGTGAAAGCGGGTGAGGCGAGGAGCAGGACCGCGAGCGTTGCGAGGAGAGCGCGAGTCATGGTGAATCTCCGCGTCAGACCAACAACTGAGGCAGTCTCATTATGCGTAATCCTTCCGAGAAGTGAATCGGTGGTGCTCTCGGCTGTCGGCAGGCTGCGGGGATCTATCCTTCGGTTCGTAGCCGACCATTTGCTGGGGGCGGAGTTGTCCCACAGCCGTCGCGCGGGAGAGAGTATCTTCCACTCTCGAAGTATTTGGATCAATAAAAAATCGATCAGCAATTGATTCTCTTATACAGCCTTTCGGACACCAGGTCGAGGTGGGCAACCTCGGGAGCCGGGAATGTCGTGTCGGAGGACATTAGGGGCAACAAGGGGGTGCCCCGATGGTTTCTTCGAGGCCGATCAGCCGTCCAGGGCAATGGCGGCAAAGAATCACTTTTTCAGTGCTTTTCCGAGGAACTCAAACAACGCCTTTGTGGGCGGATCGTCGGGCTGGCCGAGGTCCGCGTTGATCTTGTTGTGGGTGGTCTCTTTGGCTGCGAAAACTGTGGCGGGAAGGCCTGCATCTTTCAGCACGTTGGCCAGACGCAGCGCCTGCGCGGTCGTGTCGGGATGGCCGGCGACATGCAGGATCAGGAATGGAGGAATGTCCTTGTCTTTTGCCACATGCGTGACGGCGGAGAAGTCGCGATGTTTCTCCGGATCGTTGCCGAACTTCTCACGGTGACCGAACTTCGCTCGTGGCAGACCATGCACCTTCCAACGGGTCTCCGCCGTCTCAATGATAGCCGGCACGTCATAGGTGTCCCCATCGACGGGCACGCACCCTTTGGTGATGGCCAGGGACAGGCCCTCGGCCTTCAAATAGCGATCGTCAGTGCAGATCAACGCGGCGAGCTGCGCGCCGGCGGAATGTCCCATGATCAAAAGACGCTTCGGATCGCCTCCGTACTCGGCGATATGGTCATGCACCCAGTGGATTGACTTGGCGACATCGCGCACGATGGTTGCCATGTCGACGCTCGGCAGGAGTCGATAGTTGGTAGAGACGAATACGAACCCTTTGTCCGTGCATGCCTGCGGCTTGATCTGGACGTCCGTTTTATCGCCCGCCTGCCAACCGCCGCCGTGAATCCAGAAGACCACAGGCAGGTTTTTTGCATTATGCGGTGAATAAACATCGAGCACCTGGCGCTCGTGCGCCGGATCGGCGTAGGGGATGTTGTGTTTGACGTCCTGGACGAGCAACGACGAGCGCATGAACTCGGCAATATGATCGATGGCCTCGCGGGCTTCCGGAAGCAGCGGTTCGTGGGACTGGAACACATGGAACATGCCGGGCCAAACTTCCAGTCTCACCGAGATTCCGTCCGCACGAGCCTTCTTTGCCACGCGGATGCTGTCGTCACGGAGCATCTCGTGCTCG
>Ga0116217_10003736_pt1 | contig 13759 bp, 15 predicted proteins | sample Sb_taG_6_FD_89697 | JGI IMG/M metagenome (GOLD analysis project Ga0116217, IMG submission 89697) | Peat soil microbial communities from Weissenstadt, Germany - Sb_50d_4_PS metaG | ecosystem: Environmental > Terrestrial > Soil > Wetlands > Peat | place: Germany: Weissenstadt | collected 2010-09-21 | reverse complement strand
CAGGTGACAGGTAGCTAAAAATGTCTGACTGCTGATGGTCTTGACCGCGCATGGACATTAGACGCTCAAACCATTTGCGAGGTCGCCTGTTTTATGCGATTTTGCCGAGTTTTTCCGTATCCTTCTAGGCAGCTTGTATTGACAAACCAGCGCTCCTGGAATTCAGCGAGTAGGCGTCTACGCAGCTTCACACGATAGATTGTGGTCGCCTTAGCCGTATTTCCGTCGCCGGAAATCCCGACGGAGAATCCCACCAGCGGCGTGGGGGCTGGCCGCGTCGGTGGGTCCCAATTTAACGTCCTGCTGGCTCCAGGTACCGTTTCTGTTGCGGGTGAAGACCCAGGCTGCCGTTGTGCGCGGCTTCGAGAAGCGGCCCTCGAGTATCTCGAACTCGCGCCGCAGGACGATGCGGAGGTTCTGGTGCACCTCGCTTATCTATATCATCGCCGAGCCGCAACGCCTCCATCATTGCCGTGGCCGGATCGGGCGCTATGTCCAACCGTTGTTGAGAGCGCACTTCTGGCTGGCCCCATTCGTCGGTTCATTGGCAAGCCTCTCCATCCTTGAGGCGCTGCCTCGCAGCCGCCCACTGTGGAAACTCCTCCGCCAAGCCCAAAGCGGCGAAATAATCCCAGCCAAGCGGCACGCCCTTGCTGGAACCATTCGATGAGGCATTCCATTCCAAGACCTCGGCTGCGTATACCGCGGCCACGGCGCTGAAGCCCTGCGCACTGGATTGTGCCGGACGGTGGTGAAAGGTCACGGCTTCTACGATCGAGTCCGGCAGGCCCCAAAGCCACAAAAGATAACCGCCGATCTCCGCGTGTGTAGTTCCGAATACAGCCCGTTCGGCATCCAGTTGTTCCGGCTCGGTCGCCGAAGCCGTCGCCAGTATGCGGTCGTACTCGGACGGAAAATGCACAGCGAGCACGAGCTTGCCCAAGTCATGCAGCAACCCGGCAACCATGGCGTCATCGAGCATCAACTGCGAGGTATTCATGGCTCTCGCGACCGCGACCGCCGTTATGGCCGCCGACATGCAGTGCTCCTGCAGGGCAGCAATCAGGGATCGCGTCGATTGCGGCCCGTCAAATGCGGAGAAGACGGACACGGACTGCCCCAGCGCTCTCATGGCGTCCATTCCCAGGTAGACCACGGCTTCGACGGGGTTGGCCGTGCGCCGGCAAATATCGAAAAATGCCGAGTTGACGAGTTGCAGGACTTTGGCGGTCATGGCGGGATCCTTCGCGATGATCGTTCCAATCTCCCGCGCCGAAATATCGGGTAACCGGAGCGCCTGCGTAAACTGCTGGTATACCAGTGGAGCGCTCGGCAGGGACCCGACCCGCATAACGCATTCCTTGATGGCCGGCTGCAACAATACGTCCCGCAGCGCAAATGCGCGGCCGATGGTCGAGCGCAACGTTTCCGGATCGCACGGTTTTGACAGGTATTGATGGGCGGTCATCACTGCCTGCATGCGCAGATCCTGGTCCCAGGTGCCGGACAGGATGATCCGGATCATCTGGGGATGTCGATTGGCTACCTCCGCCAGCAGTGCAGCTCCGCTCATGCCCGGCATTCGCATGTCGGTCACGATAATTTCGAACTGTTTCCGCAACAGTATCTCGAGCGCCTCGGGCCCGCTGGAAGCGAACTCCATCTCAAAGTCGTTCCTCAGCGAGCGAAGAGATCTCCGCAATCCATCCAGTAGCTTCGAGTCATCATCCACGAACAGGATGCGTTTCATGGTTTCCCGCCGCTTTCCGTCAGGGGCAAACGGATGATGAACACCGTGCCCACTCCTTCCTCGGTTTCGAAAGTAATGCTGCCCCGGTGCTGCTGCACCACAACGGAATGCGCCAGCGCCAGTCCCTGGCCTGTTCCTTTACCTACCTCCTTCGTCGTGAAGAACGGGTCGAAGACCCTGGCACGGATGGCTGCCGGAATGCCCCCACCCGTGTCCTGGATCCGCATCTCCGCCCACTCTCCGTCGCTCCGAGTAGACACTTTGATGGTGCCTTTACCGCCCCGCTGCTTGACCACGTCGGCGATCGCTTGGGAAGCGTTCACGAGCAGGTTCAGAATCACTTGGTTCATCTCCCCCGGCAGGCACGGCACTACGGGAAGCCCCGCGTCGAACTCCGTCACCATCTCCGCAACGTATTTCCATTCATTGCGGCAGACCAGGATTGTGCTTTCAATCGCACGATTCAGATCCACCGCTGTCAACTCCGCCGACCCCGGATGCGAGAATTCCTTCATGGCTTTGACGATCTGCGCCACACGTGCCACTCCTTCGAGCGACTGTTCAATGGCTTTGGGAATCTCCCCGCGAAGGTACCCCATATCGGCCTTCTCGGATGCCTTATTCATCTTGTCGAGGAGGTCCCGGGTCACTCCGCCGTTCGAAGCCGCTCCGACCACGCCCTCACAGGCTTCAAACAAACCCGCCAGTTCTCCGAAGGCTTCTTCCAGGAACCGGGTATTGTCGCCGACGTACTGGATTGGTGTGTTGATTTCGTGCGCCAGCCCCGCCGCCAGTTGGCCGATGGACTCGAGCTTTTGCGCCTGCCGTAACTGAGCCTCCAGCAGCTTGCGCGCGCTCAGATCTGCGTATTCGACCAGGATTCCAGTGACGGCCCCACCTACGCCGCGAAATGGCGCCGCCCACACGCCGACTTCCAGCAGGCTTCCGTCTTTCCGTTTCCGGCGCCCTTCGAACACAAGCGTCTCGCCGGCTTCTAGTCGCCGCATGCGGTCAGCCGGTATGCCATCCGAAAGATCTGGCAAGGGCCGGCCGAGCACCTCGTCGCCGCGCCAGCCGAACATGCGCTCGGCGGCAAGGTTCCAACTTTGGACGATGCCTCCGAGGTCCAACGCAACGATTGCCAGCGGCGAGGTGTCGATCACCGCACGCAGGGCCTGATGCGCCTTCTGAACGGCATCCTCCGCGCGCTTCCGTTCACTGACGTCGCGGATCACAGCGACACCCACCTTCCGGTTATCCTTGGCACGGAACCCCGTCAAGGAAATCTCCAGCAGCATCCCACGGCCGTTCTTATCCAGACCCGCGGACTCGTAGGGCCGCAAAGAGAAAGTGTCTTCGGACTGCGCCGCAACCTTTAGCAGGCGCTCTCCGTGCGATTCCCGCATCCACTCGGGCAGCAGTTGCGTGACGTGCATGCCAACGAGTTCCGCACGCAAGTAGCCGAAAAGCAGGCTGCTCGTCCGGTTGGCGTATAGGATGTGGCCGTCCTCATCCATGGTTAGGACCCCATGGGCCGCGTTCTCGGTGATCGCCCGGTATCGGGCCTCGCTTTCCTTCAGGGCCCTACCGGCCCTCGTTCGCTCGACCACGCGTCCGAGTTGCACGCCGATCGACGTGACGGCGCGGAGGAATGGATCGTCCGCTTCAATCGCCGTGGGTGAAAAGAACTCAAGCAGGCCAACTACCTCGGAGCCGGCCAGAACGGGAGAAGCGAATGCTGCCTTCAGACCGAGATCGGTCGCCAGCTTGCGTCGCGTTATTCCTTCATCAGCTGCGAGGTCCGCCACCCAACACGGCTTTCCGCTTGTCAGAACCCGTCCGGGCAGTCCCAGATACGGAGGCGCCGCGAGTTGCTCGGAGGCGCGGCGGAACTCCTGGAACCGTTGCGGCTCGTCAACGTGCCACAATCCGGCGGAACCCAGAACCGATTCGCCACCCGCCGGCATTAGGAATGCATGGCCGATGGGCCAGCCCGTGTACGAGCAGATCAGGTCCAGGCACCTCTGCAACGCCTCTTCCACCACAACCGCCTGGTTGGCAGCGACAGCGGAAGCCTGTAGCAATTCGAGCAAGCTATTCCGCTTCAACAGCTCTCTTTCCTTCTCTTTGTCCGCCGTAATATCGCGGGCCATGCACACGCATCCGACGGGGTGCCCGGACGGATCGTGTAGCGGATCGAAAGAGAGCGAGACATCCACGAGTTGGCCGCCTTTTCGTAGCCTTTGCGTTGTGAAATTAGTGATTACCTCGCCGCGCAGCACCCGGTCCCGGAGGTCCGTATCTTCAGACAGCCGCTCTTCCGGCGCAATCTCGGCGATTGAATGCCCAAGCATCTCCTCCGCAGAATAACCGTAGATTCGCTCAGCGCCGGCATTCCAGAACTCAACCGTAGTATCGACAATCTTGATCACCGCGTCGTTGCTCGTTTCCACGAGCCTCGCCCACTCCCGCCTTGCTTCCTCGGCCTGCCTCTGCTGAGTAACATCGATCAGCAACCCGCGCAATCCGGCCGGCCCACCCCCGCTCAGGATGGGACTTGTGTACACGGCAGCCGGAAACGTTCTGCCGTCTTTGCGGCACACGGTGCATTCTTGGCTGCCTTGGTCGTGGTGGTGCAACCGCTCCGCGAGGCTGATGCCCGTCTTCCCCTCGTTCTCCGGCACGACCATCTCAAAGACGTTGACCCCCTGCTCCAAGTCCCCGCGGCTGATACCAAACACATGCAGCCCGCTCTGATTCGTGATGGTCAGTTTTCCATCGGCATCACATTCGAAAACCGTTTCGGGCAGCATTTCCGTGAGTTCCCGGTAACGGAGCTCACTGTTCCGCAGCGCCACTGCGGCCTCCATCTTTTCCGTGACATCGAACAGCAGCCCGACCAGTTGCGCCGGTCTGCCGGAGGCGCCGGGCGCGATCTTCCGGTGGTCCTGCAACCAGCGGTATTTTCCATCGCGGTGCAAAAAACGGTACTCGCCGATGTGCTGACCGGAGTGCCGCATCTCCTCCAGCATGGCTTCGGCGCGCGGCCGGTCTTCCGGATGCAAATTGCTTCGGAAGAACTCCGCTTCCGCAAATTGTTCGGGATCGTATCCGAGCACCTCCCGGACGTTGTCGGCCACAAAAGTCATGCGCGGCTGATGCTGGAACTCACAACTGTAGAGCACCGCCGGACTTAGGCTGACCAAAAAGCTCAGCCTCTCTTCAGCCTCAAGGAACTTCGCTTCCGCCCGCTTTTGGCGAAGCTGGAAGTATGCCGCCACCGAGCCTGCCAGAATGATGAGGACCCCGATGGCAGCAGCATACCGCATACTGCTGACGAGCATCGCATGCCGCGCTTGGAGCGACATCCCCAGGCGTATTCGGCCCAATACTGGTTGTGGATCAGATCGGCGGCTGAAAAACTCTCCTTCGGGTTGAGCAACGGCCGGGACGCTTGCCTCTATGCACTCGATATCCGAGTTCGGCCCGATTTTGAGTAGCCGCGTCGCGATCGTCTTGATGCCGCCGGTGCCGCCAGGCACGGTGCGGGCCGTCAGCGGACTCCGGTGTGCCGCGGCAATCGGTTCACCGGAGGCGTCTTCGACCACCATGTAAAGGACGTCTTGGCTGCCGGCCACAGCCACCTCGGCCATTCGCTTCAGGTCCGCCGCATCCCCGACAAGCAACGCGAATTGGCTCTCGCGGGCGATGGCATTGGCCGAGGCTTCGGCCCGCAGTTCGTACTGGCGGTGGATCACCGATTCCTGGCGCAAAAGGAACACCGCGACAAGGCCCAGCACGGATGCACCAACCACGAGGGTAGTGCCAAATAGAACTCTGGTCGGGAGGTCGGGGCGGCGTTGTCTGAGAGCTTGTCGCATCACGTCACCGGATGATCTGAAGGTCCTCTCCGTGCTCCTCAAGGCCGGCAGCCTTTACATCCACCAGCCGCGCGACCCGCTGGTTATAGGCGAAATGAAACCTGCGCGCCTTCAGTTTTGCCGGAACCGGCTCATGCCGCAGAATGCGCAGCGCCACCTCGGCGGTCATGCGGCCGACATCGCGGAAATCCGGTGCTCCGCCGAACAGCGCCCCTGCCTCCACCAACTGCTCTGAATACGCGATGACAGGCAACCGGTTGGTGATGGATGCAACCAGCAACGGCTTCAGCGTTGCGGAGTTGTAGAGCTGCGGGTTGGGGGGGCACCAGACAAAATCGACGTCCGATTTGAACTGCAGAAACCGATTGACGAGGTCCCGCGCCTCCCAGCAAGTCACGACTTTCAGTGTGAGTCCACGCTCGTGGGCAGCTTGTTCCAGGACACTGACGTCGGATTCCGTCTGCATGGGACCGCGAATCGCGCCGAGGCGGGTCCGGGTCGGGAACAGACGCACCAGCTCGTCAACCAGGGTTGCGGGTTGCATGTCCACCGTGATTGCCGTGCCGGAGTGCTTCTGCTCACTCCTGCCTGCCAGGTCCCATTCCAGGAGCACGCTCTTGACGACCGGCAACGCAGGAGGAGCAAAACGGTCGAGCGCAGCGACTGCATCGCTTCCCACCGCAATCGCCAGCACGAGGCCCTGTCCGTTCAAGACATCGCGCAGCCGCTTCTCCTCATGAACGTCCAGAACCTCGCAGTCCACCATTTGCTCGCGAATGCCCGCGATAGCCTGGTCATAAGCCGAGACACCGGCGACCGTGACAATTGCAAAGCTGCCTCTGGGCGTCGGCATGACGCGCGCGAAACAAGATCCGGCAGCCCAGACCAGGAGCCGGTGAGTGAATGATCTCCGACTTAGTCTCGTGTGTGCCACAGGAGCTTGATGAACAGCGACCTCCCGTCCTCGCGGATCGTTTCCATGACGTGCCCAAAGCCTACCGGGTCGTCGTACGCACTGCCAAGAGCGTTTCGCACACCCCCGGCCACTTCCAAGCCTGGCAACAGCTTGGCGGAAATGGTTCCTCCGAGGAGAGAGTTGCCCTCCATCGGCGCGCCGCTCCTGGTTAACCGCTGGTTGACATACTGCCAATCCAGACCGGCGAAGAACCGCCTTCCCAACGGAAACCCGACGCGGGCTTTCCACAACTGTCCGGGCGAGTCCGGTAGGGTCGCTGATGTCGTTGCGTCCGTCGCTCGCTGGATGGCGACCGAAATACTGGCCTCCAACGATCGGTATGGGCGGCCTGCTAACTCGGCTTCAACGCCAGTGGACCGGATGGTGCCAGCGTTCTGGAACTGGACGACCGTATCAGTCACGGGCACGGATATGATCATGTCGTCGAGCCAATACCGGTACACACTGCCAACCGCGGTCAGCCTGCGGCCGATTTTCCGCTCCACCACGGCTTCAAGGGTATTCGCTCTTTCCGGCACCAGGGCATGGTTGGCCATCTGCGAACTCCCGTGGTCGTCGTAAAACTGTTCGAACGCGTTGGGATTCCGAAACGCCCGCCCGTAGAGCCATTTCAGAGTTGTATTGCTGGAATACTCATGAATAATGGCAAGGCGTGGTGAGACAAAGTGGCCGTGGTTGTGCGATGCGTCGAAGCGCAGGCCCGATTGAAGTATGATCCGCTTGCCCAAGCGGTACTCATGCTGGGCAAATATGGCAGCGGAGCGATCGGGCGTGTCCAGGTCCAGATACGTCACGCGCACCGGAGCCACATCGAAGTTCTCCTGCACGGCATGGATCTGGTCGATTACCTCGCCGCCCACCGTAATCGCGCCCCAAGTCCCTGGAAGCTCGCGGCGATAGGTCAACTCAGAGCCGACGAAGGATCCGAGAGCATAATCCCGGTTCTGTTCAACGCCGCCGGGCTGATCCAGATCCCAGTGACCATCGTAACGGTAGCGATCGTAGTAGACGCGCCAGCGCCAGGTGCTATCGCCCGTCTCCCGCAGGTACGCCAGTTCAACAAAGTCGCGCGCGTCCCTGTCGGACGCTGACCGCGCATTGAATACGGTTCCGTACGGAGCATCGGGCACCTGCTTGTACCGCGAGTTAAAGTATGCCGTCAAGCTCCAGTTCCGGTACACGAGGTTGGCAAATGTGTGATAGGCATTTTCGCCGTCCACGTTGACCGCCCGCCCGAAGTTGGTCGTGGGACCATCGAACTCGGGAAAATAAAGATCTTGCCCGCGGGCGTCGTATAGAGATCCCGAAAGAAGCAGGTTGACGCCGTGTCCCAAATCGAGAGATGTGGAAGCGGCCATCTTGCGCTGGCCGAAGCTGCCGACTTCGCCGCTGACGGCCGCCTGCTTCTGTTCGACCGGACTCTTCGTCACGAGGTTGATCGTAGCGAAGATGCCATTGCTGCCATAGAGCGTGGAGGACGGTCCCCGGATGATTTCGATCCGCTTCACAAGGTCGAGATCGAGGCCGAAATCCTGCCCAAAGAAGTTGTTCGAGCCATAGACGTTTTCGGTCATGTTGTGGCCGTTGATCATGACCAGGAAACGGGTGTTGAGATCGCCGGGAATGAGGAAACCGCGAACGCCGACGTAGGTATATTCCCGGTCATAGACCGAGTAAAAACCCCTGACCGACGCCAACACCTCGCCCAAGGTACGGTACCCGTAATGCCGGATTTCCTCGGCCGTCACAATGGTGACGTTAGCGGGAGCGTCTTGCAGACTTTGGGAATGCAGGCTGGCTGCTTCCACCGTGACCGCTGGATCGAATACGCTTGCGTCTCCCGATGCCGCCGATGCGTCCTGATACGCCCGAGCCAGGTGCGGGGGGGCCACCAGTGCGCCAAGCAGCAGAGCACAAGAAACCAGTCTGGTCTTCCTCGCGCTTCCATCATGGCCAAGACCAATTCCGGAGCTGTTTATTCCGTTCGTGCCCAACTCCTGAGCCCGCGCAAGACCTCATCCGTAATAGGACGAAACTGTTGTTCTTCGGGCGCGCCGGTGAGCGTGTCGTCCGGAGTCTCCGTCTCGTCGTCTGATTGCGCAAGATCGATCCGATCCAACGCAGACAGCACATCGGAATTATACTCGGACGCGTTCCGGCGCATTTCAGCCAGAGCCGCGTCGGGCGACCGGCCGGCCAGTGCCAGGCGGTCGAAATCCAACGCCACGCGCAGCACCTGCGCACCTAACGCCACCGCTTGTGTTGCCGGCGACAGGTCGGTGGTGACGCCGAATGACTCATCCTGTCGCTGAATCATCTGAGCCACCGCCTGAAGCCGCGGGACTCCGCGCAACAATTTGGCGCCGATGTGGGCGTGCGACAGGACATGGGCCATTTTGTCTTGCGAGAGCTGTTCCCCCCGGTAATACCTTTTGAGGACCTCGGGGTCCGCCGTGATGCATCCGATCTGCGAGAGCATGGCGGCGGCTTCGAACTGCCACAAGTCCGCAACATGCAACTGCAGCGCGAGCTGCCGGACATATCCTCTGATTCGAGATGCGCGGCCGAAGGCCAGCGGCTGAACAGCGCCGAGGATTTTGACCAGGACAGCCACTGTACCCACCAGTGTTTCCTGCAGCAGATCGGTTTCGGCTGTAATCAGGCGATGCTGCTCAAGGGCGGCATCCAGAGTCTTCGTGAGAACCTCCTGCGGGCAGGGTTTCGTCAGGAAACGATAGATGCTCCCCTGATTTACAGCCGCGATCGCAGCTTCAGCATCGGCGCATCCCGTCAGCAGAACTCTGACGGTCTCGGGAGATGTTTCTTTTGACCCTCCTCAAGAACTCGATGCCGTCCATTCCCGGCATCCTCAGGTCAGAGACCACGACGGCATAGGCACCTTCACCCATGGCCTCGAGGGCATCCTTGGCACTCCCGGCAATCTCGATCCGGTACCCCCTGTATAAGCTTCGTTGCAGGGCAGTTAGGATCCGAACTTCATCATCGACGAACAATATAGTGTTATTCATCTGTTGGGCCACCCGAACCAACGCCAATAGAACAATATCCGGGCAAATCCCGGTTCGGGTCAAGGCTCAATCTGGTCAATATTTCCCGTATAACCTTCGATAACGGGGCCATTTGACCCGACAGCGGATCGAAGGTTGCTTGGGCAACGGCCCCGAACAGATGGTGGCGCCGCTCTCTTCGATCGCGGCCTTCAAGTTTCTGGACGCTGATGCCACGGCGGCCTCCGAACTCGTGGTCTGGAACTCACCACCGCGGGTACCGACCCGGGAGTAGCAAATCGTTGATCAGGGCCTGCATGCGCTTGGCGCCATCCACGGCGAATTCGATGAACTCATCGGCGTCCTTTCCAAGGCGCCCCTTGTACCGCTTGGCCAGAAGTTGGGTGTAACTGGAGACCATTCGCAGGGGCTCCTGCAAATCGTGCGAAGCCACGTAAGCGAATTGTTCGAGCTCCACGTTTGAGCGGGCCAGCTCTTCGGTTTTGCGGGCGAGGGCCTCCGCCTTCAGCCTGCGATCCGTGACATCGATCAGGTGGCCCCGGATCTCAGTCAGCTCGCCGCGCTCATCAAACGTACCAGTTGCGTTTCGATGACATAGATCGTGCCGCCATCCGTGCGGCGAAGTTCCAGCTCTTTGGATCGGAGTTGGCGCCGCTGGGTCAGCAGATCCAGGAACGCCTGCCGAGCCTCGGGGCGGGGGTAGAGGGACGCCACTGGGCAGGTCCTGGCCTCTTCAGCCGAGTTGAATCCGAACATAGCCAGGAACGCCGGATTGCACGCAAGAAGTCTGCCACCGTGCGTAGCAATGTAGTTCGCCGCGACGTCTTCTTCGAAGAACCGGCGATACTTCTCCTCACTCTGGCGCTGCCCTTCTTCGGCTTTCTCAGCGCGCTTTCGCGAGGTGATGTCGAGCATGGTGGTACGAATTCCAACCACCCGCCCTTCATGGTCCAGAAATGTGATTCTCATGAAAATCGAGCGTAAGGGTGTTCCCATCGCGCTGGACAAACTCGCGTTCAGACGGTGCTATCGGTCCTGGAAAACGCATCTTGCTCCGAATGCGATCCCGGCTGGCGGACTGGTCGTGAGAGGTCAGGAATTCCCAGATCCCATGGCCGAGCATTTCGGCACGCGTGAATCCCAGGAGCTCACACTCGGTGTGGTTTACCCGCCGAACGATGCCATTGGTATCGATCTCGTGGTAGGCAACCGGAGCCTCTTCGAAAAGGCTCTGGTAGTCTTCACCCTGGGACCAGATATTCAGTGGTGCTGCGGTCAAGCTTGGTACCCCCGCCGGCGTGCCGGGCTTCCCTGTAGAAGGCTCGCCGAGATCAGGACTAACAGATTCTTTATTTGAATTAAACGTTGCAATAAGTTAGCCAACTCTCCCTGGATAGCGCCACGACGTATGCGGGTTCGCCTCGCGTTTCGCACATCGCCGGCTTTCCGGCTGGCGGACGGCGACCGCGGTCATCGAACGGCATGCATTCATGATGGATCTCCTGGGCCGACTTCCTGGCACTCGATTCCTGGCGCGCAGGCTGAACAAGATGCAAGCTCCTGAAGCCGCGGTTGACTGTCGACAGGCCAGAGCGCTCGAACCAGAAGGCGCATCCGTCTTTCGGACTGCCGCCGATGCTTGAGCCGGGTCCTCTCGCGGCATGCCAACATGACCGCTAGGCCGAAAAGAACGCCATAAAGAGCAATTGACATGACACCTCACTTGGAATTCGCGTGGAATTCAATGGTGATTCTAATGCGAAACGTGGAAAAAGCAACGGTTTGACATCGGTAAACAAGTACTGGTTTGGAGCCGTTAGTACTGGATAACGTCACAGTAACAAGCGAAGGAAAACTCGACATAGTTATCATGATGCCGAGCGGACAAGTTCCAAATTAGGCAGGCAGTTAGGAAGCCGAGGTATTCGCCGCCTTAAGCTAACTGGGCGAAGCTGAACCAAATCCCTTTGGTGCTACGGCCAGCCCCAAGGAAAAACAAAATGCAGGCCATGGCTATCCGCGACTACCTGGACCTGAGGCGCCCGGATCGGGTACAACTGGTCTTCGACCGCGTGGTAACGAAAAAGACGCCGGAGGAATTTCGGACGCGCGTGATCCAGGACGGCGTGCGCATCCGAGTCTGCACATCCAATACAAGAACTTCGACCTGAAGCAGTATTTCAAAGAAGGCCGCGGCTACCGGACGGAGGGCACGTTTCGGAACCCGAAGGACTTCGGAGTCAATAAAGGCTTGGCCAACCTGCGGTACTTACAGAAGTTGGGACGGCAGATCAATCGACGCCTGCTGGATCGAACGCGTCAGCCACAACAGCGGCCTGAGCGGCGACAGCATCCAACGCGTGCTGCAACCGACCGTCACCGAGGACGGTGAAAAGGCGCCGGCATTGAAGTTCGGCCAACCCCGGGTCATGGCCTTGTTCTTGGCCTTGACCTTGTTCCAGCACCTGATCAATGGCTTCCACAATCGCGATCTGCGGCAACTGGTGGCCGACCTGCTCGGGGTCACCATCAGCGAATATACCAGGAGTCAAATGACCTACGACCTTCGCCGCCTGCGGCTCAAGGACCTCATCTTCCGCCCCGTACCCACCACTACTTCGTCACGCCCTACGGCTGGAAGGTCGCCCGTTTGTTCGTGCGACTGGAGGCTCGCGTCTTTCGGCCCGCTGTCGCCATGTTCACCGGCAACGACGCTGTCCTGCCATTCCCGCTTCGTGCTTCACTCGATCGCGTGGACGCTCAACTCGATGAACTAATCTATCAGGCCTTCCCGCAACCGAAGGCTGGCTGAAACCTCGAGATCCTGTCACGTTCGTTAAGGATCTGATTTAGATTAGACGGTTACTATCGGTTTCAAATTCTCTTCTCCCACGTTGTACTTGCCGAGCGCGGGCGCCGCCGCGATGCTGTGCTTCCGTTCCCGGCGGCAGCGCGGAATTTCGCCGGCGCCTGCCTCTTTCGCGCGAGCTGATGTCAATGAGGAGATACTGATCGCGCGCATGTCCGCCATGACTGGCGGCCTTTTTCGGGCGAGCGGACTTTTCTGCAAGCCGGGTTCGAGAAGCATGAACAGCGGAATGGTGGGGGGCCTCGTTGCCGCCGCTGTCCTTTGCCCGGGCGTACGGCTCTTCGGGCAGGAGCGCGCCACAGCCGCCATGGTTGTCTGGGTTGGGCCGGAAGCCCGCATCCAGCCAGTACAGGTGACGCTCAATTTCCGAGTGGCCGAAGATGGAACGGCCGATGTGGCGAGCGAGAGCGCGCAGATTAGCGCCTGGGTGCGCGCTCTTCCCAACCAGCGCATTCGGATTATGGCGACCTTGGATAGTTTTGGGGGCCGGCCGGCGCCGTTCCCGCCTCGTCAATCGGGTGGAGCGGCACGGTCACACGAGCCAGCTTGGGCGGACAAGCGGCAACCTTGACAAGCGGGTCGTTTGGCGGCGGCATGGAACAGGATCTGATCGCGGGATGGCAGCGTTCCGGCACCCTGGCCTGTGTGGTTACATTCTCGCTGGCGGACCGTCGGGGCCGTGATCTTATTTGTCTTCTGAGCGCGCTGGGTGCACTCTTACTGGCTTTTGCCTCTGCGCTCACCGGCTGCTCGAATCGCCGCATTGATATCGCCCACCCCTTGGAGTACCGCGTAATGTCCGCCGCCGGAACTGTCGCGGAACCACTCGCGCGCCTCACGAGGCGTGCCGACATCACGCGGAATCTAGCCATTCCGCGCACTACGGGTATGCCGCACCGTCCCACGTCTAGCGACGGGCACACTTCGATTTTCGTATCCTCAAACCCTATCGGGCTGCGCTATCGCTTGTCGAAGTGTGCCCGTCGCTGCGCTTGCCTCAGCCTCCCTATCGGAGGCTTCGGTTCGGCTGCCGTTCCTATCGTCCCTCACCGCCGAAGGACGGTGTGGCATGGATTCTACCGAATATGGAACAACACGGGTTCACGCTATCGCGGCGGCATGCCGCACTACCTTGTGCCATGTCTCCTGAACCGAATAATGATGGTCATGACGCCAAGCAGCACGGCATCGCCCCCTGAAGGTGCAAACCTTCCACGCAGCAATCCGACCAAGCAAAGAATTCTTGGGCTTCTT
>Ga0116217_10003731_pt1 | contig 13768 bp, 17 predicted proteins | sample Sb_taG_6_FD_89697 | JGI IMG/M metagenome (GOLD analysis project Ga0116217, IMG submission 89697) | Peat soil microbial communities from Weissenstadt, Germany - Sb_50d_4_PS metaG | ecosystem: Environmental > Terrestrial > Soil > Wetlands > Peat | place: Germany: Weissenstadt | collected 2010-09-21 | reverse complement strand
TTGATCGGGTGCACCGCCCGCCCGCCGAGCACGGCCATCAGGTCGTTGCCGACCCCTTTCAGCGCGAGCCCCCGTTCGACCGCCTGCCGGTGATCCCGGGCCATCTCGATGACGCTGTCGTACCCGAGGAAATCGGGCGCGTGCAGCATGTACACGTGCAGCGCGTGGCTCTGAATCCACTCCCCGCAGTACAGCAGCCGGCGCAGCTGCTGGAGGGGCCCGTCTACCACCACCCCACAGGCGTCCTCCATCGCCGCGCACGCGCTCATCTGGTAGGCGACCGGGCAGATGCCGCAGATGCGGGCCGTGATGTCGGGCGCCTCCGTGAACTGCCGCCCCCGCAGGAACGCTTCGAAAAACCTCGGCGGCTCGTAGATATCCAGCCGGAGGTCCACGACCCGGTCGCCTTCGATCTTGACGAAGATCGCCCCCTCTCCCTCGACTCGGGCGAGGGCCCCGACTTTGATCGTGCGCGTCTTAGGCGCCATCAGCGTCACCGGCCTTCCGGAACGCGTCCGCAAAGGCGTTCACCCCGCGGTACGCCCGGCGGAGCGCCGGCTTGGACACGCCGATGCGCTGCCACTCGGCGCCGAGCGACGCGGTGTTGGGGGTCTCCATCGGTCCGTAGCAGCCGTAGCAGCCCCGGTCGTAGGCCGGGCAGATGGCCCCGCAGCCGGCGTGGGTCACCGGTCCGAGGCACGGGGTGCCGCGGGCGACCATCACGCAGACGGTGCCGCGCCGCTTGCACTCGACGCAGACGCTGTGGGCGGGAATCGACGGCCGGCGCCCCTGCGCGCACGCCCGGATCACCTCGAGCAGTTGGAGCTTGTTGATCGGACACCCGTGCAGCTCGAAATCGACGCGCACGTGGTGGGCGATCGGCGTCGACGTGGCGAGCGTCTCGATGTACTCGGGATGGGCGTACACCGCCGCGGTAAACTCGTGGACGTCCGCGAAGTTCCGCAGCGCCTGAATGCCGCCGGCCGTCGCGCAGGCGCCGATCGTGACGAGCGACTTCGAGACGCGCCGCACGTGCTGGATGCGCGCCGCGTCGTGCGCGGTCGTGATCGACCCTTCGACGAGCGACAAATCGTAGGGACCGGGGGCCTCGGCGCGCGACGCCTCCAGGAACGACGCCACCTCCACCTCCCCGAGCAGCGCGAGCAGCTCCCGCTCGAGGGACAAGAGCTGGAGCTGGCACCCGTCGCAGGAGGCGAACTTCCAGACGGCCAGCCGCGTCCGGCGCGGGGCGGCCATCAGAGCTCCCTCACGCGAAGCCACGATGCGATCCGGTCGTACCGGAACACGGGCCCGTCCTTGCAGACGAACTCCGGCCCGAACTGGCAGTGGCCGCACAACCCGACCGCGCACCGCATGCTGCGCTCCATCGAGAGGTAGATCCGCTCGGGCGCCAGCCCTCGCTTCTCGAGCTCGGCGACGGTAAACCGCATCATGACTTCCGGCCCGCAGACCATCGCGGTGGTCTCAGCCGGCTCGCACTCCACGCGGCCGATCAGCGTGGTCACGACCCCGACATGGCCGTGCCACGCGTCGGGGTCGGCGGCGTCCACCGTGGCCTCGACCTGGACGTCGAACCGCCCGCGCCACCGCGCCAGCTCTGGTCCGTACAACAGGTCGCCGGGCGTGCGAGCGCCATACACCAGGGCGACCCGGCCGTATTCGCTTCGGTGGGCCAGCACGTGGTACAGGACCGGACGCAGGGGGGCCAGGCCGATCCCGCCCGCGACGATCAGCACGTCGCTGCCCACGGCGGCATCCACCGGCCAGGCACTTCCAAACGGACCGCGGACCCCGAGTGTCTGCCCACGCCGTAGGCGGCAGATGTCGTTGGTGACCCGACCAACCGCCCGGACCGTGTGCACCAGCTCCTGGGGCGCGCCCGGATCGCCCGAAATCGAGATGGCGGCTTCCCCCACCCCAAACACGTACAGCATGTTGAACTGGCCCGGGGCGAACCCGTACCGTCCGCCGCCTTCCGCGGACTCGATCGCAAGGGTCATCGTGTCGTGCGTCTCCCGCTTGACCCGCCGCACCGCCCACGGGCTCGGCGCCATCGCCTCCACGACGGCGACACCGGCCGGCGCACGCTCAGGCACGGCGGCCATAGACATCCAGCAGCTGCAGCCGCGTCGCCGTGAGCCGTTCTCCGACGACGCGCGACACACGCTTCAGCAGTTCGTAGCCGAGCCGGGGATCTTCGTCGCACTTCTTTCGGATGCAGGCGCCGTCGAACGCGGTGGCCCGGACCAAGTCGACCGCCCGGGCATCGCACCCCTTCCGGTAGGGTGGGACCAGCCAGGACCACCCAAGCAGTTCGCCCGCGCCCAACGTCGCGAACATCACCCGACCGCGCTCGGGAGACGCGAGCTCGAGCCCGACCGTCCCGTGGCGGATGAGGTAGAACTGGTCGGACGGATCGCCCTCGTGGAACAGATACGTCCCGGCCTTGAACTGCACGTTGGAACCACAGCCCGCGACCATCGCGAGGTCGTCCTTGGAGAGCCCATGGAACAACGGGCTGTCGGTCAGCAGCGCATCAATCGTGCGCATGGTCTGCCTCCTTCGCGGGCGCGGCCCCGGCTCGCTCGCTCTCGCGGATCGCCCGGACCTCCTCGGTGATGTCAATCGCCACGGGACACCAGGTGATGCAGCGCCCGCAGCCCACGCAGCCCGACGTGCCGAACTGATCGATCCAGGTCGCGAGCTTGTGGGTCATCCACTGACGGTATCGCGAGCGCGCCGACGCGCGGACGTTGCCACCGTGGACGTAGGAGTGATCCAGCGTGAAGCAGGAGTCCCACTTCCGCCACCGCTCGGCGTGCTCGCCGGTCAGGTCGGCCGTGTCTTCGACCGTGCTGCAGAAGCAGGTCGGGCAGACCATCGTGCAGTTGGCGCAGGTCAGGCACCGCGCGGCCACGTCGTCCCACCGCGGATGGTTGTAGTTCCGGTAGAGCAGATCCTTGATCCCGGTCGTGTCCATCGTCCGGCCCATCTGCCCGGCCGCGCGCTCCACCGCCGCCTGGGCCGCCGCGCGATCCTCCGCGGCCGCCGGGTCGTGCGGCACGTCCCCGAGCACCTCGGCGCCCCGCTCCGAGCCGACCTCCAGGATAAACCGGTGGCGGCCCCCCTCCAGCACCTCCGTCAGCGCGAGATCAAACCCGGAGGTGGCCTTGGGTCCCGTCTGCATCGACACGCAGAAGCAGGTGCCCCCGGCCTGGCCGCAGTTGACCGCGACGATGAACGCGTGCTCGCGCCGCGCCTGGTAGGTGGCGTCGACGTAGGATCCGCCGAGAAACACCCGATCCTGAATCGCGATCGCGTGGAGCTCGCAGGCGCGGACCCCAATGAACGCGTACATCGGCGGCGCCGCGTCCACCGGCCGCATCTCAAACCCGCCCGACCGGGTGCGCTGCCCCTGCCACAGGCGCGTCGCCGGCGGGAACAGGAACTGCTTCCACGAATGCGGGCCCACGACGTACCCGAAGAGCGCCTCGTCGGTCCGGCGCTCGAGACGATACTGGCCCGCCTCCTGGCGGTCCGTCCAGCCGATCGGCAGGTCGTCCACCCCCGACAGGTGGTCGTAGACGATGGCGCCGTCGCGGACCGTCGGGCCGACGACGTGGTACCCCTGTACTTCCAGAGCGTGGAATAGCGCGGGGAAGTCCTGCCGCTCGAGGACCCGACGGTCACCGACGTTGAGTGGATCCATGGTTTGTTCCGGAGGTGAAGGGCGCGCCTGCGTTCCCGCGGGATGGGCCGGTGGCGTCAATTCCGGGTCGGTCCGTGACCATCGACATTCCCGCGGGTCCGGCGTGCGCGTGACCGCTCAACTCCGTCCCCAGACACAAGGGAGCGCCGGGGCGGATGAACGAGCGGTCAAGCGACTTTGACGTGACGAGCCGGTTCGGGGCCGAACTCCCCCCGAACCCGGTTCGACGTGCCGGGACCCGGGCACTCCTCCGGTAGGTGCCCTTCCCGGATCGGACGAGGCCGCTAACCGAAGCCCGGGATCGACTTCCCGTCGCGCCCGCTCCCGGGGCGCAGCGGCGCCTTGCGGAGCTCTTTCGGACACTCGACGAGGCGCACGAGCGGGGCGGACTGGACGATGTACGCCGGAAGCCCGGTGTTCGGGTCGTTCCCGGCGCGCAGGATGTTCATGATCTCGAGGCGGATCTCGACGACCGACCCGTCCTTGAGCTTGAGGCGGACCTTTCCGTCCCCCTCGATGATGGAGTAGTCGACGATCTCCGCATTGGATAGGTCGGGCGGAGGCCCGCCGGGTGCGCCCATCATCGGGCGCCCCGAGCGGCGATGCGGGCCTTGAGGAGGGCGCGCGGGTCCTCGCCGTCCACCGTGATTCCGAGCGAAGTGCAGCTTCCGATTACCTGGTTCATCTTCTCCTCAATCGACCGTCCGTGGAGGTCGTCGCCTTTCGCCTCCGCGATCCGCTTCACCGCGTCCATCGACACGTCGCCGACGACCTCCGTCTTCGGTTTCCCCGAGCCTTTCTCCTTCTTGGCTTCCTTGAGGAGGAGCGCGGCGACGGGCGGGCGACCGACGATGAGCGTGAACTCACGGGTGTTCGGGTCGACCCGTACGATGACGGGAACGCGCATTCCGGCGAACTCCTTCGTCTGTTCGTTGATCTTCGTGACGACCTGACCCACGTTGACGCCGAGGGGGCCCAACGCCGAGCCGAGGGTCGCCCCGGCCGCGGCCTTGCCGCCTTCGACGAGGATGCTTACTTCAATTGCCACTTTTACCGCCTCCCCTCTCGAGCATGCGCACGTGGTCGCCCCGCACCGTTACGGGGATCGGAACGACCGCCTCGATGAGCTCGACCGTGATCTCTTCCTTCGCCTGGTCGATCTTCTTCACCCGCGCCTTCTCGCCCTTGAACGGTCCGGAGATCAGCTCGACGATCGCGCCTTCGACGAACCCTTCGACCGTGATCTTCGGGACGAGGAGGGGTTCGACCTCCTTCAACGTCGTCTCCCCGTCGACCAGGCCCCGAGCCTTGCGGATGCCCTTCAGCATCTCGCGGACGCCTTCGAAGCTCATTCCTTCGGCGAAAACGTACCCTCGGAGCGAGGACGGGACGAGGAGGGAGAAGACCACGTCCGCTTTCTCCTCCGTCCGGGCGAGCAGAGTGTCCGCCACTTCGCGTTCGTAGCCGCGAGAGGTCTTGATCGCGAGCACGGCCTGGCGCGCCACGCAGGCAAGGGTCAGGCGTACCGGCGCCCCTCCTTCCGGAGTGGTCGCGGCCAGGCGAACCTCCACGCGGTCTCCGTAGCGCACCCCGACGGGGGCCGTGATCGTGTAGGAGAGCGGGACGCCCGTGTTGGGAGCGAGCGACACCGAGTAGGTCTCTTTGCGGGGAAAGAGCTCGATCGAGTTCTTCTTACCGGGCGGGACCCAGGTGACCGGCCACTCGGCCCCTTCCCCGGAGTACGTGGAGGTGTACCCGACCTCGACCGTGACCGTGGCCGTGAGGGGTTCGACGGCCCGGCTCGTGAGCACGGCCGACAGGGTCGTGATCGTGCCGGCGGTGACGTCTCGGGAGGTGTCGTCGGCCGCCCGGAGCGAGAGGACGGTGGCGGCCTCGGGTTTCGGGGCGGCCGGGGCCGCCATCGGCGCGGCGGCGGGCGAGCCCGCCGCGCCCCGCGCCTCCGGCTTCTTCGCGGCGGGTTCGGCGGGACCGCCGGAGAGAAGACCGATGCCTTCGTCGTTCCCTTCACTGCCCATCGTGCCAGCCCTCCGGCCTACAGTCCGCTCAACACGTTCGACCAGATCCACGGCCCGGCCTGGGTGAAGAAGATGTAGATGGCGAACCCGGTCATGCCGATCAGGACCGCGCCGAGCCACGTGACCTCGAGGGCCTTGACGTACTCCTCCGACGTCGGCCGTCGGGCCATTCGGAGGATGCGCCCGTACTTGCCGTGGCCGACGTTGCGCAGTCGGCCGTCGAACTGGTCCTGGACGCGACGCGCCCGGTCGAGGAATGCCATGGGGTTACCTAGTGTACCACGTCGAGGTCGGGACCGGGCTTGCGACCCGGACCGTTTCCCTTCGGCTCCCCCGCGAAAATCTGGGGGGATTTAACTCCGGTCACTACCAGCATGACCCGGATCGTGCTCTGCATGGTGGGGTCTACGGCGGCTCCCCAGATGATCCGGGCGGTCGGACTAATAGTCTTCTGGACGACCTCGGCGGCCTTCTGTGCCTCGCTCACGGTCATGTCTGGACCGCCGGTGACGTTGATCAGCGCGCCGGTCGCGCCGGCGATGTCGACGTGCAGCAGCGGGGAATTGATCGCCTCCAACACGGCGTCCTCGGCCCGGTTGTCGCTCTCGGATTCACCGATGCCGATGAGGGCGACGCCGCCGCCCTTCATGATCGTCCGAAGGTCGTTGAAATCGAGGTTCACGAGGCCCGGGCGAGTGATGATCTCCGTGATCCCGCGGATCGCCCGCGCGAGGACCGAGTCGGCGACCTTGAACGCCGTCTGGATCGGGAGTCGGGGAACGAGCTCGAGGAGGCGGTCGTTCGGGATGGTGATGACCGTATCGATCACGCTGCGCAGGCGCTCGAGGCCCCACATCGCGTTCTCCTGCCGGACGAGGCCCTCGGAAGCGAACGGGAGCGTACAGACCGCGATCGTGAGCGGGTTTCCGCCACCCGCGTCCTTCGCGCACTGGGCGACGACGGGCGCCGAACCCGTGCCCGTGCCGCCTCCCAGACCGAGCGTGATGAACACCATGTCGGAGTTCGCGAGCGCTTTCTTCAGCTCGTCCTCCGCCTCGTGCGCGGCCTGTTCGCCGACCTGGGGAAGGGCTCCCGCTCCGAGGCCGCGAGTCAGTCGTCGCCCGAGCAGGATCTTCTTCGGGGCGTGGATCGCGAGCAGGTGCTGGGCATCGGTGTTGCACGCGACCATCTCCGCGCCCGCGAGGCCCTCCTCGGCGAGGCGGTTGATGGTGTTGCAACCGCCGCCTCCACAGCCCACGACTTTGATGTTGGTCTTGAGCGAGGCCAGCACGGCCTCCAGCTCGGCACCGTCGTTTGACGGCGGAGGTGCCTCCGGCGCCCTCTTCGCCTCTCCGGGAAGGTGCGAGAGGATCTCCTGAGCGAGCGGTCGCATCACAACTGTTCCTCTGTCGGTGGCAGCATGGTCTTCATTATAAAGCGTTAGTGCGAGATGACGAGGTGCCGGTGGAGTACAGCGAGTGGGCCGCACGGTACGACCGGATCCGGGCGGAGTTCGGATTCCCGTTCGAGCGCGAGGTGGCTTCGGCCGACCTTCTCGAGTCGCTGCTCCCCGCCTCGGCGATCGGTGACCCCCTCGCCCGTCTCAGAGCTCGGCTCGAGGGCCGAGTGGTCGTGGTGGTGGGGCTCGCTCCGCGCACGGGTCCGCCGCCCCTCTGGCGCCTTCCTCCGAGTTCGCGCGCGCCGGCGCTCATGGCCGCGGACGGGGCGACCGCGACCTGCCTGAACGCGGGGCTCGTTCCGACCGTGGTCGTGACCGACCTCGACGGTCCCGTGGCAGCAGAGGTCGCGGCGAACCGCCGCGGGAGCATCGTGGTCATCCATGCGCATGGGGACAACCAGCCCGCGCTCCGCGAGTGGGTCGGCCAGTTCCCGGGCGAGGTCGTCGGGTCCTGGGCGGGACCGCCGCGCCCCAACCTCCTGAACGTAGGAGGGTTCACCGACGGCGACCGGGCGGCGTACCTCGCCGACCATCTCGGTGCCGAGAAGGTCCTTCTCTGGGGGTTCGATTTCGAGCGGACCGCCCCCACCGACCCGGCCGCCCACGAACAGAAGCTGGTGAAGCTCACCTGGGCCGGTCGCATGCTCGGAGAACTCGCCCACGACGGGCGCGCGCCGCTCTTCCTCTGGCGGTCGGACGGGACGCTGGTTCCCTATCCCCCGGCCAGATACGAAGAGTCGACCACGTAGACGACCTCGAGACCGTTCTCGTAGACCGGGACGAACGGCAGTTTCTCGAACCATACGACCGCGCTTCCGCTCAGCGGGGATGCGAGCTTGGAGGGGTCGAGCGCGACGCCGGCATGCATGACGGAATCGACCGCGACCAGGTCGACCGGATGGCTCGAATACGGGGTGCCCGAGCTGCGAAGCTCGGCGGCGGCCGCGAACCAGCTGTCGCCCGTGAACAGTGCCGGGGTCGTGAACCATGTCGACGGATTCCCGTCCACGCCGAAGATCATCGAACTGAGACGATGGTCCGTGGCGACGGTCCAGGTGGACGGGGCGGCGATACCAACCCACATCCAGAGGGCGGAGTCGCCGTGCGTGAGGCCTTCTTCGAATCCCCCGAAATCGTTCTGCGGTGGGTACACGATCGCCGCGTTGGCGGCGAGCAGGACGACCACTCCGACGCACCCGGCCACGAACGCCCGTCGGCCGGCGCGGTCGCCGATCCGGGTCACCAGGCGCCCGAGCCCTACCGCGATGAGCAGCCCGATCGGGATGAACAGGTACTCGACGTGGCGGTAGGGAGACAGGGTCGAGGAGACCCCGGCGAGCGGAGAGGACGGGAACGCCGGGGCGGCGATGGAAAGTGCGATCATCGCTCCCGCCAACAGTCCCAGCGCCCCCACCCAGGTCAACGCGAACGGCCCGGTCCTCGACGGGGAAAGGACCCGTCGGCTCCCGGCGCACACGATGCCGAGGAGGAGCACGGGCGAGAACCAGAGGATGGCGGCCGGGGTCGTCGATTGCGCCGTGCCGGGCACCGGCACGAGCACGAGGAAGAAGATCCCCGTGAAGATGATCACCGCGAGGGCCACGGCGTCCCGGAGGACGCTATGGTCCGTCGGAAGGCGGACCCAAGCCCGGGACGTGGTCGGACGGCCCCGTCGCCAGCGGATGAGCACGGCCGCGAGGAGGACCGTCCCCAGCCCGAGCCCCTCGAAGAGGCTGAATCCGATGTACGGACGGTTCCCGAGTGCGAAATCGAGGACCTTGGAGGTGAACGTGCTCGTCCCGTAGAACCAGAACGCGAAGGTGCCGGTCAGGAACGCCGCCACGAACGCGAGCTCTCGGGTGGGGAACCGCCGGCTCCACAGGCCGGGCTTCCATATCTCGAGAAGAAAGACTCCGCCGAGGGCGCTCACGACGAAGAAGTACGAAGAGAGGTGATGGGTCACGATGAGCGCCCCTCCCACGATCGAGAGCGGGGCGAACCAACGCGCGTCCCGCCGACTCTCGACGAGCATCCACAGCGCGCCGACGCACAGGAAATCGCCGAGCGCGAGCGGGGCCGGGTGCGCGATCGAGAACAAGCGCGGCATCGCGACCGAGGAGACCGCGGCGGCCAGCAGCGCCACGGTGTCGTGCGGGTAGAGGCGGCGGAAGAGCAGGAACAGGGGCACGACGGAGAGCACGGCCACGACGGGGATGAGGATCGACAGCGCGCTGAACGGGTCGACTCCCAGGGCTCCCGCCCCGCCCCCGGCGAGCAGGAACATGCCCGGAAAGTCGGGGTACGCCGACCCCCAGCCCATGTACGCATTCCCGTGGGGGAGCGAGCCGGTGGAGACGAGATTGGCCGTCAGTCGGTAGTACTCCCCCGTGTCCGACCCGAACACCGCGTACGAAAGGAACGGCTCGAGCGCGAGGAAGACGAGGAGGAGCGATAGGCCGGCGAGCAGCAGCAGCGTCTCGGGGCGAATCGGTGGGGTCTCGCTCGCCTCCCGACCCGCGGGAGCCCCGGTCGTCGCCATCGGGTTGGCGGTAGGCGGGAAGCGTCCTAAAGCGGTGACCCCGGAGCGGCGGAAAGCGGGAATCGCGGTGCTCCCGCTCCATACTCCTAAATAGGAGGGGTTGGTGCGCCCAACTCGAGGAACCTCGAGATGGCCGGCCCTCGCCGTCAGAAAACCAAGGCGAAGCGACCGCCCGCCCGAGCCCGGCCCGCCCGCGCGGCCCCGGCCAAGAAGCCTGCCCGGTCCCTGCCGAAGAAGGCAAAGCCCACCGCGAAGAAGCCGTCCACCCCGGCGCGCCGGCCCCCGACCCCGCCCTCCGCCAAAGCGGGCGCGAAGTCGAAGGAGCCCGAGCCGGAACTCCAAGTGCCCTTGCCCGATGGGCGCCGACACGTTTTGTCGCTGTCGTTCGTGCGCGACGGGGACGAGTTCCTCGCGCGGATCGAGACCGACAGCGGGCACATCACCGAGTTCAAGAACCGTTCCCTCGACCAGCTTCTGACCCTGGTCGCGGGCGAGCTCGAAGACCTGGTCGAGTAGGGTCCGTTTCCTACGTTCTTTTCGGCAGCGGGTTCGCTCCGGCGAAAAGGTCCTCTTCGACCAAGTAGCTGCGCCGGGGCATGTCCTCGCCGTAGACTTCCACCATCGCGACGGGGCCGCTCGCCAACAGACCTTCCGGATACTTCCGGACGACCGCCACCGATAGGAGCCCGAGCGACGAAAGTCGGCGGCGACGACCCCATCGCCCTACGACCGTCACCGCATCCTCCCGGATCTCGATGGCCCGGGGAGCCGGAGTGAGGGTGACGATCACGCCTCCGATGGCGAAGAGGAGAAAGAGCCCGGTGAACAGAAGGACCCCGTTCCCCTGGGCCGGGGCGGTACCTCCGGGGGTCGTTCGATCGTACAGCACGAACCCGGCATAGATCGCGACCAAGGCGACCACGAAGACGAGCGACAGGCGGACCGCGCGCTGAGTGCCGGCGACGTTGACCCTCCGCTCGTGGCCCACCCCGACCGGGGGGGCGCTCCGATCCGTCCGCACGGCGGGAAGTCGAACGGCGTGCGGAAGTGCCGGTGTGCGCGGTATCTTCACGGCGCGGGGGGTCGCCACGAGTCGGCCTCGGCCCGATTCAGGGTCGCTCGACCAGCTTAAAGCTGCGGTCGGAGAATCGGCCGGCCATGGTGAGCCGGACCGAGTACTTGGTCATGCAAACCCAGCGTCCCCGGGAGTTCGTGAACATCACCGACCGTGTTCGCACTGTCGTCCGCGCGAGCGGCGTGACGGAGGGATTCGCGCTCGTCTCCTCGATGCACATCACGGCCGCCGTCTACGTAAACGACCACGAGTCGGGCCTCCTGAAGGACATCGAGCGATGGGCCGACCGTCTCGCGCCGCCGGGAGAGTATGACCACCACCGGGCGGGCGAGACGAACGGGGACGCCCATCTGAAGAACCTGCTCCTCGGACACCAGGTGGTCCTGCCCGTGTCGAAGGGGGACCTCGACCTCGGCCCTTGGGAACAGGTGTTCTATGCCGAATTCGACGGCCAACGACCGAAGCGAGTGGTCGTCAAGGTCCTCGGCGACCGCTGAGGTAGGGTACGTTCCATTCGGACTCGGTCGCGCGAAAACTCGGTTCAGAACCGGGCCCCTCCACCCCGATTCGCTCGCGCCGGCGGCTCACGCTTCGAGGTGGGGGTCGTCCCCCGGAGCGGACGACTTGGGCCGTGGCAGCGGAGCACTGAGATCGACGAGCGGCACCTTGCGAGCGATCTCCTTCGCCATCGCCGAGCAGGTCGACGGGGGTACCGGTCGGGCTGTGTAGCCCGGGAGCGCGAGGTCGTAGGTGACGAACTTCTTCTCCGCGATCGTCTCCCACACGGCACGGAAGACCCGGTCGGCCGCCTCGGTTTCCCCGAGCTTTCGGAGGAGCAGCTCGACGCACAGGATCTCGGCGACCGGGTCGGCCTTGTCCTGGCCCGCATACTTCGGCGCCGAGCCGTGGACCGGCTCGAACACGGCGAGCTCGTCCCCGTAGAGGGCGCCCGGGGCGACCCCCAGGCCGCCGGCGAGGCCCGCGCACAGGTCGGAGAGGATGTCGCCGAACAGGTTCGTCGTGACGAGGACGTCATACTCCTCGGGTTTCTTCGCGAGTTGCATGCACATGTTGTCGATGAGGCGCTCATCGGCGACGATGTCCGGGTACTGCGGCGCGATCTCCCGGAACGCCGTCTGGAAGAGCCCGCCCGTGGTCTTCATGATGTTCGCTTTGTGCACCGCGGTGACCCGGCGCCGGTGCTCTCGCCGCGCGAGCTCGAAGGCAAACCGGATGATCCGGTCGGAGGCCTTGCGGGTGACGATAGCTATCGTCTCGGCGCCCGTATGCTCCCGGTCGACCCAGTGCTCCACGCCCTAATAGAGCCCCTCGGTCGCCTCGCGGACCACGATAAGGTCGGTCTCGGGGAATCGGGTGCCCTCGCCGGCGATCGCTCGGGCCGGGCGAACGGAAGCGAAGAGGTCGAGCTGTTGGCGAAGCGCGACGTTGACCGAGCGGAAACCGCTCCCGATCGGGGTCGTGATCGGCCCCTTGAGCGCGATGCGATTCTTGCGGATCGAACGGAGGACCTCGTCGGGGAGGGGCGAGCCGGTCGCCTGGATCGCCTTTTCTCCCGCCTCCACGACCTCCCAGTCGAAGGAGATGCCGGTCGCGTCGCCCACGAGGCGTGCCGCGTTGGTGACCTCGGGTCCGATCCCGTCCCCGGGGATCAACGTCACGCGGTGACCCATTCACGCCCTCTCGGTCGCCGAGCTTCGAGGGGATTTAAGGAATGGGCCGGCGCGACCGGCTAGACGACGGGCCGGGCCGACGGGAGACGAGCGATGACCGAGCGGAGGAGCTGGTCGCGGATCCCCCCGTCCTCGTCCGCGGTCGACCAGATGATGACCACTCCGTCCCAGGTCTTCTCCGAGATATCCGTCACCTCGAGACGGGGCGCGGGGAGCCGGGGGGACGCTCCCGGAAGCGGTGCGGCCAGACCCGCGAGAGCCGTTTCGACGAGCGGAACCGGCACGGTCAGGGGGAAGGTCATCCGGATGCGGAAGGCGCGCGCACTCCCCGGGGTCCGATGCAGGGTGAGCGCGCTGAGGACGATCGAGTTCGGAAACTTCGCGTGGCCCCCACCGTCGAGTTCCACGATCGTGTAGATGAGCCCGACGTCCCGGATGGTTCCCGAATACCCGGGATACATCATCTCGTGCGGGTAGCTGGGGGCGAGCGCCCCGTAGCTCGACGTGATGAAGGAGACTCGGTCTCCCGGCCGGTACGGGTCCGCGAGGACGATCAAGAGGCCGGCGAACACGTTGGCGAGGACGGTCTGCGCCGCGAGGCCGATGACGATCCCGGCGAAGGCACTGCCGAGAAAGATCGACTCGGCCGACACCCCCGCCAGCTTGAACAGGGCGAGGACGGCCCCGACCGCGACCATGAGGTTGAGAAAGAGGCGCACGGCGTGGCCGCGCGAGGCGACGCCCCGCCGTTCGAGGACCGCGTTGGTGGCGCTCGTGACGGAAGCCGCCACGACATAGGCGACCAGCACGATCGCTCCGGCTTCGAGAGCAAGGAACTCGGGAGGGCTGAAATTCCCGAAGAAGCGGGCGTTGAACTGCGTGAAGAGAACGAAGAGCCCTACGGCGAGAAGCGCGGAGAGGAGGAGGTTTCTCAACAGGACCCGGAGCGGGCGCGCCGGCGATGCTGCGGCCATGGCCCCCGCGAACCCTGGTACAACATAGCACTTTTCACTCGGTGGGAGAGCCGGTCAACAGAATTCTTATAATCCATAGTTATACCACAGGGTGATGCCGACGACCGCACATTCCGAGGTCCTCGCCCGAGATTGGCTCCCGCCCGTGGTCATCGGACGCGCACGGGAGGTGGACGAAGTGGTCCGCCGCCTCGACCCGCCCGCCCCCCGATCGCCGGGCCCGTGGATTGCCGGTGTGGCCGGACCGTCCGGCTCGGGAACGTC
>Ga0116217_10003728_pt1 | contig 13770 bp, 14 predicted proteins | sample Sb_taG_6_FD_89697 | JGI IMG/M metagenome (GOLD analysis project Ga0116217, IMG submission 89697) | Peat soil microbial communities from Weissenstadt, Germany - Sb_50d_4_PS metaG | ecosystem: Environmental > Terrestrial > Soil > Wetlands > Peat | place: Germany: Weissenstadt | collected 2010-09-21 | reverse complement strand
TCGATCAGCGGCTCGGCGCTGCGTGTCTCGACGAGCACCCAAAGTGCGCATACGGCCGCCCCAATCGCGAGCAGCCCGAGCGTCTTCGGCGAGCCCCACCCCCAGGTGGTCGTCTGCGCGATCGCGATCAGGAGGCAGGAGATGCCCGCGCTCATCAATGCGGCCGCCAGCCAGTTCACATGGCCTGGTGTGCGCACCGGCGACTCCGGAACGAACCGCCACGTGCAGAACGCGGCCAGCAGCGTCACCACGAGGGGCGCCCAGAACAGCCAGTGCCAGCTCAGGTGCTCGACGATGACCGCTCCGAGCACCAGGCCGAGGCCACCGCCGACCCCGAGGATCGCGGAGATCACCCCGATGCTGCCCGCTACCTTGTCGGCAGGGAACTCGTCGCGGGCGATCGAGAACGCGAGCGGGAAGATGCCGCCGGCAACTCCCTGGATCACGCGCGCCGCGATCAGGACCGCCAGCGAGGTCGCGAGTGCCGCGAGCAGCGTCCCCGCCGCGAGCACGAGCAGCGTGTACAGCAGCAATCGCTCCTTGCCGTACATGTCGCCGAGCCGCCCGATGATCGCCGTACCGACCGAGGCGGACAGCAGGAAGCCCGTCAGCACCCAGGTGACGCCGGTCTCGGTCGTGTGCAGGTCGCGCTGGATCGTCGGCAGCGCCGGGATCACCGCCGAGCTGAGGACGGCGTACGCGAGCCCGGCGAGCAGCAGCACGCTCAGGATCACGTTCGCGTGCACGCCGTGCGACTCCCTTGGTCCCGGGTCCATGCTTTGTACCTTAGGCGGTCGAGTAGGCTCGGTCGTTGTGACCGTGAGAATCGCCGTCGTCGGAGACGAGAACGATGCGCTCGCGAGCCACCGCGAGCTGAACGCGGTTCGGCCGATGCACTACTGCGGCTACGGGCCCGGACCCGGCGTGCTCGAGCTGCCGGGCAACCGGTTCTTCATGCTGACCCTGTTCCAGCCGCAGATCGGCGCGCTCGCCGGCAAGCCGGTGCATCCGCTGCTCGGCGAGTTCGTCAGATGCGCGCGCGAGTACGCCGGTCAGGCGGTCGCCGGCGAAGCGTCGAGCAGCGCCAGCAGCTGATCGCGGTCGGGCCGAGCCAGCGGCGGCCGCTCGCTGCCCCGGGCGAGCTCGAAGATGCGCTCCATGAAGCCCGCGTCCTCGAAGATGTCCCGGTTGAGCGACAGGCAGCAGCGGTTCGCGAGGAACGCCCGAAACGCATCGGGGTCCTGCGGAACCGCCGCCAGCAGTGCGCCCTGCAGCCAGGGCATCGAGCCCGGCTCGGGGGGCGCCTCGAGGCCGTGGCGGAGCGCCTCGATCTGTTGGACCCGGGCTCGGTCCTCCTCGACGGTCTCGCGATACCACGGGGTCAGCTCGGCCTCCGTCGCAGCATCGAAGGCCTCGGCGAGCTCGTCGGGATCGTCCGGATGCGCGCGGACGGCCTCGGTCAGCCGCTGAGCGTGGAGCAGACCGAGTGTGATGCCGCGCCCGAGCGACGGGTTCGTGCACGCCCACGCGTCGGCAAGCAAGGCCACGCCGGTCGCCACCGGCCGGCCGTCGACGATCAGGCGCCGGTAGCGGTCGACGATCCCACCCATCGCGATCACGTCGCTGACGGGCTCCCCTTCGAGCCACTGCGCGTGCAGCGGGCAGGCCCGCACCAGCGCCGTCCAGGGCCCGAGGTCGCGCAGCCGCTTCAGCGGCCTGTCGCCGGAGGAGGTGTAGACCGTCACCGACCAGGTGTCGTTGTCGGACGGCAGGATGAGCAGCGAGAACGTCCTGATCGGCATCAACAACGGGGCGCGGTACTCGGGCATTCCTGCGCTCGCGGCCCGGAAGAACCGCGAGTAGTAGATGAACCCCGAGTCCTCGGCCTCCTCGTGGACTGGCCTGGTTCCAGCCGCCTCCAGCCAGCGCGGAAGCTGCGAGCGCCGGCCCATCGCATCAACGATCAGGTCGGCGTCGAGTTGCTCACCCGATTCGGTACGCACGCCGGTCACGTGCGACGTCCCGTTACCGGCGCCGAGGACGAGCTCGGCGACGGACACGCCGCGCCGGATCTCGAGGCCCGTCTCCGCATCCGCCGCCTCAGCGAGCACCTGCTCGAGCACCGGGCGGCGCGCGGTGACCGTCCGGAACCGGTCATCGCCGGCGCGCGGCGTCCGGTCCGTGATCGACGGGGGCATCAGCGGCAGCGGGTCGAACGCGATCCCGCCCGCGGCCTCGAGGGCGGCCAGGACATCGGGCAGCGCCTCATCGAGCATGATCCGGCCCCTCGGGGTCAGGTAGTGGGCCAGGCGGAACTGGGTGACGCCTTCACGCGACCAGCGCTCCCATGCCTCCTCGGGCGAGCTCGGGACCGGGTCGGGGTCCCGCTCCACCACGGTCACGTCGTGGCCGTCTCGGCGGAGCAGGAGCCCGGCCGCCAGCCCGCACACGCCCGCACCGAGCACGACGATCTTGGACATGGTCTTTCACCCCTCGCTTGGCAGGAAGTCGATCAGCAGCCGGCTCACCTCGTCGGGCGCCTCGAGCTGCATCCAGTGACCGGGCCCGTCAAGGCGCTCGTACCGCCACGGGCCGGCGACGTTCTCGGCCGAGTTCGTCATCTGCCGTTCGGTCAGGGCCATGTCGCCCGAGCTCCACACCCCCATCGTCGGAGCCTGGATCGGCGGCAGTTGCCGGCCGGAGCTGAGCCACGACTCCGGGGGAATGTTCGCGCGGTAGTAGTTCAGCGCCGGCGTCAGCGAGCCGTTGGCTTCCAATTCGGCGATCACCGCGTCGACGTCCGGGTGGTGGGCCCACGCCCGGAAGTGAGCCCAGTCGTTGTTCGACAGCCACTTCTCCGCGATCCCCTTGAACTGGAACAGCAGCATGTACCAGGACTTCTGGTACTGCTCGAAGCCGCCCTTGCGGAACGTCGCCGGATGGCCGACCGACAGGACCGCCAGGTGATCCACGCAGTCGGGGACAAACCCGGCGAGCGCCCACGCGAGCGCGGCGCCCCAGTCATGCCCGACGACGTGGGCTCGTGGCGTGCCGGCATCGTTCAGCACCGCCACCACGTCGCCCACCAGCGCCGCCATCGCGTACGCCTCAACCTCGGCCGGCTTGTCCGACCGGCCGTATCCCCGCAGGTCGGGGACGATCACCTTGAACCCGGCGTCGGCAAGCGCCGGCACCTGGTGTCGCCACAGCCGCCCCGAGTCGGGAAAGCCGTGGAGGAGCACCACCGGCCGGCCCTCGCCCGTCACCTCGTATTCGATCCCGACGCCGCCGGCGTCAACGCGCATTCGGTGCCCCCTGTGGTTTGAGCATGTCGTACACGCGGACGCTATACCAACCCCAGTACACGCGGTGATGCTTGCGCGCCGTCGCGTTGTTGGGTGTGCGCCATCTGGGCCTCCGTCGGGTTGTTTGTGCCGTCGCGGTCCACGCTAAGTCCGAGAACCTTCGAGCCCGAGCGAACTGTGCTGCTTCGCATACAACCGCGAACGGTCGGTGGCTACTGTCGTGACCACACCGTCCACGGAACCGGCTCGCGCGTAACGGTGGCGAAATGGGCAACGATGTGAAGGGAGCAGGAGATGGCTGATGACGCGTCGCGTGCGCTCGGGGCGCCGGAGGTCGCGGGTAGCCTCGTCAACCCCAAGGGCTTGACCAACAAGGTGACCGCGTCGGCTGCGGGCAGTCAGATCGGCGGTGCGATCGGCAACGTGGCGGCCGGCGTGATCGCCGGTCGGACGTCCGGCGCCGCCGCGGAGATGCCGAGCTTCGGAAGGGTTGGCTACGTCGCGGTCAGCGAGGACGACGTGGCGCTGGTCAAGACGAAGACCGGCGCATTCAAGATGAAGATCAGCGACGAGGTCCTGGCCCGCGTTCCCCGATCGGAGGTTGCGTCAGTCGAGCTCGATCAGGGCGTGCTCCTGTCGCACCTGAAGATCGAGTTGACGAACGGAGTCGGCTGGCAGTTCGACGTGCCCAAGCAGGCCAAGAAGACGGCGCAGGGCGTGACTCGCGCGCTCGGCGGCACCCTCAGCTGAAGCCGGGACGGCGCGGCGGATCAGGCCATCTTGACCGTCATGCTGAGCTGACCGATCGTCTCGCCGGCATGGACGACGTGGAGGCCGACCAGGTGGTTGATCAGGCGCGCCCAAGCGACCGAGATGTGGAGCCCGCCGCTCATCGTGGCCTTGTTCCCTGACATGCTCGTCTTGGGCGCCGACATCGTCGCGATCACGATGCGGTGACCGTTGACGATCGCGGTCAGCGTGGCCTTGCCGTTCTTGTGGGTGAGGACGTACGAGTGCACCCGCACGACCTTGCTTCCGTTCTTGTACTGAACGCCGCCCTGGGCGTTCATCGTGCCGCCCATCGTCGGGACGGTGACCGTGCCGCCGACCATCGGCATCGCCAGCGAGCCGTTGCCGACCTTGGCCGGCCCGATCGGGGTGACGGTAATGCCGCGTGAGCGCAGGAAGGCGCCGATCTGCATCGACGCCCTCACGGTCGCGTGCCCGCCGACGCCGATGCCCGCGGTGGCGGGGACAATTTCTGCGCGGCCAGCGGTCTCGCCGGACTCGTCGCGCGATTTCAGGCAGTCTTCAGGGGGTGGGACCTTTCCAATACCGGTGGCGAGCGCCCGAGAACCTGATCAGCATCAAGGACTATCGGCGCGCCGCGGCCAAGCGCGTGCCGCGGCTGGTATGGGACTACATCGAGGGCGGCGCCGACGATCTGGTCACCGTCCGCCGCAACGTGACGTCGTTCTCCCGGTGGTCGCTGCGGGCGCGGATGATGACCGCCCACCCCGAGCGCCGGCTGTCGACCACGGTCGCCGGTGTCGAGATCGATCTCCCGGTGCTCCTCGCGCCCACCGGGGCGCTCGGCCTGTCGCAGTGGCGCGGTGACGTCGCGGCGGCCCGCGCGGCGGAGGCCGCCTGCACGCGATTGGTCCTCAGCACCGCCTCGTCGTGGACGATCGAGGAGGTCGCGTCGGGCACGCACGCCGATCACTTCTTCCAGCTGTACCCCGGCGGCGACCAGACCGCCACGCTCATGCAGCGCGCCTGGCGGGCCGGCTACCGCGCGCTGTTCGTGACCGTCGACGTCCCCGTGATCGGCAATCGCGAGGGTGAGCGACGCTACGGCTACACGCGCACGGGAGACATGGGCCGCATGCTCACGCTCACGCCGGCCCAGGCCCTCGACATGGCCCGTTACCCGCGGTGGCTGCTCGACCTCTACCGCCACGGTCGCGGCTCGATGCGAAACCTGCTCTCGGACGGGGGCGTCATGGCGACGTTCCAGTCGATCGAGATCCTCCATCGCGAGATCGACCGCGCCACGTTCTCGTGGAACGATCTTCAGTGGATCCGCGAGCATTGGCCGGGAACCGTGTACGTGAAGGGGCTGCTCGATCCCGAGGACGCGGTGCGCGCGGTCGCGCTCGGCTGCGACGGCGTCGTCGTCTCCAACCACGGCGGCCGTCAGCTCGATCACTCGCTGGCCGCGCTCGATGCGCTCCCGCCGATCGTCGCGGCGGTCGGGGACCGGGCCGAGGTCCTGCTCGACGGCGGCATTCGTCGCGGCACCGACGTGGTCAAGGCACTCGCGCTCGGCGCGCGCGCGGTTCTGATCGGGCGGCCGCAGATCTACGGGCTGATCGTCGGCCGCGAGCGCGGGGTCGTCGGCGTGCTCGACATCCTCCGCGCAGAGCTCGACCGGGCGCTGGTGCTGATGGGCGCCCAGAGCGTGCACGAGCTCGACCGCTCGTGGGTGATACCGCACGATCGCCCGGAGCTCTAGGAGCGGCCGGCCCCGAGCCGCAGAAGGCCGCGGCGCGGGGGTCGCGATCAGTCCACGCTCTCGGACGCCGGCTCGAACCGGAGCGGGCGATGCGCGTGGTCGCCATGCGCCTCGGGCCGGGCGTGCTGCACGTCTCGACGCGTGATCGCCAGGAAGGCGACCAGGCAGAAGATCGCGATCGTAAGCGCCAGCGCGACCGGTCCGTCGCCGAGTCCAAGCCCGCCCGCGCTCTTCGGCTTGCCCATCCAGTCCGCGAACGACGCGCCGAGGGGTCGGGTGGCGACGTAGGCGAACCAGAAGCAGAAGATGGCGTTCCAGCGCAGTCGCCAGTAGCCGATCGCGGGAATCGCGATCACCGCCGCGAACAGCAGCCCCGAGGCGAAGTATCCGAGTCCGAACGTCGTCGCGGTGAGGTCGCCGAGCGCCGTTCCCATCGCGAACGTCGCGACGACCGCAGCCCAATAGAACAACTCGCGCCGGGGCGTGTCGACGCTGTGGATCGAGAGGGTCTTCTCGGTCCGGTACCAGCCGGTGAACACCGCCGCCAGTGCAATCGCGTAGAGCACGCTCGACGCGATGTACGGGACGCCGAAGCCCACGTGGAGGACGTCGGCGGCCATCGTCCCGAATACGCCGACGCCGACCACGGCCAACCAATACGTCCATGCGATGTACCGGCGCATGCGAAGCTGCAGCGCCAGCGCGGCCACGAACCCGAGGAATCCCAGGGCCACTGCGAGCTCGGGATTCATCGCGTGGACCAGGTAATCGGACGTCGACTCCCCCATCGCGGTCGACAGGGCTTTGATCGCCCAGAAGTAGGCCGTGATCTCGGGCACTCGGAGAGCGCCGCGAACCGTCAAGCGTCCGATCAGTACGCGATCCATCACGACCAAACAAACGAGCGCGCAGGACCAGAAGGCGCACTCGTAAGCGAAGTCTCACCGTCCTAAGGCGCGCGTCAGCTCGGCGATCGCCGCCGGCATCCGCCGGTCGACCCCGTCGTGGTTGCCGTCGAACAGCTCGAGCGAATGCTCGATCCCGAGGCGCCCCAGCTCGACCGATAGAGCGAGCGCGCCGAGGTCCAGGAAGAACTCGTCCTGGCGGCCCGCGTCGATGTAGATCCGTCGCATGCCGGCGAGCGCCTCGACATGCCGCGCCGCCATCCGCACCGGATCCAGCGACAGCCAGCGCTGCCAGAGGTCGTCGATCGGACGGCCCGTCAGCGAGTCGAACGGAATCAGCGCCTTGCCGGGCCGTTTCGGGTCGGGTGTGAACGCGCACGCGGTGCCGTACGCGGCAAACAGCACCGGACATTCCCTCCAGTCGAAGCCGGGGACCTCGATGCGCTGCTCGAACGCCTCCCAGGAGCCCCCGAACTCGTCGCGCAGCATCCGCGCGGCGGCGGGGAACAGCGGCCGATAGCACGACTCGAACAGCGCGTCGCCGGCGTGCGAGGCGAGTGCGCCGAACACATCCGGTCTGAGCATCGACAGCACGAGCGCCCCGTACCCACCCGAGGACTTGCCGGACACGCCCCGGTGCTCGCGCGCCGCGAGCGTCGGATATCGCGCGTCGACGAACGGGACCACCTCGTCGCAAACGTAGTCGAGGTAGCGCCCGGTGCTCGTCGAGTTCAGGAACTGGGACCCGCCCCGGGAGGTCCAGGCGTCGAGGAACACGATCAGCGCCGGCGCCGACCCGCCGGCGGCGAACATCGAATCGAGGCGCTCGACGGTCGTCAGATCGTCCGAGTCGGGAGTGAGCCACTCCTCCACTCGGCCGCCGAAGCCCTGCAACATGTAAACGGCCGGCAGACGCGATCCGCCGTCCGGGGCGACGTCCACCCCGGGCGGACGGTACACGTACAGAGGCCGGTGCGACGGGTCGCCCAGCGGGTTGTCGGCAAGCGCCTCCGAACGCACCACGAGCATGTCGAGCGCTCCCGCCAGCGGCCGGTCCCACGACGTCGCCCACCCATCGACCTCGTGCAGGCTCACGTCCGCTCACGCTAACACCGCCGCGGCACGCACACCCTCGGATAGGGTTGTCTTGCGCGGCGGCTCGGCAGCGCCGCGATCGGGCGCACCGTTCCACCAGGAGGGAGTAGCGATGAAGCTTTTGCAGGTGAACTATCGCCGCGAGCGTGGGCAGGACGACGCCGAGCAGGCTGAACACCTGCTGGGCGCCGCGGAGCGCATCTCGGGCCTTCCCGGTCTTCAATGGAAGATCTGGATCTACGACGACTCGAACGCGGTAGCCGGCGGCATCTATCTGTTTGACACCGAGGCGCATGCGCGGGCGTGGGGCGACGAGATGCTGCCCGGCTCGCTCGGGCGGCTCCCCGGCGTGACCGACATCGACGCTAAGTACTTCGACGTCGACGAGCGCCTCACCGAGATCACGCGCGGCCCAGTGATTGCCGCCCACACCGCCTGAGCCCGGCGGGCGGCGGGGCAGCCGGCAGTTGAGGTGGCGACCCCATTCACGGTCCCCTCGCCAAACGAGACGATGCTCCCTGACGACCTGCTGAGCCAAAGGGGACGCCCCATGATCGACGATCGCCTATCCCTCCCGCAGCTGGAGCACAGACCGTTCCTGACCGATAGCGGTCTCGAGACCAAGCTGATCTTCATCGACGGCATCGAGCTCCCGGAGTTCGCCGCGTTCGTCCTGCTCGAGACCTCTGACGGCCGGCAGCGCCTGCGCGACTACTTCGAACGCCACGCGCAGATCGCGCGCGATGCCGGCAGCGGCTTCATCGCCGAGGCGCCGACGTGGCGCGCAAATGCGGACTGGGGACGAAGGCTCGGATACGACGGCGACCGCCTCGACGAGCTCAATAAGGACGCGATCACCCTTCTCGTCGATCTGAGGGATCGCGACGGCCGGGGTCGAGGCGACTACGTGATCAGCGGGTGCATCGGGCCGCGCGGCGACGGATACGACCCTTCATTCACGACCTCGACCGAGGACGCCGAGCGCTACCACGCCGAGCAGATCGCCTCGTTCGCCGACACCGAGGCGGACCTCGTCTCCGCGCTCACGATGACGAACACCGAGGAGGCGATCGGCATAACCCGAGCCGCCCAGAACGCGGGCATCCCGGCCGCGATCTCGTTCACGCTCGAGACCGACGGCCGACTCCCGTCGGGCACGCCGCTCGCAGAGGCGATTCTCGAGGTCGACGCCGCCACCGACAACGGGCCCGCCTACTACATGATCAACTGCGCCCACCCGACCCACTTCGACGACGTGCTCGAGGGCCGGGGAGGATCGATTCGCCGGATCCGGGGCATCCGCGCGAACGCCTCACGCAAGGGCCACGACGAGCTCGACACCGCCACCGAGCTCGACGAGGGCGACCTGTACGAGCTCGCGAGCGAGTATGCGTCGCTCGTGGCCAGGTTCCCCGAGCTCACGATCCTCGGCGGTTGTTGCGGAACCGACGAACGACACATCGAGCAGATCGCGAGCGCGTGCATCACTTCTGCCTGGCCGCGGACCGCCCGGGCCTGACCGAGATGTGAGCACTCCCCGCGGAGCCCTACTAGCCGGAGCGGTCGGGGACGATCACGAGCCCGACCGGGTTGGTGCCGATCGGCACCGGGATCTTGACTGGAGAGGAGCGCTCCTCGGTGAGGAGCCCGCCGGGGCCGATGCGGAGCGCGTGCAGCTGGTTGCCCTCGCCGGCGGGGATCTGACGCACGGCGCGCATGTCGAGCAGGAAGATCACGCGGCCACTCGGGTCGATCTCGAAGTTCCACGGGTTGCCGGGAGCGTTGAGCGGCACGGACTGGATCGGCCGCGGGTCGGTGGGGTGCTGCGCGATGTCGAACACGGTCAGGTTGTCGCTCCCGGCGTTGCCCGAGTACATCCGTGAACCGGCCGCGTCCACGTGCGTCCAGAAGGGCAGGGACGACTTCGGGTTCGGGATCGCCCGGACGAACGTCAGCCCGGCATCGTCGTTCCAGCGGTAGATGATCGTCTCGTCGAGGTTCGCCACCTGCGCGTACAGGATCTTCAGTCGCGGGCTCGACTCGAGCCCGGCCGGCCACACGTCGGGGACGCGATGCCCGCCGGGGAACACCGCCTTCGCCAGCCTCAGCGGCGAGTTCGGTCCTTCCTTCAGCTTGCCGCCCGGGCCGATCCGGAACGCCCTGAACACGCCCGACTCCTCGCTCGAGATCAGAACCTTGCGATCGGGCGTGACGTATGCCTGCAGCGGCGAGGAGTCCGGCGGCACGTCGATCGACGAGATCGGGGGGCTGAGCGACCCGTCCGCGCGGACGTGAAAGCTCGTGTAGTTGGCGGGCGTGGTGGTCAGGTCGCGCACGCCGTCCTGCGCCTTGTTGGCCACGATCAGCGTGCTGCCGGCGAGCCCGAGGCTGGTGGGCGCCGCCCCATTCGAGGGGAACGGCGACCCCGCCACCGGCGCGAGCGCACCGCTGGGGTGGATGTGGAAGACCGCGATCGTGTCCGAGCTCGAGTTGACCGCGAACAGCAGCGTGCGGCGCGGGTTCGTGATGACCTCCTGGTCGGCGTCGAGGACGCCGGAGTTGCTCAGGTCGTGCGAGCCGCTCCCGCCGGTTGGGTAACGGCGCACGCCTCGTCCGCTCAGCACGCCGCCCCAGTACCGGAACGCGAGGATCTCGTTCGAGTCCGGCGCCCGCGAGTTTGACTCGATGTAGACGGTGCCGCTCAGCGGGATCGCCCGCCTGCCGCCGCGGGCCGTGCCGGCCGCGGGCACGGCTGTCATCGCGACGGCCGTGCAGGCGATTGCGATGGCGGCGATACGACGGTTCACGCGAGCATCATTTCCCAAACGCGGATCTCGCGTCACGCGGCAGTGCGTTGCCGGCGTCGATGACAGAAGACACGAAGTCGGCCGCGTCGTGTCGGCGCCGGCCGGGGTGGCGCCTCACGCCGACGGCTGCTGATTGACCCAGGCGAGGATCGCGCGCGAGTGCGTGATCACGGTGCCGTCGGGGAGCTTCAGCGCCGGGAGCTTCGTGCTCCCGGTCGCCTCCTTCAGTTCGTCGCGGGAACCCTTGCGCAGGAACGGGATCGGACTTCCGTGCCCGGCGATCACCTTCTCGTAATCGATGCCCTTGGCGTGCATCGCCTCCTGCACGCGACGGCACGGGTGGACCCTCGGGCCGCCCTCGTCGCCGTGGCAGACGTACAGCGTCGGTGAGCGGGCTCCGGTCGAGATGGGATCGCTACTCCTCGAGTTCGTCGATCCACGCTGACGGCGCGATGACGCCGTCGCCCCCCTCGGGCCGGTCTGAGCCTACCGCGATCAGCTCGAGACCGCTCTCTCCGCCCTCGAACGCGCGGACCGCCTCCGGGCTGACCCGGATCACGTCCCACTGGCCGATCGAATGGACCTCGTTGTCGATCCTCATCTGGCCCGAGCCGCCTACGACGACGTATGCCTCCTCCTGCTCGCGATGGCTGTGTGCCATCGGTGAACGGACGCCCGGGCCATAGCGGAAGTAGCTGATCCCGAGGTGCTCTGAGTCGAGATACTTGCGCGCGAACCGGCCCTCGACCCCGGGTGCGCGCTCGCCCGCGGAGTCCTCGACGTCCTTGAGATTCTTGATCGTGAACCGTGACATGGCCCGGATTGTCCTCCTGTAATCATCTAGGGGCACCTTGCATCGCACCTCCTCGGCGCCGGTCGAGGAGCCAGACCTGGTCAAACCAAGACAGGAGGAAGGGATGAAGATCGGCCGTTTGCTGCTCAGGCTCACCGTCGGCAGCCTGTTCTTCGGGCACGGTACTCAGAAGCTGTTCGGATGGTTCGGCGGGCACGGGCTCGACGCCACCGCGAACATGTTCGACAGCATCGGGATGAGGCCGGGCAACCGCAACGCGGTCGCGGCGGGACTCGCCGAAGCCGGCGGTGGCGCGGGCATCGCGCTGGGGCTGGCGACCCCGCTCTCCGCCGCGGTGCTGACTTCGACGATGCTGACCGCGGTCAACCGCGTCCACCTCAAGAACGGGCCGTGGCTGACCAACGGCGGCTACGAGTACAACATCGTGTTAATCGCCGCGGTGCTCGCGCTGGTCGAAGTCGGGCCGGGCGAGCTTTCGCTCGACCACCTCCTCGGCAACGAGCGATCGGGCCCCGGCTGGACGCTGGTCGCGCTGGCGCTCGGCGTAGCGGGGGCGCTCGGCGCGCACGTGGCTGCGGAGTCGTCTCCGGCTCCAATCGAGGCGCCTGCCGAGGCGACGTCCGCCGCGTCGACGAACGGCGACGCGTCGTCGCCGACCGAGACGCAAGAGGCCGGCACCGCGCAGTAGCCCATCCCGCATATGGCCGCGGTCGGGACCGATTCCGCGACGCTCGAGGCTCCGCCGAGCGGCGAGGCCCCACGCGTGCGGCTGATCTTCAGCGCGCTGCTGCTGGTGATGCTGCTGGCGGCGCTCGATCAGACGATCGTCTCGACCGCGCTGCCGACGATCGTCGGCGACCTCGGCGGCCTGTCCCACATCTCGTGGGTCGTTACCGCGTATCTGCTTGCCTCGACCGTGTCCGGGCCGCTGTACGGGAAGCTCGGCGATCTCTACGGCCGCAAGAAGCTGCTGCAGATCGCGATCGTGCTGTTCCTGATCGGCTCGGCGCTGTGCGGTCTCGCGCAGTCGATGACCGAGCTGATCGCGTTCCGCGCGCTCCAGGGACTCGGCGGCGGCGGGCTGATGGTCACGACGATGGCGGTCGTCGGGGACATCATCTCGCCCCGCGAGCGCGGCCGCTACCAGGGGTACTTCGGCGCGGTATTCGGCCTGGCGACCGTGATCGGCCCGCTGCTCGGCGGCTTTCTCGTCGACAGCCTCTCGTGGCGCTGGATCTTCTACGTCAACCTTCCACTCGGCGCGGTCGCGTTCGTGGTCATCGGTGCCGTGTTGGGGACTACGGGCGAGCATGTTCATCACAAGATCGATTACCTGGGCTCGGCCGTGCTGACGGCGGGGCTGTCGGCGATCGTGCTGTTCACGAGCCTCGGCGGCACCAGCTACGCCTGGAGCTCTCCGCTGATCCTCCTGCTGATCGCGATTGGCGTCGTGATGGTGGTGCTGTTCCCGCTGGTCGAGGCGCGCGCCGCGGAGCCGCTCCTGCCGCTGGCGCTGTTCCGAAATCGGACGTTCGTGGTCACGAGCGCCGTCGGCTTCATCATCGGCCTCGCGCTATTCGGCTCGGTCACCTACCTGCCGCTGTACCTTCAGGTCGTCAAGGGGCACAGCCCCACGGAGTCCGGCCTCCTGCTCCTGCCGCTGATGGGAGGGCTGCTCGTGACTTCGATCCTCAGCGGCAACCTGATCTCGAAGTTCGGTCGCTACCGGTTCTTCCCGATCCTCGGCACGGCGCTGATGGCCATCGGTCTGTTCCTGCTCGCGCGGCTAACGGTCACGACGTCGCCGGTCACCGCGTCGCTGTTCATGCTGGTCATGGGCCTCGGGCTGGGCATGGTCATGCAGGTGCTCGTGCTCGCGGTCCAGAACTCCGTCGATTACAAGTACCTTGGCGTCGCCACATCCGGCTCGACGCTGTTCCGGCAGATCGGCGGCTCGATCGGGGTCTCGGCGTTCGGCGCGATCTTCTCCCATGACCTGGCCACGGAGCTCGCCAAGCGAATCCCGGCCAGCGCACATCTGCCCGCGTCCGCGAACCCGGCGGCCGTCAAGCAACTGCCGCCGGCGATTCACGCGCCCTACGTCGACGCCTTCTCGGCCGCGCTGCACCCGGTTTTCTTGACCGCGGCCGGGATCGCGGTCGTCGGTTTCGCGCTCACTTGGCTCCTGCGCGAGCTGCCGCTGCGCCAGACCGCGCACGCCGAGGGGGTCGGGGAGAGCTTCGCCACCCCGCACCATCACAGCTCAGAGCGCGAGATCGAGCGGATCCTCAGCTCGCTCATGCAGCGGGAGGAGCGTGAGCGCGTGTAC
>Ga0116217_10003726_pt1 | contig 13774 bp, 10 predicted proteins | sample Sb_taG_6_FD_89697 | JGI IMG/M metagenome (GOLD analysis project Ga0116217, IMG submission 89697) | Peat soil microbial communities from Weissenstadt, Germany - Sb_50d_4_PS metaG | ecosystem: Environmental > Terrestrial > Soil > Wetlands > Peat | place: Germany: Weissenstadt | collected 2010-09-21 | reverse complement strand
CTGATTTGTCTTGCGCGTCGCTCCAACCGAACAAGAGGACCAACGCGCAGGCTACGGCACAAAACCTCATATTCCAAATTGTAGCGCCATTCGCTTCGCCGTCCAGAGCGGAGGATTTGATTTTGGATGTTCCTCCTTCGTGATACTTAGTGTCCTTCGTGGTAAAGATTTGCCACCTCGCGGTCGAGGCGCAGCCGGCAGATTCTCGTCCTGTATAATCACCAGTTTGACTTGCACGCACGCAAGCGTTCTGGAGGACGATTGGCGAAGGGACGATTGGCACAGGCGGAAATCGGAGTGATCGGCGGGAGCGGTTTGTACTCCATGCCCGGCCTCGGCAAAGTGAAGGAATTGCGCTTGAAGACGCCGTTCGGCGCGCCTTCCGACGCCTACGTGTGCGGCACGATCGAGGGACGCAAAGTGGCGTTTCTGGCGCGTCACGGACGCGGCCATCGCATCCTGCCCAGCGAACTCAATTTTCGCGCCAACATTCACGGCTTCAAGCAGCTTGGCGTCGAGCGCATCGTTTCGATCTCCGCGGTCGGATCACTGAAGGAAGAGCATAAGCCGCTGGACTTCGTGATCCCCGATCAATTCTTCGATCGCACCCGTCAACGCGTGGATACTTTTTTCGGCGGTGGAGTGGTGGCGCACATCGGATTTGCCGATCCGGTTTGCTCAGAACTGGCGGACGTGGTCGAGTCTGCCTGCAAAAAAGTTGGCGTTGTCGCCAAGCGCGGCGGAACTTATCTGTGTATGGAAGGCCCGCAGTTTTCCACCAAGGCGGAATCGAACGTTTATCGTGGTCTGGGCATGGATGTGATTGGCATGACCAATCTGCAGGAAGCCAAGCTAGCCCGCGAGGCGGAGCTGTGCTACGTCACGGTCGCCATGGTCACCGATTACGACTGCTGGCATCCGCATCACGACTCGGTCACGGTCGATCAGATCATCGCCGTGCTACTCAAGAACGCCGACAATGCAACCAAAGTTGTCCGCGAGACCGTGGCCGCAATGCCGCGCGGTCGTTCGTGCAAATGCACTTCCGCGCTCGCCCACGCCATTTTGACCGATCCCAAAAACATTCCCCCCGCGACGAAGAAGAGGTTGAAACTGATTCTGGGCAAATATCTGAAAAATAGTGGCTAGGGGTTAGTCGCTAGCGATCAGGAAAGCGCCGGTTCTTGATAACCCCTGACCCCTAGCCCCTAACCACTAAGTCAGGACCCATTTCCAAGGAGCCATTCGCTGCATGAGTATTCTCGTGGTCGGTTCGGTTGCATTCGACGATGTCACCTCGCCTTCGGGCAGCGTGAAAAACATTTTGGCCGGAGCGGCAACCTACTTTTCGTTGGCCGCAAGCTATTTCACGCAGGTCCGCGTCGTGGCCGTGGTCGGCGAAGATTTTGGCGCGGAACAGGAAAAGGTTTTTCAGAAACGCGGCGTCGACATTCGCGGCATCGAGCACGCTAAAGGAAAGACATTCCGCTGGGGCGGAACCTACGGCGAAAATCTCAACGAGGCCAAGACGGATTTTACTGACCTCAACGTTTTCGAGGGATTCAAGCCTCGCATTCCGACGGAGTACGAAGATACTGAATTTCTTTTTCTGGCAAATATCCAGCCGACCCTGCAGGCCGAAGTGCGGCGCAAGATGAGCGGTGTGCGCCTGACCGGCTGCGACACCATGAATTACTGGATCAAAGGCGCCCTCGCCGAACTCCGCGAAACCCTGAAACTCGTCAATGTTCTTCTCATCAACGACACCGAAACGAAAATGCTAGCCGGCGAAACCAACCTTCCCCGCGCCGCAAACAAAGTGCTGGCCATGGGTCCGCAAGCGCTGGTCATTAAGCACGGAGAATACGGGGCGACAATTTTCTTTCGCGAGGGAGCGTTTGGCCTCGGTCGTCATCCTTTTCGCGCCCCGACCCTGCCCATTGAAGAGGTGAAAGACCCAACCGGCGCGGGCGATTCCTTTGCTGGCGGATTCATGGGCTACCTGGCGTCGCAAAAAGAATTGACCCGTGATGTTCTAAAGCGCGCGCTGTTCTACGGCGGCGTGATGGGATCATTCGCCGTCGAACGATTCGGCACCGAGCGCCTGCAGTCGTTGACCCGGGAAGAGATCGACGCGCGCTTTCAGGTCTTTCGCGAACTGACTCACCTCGAGTAGTCTGCCCTCTGCAAGGAACGCCTTGCGTGAAACGGCTTGTGAACCTGGTAGAGAATCTCGCTCCGTCGGGCTTCGATCGGCTCTGAAGGGTTGTGGTGGGTTTTGAAGCGGCTCCGATCGCTTTTGAACCGGCTTTGAAAGGGCGCGGCTTTAAGCCGCGCCGTAAGCCTCGCAACGGACGACGGCTTTAGCCGCTGAGGTAACTCTCTATTTGCTCGATCTCTCGATTGTGAAACACTCTTTATCCAGCCGCGGATGCCCAAAAAAATAAAAAATGCGCCCCCCAGTTCCCCCTGGGACTCCGAGGTCAGGCTGCTGGCCTGGTTGGCGACTTGCGTCTCCGTTTTTTCTTTTCTGTTTTATTTTCAGCGCGGCGATGTGCTGCTCTACGGCGACGCGGTCGCCCACATCAACATCGCGCGCCGCATTTTCGATTCGAAAACTCCCGGGCTGCTGCAACTCGGAACCGTGTGGCTGCCCCTGCCGCATCTGCTGATGGTTCCTTTCCTCCTCTCCAACGAAATGTGGCGGAGAGGCGTGGGCGGCTCGATTCCCTCCATGGCGGCATACGTGTTCGGTGTCATCGGAATCTTCCGGCTGGTTCGAGGCGCGCTTTTCCGCGGTGCTCAGCCAGACAGAATTGCAAGCCTAGCTGCGTGGACGGCGGTGGTCGTCTATGCCGCAAATCCGAATCTGATTTACATGCAGACTACCGCCATGGGCGAGGCGCTGTACCTAGCGTTCTTCATCTGGGCGGTCGTTTATTTCGCCGAGTCCATGCGTGGCGACGCGAAAGCTCTGACGAAATGTGGTCTGTGTCTGGCGGCAGCATGCCTGACGCGCTACGACGGATGGTTCCTCGCCGTGGCCATTGCGGCCACGGTCGTGATCGGCAGCGTCCTCACCGGCATGGCGGTCGCCAACAAAGAGCCGGCGTTTCGTTTCACCCGAGCTACAGTCGTGAAATTCGTCTTGCTTGCAGCCGCCGCGCCTTCGTTGTGGCTGGCTTACAACGCAATCGTCTATCGCAACCCCCTCGAATTTGCCAACGGACCCTACTCGGCGAAAGCCATCGAACGCAAAACCCAGAGTGGCGCTAATTCCGGCCATCCCGGCAGTGGCAACCCGCTGCTGGCAGCACGGTACTTTCTGAAATCGGCCGAGGCCAACATGGCGCAAAACGAATGGCTGCAGCGAGCCTGGGTTCTGCTGGCGCTCGCAGGCATCGTGGTCGCCACATTCCTTTATCGCCGCGGAAACGGCGGCGCTGTTCCAGGCCCTCCCGTCGCGTGGCCGCTGCTCTTCCTGCTGATCCCAGTTCCTTTTTACGCGCTCTCGGTGGCCTACGGCGGTGTTCCTATTTTCGTCCCCTCGTGGTGGCCGTTCTCACATTACAACGTGCGTTACGGACTGCAGTTGCTGCCCGCCTTCGCCGCAGCTCTGGCAATCTTGCTGCATCGCATCGTGCGTGCGGAAACTTGGAAGCCGCGGCTCCGGCTGGCGTGTGTGCTGGGAATATTCGCGGCGCTGATCGCAAGTTACACCTCAGTCTGGCGCGCCACACCGGTGTCGCTCAAAGAGGCCCAAGTCAACATGGGCACTCGGAACCAGATCGAGTCCGAGGTTGCGCTCTGGCTCGAAAAGCTCCCACCGGATTCCACCCTGCTCATGTATCTGGGCGATCACGTCGGCGCCCTGCAGCAGGCCGGGATTCCCCTCCAGCACGTCATCAACGAAGGCAATCATCGAACGTGGAGGCAACCCGCCGATCCCGAAGGCCTATGGGAACGGGCCTTGGCCGATCCCGCTCACTATGCCGATTACGTGATGGCTTTCGAAGGCGACAGCGTTTGGCAAGCGGTGCAAGCGCGGCCTCTGCCGGCACTGGTAGAAATTCACGTCACCGGGCAGGCTCGGGCCATCCTCTACCGCGCTCGATAATCAGCGCGCTCGCTAATCCGCGCGTGGTAATCACGCAGGTAACGCCGGGGCACACAACTCCGGTGATAAAATCCGGCCATCGGAAGCTTGCTTCGAGCAGGCCTGTAGCCTTTGAACGAAGACCTGGCAAAACATGAACTGGCAACACTTCATCGATCTGCTGCACTCGGAGATGGCGAGCGGAGCCGTTGGCAGTTCGCTCACGCGCCTCGTGCTGGCGGCAATTCTCGGTGGTCTCATCGGCCTGGAGCGCGAGTTCAAGCACCGCGCCGCCGGCCTGCGCACCAATATGTTCATTTGTTTTGGCGCCGCCATGTTCACCCTTCTCTCCCAGCGGTTGGCGGGCGTGCCATCCGACTCCGCTAGAATTGCCGCGCAAATCATCCCCGGCATCGGCTTCATCGGAGCAGGCTCGATTCTTCATATGCGCGGGCTCACCACCGGCCTGACCACGGCAGCCACCCTGTTCGTGGTCGCCTCAGTTGGAATGGCGGCGGGCGGCGGCCTCTACCTGACAGCCATTTTTGCAGCTGGATTGGTCTTGCTGGCGCTCCTTTTTCTTGGCCATGCGGAACAAACCTTCAATCTGAAGCTGCTGATCATGGGCTACGAAGTCACCGGGGTCAGCGTCGAAGAAATGAGCAACGAGGTCAACCGTATCCTGGAAAGCCATCATCGGATGATGCAAAACACGCTCACCGGCAATACCGGTCAGCACATCCGCCTGCGCTTCGATGTCGAGGGCTGCAACCGCGAGCAAAAGGAACTGCTGCAGCAATTGAAGGCGTCGAGGGTCCTGCTCGGAGCGACCTCTCTCGGCCCGGTGGACGCAGAGTGAACTCCAGCGTTCGCACCATCCCCTTCGTGAAGGCCAGCGCCTGCGGCAACGATTTTCTGCTGATCGACGGCGCCCTCGCTCCGCCGAATATTGAGGCTTTCACTACCCGCATCTGTGACCGGCACAACGGCGTGGGCGCCGATGGCGTGGAGTGGATGATCCCGCACTTTACTGCCGACGTGGAAATCCGTTTGATCAATGCGGACGGTTCTTCGGCGGAGATTTCCGGCAATGGCACGCGCTGCGTCGCGGCTTACGTCTGCTCCCAGCTGGGCAAGGAACGGATTTCAGTTCTGACTGGGGCAGGCGTGAAAATCTGTCAGCTGACCTCACGCCGCGACTCCGACTATGAATTTGAAATCGAAATGGGTCAGGCTGTGGTTGAAAAAGAGCTCGTGCTTAAAGCTGGCAGCGGGGAAGTGCGCGGCATTCCCGTGTCGGTGGGCAATCCACATTTCGTGATCTTCGTCCCGGAGTTCGCCACAAATTGGCAGACCCAAGCGGCAGAAATCCAGCGCAACTCGCACTTCCAGCAAGGAGTGAATGTTGAGTTCGTCGCGATCGATAGCAAGTATGATGTGCGAGCACGCTTCTTCGAGCGCGGGGTCGGAGAAACGCTGTCCTCTGGCACCGGCTCATGCGCGTCGGCAGTGGCCGCAATCGCCGCCGGCCGCGCGGTCTCGCCGGTCAAGGTTCGCGCACCCGGCGGAGCTCAGACCGTCCGCACGGTGGGCAATAATGTTTTCCTGCGGGGTCCGGCACGGCTGTCGTGCCGCGGAGAATTTTTTCTGAGTTGAACGCCGCCTGGCTGCCTGATTTCCGCAACTTGGATAGGCGCAACTTCAATCGTCGCAACTTGGATTGTCGCAATTTGCATCGTCGCAGCGGCTTTTGGAACCTATGTCCTCATCTGGCCAACAGCACGTCAAACCCCTCGCCCTTCGCCCCGGCGACACTGTGGGCATCGTCGCGCCCGCCAGCAATGTTAAACAGTCTGAGCTGGAAGCGGGCTGCGATGCGCTGCGGCAAGCAGGATACCGCCCTTTTTATTTCGACTCCGTTCTGGAGCAGGATCTTTATTTTGCCGGTTCCGTCGAGCGCCGGGCGCGCGAGTTGGAAGAAATGTTCTTGCGCGACGATGTTCGGGCAATCGTGTGTGCGCGCGGCGGTTACGGCTCCAATTATTTGCTGCGCGAACTCGATCTGGAAAAAATCAGGGCGCATCCCAAAATTTTCGTCGGCTACAGCGACCTGACCACGCTGCTAACTTACCTCCACGACGCCGCAGGTCTCGTCACTTTCCACGGTCCGATGGCCGCCAAAGACTGGTCGCATGAAAACGGAGTCGACCTGGCATCATGGCAGGCTGCCGTATCGGCCACCATGCCGTGGGATGTGCCTATGGCCGCGGGCGTCACCGGATTGGTCGACGGTGAAGCCGAAGGCGTTTTATATGGTGGATGCCTTTCCCTCCTGGTCGCGTCCCTGGGCACGCCCTACGAAATCAAGACCGGGGGCACGATTTTGTTCCTCGAAGATGTCGCCGCCAAGCCCTATCAGATCGATCGTATGCTGATGCAACTGAAACTGGCCGGCCTTCTCGACGCCGTGCGCGGCATCGTCTTTGGAGAAATGCTCGACTGCGTACAGACCGCAAATCAGGGCTACACTCTGCAGGATGTCGTCATCCGCATCGTTGGCGACCTGGGTATTCCCGTCGCCTTCGGCGTAAAGTCGGGCCATGTCACCTCGGGCAACATCACGCTCCCCTTCGGAGTGCGTGCGAAACTGACAGTGCGCGGCAGCGAAGTGGCTCTGCGGATTTTAGAGGCAGCGGTCGCGCTGTAGCGGGCTGCAATAGATTCAGGCCTGAAAACAATGCTGATTGTAGAAACGATGCTGATTTAGAAAGGATTGGCTTTTGGGTGGCGCAGCGCTTCAGCGCTGCGATTGAGGCTCGAATCACGGTTGGGCTTTAGCCCCCGAGCTGAGTCCATTACCAACATGATGAACGACAGAAAACACATTCACCTGATCGGCATCTGCGGAACCGCCATGGCATCGCTGGCGGGAATGCTGAAGCAGCGCGGATTTCGCGTGACCGGCTCCGACGCCGCAGCCTATCCGCCCATGTCCGATTTTCTGCGCGAGTTGGGCATTCCCGTCGCCCAGCCCTTCGCTGCGAATAATCTCGAACCTCGCCCAGACCTGGTGGTGATCGGCAACGCGATGTCACGCGGCAACGTAGAACTCGAACACGTTCTCGACCAGCGCATTCCATTCTGCTCGTTGCCGCAGTTGTTGCACGACGAATTCCTTCGTGGCAAGGAAGTGCTCGTGGTCGCCGGAACCCACGGCAAGACCACCACAACCTCGATGCTGGCATGGATTTTTCACTCCGCCGGACTGCACCCGTCGTTTCTGATTGGCGGCATCGCCGAAAATTTCGGTTCGAGTTTTCATCTCGGCGAAGGCAAACATTTCATCCTCGAAGGCGACGAGTACGATACCGCCTTCTTCGATAAAGGCCCGAAGTTCCTGCACTATTTTCCGGACTCGATTATTCTCACTTCGGTCGAGTTCGATCACGCCGACATCTACAAAGATCTCGACGCCGTGGAGACGGCCTTCAAGCGCCTGGTGAACCTGATCCCGCGCCGTGGACGCATCGTGGCCTTTGACGGTTTCGCCGGCGAAGCCACTGAGAGTCAGACTGCCTCGCAAAGTCTCGATCGCTGCCTGGCCAAGGCCTTCTGCCCAGTCGAGCGCTACGGCGCGGGGCCGCGCGCGAACTGGAGAGTCACCAACCTGCGCCTCGATCCCGCGCGCACCAGCTGGACCGTCCTGCACGATGGGCAGCCGTGGGCCGACCTCGAATTTCCGCTGGCCGGGGAGTACAACGTTTGGAATGCCACCGCGGCCGCCGCGCTCGCGGCTTCTTGCGGTGTTCCGACCGAAGCCATCGCAGCCGCGCTGAAATCTTTCAAGAGCGTGAAACGCCGTCTCGAAGTAAAGGCGCTGGTGAACGGCATCACCATCATCGACGACTTTGCCCATCACCCCACGGCAATCGCGGGAACGCTGAAAGCACTGCGGGCGCGCTACCCGGGCGCACGCCTGTGGGCTATTCTCGAGCCGCGCTCCAACACGCTACGCCGCCGCGTTCTGCAATCCGATTTAGCGCACAGCCTGGCGCAGGCCGACGAAATCATCGTCGCAGGCGTGTTCCGCTCCGAAGCTGTCCCGGAGAACGAGCGCCTCGAGTTGCCCGCCCTCGCCGCCGAGATCGAGCACCACGGCCGGCGGGCGCGCCTCTTGGCCGACGCCGACGCCATCGTGGAAACCATCGCTCCGGAAATGCGCCGCGGCGATGTCGTCGCGATTCTTTCCAACGGCGGCTTCGGCGGGATCTACGAAAAGCTCCCCACGCGCCTGCGGGAATTGGCGGAGAAACGATGAAGTATTTTTCCCGAGTTTTTCGAGGAACTCTTCGCCGAACTCTGCGGCTGACCGCCTGCGCCGCAATTCTCGCCGCATCTTCCGTGCTCGCGCAGTCCTCGCTCCTACAGGCAACGCCCGCCCAGCCGGTCGCCTATGTCCTCGATCTCTCCGCGCCCGAGCAGCATCTCGTAGACGTGCAGATCTTCCTGCCCGCAGGTGCTGCCCAGCGCGAACTGCAGCTTCCCGTTTGGAACGCTCTCTATCAGGTCCGCGATTTCGCGCAGTTTGTTAACTGGGTCCGCGCTAAAAATCGCGCAGGTCACCCGCTGCCCGTCCACGAACTCGACAAGAGCCGGTGGCAGATTCAAGGTGCACAGGGCGGCGCCATCGTCGAGTATCAGATCTATGTTGATGCACCCGGCCCGTTCGGCGCACAGTTAAACGAGCATCACGCCTTCTTGAACCTGGCGCAGATTTTGATGTATCCCGTGGACGCGCGAAATTGGCCTTTGACGTTGCGTTTTAGTCACGTGCCGAATGGCTGGCACATCGCTACCCCTTTGAGATCCGAGCGCGATGCCTTTCTTGCGGACAATTATGATGAACTAGTCGATTCGCCCGTCGAGATCGGCAACTTTGCCGAGTCTGATTTCGACGAGGCCGGTGGCCATTTCCGCGTCATCATCGACGCCGACCCCGCTGACTATGACATGGCACGAATCGTCGCCGCGCTGCACAAGATCGTCATCGCCGCCACCACCTGGATGAACGATCGCCCCTTCGACACCTACACATTCATCTATCACTTCCCGCGCGGTCCGGCCGGCGGCGGCATGGAGCATGCTTACTCCACTGCCATCGATCTCAACGCCGACTCCATCAAGCAATCACTGGCCGCTCTCACCGGCGTCACCTCGCACGAATTCTTCCATCTGTGGAACGTCAAACGCATCCGCCCGCAAACCCTCCAACCGGTGGACTACACCAAAGAAAATTACACGCGGGCGCTCTGGTTCAGCGAAGGCGTCACCAGCACCGCCGAAGGCATCATCGAATTGCGCAACGGCCTGCTCGATGAAAAACACTATCTCGACCAGCTCAGCGAAGAAATCACCGAGCTCGAACGGCGGCCAGCGCACCTCACCCAGTCCGCCGAAGAATCCAGCCTCGACGCCTGGCTCGAAGGCAACTCGTATTACCGCCGCCCCGAGCGCAGCATTTCCTACTACAACAAGGGCGAACTGCTGGGCGTGATGCTTGACCTCCAGGTTCGCGAGGCCAGTCACGCGCAGGCGTCACTGCGCGAAGTTCTGCAATGGATGAACGCGAACTACGCCAGGAAGAATCGCTTCTTCAACGACTCGGAAGGAGTTCGCGAGGCCGCCGAGGCGGTCAGCCACGCCGACCTGGCTTCGTTCTTCTCGAAATATGTGGCGGGAACCGAAGAGATTCCGTGGGATGATTTTTTCCGCAGCGTCGGCCTGCGCGTGGAGGCCATCGCCAACAACGTGCCCGACCCGGGCTTCATCGCTTCGCGGAATTTTGATGGTCCCATGTCAGTGGCCGCCGTCACGCCCGGCAGCGCCGCTGATCATGCCGGGTTGCAGGTGGGCGACACCATCGTCGAACTCCAGGGCAAGCCTGCCGGTCAGGAGTCTCGGCAGGAGTTGTCCGAACTGAGTTCCGGCGATATGCTCGTCGTCAAAGTTCACTCGCGCCGCGGCGGGGATCGCGAGTTGAAGTGGAAGGTCGGCAGCCGTCAGGAAATCTCCTACGAAATAAAAGATCTCGTTCAGGTCACCCCCGCGCAGCGCGAGCGCCGCATCGCGTGGCTCAAAGGCGAAGCCCAGAACTCCGACGCAGCAACTTCCGGAGCCGCACCAGCGTGGGTCGAAACAGAGGGAGCTGCACCAACAGGCGCTAACGCAAGTGGGGTTAATTAGCAATGATCCGCACCGTCCTCATGCTGATCTTCTGGGCGCTGGCCGCGCCGCTGGCCGCGCTGATCGGCTTCCCCGCGAGCTTCATTATGGGCGACGTCCGCCTTTTGTATCGCGTCTTCATGTGGGGTGCCTGGGCCGGCGTCTGGATCACTGGCGTGCGCGTCCAAACCGTCGGACTCGATCAGTTCGACCACTCCCGCAGCTACATCTTCATGACCAACCACGTTTCAAACATCGATCCGCCCATTCAGATCCCGCTGATTCCCAGGCGCACCTCGGTGATGGTGAAGAAAGAGTTGTTCAAAGTTCCCATCCTCGGGCGCACCATGCGCAAGGGATCACTCGTGCCCGTCGACCGCAAAAACCGCGACGCCGGCATTGAAGCCGTCCGCGCTGCCAAAGCAGTCGTTGAGCAGGGACTCAACATGGCCATCTACGTCGAAGGCAAGCGCTCGTTCGACGGCAAATTGCTCCCCTTCAAGAAAGGCCCGTTTTATCTGGCCGTCGAATGCGCGGTCCCCGTAATCCCGATCACGATCGTCGGCACGCACTACATCATGCCGAAGGCAAGATTTGCCATCAAGCCGGGATTAGTGAAAGTGATTTTTCATCCGCCTATCGAGCCGCGGGATTTCGGCAGCCGGGATTGCCTGATGGAAAAAGTTCGCGCCGCTATCGAAAGCGGCTTGCCCGAAGAATATCGTCAACCAGCAATGCAACCTGCGGATGGCCGAGAGGAACAAAGCGGACCAGCCTACGCCTGAAATTCCTCTGTGTCCCCGTGTGTCCGGAGCCTGCCCTGAGCGAAGTCGTAGGGTGGTTATTCCTGGTTTTTCTTCCCCTGCACCGCCCGCGCAATCTCCGGCAACCGCGGCAGGATCGCCGAATATTTCAGCCACAGCTTGTGATCCACCGCGGGCGCACCGCTTACCAGCGCCCCAGCGGGAATGTCGTGGGCCACACCACTCTGCGGAGTGACGATCGCATCATCCCCGACCTTGCAATGCCCGACCACCCCAACCTGCCCCGTAAGAATGACGCGGTTCCCGATCTCCGACGACCCCGCCAACCCAACCTGCGCGCACAGCAGCGCGTCTTCGCCGACGTGCGACCCGTGCCCCACCTGTACCAGGTTGTCGATCTTCACGCCGCGTCCGATGCGGGTCTCTCCCACGCTGGCGCGATCGATGCATGAGTTGGCCTGCACTTCCACGTCGTCCTCAATCACCACCGGCGCCGCCTGCGGAATCTTATGCCAGCTACCCTCCGCAGTTTTTGCGAACCCAAAACCGTCCGCCCCAACCACCACCCCATTCTGCAGAAGCACGTTGTTGCCGATGCGGCAGTTTTCCCGCACCACCGCATGCGCATGCGCGAAAAGGTTATCCCCGATCGTGACCCCGCGATAAATGACAACGTGCGCCAGCAACACCGCGTTGCTTCCGATCTCCACTCCCTCGCTGATGACCACATACGGCCCGATATGCGCATTCGCTCCCACCCGCGCGCTCGCATGTACCACCGCCGTGGGATGCACTCCCGGCGCATACCGCACCGGTTGATGAAAAAGTTCGAGCGCCCGCGCGAACGTCAAATAAGGATCCTTCGCCCGCAGCATGGCCGCAGAAATCGCAGGGAAGTCCTCACCCACAATCACGGCCGCAGCCCGCGTCGTCCGCGCCGCCGCAGAGTATTTAGGATTCGATACAAACGTCAGTTCCCCCGGCCCGGCCTGTTCAATCCCGTTCAGCCCGGTAATTTCCGTATCAGGGGAGCCGTTTTCCAGACGCGAGTCGAGAGCAGAAGCAATGGCAGAAAGTTTCATAGAGATGGAAGGATTTGCGAGTAAATCCTACACCAGACGCGCCGGCGCTGGGCGCGGCCGCCGACGTGCGCCCCGGAAAGGAAGGATAAACAGTCGCCGGTACGGATAATCCTAAAATCATCCGCACCGGCGAACTTTAATGGTCCATCTTTACTGAATAGTCAGTGTGAAGCTCGTAGTATGCGTCAGCGATCCGCTGCTGCCCGTCACCGTCACGTTAAAGGTTCCGGTTGGCGTTCCGGTTACGACATTGAAATTCACGGCACCCGACGCGCCCCCGCCCGGCGTGGGATTCGTCACCACCACCGGATAGGTGCCCGCGGCGGCCATGTCGCTGGCGGTCAACGAAATCGCCAGCTGCGACGCGCTCGTGTAAGTGGCGGCGTGGGCCACGTTGTTGTACGTCACCGTGGAGCCGCTGATAAAGCCGGATCCCGCGATCGTCAGCGACTGCGACGTAGAGCCAGCCGCCTGCTGCGTTGGAGACAGCGAGGAAATCGACGGAACTGGATTGGGCGGCGGCGGTGGTGTTCCGCTGCCTCCGCCGCAGCTAGGCAATGTCACGAACAACGCTACAACCAAGAGCGCCGCCAGCGCTCCACGCCGTCGCCACGCCGGTATCCCCATCAGGCAAATCCCCAGCAGCGGAAGTATCGCGATGGCCGTCCACCCGATTCGATGGCTTTCATTCGTCGCCCGCCGCCGCATTTGCCCGAGCGGAGTGGTGGTGATGGTCAAAGTGGTCGATCCGGAGCCGCTGACCGTGGAGGGACTAGCACTGCAAGTTGTCTCCGCAGGCAGGCCTGTGCAACTGAAGTTGCCGACGGTCCCAGTGAATCCGTATACGGCGCCAACGTTAATCGTCACCGGCTGCGACTGCCCTTGCGTCACCGTAACCTGTCCTGATCCCGGGTTGAGCGAGAAATCGGGAACGTTGATGGCAGCCGTCGTTGAGGAGATCGAACTAGGATAGTTCGTGTCGCCACTATATTGGGAATAGATCGACTCTGAAGCTGCGACCGGGAACGTAGCTACCACTTGGCAGGCATAATTTCCGCTGGGGTCGATCGCTTTCGCGCATGCCGTGGGTCCAGACACATATGCCCCAGTACCCTGATTGATGAAGGTGACCGTTCCGGTCGGGTAAATGTTCTTGTTCGTTGTATCCACCAGAGTTGTCAGCGTGGCATTGCCCCCCGACGTGCTCTGCGTCGCAGGCGTAAGCAACACCATCGGTGCCGCATACGTCAGCATTAGGACCGCCCCGCCCGAACTTGAGGCTGCGTAGTTCTGATCCCCACTGTAAGCTGCCGTGATGCTGTAAGTGCCAGGCGCGGAAAAGAAGCTGCTCGCTGTAAGGCTGGCGTTCAGGCCAAAGTCGCCGCCCGTTCCTGTAGTGTAGGTCACGGTCCCCGGAATCACTGTTCCGTTCGAGTAGAACGTAACCGTTCCCGTCGGGGCCGCATCGTACTGCGGACTTGGGAACTGATCTCTGACAAACGTCGTCATCGTGACCGGCTGCGTGATGATCGTGCCCTGGGTCGAAGGCGTGTAGATATCGGTGGTTGCCGTGTTCATAGTAAACACCAAATGTCCTGAATTAATCTTGT
>Ga0116217_10003724_pt1 | contig 13785 bp, 9 predicted proteins | sample Sb_taG_6_FD_89697 | JGI IMG/M metagenome (GOLD analysis project Ga0116217, IMG submission 89697) | Peat soil microbial communities from Weissenstadt, Germany - Sb_50d_4_PS metaG | ecosystem: Environmental > Terrestrial > Soil > Wetlands > Peat | place: Germany: Weissenstadt | collected 2010-09-21 | reverse complement strand
CTGGTCTTTGACCAGCAGGTAGCGGCCGTCCTTGGTCCGTATGCGGTACTCCTGACGATAGGGCTCCTTGGTGTCGAGAACACGGCGAATCTCCGCCCAAACATCTTTCTGGTCGTCAGGATGGACGAGCTCCATAAACCGTGCCAATCCGCCGCTCAGATCTTCCTCGGAGTACCCGAGGATTCTCTGGTAATCGCCTCCATAGACAACGTCGTTTGTGGCGGCGTCCCAATCGTAGAGGATCTGGCCACTGGCGCGTACGGCGGCATCGTAGCGGTTCTTCCAAGCCATCACGCTGCCGAGGGCACGCTTCTGTTGCGTAATGTCGGAGAACGAGCAAATCACCTCGGTGACGCTGCCATCCGCAGCCAAGCGCGGTTGCGCATCCGCGAGCAGCCACACGTGGTCCTGAGTTCGCGAGCGAAAGACGCCCACTACCGCATTGTGCACCAATTGGCGTGTGGCAATGGCGCGCGAAACGGGTCGATCCTTTCCTTCACAAGGCGACCCGTCTTCATGGACGGTCTGCCACTCCGGATCGAATGCCGACCGGCCCACCAACTCGCCGACCCCGAGGAGGTCGAGAGCCGCCTGGTTACACATCCGGATCTCCGCTGAGGGTCCGCAGAGCAACAATCCAACGCGCACGGCTTTGAACAGAGACTCAAAGCGCTCGTTGCTTTCGTGCAGGGACTTCTGGATGCGCCTCCACTCAGCGTCACCGGCTGCCAGCGGGTCTCGCTTCCGGCCCTGGTTTTTGGGGGAGGCCACGCGCACCGCATCGGCAAACGGCCGCGGACGCCGGACCGTCATTTTTCCCATGGATGAAATCGTTCTCTTTTTCAAGCTGCTGTCAGAAGCACGGGCTGGCCGCGCGTAATCACAACTGTATGTTCGTAGTGCGCGGCCAGGCTGCCGTCTTCGGTACGAAACGTCCAACCATCCTTATCTAATCGCGTGCGACCGTTGCCGGCAGTAATGACCGGCTCTATGGTGATCACCCGGCCTTCGGTCAATCTGGTGCGAGCGTTACGATCGGCAAAATTCGGGACTGCGGGGGCTTCATGAATAGTGCGACCGACACCGTGGCCACACAGCTCGCGGATCACGGAGAATCCAGACCTGCGCACCTCACGCTCCACCACGCGGCCGATTTCGCGAACGCGATTGCCGGCGCGAGCCACCGTGAGTGCACGGCGGAACACGCGCTCGGCGCAGTTCGTCAATTCGCGGGCGGGAGCGGAGACGGGCTGAACCTGAATAGAAACGGCGGCGTCAGCGAAGAAACCGTCCTTTTCCGCCACCAAATCGAGCTTAACCAGATCGCCGGGGTGGAGGACGCGATCGCCGGGAATGCCGTGCATGGCCTCATCGTTGACGCTGATGCAAACCTCCGCAGGGTAGTTGTAAACCAGCGGCGGGGCGGAACGCGCGCCATTCTGTTGCAACACGCGCGCTCCGATTGCGTTCAATTCCCGGGTGGTCATGCCCGCGCGCAAGCTCTCCGCCATGACACGAAGCGCTCGCGCGACGATGCCGCCAATGACGCGCATCTTCTCCAGTTCGGCATCTGACTTGATCGACACCGCTGTCTATTGTACGAAATTCATGAGAGGCGGGCCTGGGATGGTATATTGCCCTCTGATGCGGATCGCCGTGATCGGCCTGGGCTTCATGGGTAGCACCCATTTGAAGGCCTGGAAAAATATTCCGGAAGCGCAACTCTGTGCCGTGGTCTCACAAGATGAGAAGAAGCTGGCTGGAGACTTGAGCGGCATCCAGGGGAACATTGGGGGGCCGGGCGAGAAAATGGATTTCTCGCGCGTGAAGAAGTATCACCGGGCCGATGAGGCGCTGGCAGACACGGAAATCGACGCGGTGGATATCTGCCTGCCCACGGACCAGCACGCACCGGTGGCTCTCGCCGCCTTACGAGCGGGTAAGCATGTGCTCGTCGAGAAGCCCATGGCGCTGGACGGAGCGACCGCCGACGAACTGCTGGCGGAGGCGCTCAAGAGCGGGCGCGTGCTGATGACCGGGCAAGTGCTGCGCTTCATCGGCGCATACAGGAAGACGGCTGAGCGAGTGAAGTCGGGTGCGCTGGGGTCGGTGCGATCGGCGCTATTCCGCAGGCGATGCGCGGCCCCGGCGTGGAGCAAGTGGTTGGGAGATCCCACAAAAAGCGGCGGCGGCGTTTTCGACTTGCTAATTCACGATGTAGACTATTGCGTCCACCTGCTCGGCAAGCCGGCGGCGGTGTCCGCGACAGGATACGAGAAACTGGCACGCGGCATCGATGTCATCGCGGCCGAATTCCACTATCCGTCGATCGGCAGCGTAGTCATCACGGGTGGCTGGCATCATCCGAAGTCCTATCCATTCTCCATGGAATTTACGATCGTGGGCGAAGATGGCACGCTCGATTACAGCTCGGAAGGACGGCCGTTGGCGTTTTACGGCGCGGACGGCGAAAAGCAGGCTGTGGATGCCGGCGAAGCGGATTTGTTTACCGAGGAGTTGCGTTACTTCACGGATTGCGTGATACATGGCAAGAAGCCCGATCTGTGCCCGCCGGAGGAATCGGCGCTAGCGGTGAAGCTCACGCGGCTCATGGTGGAATCGAGAAACAACAACGGAGAGAGAATGGCATGCAAGTTTTGAGAGACAGAGAAATTGGCGTGATGTTCTGGGCAGGACGCGAGCCTGGCGAGACCGTGCGCGAGTTGAAGGCTCTGGGCGCGCGCTGCGGCCAGATCGGGGTGGCCGGAGACGCACCACTAGCGGGCACCGCGGCGAAATGGAAGGCGGCGCTCGCAGCGGAAGATTTCCCCGTGGTCACGGCATTCTGCGCATACAACGGCGAAAGCTACGCCGACATTCCCACAGTGCAGCGAACGGTGGGCTTCATTCCGCGCGAGACGCGCGCCGAGCGTGAACAGCGCACTTACGAAGTCAGCGACTTCGCTCGCGAAGTGGGCATTCCCAGCATCGCGACGCATATCGGATTTGTGCCCGAGGACGACACCGATCCCGATTACATGGCGGTGCGGGGGATGGTGCGGCGGGTTTGCGATCATGCCGCGAAAAACCATCAGACCTTCGCTTTGGAAACCGGGCAGGAATCGGCGGACACGCTTCTGCGATTTTTGATCGACGTGAATCGGCCGAACCTGGGCATCAATTTCGACCCCGCCAACATGATCCTCTACGGCACCGGCGATCCAGTGGAAGCGCTAGGCACGCTCGCCCAGCATGTGCTGTCAGTTCACTGCAAAGACGGCGACTGGCCGCCCAAGGGCGTGCCGGGCGCGTTGGGCGAAGAGAAGCCGCTGGGCCAGGGCGCGGTCGGGATGCCGCGATTCATTCAAAAACTGAAGGCCGTCGGGTTCAAAGGACCACTCAATATCGAGCGCGAGGTGCCAGACGCGGCGCAACGGTTGAGCGACATTGCCATGGCCGTGAAGCTTCTGGAATCGCTGCGCGGATGAAGAGACGGCTTCGAAGCGCCGAGTGCGGCAAGCGGCGCTAAGCTGGATCTTACATGCAACTTCTGACCGGCCCCGCCGGGTCGGGCAAAACCTTCAGCGCACTGGAGACGCTCCGGGAGGCACTGCATCGCGGGGAAACGAGCGTGCGTCTGCTCGTCCCCACAGCCACGATGGCCCAGCACTTGCGCGATGAACTGGCGCGCGAGGGCCTGGTCTTTTCACCCCGAAGTATTCAGACGATCTCGCGGTTCATAGAGAGCTGGGTGGCGGATGTTCCTGAAGTCTCAAGTGCACTGTTTACGGTTCTGGTGGAGAGAACCGTTCACCGCCTAAATCTTCCGGAATTTCAGAAGGTCGCGCACTGTGCGGGATTGCACGCACGACTGGCGGCGGTGATCGACGAATGCGCGTCGGCTGCGTGCGATGCTCGATTGCTCCGGGAGCACTTGACTGACGGGCTAGGCCGCGCGGTAGCGCGCGTCTTCGACGAAATCAGCGGTGCGCTGAAAGAGCGGCGTCTGGCATTGCGGTCTACGCGCCTGAGCCTGGCAGCTGCGCGCGTGGAAGAGACTGGTCTGGGAGCGGCGAAAACGATCTGGCTCGATGGTTTCTTTTCGCTGACAGACCCCGAAATCGCCCTCGTTCAAGCGATGGCAAAACACGCGGATGTCACTGTAACGCTGCCCACGGACGGTATTTCCGCAGCTACACGTGCGCGGCTGCTGTCCATCGGTTTCAAGGAGCGGAGGCTCACGCGCCAGCGCGTGCCGCCGGCGCGGGAACTGGTGGTCGCGCCTGGAACAGAGCGCGAAGTGGACGAAATCGCGCGGAGAATCCTGGAACAGGTGGAGAGCGGCCGGCTGTTTCGTGAGATGAGCATCATTGTGCGCGCACCGGACATTTACGCTCGCTTGTTGCGCGCTACTCTTGAGCGCTTCGGCATCCCGGCTAAATTCTACTTCGACCTGGTGCTGACGGAGCAGCCCGCCGTTCGCTACCTGACGGGAGTGATCGATGCCATGCTGGGCGGCTGGCAATTGGACGAGACGTTGACGGTGATGAAGCTGGCGCCCGGAGCGGGCTTCTCCCTCCCGATGGATCGTTTCGATTTCGACGTACGCAAGCGGATGCCCGGCGCCGGCCTCGGGGCTCTGCGCGAACTGGCGGCGGCCATCGAAAGTGCGGATCGGCGCCTCGGACGCCTGCTGGACAGTTTCAGTGAGGTGGACAAATGGCGGACACTGCGGTGGAAGCCCGCGGAATGGGGCGCGCAGCTCGCGGGCTTACGCGCGCTCTACCGGCCGTCACGCCTACGCGACGGAGTGGGTCACGAAACAGTGCTTGAGTGGCGATCGCAAGCTCAGGCACTTGACGTATTGGAGAAGGCAGTGATCGATGCGGGCCAGGCATTCGATGCATCGATTCCGCTCTCGCTGGATGAGTTTTGGCCCGCCGTCAAGGCATTGCTCCGTCTGACGCCGCTGCGTCTAATAGACCAACGACGCAACGTGGTGCACGTGCTCAGCGCATATGAAGCACGGCAGTGGGAGTTGCCGGTGGTGTTCGTGTGCGGCCTGGTGGAGGGCCAGTTTCCGCGTTATCAGGCGCCTGATCCTTTTCTACCACAGCACATGCGTCGCCGGCTCAAAGAGCGCGGACTGCGTATTCGGACGACGGAAGACATCGAAAACGAAGAGCGGTTCCTGTTCGACTCCGCGCTCCATCGCGCGACGGCATCGGTCGTGATGAGCTATCCGAAAAACGACGCGCGCGCCGAACTGAACCTGCCCTCTCTGTTTCTCGATGCGGCGCAAGTGCCAACCGAAAGCCGCACCGTGCGCGTGCGGATCGCGCAGCCTTCGGCGGCGACTACGGCAGCGCCCATTCGCTCGCCTGACCTTTTGCAGATCCTGCAACAGAAGCACAACGAGATGCGGCCCACCGCTCTCGAAACCTATTTTCAATGCCCGTTCCAGTTTTTCGGACGGCACACGCTGAAGCTCGATGGCGCACCAGTGCGTCCCGAGAAGCGTTTGGATTTCCGGCTCCGGGGCACCATCGTGCACCAGGTGATCAAAGAGTGGCTGGAGGCGCGCGGGCCGATCGAACCAATTTTTGAACGCGTTTTTGTAGAATCTGCGCAAAAGGAATTTGTCGTCTCGGGCTACGAGACCGAGTTCGTGCAGGCGCAAATGTTGGATGATTTGCGCTGCTTCGCGACAGCCGAGCGATGGCCCGCGGACTGTCATAGCCAGGCGGAGGCGTCCTGCCGGTTCGAGCTCGAAGACGGTCTGATGATTCGCTGCCGCGTGGACCGGCTGCTGCAGGATTCCGAGGGCCGCGCATTCGTCATTGACTACAAGTACAGCTCCAATTTGCGCGAGTACGCCGCGAACGAAGACCGCCTACAAGGGCCGCTTTATTGGCTGGCGGCGGAGCGCGGCTTTCAACTCAGCGTGGCCGGCGTTTACTACTGCAGCCTGCGCGATGGCATCCGTTACGCGGGCTGGGGCGAAAAGCCAGATTGGCTCAAGGCGAAGGTTGAGCCATTCACGCCGGACTGGCTGGCCACGGCGGTTGAGCGCAGCATGTTGGCGGCGCGCGCCATCGCACAAGGCCGCGTCGCACCGGAGCCAAGCGATCTGGGGAAATGCAGGTACTGCGATTTTCGGGACGCCTGCCGGTACGCGGGAGCAGAGGCCGCGATCGCGGAGTGCGCCGAGTGAATTTCACCCCGCGGCAACTCGATGCGGTGAACGTCGAGGATCGTGGCGACACGTGCGTTGTCGCGGTGCCGGGCTCCGGAAAGACCACCGTCCTGGTGGAGTATTACAGGCGCCTGGTGGTTGAAAAAGGCGTGCCGCCGCAGCGCATCCTGGCCATCACCTTCACGGAAAAAGCCGCGCGCCACATGAAGGACAAGCTGGCCGAATCATTCCGCGAAACGCCAGAGCTTCGCCGGCAGCTGGAGCAGGCTCACGTTTCCACGATCCACGGTTTCTGCACGCGCTTGCTGCGTGAGAATTCTATCGCCGCGAGCCTCGACCCCGAGTTCCAGGTTCTGGATGCGCGCCGAGCAACCATCCTGCAACGGCAAGCGGCAAGGGATGCCCTGGACCGGATGTTCGCCGAGAAAGCGGACGCGATGCGGCGGCTGATCCGCGGCCTCGCCTCGCCGGATCTCGCAAAAGAAATTCCCGATATTTACGACGCGATGCGCGCAGCCGATGTCGAGCCGTCGCGGCTGCGCGGCTTTCGGAGGAACGGGGCTCCACTCGCGGAGGTGAGGCGCGCTGTTGCCGAAATTGATAAAGAAAAGACATTCGGCTGGAAGCCGGCTCAGGTGACCAGGTTGCGTGAAACGCTGGAAGCGGCGCGGTGTGTGGCCGAGCTGCCGGATTCACCGGTCACGGACGAGCATTTCCGCGTTATCGGCGATTTCCCCACCAACCTCAAAGGCATCAAACAAGGCAGCGAGAGCCACACGCGGCTGATGTTCATAAAAGACACCTTACTCGACGAGGCTCGCCGCACGCTGGTTACGGAGTACTACTCCGGTGAGCGCGACACGCTGATCGAAGTGATCGAATGTTTTGACCGGCTCTACAGCGCGCGCAAGCTACAAATCGGAGTGCTGGATTTCGCGGATCTTCAGGCGTTCGCCGTGCGGTTGCTGGAACAGGATGCCGTGATCCGCGAGCGCCTGCGAGACCAATTCGAGTACGTGCTGATGGATGAATTTCAGGACACGAACCGGCTGGAGGCCAAACTCGTGAGCCTGGTTCGCAGTGCGGGCCGGTTCTACGCCGTGGGCGATATCAACCAGTCCATCTACGGTTTTCGTCATGCGGAGCCTGAAGTCTTTCGCACGTATCGCGAGGAGGTGCGGGCACGCGGCGAGCGAGTGGTCGAACTCGATGAGAACTGGCGCAGCCGACCAGAGATTTTGAGCGCCGCGGAAAAAATCTCACATGGAGCGCAAGGCATCGATCCCCTGCCCCTCATCGCGAAGAGACAGTTTCCGCTCAAGTTCGAACCCTCAGTCGAAGTCCTGGCCGCGATTGCCGGTACGCAAGATGCTGCGCTGGAACTGGAAGCCCTGTGGATCGCGCACCGCATTCGCGATCTCGAAAGATCGCTACAGCTCACGCGAGGCCCCGCGCAATTCGGGGATTTCGCTGTGCTGTTGCGGAATTCTGAAGTGGTTCCAGCTTTCACGCGCGCGTTCGATCAAGCCGGCATCCCGTACCTGCTGAATCAGGGCAAGGGATTTTTCGAGACGCGCGAGGTAGTCGATCTGACAAGACTGCTGCGCGCGATCGACAATCCGCGCGACGAAATCAGCCTGGCCGTGGTGCTGCGCTCGCCATTCGCGGGCGTCTCTGACGAAGCTCTGCTGCGGCTGAAAACAGGGGGCAACCTGGGCAGCGCGCTACGGCGGCTCGAGCACACGGGTGCTGCGTTTGACGCGGAGGATCTCGTCAAGCTGCGCCACTTCCGTGAGCAAATGCTGCATTGGCGGGAGACACGTGACGTCGCGGGTTTCGACCGGCTCTTGATGCGGGCCATGGACGAAACGGGTTACACCGTCGCTCCGGGCACGCGGGCCGCGGCGAATATCGAGAAGTTTTTGGCTCTGGCACGTGAGGCCTCATCGCGGCTCACGTTTCGGGAGTTCGTTGACGAACTCGAGCTGATGCGCGAAGCCGACGCGCGCGAGCCTGACGCACCGCCCGAGGACGCCGTCAACGCGGTGCGCATCATGACCGTTCACGCCGCGAAGGGTCTCGAGTTTCCCATTTTGTTTCTGGCGGCACTTCACAAGGGAGTTGCAGCGGGATGCGGTGCACTGGCTTTCTCGCCGAACCTGGGCCTGGGAGCAAATTGGATGTACCCGGGCACAAGCGAAACCAAGCGCGATAGTTTCCTGAAAGCTATTGCCGACGAGGTGGACCAGCGCGAGGCCGATGAGAGTGACCGCCTGCTCTACGTCGCGATGACGCGTGCCGAGGAACACCTGGTGTTCACGTATTCGAGTTTCGGCAAGCCGCAAAAATGGGCCGCAGCGCTTGAGAATGCGTTGGGCCTGGATCTGCGAACACCGCAGCAGAGAGTCGCGCAGATTGAAGCACCCGATGGCGAGCGCTTCGCGCTGCGGATCTTCACAACCGATCAGCCGCCGCAGGCCCTCGCGCGCCGGGAAGCCGAATCCACAAAGGTACCCGTTCCGCTCTTAGACCGCCCCGCAGTGATTGGCCAACACGATTTTGCCGCTAGCGTGACCTCGATTGCCCGGTTCGCCGAATGCCCGCGCCGCTATTACCTCGAGCGCTACGTTGGCTGGCCGGGGAATGCTCCGCGCGCTCTGCCGAACATCGACGAAGACGATGCGGACCAGGAGATCAGCGCGAGCCAGTTCGGTCTGGACGTCCATGCGCTGCTCGCCGGCCAGACGGTCGCAGAGGCAACGCCAGAAGCGCGAAAGCTCGTCGAGACCTTCCATTCAAGCGAACTCGGCCGCCGTGCCGCACGGGCCACCCGCAGCGAGCGGGAATTCGATTTTCTGATGGCGGTCGAGGATGTCGTACTGCGCGGGCAGATCGATCTTTGGTTTGCAGAGGCCGGCGAATTTGTGCTGGTGGATTACAAGACGGACGAGGTCAAAGCGCGTGAAACGACAGCCCGCGCACAGATCTACGCGCCGCAATTGCGCCTGTACGCGCTGGCTCTGGAGCGCATGGTGGGGCGAACACCGGCACGAGCCTATGTGTATTTCCTGCGGCCCGGCGTTGCCGTGCCAGTTTCGCTGGAGCGTTCCCTGATCGACGATCCCGAGGCGTTGGTTCGCGATTTTCGCGAGGCGCAGTCCAATGTCAGTTTTCCGCTCCGCGAGGGCGACCACTGCACACGCTGCCCATACTTTCGAGGTTTATGCCCGGCCGGCTCAGGGGCGCCCAATGTGCTCCCTGCGCAAGCCATCGATAGTGGGGATATGGCCGCTGATGAGGCCGGAATCGGGTGAAGCGAAAAATGCCTCCGCTGATTCTCGACCTGTCGCTATGGTCGGCAGACCTGGTCAACCTTGCTTCGGAGATACAACGTATTTCTAGTTACGCCGACTCTTTCCACATCGACGTAGCCGACGGCCACTTTGCACCCAACCTGTTGTTCTTTCCGGACCTGGTATCGGCGATCCGTAAGTCCACGCTGAAGCCATTGCATTTACACCTCATGGTGAGCCATCCCGTCAGCATGGTTGGCCGTTTCATCGACGCTGGCGCTGACCTGATCAGTATTCACGTTGAGAGCGATGGCGTAGCTGGAGCGATCGGCGAGATCAGTTCGGCGGGGCGGCGTTCAGGCTTGGCAATACGGCTCGACACGCCTGTTGAGGCGCTGCGAGAACACGTTGGCAAGGTGGATCACGTAATCTCCATGGGCACACACCTCGGAGTTAAGGGAGCAGATATTGCGCCGGAAGCCTGCGATCGCATGCGAGCGATTCGCGGTCTTTTCGAGGCAGGACCCGAGATAAAGCTGTATGCCGACGGCGGAATTCGCGGTGATTCGGTTCCCCGGCTGAGGGAGGCCGGAGCCGACGCAATCGTTCCGGGGTCTTTGATTTTCCAAGCAGACGACAAAGAAGCCACGCACCGCTGGCTCAAGTCTCTTTAACCGCCGTCACGCGGACCGTTTTTCCAACAATGCGACCGAATCGACAATCGTCTGCACCACCCGGTCGTCGCCGAGCGTGGAGTTGATCATGAGGTGGAAGAGGTGCCGGGCCGGCCACTCGAGGTCGAAGTATTGCTTGATGTAAGCGGCGCGGTCACGGTCCACGGTCTCGACCAACTCGATGGCTTCCGCCTCGCTCTTGCCTGTTTTCTGTAGTCGCTGTATTTTTTCCTCGATGGGAGCGTAGATAAAAACGTGAAAGACCTCGGGACGCTCGTGGAGGTAGTACGCCGAGCCGCGTCCCACGATGACGGAATTGCCGGTTTTGGCAGCGTTCGTGACCGTTCGCTGTGTGTATTCCCGGATGCACTCGGCATCCACCATCTTGAGCCGCGGAGCGTTCAAGCTGCCTTCCAGGCTGCCGCGCATGAATGACTTGAACAGGCGGTAGCGCAGGGGATCTTTCCGCTCCTCGCGCTCCTCCACCACTCGAGTCTCGCAGTCCATCAGGCGGGCAATTTCTTCAGTCAGTAATTGGTCCCACAACTTCCAGCCCAGCCGATCGGCCAGTTTCTTGGCGATATCGGGGCCACCGCTGCCATATTCGCGGTCAATTGTAATTACTCGGATCATGCATTCCTCATCGGTTTTACTCCATCACGACCGGTCCGCCCCGGGGATCGTTCTTGCGCACGATGAACGAGAGCAGAAACATGATGCTCGCGCCAATGGCCAGCAACAAGTATGTATCGATGTAGGCCAGAGTCTGTGCCTGCGCCTGCATTCCCTGGTAAATCAGTCCGTACGCGTGCGTCTGCGCATCGGCTGAGCTGATTCCGGAGTGAACGAGCTGCCGGCTGAGACCGGCCACCTGGTTCTGAAACGCCGGATCGAATCCTGTTGTATGGGACGACAGCATGGACTGATGGAACTGGGCGCGGCGCGCCAGCACTGTGGTGACCATCGAAGTTCCAACACTGCTACCAATATTGCGCATAAAATTCACCATGCCCGAAACGCTGTTGCCTTTCTCCGGCGGTATGTCGGAGTAGGCGATGAGCGAGATGGGCACGAACAAGAAACCCAGGCCGGATGATTGCGCGACTCGCAGCCACATGGCCGACCGGAAGCTAATCAACAGGTCCATGCGCACGGTGGAGTAGTACATAGCGATGGCTAGCAACAACCAGCCGAAGGCCACGATGTACTTCGCAGCGATTTTGGTAGTGAGTTGCCCGACCACGGGCATTTCGAACAACAGCAGCACCCCGCTGGCGGAAAGAACCAGGCCGGCAGACTGCGCTGTGTAACCCAACAGCGTCTGCAAAAACTGAGGCATCATCACAAGACTGCTAAAAAGTATGACGCCCAGAATGAACATCATGAGATTGGCGCTGGCAAAACTGAAGTACTTAAACAGGCGGACATCGATGACCGGGTCTTTCTGCCGCCACTCCCAGACCACCAGCGAGACCAGGCACACCACTGCGACCAACGCGAGAGTGACGATAAAGTGCGAGCCGAACCAGTCATCCTCCTGGCCTTTGTCGAGCAGGATCTGCAGAGCACCAATGCCCAGCGAAAGAAGCGAGATACCGATGTAGTCCACTCGCACGGCGGCGCCCTGCACACGCTTCAGGTAGGGCGGATCCTCCACCATTCGGTATGCCAGAAACATGGCCAGGAGCCCGACGGGAAGATTGATGTAGAAGATCCAGCGCCAGGTATAGTTGTCCGTGATCCAGCCGCCGAGCGTGGGGCCGATGGTCGGCGCCATGACAGCCGTGATTCCATAAACCGCAAAGGCCAGGCCGCGCTGATGCGGCGGGAAGGTATCGGCCAGAATGGCCTGTGCCATAGGCTGAAGTCCGCCGCCGCCCACTCCCTGCAGGATGCGGAACAGAATCAGCATCCCGAGGGTCGGCGCCGCACCGCACAACATGGAACTCACGGTAAACAGGAAAATGCAGAGAATGAAAAAACGCTTTCGCCCGAACAGACCCGCCAGCCATCCGCTGATGGGAAGAACGATCGCGTTCGAGACCAGATACGACGTGAGCACCCACGTACTTTCATCGTTACTGGCTCCCAAGTTGCCCGCCATGTGCGGCAAGGCGACGTTGGCGATGCTGGTGTCCAGCACCTCCATGAAAGCGGCCATGGCGACGACGACCGCGATGAGCCACGGATTGAACTTCGGCTTCCAGGGAACCGGGCTCGCCGGCGCAGCGATTGTCGTCTCGGTCAGCTCGGCCATGTTCCGTTACTCGAGGTAAACTTTGGGATCGACCGACATGCCGGGCCGCAGTCGATGATCGCTGTTTTGGCCTGCATCGATGTCGATGCGGACTGGAATGCGCTGTACCACCTTCACGTAGTTGCCGGTGGCATTCTCCGGAGGAAGCAGGCTAAGACGCGAGCCGGCGGCGCCCGCAATGCCAGTCACGTGGCCCGTGTATTCGTGATCGTACGCATCCACACTGAACTTGACCTTCTGGCCCGCCTTCATCTTTCTTAGCTGCGTCTCCTTGAAGTTCGCGGTCACCCAGATGTCGTCGAGTGGAACCACCACAAGAAGCTGCTGTCCCGGCGAAACGTTCTGGCCAACCTCCACGCTCTTCTTGCCCGCGATCCCGCTAACGGGCGCGACGATCGTGCAATAGCTGAGGTTGAGCCTTGCCTGGTCGAGCAGCGCCTTCTGCTGCGCGAGTTTTGCCGCCGCGGATCTCGCCTTGGACTGGCTGATGGCAATCTGTTGTGGCGCCGTCAGGGCCGCTTGAATGGTGGCGTCCGCCTGGCCGATCTTCGCCTGGGCCTGCTGAATGGCCGCTTCCGCCACCGTGATATTCTGCTGCGCTTCGGCCACGGAGGCCGTCCGGGCAGCCAGCGTCGCCTTCGCCGCGGCAGCCGTTTGAACTGCCGGTCGTACTGTTGCGCCGAAATCTCATCCTTGGCGACGAGCAGCTTGTAACGTTCCACGTCATCCGCAGCTTTCTTGTAATTCGCTTCCGCCTCATTCACCTGAGCACGGGCAGTCTCCAGACGTGCCCGCGCGGCATTGAGCTGGCGTTCGGCTCCTGTCAGCCCGGCGCCCGCGTCCGCATGAAGAGAACGCGCCGATTTGAGGGTGCTTTCGGTGTTGGTCGAAGTCACCGGGATGTCAGTCCGGGACCCTTCCAGAGCCGCTTCCGCGTCGGCGAGGTCGGCTTCGGCCTTTGCCACCGCCACCTCATAGTCGCGAGGGTCAACCTTTGCCAGGACATCGCCCTTCTTCACGAGCTGCTCGTCTTCCACCAGCACCTCGTTCACTTGGCCACTAATGCGCGCGCTGATGGCATTGAGGTGGCCATCGATCTGCGCGTCATCGGTGGATTCGTAGGAGCCGAAGTAGCGCCACAGGAAATAGCCGCCCACAGCGAACACCACCAGCACAATGGGCACAATGATGCGCGCCGGACTGCGCCTGGGTCGTCTCGTCAAACGTCGTGAAGGGAAATCAGTTTTCTCCTCCTGGACCGTCGTCTCAGCCATCTCACTTCACCTCGATGAATTTCTTGATCCCCTGTTCGGCGAGGCCAAGCGCCCGCGCCAGCTCCACCTTGGCCAGGTTGTGGGCAAAGCG
>Ga0116217_10003722_pt1 | contig 13786 bp, 10 predicted proteins | sample Sb_taG_6_FD_89697 | JGI IMG/M metagenome (GOLD analysis project Ga0116217, IMG submission 89697) | Peat soil microbial communities from Weissenstadt, Germany - Sb_50d_4_PS metaG | ecosystem: Environmental > Terrestrial > Soil > Wetlands > Peat | place: Germany: Weissenstadt | collected 2010-09-21 | reverse complement strand
TCAACTGACGGTCAAACGATCTTGCAGCAGACCTGGCGGACCGCAGATCAGCCCTCTGACCTGCTATTCCTAGTGGAGCTGAGGGGATTTGAACCCCTGACCCCCTCGATGCGAACGAAGCGCGCACGCCGACGAAGCCACACTTCCATGACGTTCTCGCACGTCAGAGGCATTGAAACGGCCACGATCACTGCGTCTGACCGCACCTGCCAGCGTTCGTCCGCTCCCAGACCGCTCCCAGAATCGGACGTCGGCTGGTCGGCGCGCAGCTTTGCAAGCCCGGCATAGCACGTCACCTAGACCCCGCACGCAGACAGCCTGAGGTACCCGCACGGGTCCAGCCGAAGCGATGGCCATTGCCGATGCTGCAAGGGCATCGGACGGCGCCAGCGTGTCGGATCGAAGCGGGGTCCGTCGGGCTGTCCGCGCAGCGGCGCGGTTGCGGCGGGCCACTTCATCATCTCGCCAGTAGGGCAGACCATGATCATCAAATGGTGCTTGGGTGTGAAGCCGAACTGATCATGATTCGAGAGTGACAGGGCAGCAGTTCAAGATCAGAAATGGTGATCAGGTAAAGCGGACATACGGTAGTCAACAGGGCGACGGAATCTGATGATCGCGGGGCGTAAGGCGACGCAGCAGGTCAACCGCGATCAGAACTGTCCTGTCCAGATGTAGGCTGCGAAGTCCGGGCTTAGGTTGCGAGTGGTGATCCTGCGACGTACGGGATTACCTCGCGTGTCGCACCCGGGGACTAGGGGCGTCTGCGGACAATGTTGTGCGTGACGACCACATCCGCCCGGTCCTCATCGCGACTGGTCACCAGAGATGGACGGCATCGCGGCCACCATCTGGGCGAGCCAGACCACCAGGTCGCCGGACTCCGCCGCCACCTCGACCCGCCGAGCCGGGACCCGGCCACCGGCAGCGGACCATCCGCTGAAATAACAACCTAGGCCCGGAACGCCACCCCGCCCGTGCATCCCGACCTACATTGCGAAACCCAGCTATAGCACGCCGCTCCTCGCAACCTTCTGGACGGGACAAGGGCCTCCGGCCGTGCGGCTGGCGAGGATCGCGGAGGCCCTGTGCCCTGGCTGATCGCCGCGCCGCTCGGCCCGAGAACCTGAACTCGGCCTGGCCGCGAGACGGGAGCGCGCGCCCCTGTACGGTGATGTTGCTGAACTCCAGGATCGAGCGCCGGACGGCGGTCATGGGCGGGAAGGCAACTTCAGCGGCGAACAGACCGTTGCCATGGAATCCTCTGCCGCATGGACTGGAACACACTGGCGGCAGCTTTCGTCGGTGGCATATCCGGCGGTGGCCTGGGGAGCGCAGCAGCGCTCGCGCGACTGCGGACTGACCGGCGGGCTGCATTGCGGGCGAGGCAGTGGCTAGACGCGGACGTAGTAGCAGACGTGCGGCAGTTGCTGACCAACGCCAGCCCAAGCCCTGAGCGGCGCGGGATCAACCTGAGCCCAGACAAGGGTGCCGAGAGCAGGAAATCAGCGGCGCTAGCTGAACGGAGCCACCAGGTCGACCGGGAGTTGCTGAGACTCGCTGCTGGTCACCCAAACACAGCAGTGGCGGAATGCGCTCACGACCTATCCAGCGCTCTCGTGCGTGCTGTCTATGCCTCCGAATGGCATGTCAGGGACGTCGTGGCCGGGCGGAACAGCGAGGAAGCGCTGGCTGCAGCGCAGGGTGCCCATGCCCAGGCGGTGAAGGCAGCAAAGGAACTGGAACGTGCGGTCAAGGAATCAGGGAAGCATTGAGACTCAGCGTCATCAGCGCCGGACTGCCGGTGATCTCACGACGAGGCTGTAGAGGTAAGTGACCGTTTCGTGTCGACAGGGCAGGTAGAGGGTTGACGCCAATGCCATCACAAGGGTGATTCTAGGCCGCCATGCCTAGGTCAGCCGCCGAAGAATGCCGCGAGGATCACTGATGAGGGCGTAGCCGGGGCTAAGGCCGGGCGGCCGACGCGATCGCCATCTTCGAACACATGGTCGCCTGAAGTGAGCGAATCCTGTGCCCCAAGCGCCCAGCACTCTGGGTGGCTCGGGCGAACCTGGTAGCCCTGTACTGGCATGCCGGCGGACCCCACGCGATCGCGACATCGGACCAGCCGCCTACGATCTGCTGCGCGCCTCGGCGTGAAGCACGCGCCGCCGTCGGCGTCCGAAGCCGAACTGACGACCTGTTCATTACGCGAGCAGGACCCAGCTCACCGGGTGTACGGCCAGATCCGCTGGCCCGCACCGACGCGATAGGGCCCAGACTGCATCAGTCGGCCTGCGGTCGCTATACGAGTTCTTCCACGGCGCGACCAGGGTGCCGCGCCCGTCGGTGACGTTTGTAGCTGCGCGAAATTCCTGGCCGCTAGTCACAGGCGTCGACGTCGAACTGCCCTTTGATGGCTGCGTCGATCAGGCGCTGTGCCCGCTCGCGGAACTCCGCCGGCTGCCCGGCGAGGTTGCCCTGTACTATCGCATTGGGCATGGCAAGGACGCGCTGGGCCCGGGCGGCGAGGTCGGGGGCCTGGCTTAGCGCTGAGGTGACGGCGTCGAGGTTCTCGTTCCATCCGGCCTTCAGCATGGCGATGACCATCGGCACGATGTAGACGATGGTCTCGGGATGCTGGTCGATCTGGCTGAACGCAGCAAGGCCGGTGTAGTTTTCGTCGCCGAACATGGCACCGATCATGCGCACCATCAGGGGCAGGTGCCGGAAGATGGCGACGACGGTCTGCCGGGCTGCGGCCAGGTCGGCCTCGGAGGCGTCGTTGACCGCATCCAGCAGGCTGGGTAGCCCGACCATGGTCCCGGCAGCGAAGAGGTCTTCGGCTGGCCCGGTCAGCCACGGCCCGCTGTCTGCGATGGCGTGGCGCCGCCCGTTCGGGGCGATCCCCAGAACCCGCTCGACCGCTGCGGCCTGCGCAGCGGTGCCCTCGACGTGCTCGGCCAGCCCAAACGTGCGGATCATGACCGCGACCGCGCTCGCCCGGTCTTCGGCGGGGACTCGGCTGCGGCGCGGGATCGGCGTTGTCCCGCGCTGGGCGGCCAGCGTCCTGGCCAGCGCGTCGATCGCGCGGCTGCGGGCACTGTCGTCGACAGGGTCGAGGCCGAGCCTCCGGGCCTGCTGGCTGATCGCTTGCTCCATGGTCTGGGTGATGGCGCGGAGCTGGCGGGCAAGGGCATCGCCGACGTCCGCAGCCGGGATGGCGAATCCGTCGACCCAGAGCAGGACCTTGAGCGTGTCCGGGTCCTTGGTCTGCTGGCGCCACCGAAGCAGCGCGGCCAGCTGCCGGCCTGTATCGGGCGGGTATCTCCAGATCGGCGAGCGCCCGCGGTGGCCGGCGCGCCGGGGTCGCGGTATCAGGCCCTGAGCACGGAACGTCTCCAGCATGCGGTCGCTGATCTCGGCTCCGGCCCGCGCAGCGGCCTGGAGCAGCACTGCGCTGTCAGGCTCGGCTGGCTGAGCGCCCGGCTCCTGGCTCGGTGTCATGATGCCAGCCTACTGCCTAAGTACTCCCGCAGGAATGTCCGCTAACTTGCATACGAGGAGAACTACTCCCAGTCCCGCAGCCGATAAGTTGCATCGCTGTAGTTCCGGCTTGCATCAGCAGCTTCGGCCTGGTTTCCTGATCGGAAGCAGGACCCGGAACGACGGTGCAGTCCTCCCGGCAACCCTGTCCATAAAATGATACCGGCAATGCAAGGAAACCCGAGATGCAGACACCACCCGACCCCCGCCCTGGCGGGAACCCGCACCAGCCCGCCCTGCAGCGGGGCGACCACATCCGTGCCGGCTGCCCGGGCGCTCCGCACCATGACGGCATCTACCTAGGCGGCGGCCAGGTCATCCATCTAGTCGCGGCAGCTGGTGCCGGGAAAGCCGGCGCGCGCGTCCGCATCGACACCCTTGCCGTGTTCGCCGCTGACCGGCCGGTCAACGTCAGACCATATGCCGGCCATCACGACCCCGACGCGATCATCGCCAGGGCAATGTCCAAGCTCGGCGAGGGCAACTATCACCTGATCTTCAACAACTGCCAGCACTTCGCGCGCTGGTGCGCGACTGGCGACCATGTCAGCGAGCAGGTCACCTCCGTCGCCGCAACGACCGGCGCCATCGCGACACCGGCAGCCGCCGTGTCGCTGGGCATCAACGTCATCGCCTCAGCCGGCATCGTCACCGGGCTCAGCGGCCCGGGAATCATGTCCGGCCTGGCTTCCTACGGGGCCCTGGTAGGCGGCGGAGCCATCGCCGGCATGGTAGCCCTGAGCGCCGCACCAGGACTGACAAGCGTCGCCATCATGAACCACGCGCTCCGTGATGACGAGCACCTCCCCGAAGCCGAGCGCAAGGCCCGCACCGCCGGGAGGGCCGGGTCGGCGGCCGGAGCCATCGCTGGCTCGTTCGGCAGCATCACTGCCATCAGCACCCTCGGGGTCCCCGGACTCAGCGCCGCCGGGATCTCCTCCGGGCTCGCCGCCATCGGCGGCGCCGTCGGCGGAGGAATGGCCGCCGGCACGATGTGCGCGATCGCTGCACCTGCCGCAGCGGCAGCCATACTTGGCTACCTCGCCTACCGGCTCATCCTGTGGCTCGCGTCCAGCACTGCACCAGCCAGAGCCGCAGGCACGGAATGATCGGCCACATCGTGCGCCATCAGTCGATTGCTCGCCGACGCTACCGTTCATAGGCGCGCGAATTCGGCGCTGTCGCTGTCGACCAGAAGCTGGATCACGACCACCCTGCGTAGCAGCGTTGACCCAGCATCCCGTGCAGCGCGGCCAGCCGCCGCACCCCAACCTCACCGCGCAGGAAATCACGGACCACATCATGCATGGTCATCCCCGAAGCCCCGCCGTCCGCGGGCGATACCAGCGCCAGCCCTTTCAGACGGGCCGCCACCTGCGCGGCCTCCAGCTCGCCGACCCCGGCCGTGGCCCGCCACAGCGCGGCGGCCAGGCCGAACGGGATCGCCTCGTCCGCCGCGAACACGCCCAGATCCGCTCAGCCGATCCGCGTCCTTGGCGCCCAGCAGCCGGGTGCTGGCCTCGATCGTCGCCCGGACCGCCCGCTCCCGGTCCTGCGGCTGGGACACGTCCAGGCTCCGCCCGGACTCACCGGTCAGCTCATCGACCACCGCCGGGCCACCCGCCCGCAGCCGCGCCCGCAGCTCCGCAGCTGCGGCTGGCACATCCGCCCCCGCCCCCGCGGCGTTGGCCAGGATCATGTTCACCAGCCGCAGCAGCAGCGGCCACCTCCCCGTCACCGCCAGCAGCTCCCCGCCGCCGGGCCCAGCGGCGGCAGCCTCGTACGGCTGCGGTTCATCGGTCACCCGTCGCGATGATCACATTGCGTCGAGCAGCTGCCCGAACGGGCTGTCATGCCACTGTCCGCTGATTACGCCTGGCGCCGTTGTCCGCGGAGTTCACGGTGGCGGCATTGCCGAAGAGCCGGTCCATCACCACGGCCCCGGTCCGGATCACCGGCCGCAGATCGTACCGGTAGACCAGCTCCGTGGTCGCTGTCTGCCTACGCCCGACCAGGAGCGCGATCTCCTCGACCATCACGCCATCGTCCGACATCAACGACACGAACGTGTGCCGCAGCTCATGCGCGGCTGGGTCCTGCTCAGCCGGTGTGGAACTCAGAGGAAGCCCGAGGGCCCCGTTCCGCTCGCAGTACTTCGGCTTCGCTCCCGCGCGTTCCTCCTCGGGCCGCGGATCGTTCCCGCAGGCCGGGTACGCGCACGTGATGGCTTCAGGCGTGGTCCTCCTGCGGTTTGCACATGCGACCTACCGGTCCCCCAGGCGAGCTCGCGGAACGGCTACGCTGCCCCGGCGTTGCGTGGTCATGTGGCAGGCCTCGGCGCCGTGGTTGTCGCGACACCGCTTAGGTCCTGCCCCACTGTCACAGACTCCACCACGCCATCCACGGTCCCGAACTCGATTACCGGCCAATGACTTGACCGAGATGAGTGCGATGGTTCTTCGGCTACGTTAAGTCCACGCCGTTGATATGATGAGATATAACTCTATGCGCGACAAATAAGACAACGGATACTTGGCGATACTGGCCGATTGGTATTCCCTGTCGCAGCGTAGCGCTAGCGTAGGTGACTACTGCACAAACGGGCGGGAGGATCAAGTGGCCACCCCAAAGCGACGTAACCGACGGCAATGGAACAACCAGTCGCGGTCAGCCACTGCGAACGTCGTTGCGGAATCCAAAACCCCGCCAGAGTGGCCTACAGGCGAACGGATCACGCAGGTGTTCGAGGTCCACGCGGCCGCGCTCAAGGCACTCGACGAGGTCAAGGCCGAGGACATCCTTGCCGTTCTGCAGAAGATGCCACCACGCCATCAGCAGTTTGTCGTGCACTCCATCGGATTGCATGCCGCTGGAGGTGTCAATCGCGGTATGGCCAGCCAAATTCTGGCGCAATTGCATCGGCAAGACAACATTGGAAGTAGCGCCCTTCTGCGCGGGCTCATGCTACCGCTAGTGACGCTGTTCGATACCGACGAACTATCGGCCGATGAGTGGGCGGCTCTTGGCGGTGACAGCAGTGCGCGTAGTCTGTACACATTGGCAATGCACGAGGACTTTGCCTGTCATCTAGCAGATGTTCTTGCTATTACACCGCCTAATCTGCTGCAAGCGGGACTAGTTGCCGCGATCGCCGCGAATACCGCTAGCGCTTCGGTGGCGCGCGCCCACCACCGACCGGTGTCGCTGACCCACACGCCCCAGCCCGGGAATAGCCGCTCGATGTCCGCCGGCGTAATGGCGCCAGCTGTCTCACAGCCGTTCCTCATGCCGCTCGCTCCATGCCCAGCGTGGTTATGCTGAGAGACAACAATGAGGCCGCACGGGCGGGCCCAGATTTCAAATTTGATGAAAGCGGACGGTGAACGATGCAGCACATCGAGCGCGTCGGAACCCACGTGGCGACCATCCGCAAGGTCCGCGGCTGGACCGCCCGCGAGCTCGCCGCGCACGCGCACGTCTCCTACAGCCTGCTCACCAAGGTCGAGTCCGGGCACGCCGCCGCCACCCCCGCGTTCATCGGCGCCGTCGCCCGCGCGCTCCGGGTCGACGTCCCCCGCCTGACCGGACAGCCCTACGAGGAACCCCGCGGCAGCGGCGCCCGGCTGCACGCCACCATCGGCCCGATCCGCCGCTCGATCGACACCTACGACCTGCCCGACGACACCATCACCCCCCGCCCGGCCCGCGAGCTCGCCGCCGACGTGCACCGGATCTCGGCACTCGGCGCCGACGCCCGGTACGTCCAGATCGGCGAGACCCTCCCCGGACTGCTCGACGAGCTCACCACCGCCGTCCACACCGCCCCGCACGAGGACCAGCCGCGGCTGTACGGCCTGCTCGCCGAGGCGTACTCCGGCGCATCAGCCATCGCCGGGCTGCTCGGCTACCTCGACCTGCGCCGCGAGATCGTCGACCGGATCCTGTGGGCATCCCAGCGCTGCGACGACCCGCTGCGGCTGCACCGCGTCGCCTGGCAGCGCACCGCCTCGCTCATGGCATCCGCCGCCTACCCCCAGGCCCTGCGCCTGATGGACCAGACCCGCGAGGCGCTCGGCGACGACATCACCGCCATGGACCCGCCCACGTTGTCCGTCTACGGCTCCACCCACCTGCGCTCAGCCATCCTCGCCGCCCGCGCCGCCAGGACCAACGGCCCCGGCTCCGCCCAGACCGCACACGACCACCTCACCGCGGCCAATGCCGCTGCCGCGCGGCTCGGCGCTGACCGCGACGACTACGGCCTGGCCTTCGGCCCCTCCAACGTCGCCCAGCACGAAGTCGCCGTCGCCGTGGAACTCGAAGACGGCCGCCAGGCCGTCGCTCGCGCCCGGACCGTGCGACTCGGGAAGACCGTCCCGGCTGTCCGCCGCGGACACCACTACATCGACCTGGCCCGCGGCTACTACATGACCGGCGACTCACCCGCCGCCCTGCGCTGCCTCAGCCGGGCGCGCAAGATCGCGCCCCAGCAGACCCGCCACCACCCCATGGTCCGCGAGACAGTCCTCGCCATCGCCTCCACCGGCCGCGGCAGCGAAGAACTCACCCAATTCGCCACCTGGCTTGCGATCGCATAGACGGGCATCGTTCCCGCCTCACCCGGAGCCGGCCATCGCAGAGTCGAATCAGCTCACAAGGCTCTGGAGACCATGGGCCAGCTCCGGACCACCTGTGGCTTGACCTGTGCTTTTGCATCTGAGCCGCCGCGCTGATTAGCGATCTCTATCGCAGGTCTCTCGCGACGACCACCGCGCACAGGGTCAAGCGTCGACGACTGTCGCTTCGGCGGCCGGAAGCGACGTCGGCCGTTGCTGATCCGGTCGCGCCCGGATTGTCCTCTTTGAGCACAGGGGCCCTGTCAGCCGTTTGCGACCGACAGGGCACCCTAGCGGGAAGTTCGATAGGCCGTACCCCAATCTGCCGCACTCGAAACTACGTTTCCATTAAGGTCATTGCTTAATCTCCAGTGAGAAGACTTGGGCCTGGGCCACCCAGCCGAATTCTTGCCGCAGGCCCAGGACGCCTGGACACATACCAGGCAAAGCAACCCCACCCACCTGCCGTCTACCTCCAACACACCTTTCATGTACTTCTCGTAGACCGGGCATCGCCGTGACCCGCAGCGTGCGGCCGTGCGGGTACACCGGCCAGAAGCCCCGATGTTATGGCGCTGAGCGGCCAAGCTTGCGGCACGGATTGGTGCCGTTACGTCATTTGCCGCGTACGCCCCGTCAGGACGGTGGATAAGCTGTATGAACTCGTCGGGGCGGGGATCGGCTTCGGCCGTGATGGCCGTGCTCGCAACGGCCTGGCAGCAGCGATCCGTCTGTAGGGGTGGGCTAGCGAAATGCGCAAGCGTCCATGGGTGTGGGTAGGCGTCGGCGAGGCAACGTCGACAGTCCTGGCTGCGGCTATGGCGTACCTGATCAACATCCTGACCGGTGAGCAACACCCCCGCGCAGCGGTCTTTAGCGGAGTCACCGCGCTTGTCGTTTTTTCAGCCCTATTCGCCTGGGGACGCCGCGCCTTCGAGGCGCATAGATCCGCCGCTAAGGAGCAGCCAGGCGATGGCTCTGCACCGCAAGCACCGGCTCGCAGCGTGACGATCTCGGGAGAGTTCAAGAGTTCGCCAGTGGTGCTCAGCGACGGCGGGCCGGTCGTCATCTTGGATAGGGTCAAGAGCGATTCGATCTCTGTGACCGTGGGCGGTGATAGTGGCCGTCTTGCCGACAACGCTGCTAAGCAGGAGATCCTCAACCGGCCTGGTCAGCATCCGGCCGACGGTTCCGGTCTTGCGGCCGCCGCGGATGAGCTGGCGATCTCAATGGACACCCAGTGGAACGAGGAGGCTAACTGGCGGCACCTTAATGATCCGTACGCGATGCCAGTCCGGTGGGTGCCTGCGGATCCGCTCTTGATAGTGAGCTGGCCAACGCTGGTCAAGCTGGCCATCGAGGGACCGGGCTGGCCGCCGGCATCACGATCACGGGAATCGTGGGCGAAGCGTCCTGCTGAACTGGCCGGCAAGGGCAATGACTTGATCGATGTCCTCGCACGAGTTCCGACCGGCCGGCTTGTGGTACTTGGCGAGCCTGGCGCTGGTAAGACGATCTTGCTGGTACGGCTGATCCTGGATCTGCTTGCTCAACGCCAGCCGGGACAGGCGGTACCGATCATGCTGACGATGGGATCATGGAACCCGGAACAGGAAGACCTGTATGCCTGGATGGAACGCTGGCTGACCACGGACAACCCGGCGCTGGCTGCGCCGTGGCCAGGTACTCGCCGCAGGAGCAGAGCCCGTGCGCTGATTGAGGAAGGGTTTATACTGCCGCTGCTCGACGGCCTGGATGAAATGCCCGCCACGCTGACCGGTAAGGCGATCGCCAAGATCAACGATGCGTTGCGTGCTGGTCAGCGCGTGATCCTGGCCGCGCGAACTGACGCATTCCGAATGGCTGTCCGGCGATCCCGCGGGGTAGAGGTAAAGCTGGCCGGAGCAGCCGGGATTGAGCTGTGCCCGCTCGATACCGGCGTCGTCGTAGAGTACCTGCGTGATTCGGCCGGAGGCCAGGAGTCGGCGGCCCGATGGGACGATGTTGCCGCCACCCTTGCCGCAGACGAGTCGGCTCCCGTGGCGCAGGCTCTGACCACGCCCTTGATGGCCGCGCTGGCACGTGCGATCTACAACCCCCGGCCAACGGAGCGCCTGTCCTCGGTTGAGCGTCACCCTGCCGAACTCCTGAACCAGGAGATGTTCCGGTGCCACGAGGCGGTGGAGCGGCACCTCTTTGACGTATTCATACCTGCGGCATATAGGCCGCGCCGGGACGAGTCACGCAACGCCAGATGGACCGCCGACCAAGCGGTGCGCTGGCTGACATTCCTGGCTGCGGACCTGCAGCGCCGCCAGGGCACCACTGATTTCGCCTGGTGGCAACTTCAGGGCGCCGCACCGAGACTGCTGCCCGGCCTGTTCGCGGGCCTGGCAGCGGGAATCACCGCAGCGCTGACGGTTCCCTGGAGGGGATGGGGAGTCGGTATCATCATCTCCATCGCTATCGCGTTCATCGTCCGCAGGCAGATCCACAGCGGGGAACCCGGGCTAGCTCGCGGGCTCGCGGGCGGGATACTGGGTTGCGAAGCAGCCGCGATCATGGCACTGATCATCTTCGGGACCGGACCCAAGAACACCTACCTGGGGTCTTTCCTGGCCGGGAGCACTGTCATGGGCATTGTCGTCGCACCAGCAGGGCGTTTCTACGCCGGCCTTATCGGGGCGTTTGCGGGTGAGGCGGCGACCGCGTTCTATGAACGAGCCTCGGTATTCGACAGCATCAGAATACCGGTGGGCAGCGTGGCAGCTTTCCTCGTCAACGGTGTTGCCCTGGGGCTCGCTGTCGGCCTGGCTGCGGGCCTGTACAACCAGCGCACGCCAGCTCGCGGGCTTCGCTGGTCATGGCTTGGCTTCGCAGTCGGCATAGCTATGGGACTCCTGTTCGGGTCCGTCATCTGGGCTACAACAGGACGCACCGCGGGGCTTATCTGCGGTGGCGTCGCTATGGTCGCTGGCGCCGCAGCAGGCGGCATGTATGAGATCGCCAAGCCGACGGACACGAAACAGGCGACGTCTGCTTCGGCAGTGCTTGCACGAGATCGTGCCACCTTCTTCGCCACGTTTCCGCTTGCCTTAACAGTTGGGCTTACAGCCTGCCTTGGTAGCGCGCTAAGTCCACCGGATCCCGCCAACGGCCCCTATCACGGAGTGGCCTACGGGGTCGGGATCGGAGTTGTGGGTTTCGCATCCATCGCGCTGGCCTTTTCCTTCTATCAGGCGATGTGGGGCGCGTTCACCCTTACGCGGTGCTGGCTGGCTGCTGCGAATCGGCTGCCATTCCGCTTGATGACGTTCTTAATCGACGCACACACCAACCGCGAGGTTCTGCGGCAAGTTGGCGCGATCTACCAATTCCGTCACGCTGAGCTGCAGCGGCATCTCGCCGGTGAACCGCCCGGTCATTCATCCGCGAGCGCGAGCATCCCTGATCTTAGCTCCTAGCCAGATCGGTGCCGGAAGCTAGGATTTCAGATGCGGAGCTGCGCCCTACGGCGTGCAGGTAGGTAAGCAATGCACGGTACGATCCGAAGAGGCTGGTTTCGACGTATATTAGGTTATGCCGCTCACAATAGGCGCGGACTATAGGCTTAGCCCTGCGCAGGCAGGGAGTCGGCATGCTCGGGAAAAGGTGATGTTCTATCTGATAGTTGAGCCCGCCGAATAGTATTTCGGTGAGCAGTCCGCCCCGGATGTTTCGCGAGGAATGCAGCTGTCGGATGATGAAATCCGTCCTGGTAGAATCATGTTGTATTTCCATACCCTTATGATTCGGAGCGATAATGCCTCCGAGGTACGCAGAGAATAGTCCTTGCTGGACTATCACGAAAACTACGGCAATCGTCGGCGACAGCACAAGGAATACTGCAGTGATGTAGAGTGCTGCATGCATGGCAAGCAGGCAGGACTCGGCAACCCGGCCGCGATGCCGTGATCGCAGTAGCTGCCGCGCATGAATGACGTGCATTGCGTATGGTTGTAGCAGGAACATGCCGGGGAAAAACAGTATCGCCTGGTTGCGGCTCAGCCGACGGCGCATGGCACTCCGGGCGTGCATCTGGGCGAAGGTGAATGCTATAAATTCGTTGCTAACCTCCGGGTCACGTTCGGGATCATTGGGATACGTATGATGACGCCGATGTCTCTCTGCCCAGTAGCCGAAGCTCATCCCGATTAGCAAGTCGAAATGCACGTAGCCTAGCGCCGAGTTGATCAAGCGAGAGCGGCTGATCAGGCGGTGTGCCGCATCATGGCCGATCATGGCGCACTGGGTGAACATAAACGCGAGGAAACCTGCAGTCACTAGCTGTAGCCAAGAATTTCCGAGAAGGAAAAACAACACCCAGGCACCTGATAGGCCAGCGGTATTGATCGTGATTCTGGTGACGTAGTATGCAGTCTGCGGCTGCAGTAGGCCTGCTGGCCGCACCTCGCGCAGCAGCTCCGCATACATACTCGTGCTACGTCTTCTGGCTATTTGCTGCTCTGTGCTCACGTAGGCCTGCCTAATCTCGGGCGAGTATGTACTGGTGGGCATCGTAAGGTCTTGTCTGGAAGCTTGCCTCGGAACTAGCGAGAAAGAAGAGCCATGTCCTCCGGAAGGCGTCATCAAAGCCGAGGAGCTCGATCTGCCGCGTCTGCGTCTGGAATTTCTCACGCCATATCCGCAGCCTGGCCGCAAAATGAAGACCGAACGCCTTCGAGTCGAGCACCTTCAGCGCAGAGTGGCGGGACACCACCGTCTCCAACGCGGGCACAGAGGCCATGAGGAAGCCAGGTAGGACATGCGCCGCGAACCATGCGGCAGCCCGGGATAATAAACCCGCAGGCCTGAGCTTCTTTCCGCCCAGTTTCTTCATCTCCCGCTGCGTGCGCGAGCGCTCGCTCTCCGATCGGCGCCTGTTCCGGTTCGCTCCCATCGGCAGCACCCCACAGCCCCTTCGTTTCCTTGATAGCACGCAACCCGCTGCAAGTCCATGCGCTAACGACCAGCGCACGCAGCACGGAGGAGTGGCGTACACCCCCGGCAAACACCGGCAATGACAGCAGAAATGACAGCAACAACCCCGGTCGCTAACCGCAAACGGCACACGAAAGCAGCACACCCGGGCCGGAACCCTATTTTTCGGGCGCGTCCTACGGGCCTGCACTGGAGGAGCCACGGCAGGCTGCACAGCAGCGGTCGCCATGCCGGGCGCTGATGAGCGCGTGCTCCAGGTCGCGAGGACTGTACAAGGAGGCGCTCGCGGCCGGAAGCCGTTCGCCTGCGCCGCTAGCCGGGTAGCCGAGGTCGGCGTGCTCGCAGGGACGTCGTGGGGTTCAGTCGGGCAGATCAGGCTGCTTTGGCTGTCCGCCCAATGACGCGACACCCATCAGCGCGCTGCTGCAGTGCTCTCAGCCGCCGCCGCCGACCAAAAACCTTCCATCGCTCCCGTTGATGATCTTGCAACCAGCACGATCTCGACGCGCCCTGCCATCCTGCCCGTGACGTCCTGAGCCAACAGACCATTGCATTACGAATGATCATGGCGGGTCAAGATCAACTTCAAGGTCAAGGTCAAGACCGGGGAGGTGCGGGTGGCTGTCGTTGTGACTGCCGCGTCC
>Ga0116217_10003713_pt1 | contig 13800 bp, 12 predicted proteins | sample Sb_taG_6_FD_89697 | JGI IMG/M metagenome (GOLD analysis project Ga0116217, IMG submission 89697) | Peat soil microbial communities from Weissenstadt, Germany - Sb_50d_4_PS metaG | ecosystem: Environmental > Terrestrial > Soil > Wetlands > Peat | place: Germany: Weissenstadt | collected 2010-09-21 | reverse complement strand
TGGCTTCTCGAACCAAGCAGAAGGAAGAGGCACGTGCTCGTCGCCTCGAGGAAGAGCGGGCGCGCGCCGAAAAGGCTCGTCGCGACCGGCGGCTGCGGACCGTCGGCGGCATCGTGGTCGGAGCGATCATCGTCGTCGTCGCGCTCGTCATCATCAACAGCGGCGGTAACAAGGGCGGCATCAAGACGGGCACGGAGGCGACCGCCACCGCGAACGCGGTCGACCAGATGTTCGCGGGCATCCCGCAATCCGGCGCCACGCTCGGGAACGCCAAGGCGCCGGTGACGATGACCTACTTCGGCGACTACGAGTGCCCGATCTGCCAGGAGTTCACGCTGCAGGGCGGATTTCCGCAGCTGGTCCAGAACGAGGTCCGCCAGGGGAAGGTGAAGGTCGTCTACAAGTCGTTCTGCACCGCCACGTGCAACGGCCCCAATCCGAGCGTGTTCCCGACGCAGCAGGTGGCCGGGCTGGCTGCCGGGAAGCAGAACAAGTTCTGGCAGTACACCGAGCTCTTCTATCGCGAGCAGGGCCAGGAGGACACGGGCTACGTGAACGACGCCTACCTGACCGCGCTCGCGCGCCAAGTCACCGGGTTGAACCTCCCAACCTGGCAATCGGACCGGAACGACTCGGCGCTGACCGCCCAGGTCACCAGCGATCAGCAGACCGCCCAGAGCATCCACGTCAGCGGCACCCCGACGCTTATCTTCCAGGGGCCCACGGGCCGCGAGGCGTCACCGCCTGAGGGCGTGCCCAGCTACTCCGACCTGCAGCAGGCGATAAAACAGGTCTCATGACCACCGCGGTCAGCACGGCGACGCCCCGGCGCCTGAGCGTCGACGCCAAGCTGCGGATCGCGATCGGCATCCTGTCCGTGATCGGGATCGGGATCGGGACGTACCTGACCTACACGCATTACGCCAAGCTGAACGTGCTGTGCCTCTCGAGTGGCGGCTGCGAGACCGTTCAGCACTCGCGCTGGTCCAAGCTCGACGGCATCCCGGTGGCGACCCTCGGGCTCGCCGGCTATATCGGGATCTTCATCTCGATCTGGATCCGCGGGGAACTCGGACGCGCGATCGGCTTCGGACTAGCGCTGGTCGGGTTCCTGTTCAGCATGTACCTGACCTATCGCGAGGCGTTCACGATCCACGCCTATTGCCAGTGGTGCCTCGGCAGCGCGGCCATCATGACGGTGCTCGCGATCCTCACCACGATCCGGATGCTTCGCACCGAAACCGTCGGGCCGGTCGCACCCAAGAAGAAACCCGTGGATCGGGCGGAGCGCCGGCGCCAGATGGCGGCGCGCCGCTAGTTTTCGCGCGATCGCCGATCGCCGATCGCCGATCGCCGATCGCCCTGCGCGCGCAGCGCCAACGCCCGCCGTCCCGATACACCGGAATTCGGGGCCGATAACCGCTCACTCGACGAGACCTCCGCGCCGAGTGCGCAGAGACGCGCGTATAGCGACGTCTTCTTGACACTCGAGCTGAACGCCCGGCCGAGTGAGCAGTTAGTGGGGCCCGGATGCCTGCTCGGCGACCACTCGCGCTCGACCGCGCCCGCCACTTACTCACCATTCGTGGCATCCATCTGATATATCAGGAGCCAACGAGCGGACATGGCCGGCGCGGGAAACAACAAGAGGGTCGTCGTCATCGGCGCGGGGATCGTGGGCAACAGCCTCGCGTACCACCTCACGCGCCTCGGCGTCACCGACATCACGATGATCGACAAGGGCCCGCTGCCGAACCCCGGCGGCTCGACCGGGCACGCCTCGAACTTCATCTTCCCCGTCGATCACTCGAAGGAGATGACGTCGCTGACGCTCGAGAGCATGCGTCAGTACAAGGACCTCGGGGTGTTCGTCGAGAGCGGCGGGATCGAGATCGCGCGCAACGAGGCGCGGATGCAGGAGCTGACGCGCCGCGTCGTGTCCGCCAAGTCGTGGGGGATCGAGCCCGTCGAGTTGCTCACCCCGCAGCAGGTCAGGGACAAAGTCCCGTACATAAACGAGCAGCTGATCCTCGGCGGGTTCTTCACCCCCGGCGCGGGTGTCGTCGACTCGCTCCGCGCGGGCACGATCATGCGCGAGCGCGCCCAGGAGGCGGGCATGAAGGTCTCCGCGAACACCGAGGTCCTCGGGATCGATGTCGAGAACGGTTGCGCCACCCGCGTGAAGACCACCAAAGGCGACTTCGACGCCGACCTCATCGTGATCGCATGCGGCGCCTGGAGCCCGAGAATCGCCCGCATGGCCGGCGCTTCGATCCCGCTCACGCCGATGGTCCACCAGATGATCGACATCGGGCCCGCGCCCCGGTTCGCGGACACCACGGGCATGATCGAGTACCCGATCGTCCGCGACATGGACACGAACATGTACGAGCGCCAGGAGGGGACCGGCCTCGAGATCGGGTCCTACGCCCACCGCCCGATCACTCTCGACGCGGACGACATCCCGAGCATCGAGGAGTCGGCGCTGACCCCGACCGAGCTGCCGTTCACCCAGGAGGACTTCGACCCGCATATGGAGCTCGCGCTCGAGCTCATGCCCGAGATCGTCGCCGACGAGACCGTCGGCGTGAAGTACGCGATCAACGGAGTGCTGTCGGTCACCTACGACGGCATGCCACTGCTCGGCGAGACCCCCGAGGTCAAAGGGCTGTGGTCCTCGGCGGCGATCTGGATCAAGGAGGGCCCGGGCGCCGGCAAGACCGTCGCCGAGCTGATCGTCCACGGCGATTCCGAGATCGACGTGTACGAATCCAATGTCGCGCGCGCGTACTCGTGCCAGCGCACGAAGGCTCACATCATCGCCCGCGCCGGCGAGGGCTTCAACAAGATGTACGGCATCGTCCACCCGGGCGAGCAGTGGGCATCGGACCGGAACGTCCGGCTCTCGCCGTTCTACGAGCGCGAACGCGACCTGAACGCCGTTTTCATCGAAACGGTCGGGTGGGAGCGGCCGAACTGGTACGAGTCGAACGCGCGCCTGCTCGACGAGTACGGCGACCGTGTCACCCGGCGCGAGGCCGAGTGGGACTCTCGCTGGTGGTCGCCGATCATCAACGCCGAGCACCTGGCGATGCGGGACCGCGCCGCGATGATCGATCTCACGGCGTTCGCGATCTTCGACGTGGTCGGGCCGGCCGCGCTGCAAACCGTCCAGAAGGTCGCGATGCGCCAGATGGACGTCGAAAACGGTCGCGTCGTCTACACGCCGCTGCTCACCCCCAGCGGCGGCTTCAAGCAGGACCTCACGATCATGCGTCTCGCCGACGACGTGTTCCGCGTCGTGACCGGTGGCGCGTACGGGATGTCCGACAAGAAGTGGTTCGCCGACCACCTCCCTGACGACGGATCGGCGCAGATCCACGACCAGACGAACGCCTGGACGACGCTCGGCCTGTGGGGTCCGCGCGCCCGCGACATCCTCAGCAGCGTGACCGCAGACGACGTATCCCACGAAGGAATGCCGTTCGCCCGCTGCAAGCAGATCGAGATCGGTCCGATTCAAACCCTCGCGTCTCGCATCTCCTACGTCGGCGACCTCGGCTGGGAGCTGTACGTCCCGTTCGAGCAGGGCGCCAGGCTGTGGGACATCGTCGCCGAGGCCGGCGAGCCGCACGGGATCCTCCCCGCCGGAATCGGCGTGTACGGCACGACCGGCCGCCTCGAGAAGTGCTACCGCGCGTACGGCGCCGAGCTCGAAGGCGACTTCAACGTGGTCGAGGCCGGCATGGCCTGGGGCAAGGTCAAGGACCAGGACTTCGTCGGCAAGGAGGCGCACCTGCGCCACCGCGACGAGGAGCCCGCCGCGATCATGTGCACCCTCACCGTCGACGACCACACCTCGCGGTCCGGGGTCAAGCGCTACATGCTCGGCCACGAGCCGATCGTCACTCGTGCCGGCGAACCCCTAACCGACCGCAAGGGACGCCGCTCGTATGTGACCAGCTCTGGCGCCGGCCCATCGATCGGGAAGCACATCCTGATGGGCTACCTTCCGCCCGAGCATGCCGTCGTCGGAGCGGAATTGGCCGTCGAGTACATGGGCGAGCGCTATCCGGTGACCGTCGCGACGAACGACTCGACCCCGGTGTTCGATCCCGACAACTCGCGCGTCCGCTGCTGAGCTTATGAACATCCTCGTCTGCGTCAAGCGCGTGCCGCTCACGGGTGGCAAGATCGTCCTGACCGACGACGAGCGAGCGATCTCCACGCGCCACCTCGGCTTCACGGTCAGCCCGCACGAGGAATGCGGCGTCGAGGAGGCCGTCCGCCTGATCGAGCAGCACGGAGGCTCGTCGGCTGTGCTCACGCTCGGCCCTCCCGAGGCCGAGGAGCAGCTGCGCGACATGATGGCGCTCGGCATCGATCGCGCCGTCCACCTCGTGGCAGACGGCGAGGAGTGGGACCCCCAGGCCACCGCAAACGCGATCGTGGACGCGATTCGCTCCCAGTCCGAACCGTTCGACCTGATCCTGTTCGGAAACGAGTCAGCCGACGCCGGCAACTACCAGGTCGCGGTCCGCGTCGCGCACAAGCTCGGGCTGCCGGTCGTCACCGGCATCAAGGGGATCGCGGTCGGCGACAGCCAGCTTCGCCTCGAGCAGGAGGTCCCGGGTGGGCGCGACGTCTACGTCATCCCGACCCCCGCCGTCGTCACCGTGAAGGAAGGGCTCAACCTGCCGCGCTACCCGTCGGTCCCCGGCCGCCTCCGGGCCAAGCGCAAGCCGCTCGACACCTCGACTCCCGCCCGCCCCGAACCGATGCTCGAGATGATCAAACTCACCCTCCCGCCCGATTCGGGCAAGCAGGCCCAGGTGCTCGGCAACGGCGCCGATGCGGCACCCGCGGTCGTCACCGTCCTCGACGAGTTGGGGCTCCTCTAGAACATGGTCCTGGTCTTCGCCGAGCGCTCCGACGACGAGCTCTACCGTCAGGCTCTGACGTTCGCCAGAAGCATCGACCCCGACCAGGTGCACGCGGTCGGCATCAACGATCCGGCCGGCTACTCACCCGACGGTTGGGCGACCGCGCTCACCCGGGTGACCGAGGAGCGCGGACCGACCGTCGTCGTCGGACCGGGAACCGAACGCGGCAACGAGGTCCTCGCCCACGTCGCGGCGGTGCTCGACCTGCCGATGGCCGCTAACTGCGTCTCGGCGACGCCCGGCGACCCGCTAACGCTGACCCGCGTGCGGTGGGGCGGAAGTCTTCTCGAGGAAGCGCGGTTGCACGGCTCGCCCGCGCTCTTGACCGTCGCCCCGCACGCCGTTGCCGCAGACGAACAGAGCGTCGAGATCGAGCTCGCCCCGGCCGCCTCCGAGGCGATCGTCAGGGTGTCCGAGCGAGTAGAGACCGTCACCGCGGGCGTGTCGCTGGCCGACGCGGACGTGGTCGTATCGGGTGGGCGCGGCGTCGGGTCCGCGGAGGGCTTCGCGGTGATCGAGGAGCTGGCCGCGCTGCTCGGCGCTGCGGTCGGCTGCTCGCGCGCGGTGACGAGCGCCGGATGGCGGCCACACACCGATCAGGTCGGCCAGACCGGCACGAGGATCTCGCCCTCGCTTTACATCGCCTGCGGGATCAGCGGCGCCACCCAGCACATGGCCGGCTGCAAGGGAGCCAAGAAGCTGATGGCGATCAACCCCGACAACGAGGCCTCGATCTTCGCGAGCGCCGACTACGCCGTGATCGGCGATCTCCACGAGGTGGTGCCGGCGATCTCGGCCGAGATCCGCAGAACAAGGGGCGGCGGATAGCCTCGCTGATCTCCGCGCTCGCGCTCGCCGCCGCCATCGGCGTGAGCGGCACGCTGTTCATCACCCGCGTCCGCCTCCTCACCGGACTCGTACGACAGGCCGCGCCGACCGAGCGCTCGGGCGACGTGCCGCGACGCGCCCGCAACGAGGCCGAGATCGTGCTCGGTCAGCGCAAGCTGCTCCAGCGGCTCGGTCCGGGGCTGATGCACGCGTTCATCTTCTGGGGCTTCCTGGTCCTCGCCCCGACGATCCTGATCGCGCTGATCGGCGTCGTCGCAAAGGACTCGACGCTGCCTTGGCTCGGCCATCAGGGCTGGTACGCGCTACTCGTCGATATCTTCTGCGTGCTCGTGCTCGGCGGCGTGATCGCCGCGCTGTGGATTCGCAAGCTGCAGAAGCCAAGCCGATTCGAGGGCAGCCATCTCGGCGAGGCCGACCTGATCCTCGGGCTGATCGCGACGATCGTAATAAGCCTGCTGCTCTGGCACGCGACGCGAATCGCCCTGCATCTCAACGAGTGGCCGGCTTCGTGGTCACCCGTCTCCAACGCCCTCTCGCACCTGTTCTCGGACAACCAGACGACAAAGGTGCTCGAGCGTGTTTTCGTGTGGATCCACGTCCTCACGATCCTCGGCTTCCTCGCGTATCTCCCCCGTTCGAAGCACCTGCACATCTTCGTCGCCGCGGTCAACGTCTGGTTCGGCCGCACGCGCGCGGGCGGACGGCTCGAGCCGCTGAAGTTCGACGACCCAGAGGTTCCCGAGGACGAGCTCCGCTTCGGGGCGGGCCTAGCGAAAGACCTGACCTGGAAGCAGGTGCTCGACACGTTCTCGTGCACCGAGTGCGGCCGCTGCCAGGACGCGTGCCCGGCGTTCGCCACCGGCAAGATCCTCAGCCCCAAGCTCGTGATCATGGGGCTGCGCGACCTGGTGCTCGCCCAAGACACCGAGACGCCGCTCGTCCCCACCGCCGTCCCGGCCGACATGGTCTGGGACTGCGTGACCTGTGGCGCGTGCGTGCAGGCGTGCCCGGTGTCGATCGAGCACGTCGACCACATCGTCGACCTGCGCCGGCACCTGGTGATGGTCGAGTCGAGCTTCCCCGCCGAGGCCGAGCCAATGCTCCGCGACGTCGAGCGAGCCTCGAACCCGTGGGGAAAGGCGCAGTCCGAGCGCGCCGACTGGGCGGCCGAGCTGGGCGTCAGGATCCTCGAACCCGGCGACCCCGCCCCCGAGTACCTGTACTGGGTCGGATGCGCGGCCTCATTCGACGAGCGCGCGCGCACGAGCGCCGGCGCCACCGCCAGGCTCCTCCAGAGCGCGGGCATCGATTTCGCGATCCTCGGTCCGCGCGAGAGCTGCACCGGCGACCCCGCGCGCCGGATCGGCAACGAGTACGTGTTCCAGGCGTTCGCCGAGCAGAACGTCGAGACGCTGAACGAAGCGGGAGTTACGAAGATCGTCACCGGCTGCCCGCACTGCTTCAACACGCTCGGCAACGAGTACCCGGACTTCGGCGGCACCTACGAGGTGATCCATCATTCCGAGCTCCTGGCGGAGCTAGTCAGCGACGGCCGGATCAAACCGTCCAAGAAAGCCGGGCAGCTGCCGATCACCTACCACGACTCGTGCTATCTCGCACGCCACAACGACGTGGTCGAGGCGCCAAGAGAAATCGTCTCTGCAATCGGCAAACCCATAGAAATGCGTCGGTCGCGCAAGAGCACGTTCTGCTGCGGCGCCGGCGGCGCGCACATGTGGATGGAAGAGCGCGGCAAGGCGATCAACGAGGAACGCGTGCGCGAGGCCTCGGCCACTGGCGCCGGCACGCTCGCGGTCGCCTGCCCGTTCTGCACGGTGATGCTCGACGACGGGGCGCGTACCGCCGGCACGGACCTGCGCGTGGCCGACGTGGCGACGCTGCTATCCGAGGCGATCGACGACGACGGCTGATCGCTGCGGCGCCGCGGCATCGAGCTCGGCTCGCGCGCGGGCTCGCGCTGCGCCGTCCGCCCCGAGCGCATCCAGTCCCAGCAGGGCGGCGCCGACGATCGGCTCGCTCGGCGACACCACCACCCGGGCCTTCGGTGCCACCCGGTGAACCCCTCGGGCGATCGTCTCGACCGCGCTCGGCGAGACCGCCCTCAGCAGGCTCCCACCCAGCACGACGTCCGGGTCGTCCCCGGTCAGCTGCAGGCGGCGGAGCGCAGCCACAGCGAACGCGACCACCTCGTCGGTCAACCGGCGAACGATCTCCGCTGCGACGGCATCCTCGTCGCAGGCGGCGAGCACGACCGGAGCAAGCTCACCCAGCCGTACCGCCGGCAGCTCCTCCAGGTGAAAGGCCCGCGCCACCTCGAGCGGGTCGCCGAGCCCGAAATAAGCGGGCACCGCGTCCTCGAGCTGCGTCCGCGGCCCGCGTCCGTCGGCGGCGCGCACGGCGGCGGCCAGCGCGGCGAGACCGACGTCGCGGCCGCCGCCCCAGTCGCCGGATACGGGGCCGAACGACAGAAACCTGGCCTCACTCCCCCCACAGGCGATCCCGAGGCAGTTGATCCCCGTGCCGCACACGACCGCTATCCCCCACCCGCGGTCGGTGCCGGCACGCAGCAGCGCCTCGGTGTCGTTCCCCAGCACCGTCCGCTCGCTCCAACGTATCCGCTCCATCGCGGCGCCGAGCGCGGACAGCTCCTCGGGGAGGTCCATGCCGGCGAGCAGGAGCTGTGCCGTCGCTGCGAACGGTCGCTCGAGCGCGCCGAGACCCGCCTCGGCGATGGCGCTGGCCAGAAGGCTCTCCAGAACGTCGACGCAGCCCTCGACCCCGAGGTAGTGGGCCTGGCTTCCGCCGCCTCGGACCAGTGACAGCAGCGCCCCGCTCGAGTCGAGCAGCGCGAGGTCGGTCTTGACGCCACCTCCGTCGACCGCGACGACGAGCTCGCGGCCCATGCTCATCGACTCTCGGCGCCCCGGGCGAGCGGCGGCCCCACAGCGTCGAGCATGCGGTCGGACAGGCTGTCGGCCAGCCGGTACTCGCGGACGAGCGGATGCGCCAGCAGCGCCAGGCGGGCGGCTTCGCGGTCGCCGCTCGCCGCGGCCGCGGCTGCGAGCCGCTCGTACGCCGCGACGTGCTGGACCAGGCCGAGCAGCTCGGGCGCGAGCGGCCTCTGTGCCACCGGCACGGCGCCACCTCCCCCGATCCGCGCCGGTACCTCCACGACGTCGTCGTCGGCCAGGCCAGGCAGCGTGCCGCCGTTGCGCACGTCCACCACCTGTATGTCGCCGGTGTCGGCCAGCAGCGAGGCGACGAGCTGGATCGCGGCTTCGCTGTAGTAGGCCCCGCCACGCTGGTCGAGAAGCGCGGGCTTCTCGGTCAGCGCCGGATCGCGTGGCGCCCGGGGAGTTCCTGGGGGTCGTCGGTGAATCCGGCTGCGGAAAGTCGACGCTGCTGTTCGGAGTCGCTCAGCTCCTCTCACCTCCGGGCGAGGTGGTCGCCGGAGAGGTCATCTTCCGCGGACGGGACATGGTGCGGCTCAGTCAGGGTGAGCTCCGGCACATGCGCTGGCGTGACTACTCGGTGGTGATGCAGAGCGCCATGAACGCACTAAACCCGATGAAGAGCATCGGGGCCCAGTTCACGGACACGCTCAAGGAGCACGGCAGGTCCAACGAGGAGATCCGGCAGCGCTCGGCCGAGGTCATGACGCTGGTCGGGATCGACCCGGCCCACCTCAAGAGCTACCCCCACCAACTCAGCGGGGGGATGCGCCAGCGGGCGATGATCGCCATGGCGCTGCTCTACACGCCTCAGCTCGTGATCATGGACGAGCCCACCTCGGCGCTCGACGTCGTCGCGCAGCGATCGCTCATGAGCAAGATCAAGGAACTCCAGCGAAGCCTCGGGTTCGCGGTGATCTTCGTGACCCACGACATGTCGGTCGTGAGCCGGTATTCCGATCGCGTGCTGGTCATGTATGCGGGCCAGGTCGCAGAGGCAGCCCGGACCGGGGCGATCTTCGACCGGCCGCTGCACCCGTACACCCGCGGTCTGATGAACGCGTTTCCGTCGGTTACGGGCCCGCGCCAGGAGCTGGTCGGGATCCCGGGAGCGCCTCCGGACCTCGCTCGACCGCCGAGCGGCTGCCGTTTCCATCCGCGCTGCCCGGAGGTCATGCCGGCCTGCCTGAATCGCGAACCCGAGCTGTATCCGGTCGGCGATGTCGAGGTTCGCTGCCTGCTCTACGCCGAGCAGGCGAAGGAGGCGGTCTGAGTGGCCGAGGAGCGCCGCTTGCACAAGAGCACGCCGGTGACCGACGAGCCCCTGCTGAAAGCGGTCGATCTGACGCGGCATTTCCGCCTCGGCGGGATGTTCGCGAAGCAGGTCCTGCATGCCGTCGACGACTTCAACCTGACGATCAAGGAGCGCGAGATCGTAGCCCTGGTTGGGGAAAGCGGAAGCGGCAAGAGCACCGTGGCCCGACTGCTGGCGCGCATCTATACGCCCACCCGCGGGGACATCTACTACCGTGGCCGGCCCCTCCGTCGCCTGCGATCGCGCAAGAACCTGCTCTGGTATCGCGGGGAAGTGGCCATCGTCTTCCAGGACCCGTTCAGCGCCTTCAACCCGGTGCACCGGGTCTCGCATGGGGTGATGCGCAACCTCTCGTTGCACAGGCCTGACCTCAATCGCCTCCAGCGTCAGGAAGAGGCCGAGCGCGTATGCGAGAGCGTGGGCCTGAGCGCCAACATGCTCCGGAGATTCCCGCACGAGATGAGCGGCGGCGAGCGCCAGCGGATCGGCTTCGCCCAGGCCCTGGCGGTCCGGCCGAAGCTGATTCTGGCCGACGAGCCGGTATCGATGCTCGATGTGTCGATCCGCATCGGCATCCTCAACATGATGGCCAACCTCCGGGACCAGGAGGGCGTCTCGCTTCTGTACATCACTCACGACCTCGCCAGTGCCCGGTATGTCGCCGATCGCATCGTCGTGATGTACGCAGGCCATCTGGTGGAGGAGGGCCCAACCGAGACCGTCCTCTCGAGTCCCAAGCATCCCTACACGCAGCTGCTCCTCTCGGCGGTGGCCGACCCGCGCGAGAGAGACGAGGACATATCGGCCGACAGCGGAGAGCCACCCAGGGTGATCAACCCAAGCGAGGGCTGCCGGTTCCGTTGGCGGTGTCCACACGCGATCGAGAAGTGCTCGCAGGTCACACCCCGGCTGAGGCCGCTCGGATCGTCACAGGTCGCCTGCCATGTGGCCGCGGGCGAACCGGACGACGTCTCCAACTCCGCCGGGACGGCCTCGATCACCTCCTCAAAGTAGTGCCGGCGCGCGCACATGACGCCGGCGACTGCTCGGGTGGTCGGTCCTCCTTCGTCCCGGCCGGGTCGGTCGAGCTGGTGATCTTCGACTGCGACGGCGTGCTGATCGACTCGGAGCGCCTGGCCGTCAAGGTTGACGTGCTGGTGCTGCACGAGCTGGGATGGCCTCTCACCGAGGCGGAGGTGATCGAGCGGTTCGTGGGGCGTTCTGACCGCGACACCCGGGCGGCGATCGAGGCCCACCTGGGCCGCAGGCTCCCCGACGGCTGGGATGAGGCAGTCGAGCACCGCTACCGGCAGGCGTTCGCAAACGCGCTCACTCCGGTCGAAGGTGTGCTGGACGCACTCGACCGTATCGCGCTGCCGACGTGCATCGCGTCGAGCGGCACCCACGACCACCTGCGATTCACGCTCGGGCTCACCGGCCTGTACGAGCGGTTCAAGGGCCGGATCTTCAGTGCCGAGGACGTCGCGAACGGCAAGCCCGCTCCCGACCTGTTCCTCCACGCGGCCGAGCGGATGGCGACCGGGCCGGCGGGCTGCGTGGTGGTCGAGGACAGCCGCCCGGGCGTCGAGGCCGCGCGCGCCGCGGGCATGCGCGTGCTCGCCTTCGCCGGCGGTCTGTCGCCTGCCGGCGCTCTCGAGGGACCGGACACGATCGTGTTCGACGACATGCGCGAGCTCCCGAGACTCCTCGAGCGGGACGGCGGCGTGTGAACGGCACCTGGATGGCCGCGGAGATGGCCGAGCAGCCGGCCCGCCTCCGGCAGTTGCTCCGGCGCGACCGCGCGATCGCCGAGCTGGTCCGCGCGGTCGCGCCGGAACCGCTCAACGGCATCACGCTGGTGGCCCGGGGCTCTTCCGACAACGCCGCGGTCTACGGGCGGTATCTGCTCGAGGCGGCCACCGGGAAGCCGATCTCGCTTGCGGCCCCGAGCCTCCACACGCTCTACGACGTCGACGTCGACTACACCGGCCAGCTCGTGATCGCGGTCAGCCAGTCGGGCGCCACGCCTGAGATCGTCCGGACCCAGGAGGCGCTTCAAGACGCGGGGGGAAGCGGGCTGGCGATCACCAACGAACCCGGCAGCATGCTTGCGCGGGCGGCCGGCGAGACCGTCGAGCTCGAGATGGGAGTCGAGCAGGCCGTGCCCGCCACCAAGACCGTCACCGGGCAGCTCATGGCGTTCGCGATCATCGCCGCGGCCCTGGGACGCGCTCCGTTCACCCAGGAGCAGCTGGACGCGGTCCCCGATTTGGTGCAGGGGATGCTCGACGACCCGGGGCCGGCCGCCGCCGCGGCGCGCGCCCTCGCCGGCGCGTCGCGGCTGATCGTCGTGGCGCGCGGGTATCTGTTCGCGGCCGCGCTCGAGACCGCCCTCAAGATCAAGGAGACGTGCGCGCTGCTGGCCGACGGTTACTCGGCCGCTGATCTCCGCCACGGACCGATCGCGGCGGTCACGCGCGATTTCCCCGTGATCGCGCTGTGCGCGTCCGGCCCGACCCGCGCGGACGTCACTTCACTGATCGATGAGATGCGCGCGCGGCAGGCGAACGTGCTGGTCGTCGGCGACGGCGCAGGGGCCGACGTGCCGCTGCCGGACGACCTACCCGAGCCGCTCGCGCCGATCGTTGCGGTGGTCCGCGGCCAGCAGCTTGCCCACGAGCTCGCGCCGGCGCTCGGCCACGACCCCGACAGGCCCCCCGGCCTGACCAAAGTCACCGCGACTTAACGCGAAACGAATAGGTGCCTGTCGGCATGACTCTCGGTCGTCAGCGTGTTCGGCTGGAACGTCGGGACGATCGACCTGCCGGCGGCGCCCTGAGCGCGGTCCGCGCTGTCAAGCGCTGCCGACGAGGGCCTCGAGCTGTCGCTCTAGGCCCTCGTCGCCGGCCTCACGAACCTCCAGGGGCAACCCGATCCGCGCCGCGGCGCGCTCGGCGGCCAAGCGCGTGGCCGACGTCGGTCGCTGCGCCAACCACACCACGCGCGTGTAGTTACGAAAGTACTCGTCTCGCAGCTCCGGATACCGATCCAGGCCGAGCTCGCGCCACACCGTGTGCTCGAACGTCCGGGCCAGGAAGTCGGTCAGGAAGTAGGTACCCGGCTCCTCCGCCAAGGCGGCGGCGACCTCAGATCGCGCGAACACGTCGTAGCAGTGCTCCCCCTCGAGGCGAGGGAACCCGTCGAGCGCCCCCTGCGTCCCGCAGTCGCCGTACGCGACGGCCACGACGTCGTGGTCGGCCGACAACGCGGCGACCGCATCGCCGATGCGCTCGGGGTGGTTGTGCAGCAGGGCCGGCACCGGGATCACCTTGAGGTCCCAGCCCCGGCGCCGGGCGATGCGGCGGACGTCGACCGCCAGGGCCCCGCAAGCGACGACGGTCTTCATCCGGGGAACGCGAGCTGATCGACGAACATGTCGTTGAAGTCCGGCCGTCCCGACAGCTCGACGTACTCGACCTCGCGAAGGATCGAGTGCGCCTCGGCCCGCTCGCGCACCGACAGCGCCGCGATCTTCGCGCCCTCCCCCGCGACGTTGCCGGCGGACACGATCCGCGGCAGCGCGACGCGGGGCACGAGGCCGATCCGGATCGCGCTCAAAGGCGTGAGGTAGGCGCCAAAGCTCCCGGCCAGCAGCACCTGGCTGACGTCCTCAACCCCGACGCCGAGCTCGGAGAGCAGAATGCTCCACCCGGTGGCGATC
>Ga0116217_10003712_pt1 | contig 13800 bp, 17 predicted proteins | sample Sb_taG_6_FD_89697 | JGI IMG/M metagenome (GOLD analysis project Ga0116217, IMG submission 89697) | Peat soil microbial communities from Weissenstadt, Germany - Sb_50d_4_PS metaG | ecosystem: Environmental > Terrestrial > Soil > Wetlands > Peat | place: Germany: Weissenstadt | collected 2010-09-21 | reverse complement strand
GGCGGAGATGTTCGAGCGGGCAGCTCGCGACACGCCGACCGAGCAGCCCGCCGAGCAGCCCGCAACGTAGCCGTCAGCCCACGGCGAACGTGAGCTCTCCGACCGGCTCGCGGGCCGCGAGCTCGGACGGGTCTCGCGTGGCGACCCATGCCGCGGCCTCGGCGAGCGCGGTCGCGTGATCGAGCGACGCCACGCTGCCTGACAGCGTGCCATGTTCTCCGAGGCTCAGCACCGTGAGGCACTCGTCGCGGAGGATGCTCTCCGGCCACAGCTCCGAGTCGATCGCGGCCACGATCCGCTCGGCGTGGGCGAGCCACTGCCCGGCCGTCTCCGGGGCCACCGCGGCGGCGTAGCGGGCGACGAACCACAGCGCGAACGCCGCGAGCGGCTGAACGCTCACATCGCGGACCAGCTCGAGCACCTCGGCCAGCGCGGACCGTGCGATCGCCCGGTCGCGGGCGGACTCGGCGAGGAGTCGCGTGGCGACCGCCGTGGCGAGCATGTACGCGTGTCCTAGCTCGCCGGCGCTCGCCGTGCTCAGCGCTGCGTGCTCGTACGCCTCGTCGAAGCGCCCGTCGACGTACGCGTCGAGCGCGAGGAAGTAATGCGTCCACCCCAGCGCGACCGGGCTCGGCTCTTGCGTGATCACGGCCAGCAGCATCGGCCGGAGCCGACCCATCTCGTCTCGATCCCGTGCGTTGATCGCGCGGCCGAACAGGTTCCCGGTGGCGGTGGCCAGCGCCTCCTGGTCGCCGAGCTCGGCCGCGCGCGCCGCGAGCCGCCGGGTCCATTCCGAGACGATTGGACTGAAGCCCTCGACGAACGAGACCGCGCGCAGCAGCGCGATCTCCTGCTCGGCCGGTACCGGGAAGTGCCCCAGCAAGCGGTCGACCAGCTCCTGGCTCTCCTGTCGCAACATGCCCGCAAACCACACCGGGCGCAGGCCCAGCGCCAACGCGACCGCCGACTGCTCGTCGCCGGCGTCGATCGCGTTCTCCAGAGCGGCGCGCACGTTCGCATGGTCGGCCAGCAGCGGCGCTGCGGCCTCGCCGGGCGAGACGCCCGCGTCGAGCGCCTCGCTCGCGGCGGCGACCTGGGCGGCGAAGTACTCGCGGTGGCGGACGCGGGTCTGTTCCAGCTCGCCGACCCGCGCCAGCTCGTCCAACGCGAACGCGCGGACCAGCTCCAGCATCTCGAACCGAGAGTCGTCGGCGCTGCGACGGATGAGGCTGGTCTCGAGCAGCTCATCCAGTTCAGCGCCCGCACTCCGGCCGGCCGTCGCCTCGAGCGCGGCCGCGTCGAAGCCGCCGAGAAATGCGCCGGCGCTCAGGAACACCTCCCGCGCCGGCGGCGTGAGCAAGTCGTAGCTCCACCTGATCGTCGTTGCAAGCGACTGCTGCCGGTCGGGGAGATCTCGCAACGCGCGCCGCCCGATCGACAGCGGCTGCGCCAGCTGCTCACCGATCTGCGCCGGCGCAAGCACCGAGGCTCGCGACGCCGCGAGCTCGATCGCCAGCGGAAGGCCGTCAAGCGCCCGGCAGATCCGCGCCACGGTCCGCGAGACCGACGGACCGACGACGAGGGTGCGGTTCGTCGCAAGCGCGCACTGCAGGAACATCTGTACGGCCGGGCTGTCGGAGACCTCCTCCTCCGTCTCGTCGGCGGGCAGCGGAAGCGGATCGACCTCGAACACCTGCTCGCCGCGGATCCGCAAGGGAGTCCGGCTGGAAACGAGCACTCGGAGCCTGGGCGCACCCCCGAGCAGCTCCGCGGGCAGGATGGCCGCGGACATCAGGTGCTCGAAATTGTCGATCACCAGCAGCAGCTCGCGGTCACGGAGGTAGTTCGGCAGCGCGTCTGCTACCGGTCCCTCGCTCCGGTCGCGCTGGGCGATGGCGCTCCCGATCTCGGCCGCCACCAGCGCCGGATCGGTCACGTGCTCCAGGCGGACGAATGCCGCACCGTCGGAATAGCTCGGCTGCTGGCGGGCGGCGAGCTCGAGCAACAGCCGCGTCTTCCCCACTCCACCCGGGCCGGTTAGCGTCACCAGCCGCACCTCCGGGTCGGCCATCAGGTCGCCCAGCGCACGCAGCTCATCCTCCCGGCCAACGAGGCGCGTGACGGGTCGTGGCAGGTTCGAGGACGTGACCGCGGCGTCGGGTGTCTGGCGCGGTAAAGCGCGCGGCTCCGTTGGCAGCAGGGTCGGGTCGCGCTCGAGTATCTGCCGCTGGAGCTGCGCGAGCTGCTCGCCGGGCTCCAGGCCCAGCTCCTCGGCGAGCACGCGACGCGCCCGCTGGTACGCGCCGAGCGCGTCCGCCTGACGGCCCGCGCGATAGAGAGCGAGCATCAGCTGCCCCCAGACCCGCTCCTCGAACCTGTGGTCGGCGGCGATCTGCTCGAGCTCCGGCACCAGCTCCCCCGCCCCGCCATGGTCGAGGTCGGCGTCGATCCGCAACAGGATCGCCTGGAGGCGCTTCTCCTCGAGCGAGCGTCGCCACTGCGCGATGCTGCGCTCAGCCGCCACGTCGGACAGCGGCTCTCCACGAAACAACGCAAGCCCCTCGCGGAGCAGCAGGCTCGCGCGGTCCGGGTCGGCTCTGGCCTGCTCGACCAGCTCGTCGAAACGCCACACGTCGAGCTCGAACTCGGTCGGCCCGAGCGCGTAGCCGGCCGTGTCGAGCAACAGCATGCCGCCGAGGAGCGCGCGCAGCTTGGACAGGTGGACGTGGAGTGCCGACACCGCGCTCGACGGGGGACGATCTCCCCACAGCTCGTCGATCAGCCGGTCTCGCGAAAGCGGCACGCCGCCGGCCAGCAGCAGCAACGCGAGCAACGAGCGCTGCCGGCCGCTCGGTACGGCGACGGCGTGTCCGCCACGCTCGAACGTGAGCGGACCAAGCACGCCAAAACGAGCAACGCCACCGGCCACCCCGCCACAGGGTACCCGCGCCGCGCCCGCGGACAAGCGTCGCTTTGGCGTTCCTTTGGTCGGCGTTAGGCGCGCCGGCTCAATCTGCAGCGCATCAACACGAGGTTCCGACAGGAGGACAGGCAAGTGGGGATTTTCAACAAGATGCGCAATCTGGCGGGATCGGTCCCTAAGGAGCTGCTGCAGAACGGGCAGCTCGGTCGGGGGATCATCGTCAGCATCCAGCAGACCTCGGTGAGCACGGGCGTCGACTTCGATCCCTCACACGTGTGCGTGTTCACGGTCGAAGTCGCGCTCGACAACGTGCCGCGCTACACCGCGACGTGCCGCCAGGCGGTCCGCGCGACGGTCCTGCCGCAGCTGATGATGCCGGGCGCCACGGTCGCGGTCCGAGTCGACCCGAACGACCGCAGCCGGATTGCACTCTCGCTCGGCGAGGAGCCGCCGACCGTGACGATGCCGAGCTCGGGCGACGCCAACACTGGATCCGCCGCACGGATTCTCGAGTACGGCGTCCCGTGCAAGGCGGTGATCGTCCAGTCGCAGCCGATGGGGATGCGCAGCTCGACCGGCAAGGAGATGTATGCGTTCGTGCTGACTGTGATGGCCGAAGGACGGGCGCCTTATCAGACCCAGGTCGGGAACCCGGTGCCGCCGGACGCGGTGCCGCTCGTGTACCCGGGCAACGCCGTCCCGGCCAAGCGCATGCCGGACGGAGCGGACCACGAGATCGTGATCGATTGGGACGCGGCGCTCGCACAGGTCGAGGCCGCAACCGTCTGACCAACCCGCGGCGGCCGGAAGCCGCCACCGTAAAACACACCACTCAACAAGGGGGTAAACGATGGTTCTTGTCACAGGTAATTGGCGGATCGCGCTCGCCGGATTGGCGGCCTCACTGCTGATCTTCGGGGTGCTGTTCTTCACCGTGATCCAGCCGAGCGAAAACACCGCCAACCAGGCAGTCAAGACCGGCCTGCAGCAGAGCCAGCAGGCGCTGAACCAGGCTCAAAAGCAGCTGAGCACCGCCGGCAGCCAGGCGAGCTCGGCCGCGCCGCAGGCGGCCCAGAAGCAGATCTCGAGCGCCACGGGCCAGGCTCAGCAGACGCTGAGCAAGGCTGCCAAGCTGACCAACTGCCTGTCGCAGGCGGGCCTCGACGCCACGAAGATCCAGGCCTGCCAAGCGAACTTCGGGCACTGACGGACACAGGGGGCATACACCGCCCGGGGGCGCGGGGGCAATACAAGGGCGGTGCAGCGGCGGCCCGCCAGGCGACTCACGCCTGGCGGGCCGTCGGCGCTTGGGCGGTTTGCGGACGGCCGGACCGGATCCGGTAGCGTGGGTCGATCCAACCCTCTCGCTCGAGGTCGAGAATCGCATGAAGGTGACCGGCGTCGAGACGTTTCCGATCGCGGTGCCGGTGCCGCATCCCGGCGGGCCGTGCTGGATGGTGCTGCGTCTGGACACCGACGAGGGGATCTCCGGCTACGGGGAGATGATGCTTCTCCCGATCGGGTTTCGGTGGCCGGTCGGCAGCGCGATGATCGACGATCTCGTCGATCAGGCGTTGGTGGGCCACGACCCGTACAACGCCGAGGAGTTGTTCGATCGGATGTACGGACGCGCCGGCTACAGCCACGTTCCGGAGCTGACCAAGCTCGCGATCCTGAGCGCGTTCGACATCGCGTGCTGGGACATCGTCGGCAAGCACCTCGGACAGCCGGTCCATCGCCTGCTCGGAGGCCGGGTGCGCGACCGGGTGCGGACCTACACGTACCTGTACGCCGCGCCGAGCCACGCGGACCTCGGCCGGAGTCTGCGCGAGCACCCACGGTCAGATGACGCCGGCCGCCGCGATTCGCTTCGCCAGGCGCGTCGAGCGGTATGACCCGCTGTGGTTCGAGGAGCCCGTCCCGCCCGAGAACATGAGGGCGCTCGCCGAGGTCGCTCGCGCGACCAGCATTCCGATCACCACCGGCGAGCGACTGACGTCCAAGTACGACTTCGCGCGCCTGCTCGAGCACCGTGCCGCGGCCATCTTCAACTTCGACCTGGGCCGGGTCGGCGGCATCCTCGAGGCGAGGAAGATCGCCATGATGGCCGAGTCACACTACGTCCAGGTGGCACCGCACGTCTACGGCGGACCGATGATCGCCGCGGCGTCGATCCAGCTCTCGCTCAGCTCACAGAACTTCCTGATCATGGAAGGCATCGAGCGCTTCGACGGCATCTACGACGAGCTCACCGACCCACCGTTCACCTGGCGAGACGGCTTCATCATCCCTTCCGACCGACCCGGTCTCGGACACGACCTCCGCGAGGACGTCGCTCGCGCCCTTCGCCCCAACAGCCCCGGGCGGAGCCTCATTCGCAGCTACTGACGGTCGTCACGTCCACGGGCTGACGAGCATTGCGAGGTCGACGACGAACAGCACGATCACCACGTCGCCCAGCACCGCATTGCCGGGGAGTCCGGGCGCGATCTGCACGATCCCCCACAGTGCAAATGCGGCGACCAGGATCGATCGTGTCAGGAGCTCGGGCCGGTTTTCGTGATGCGCGAGCACGTGGGCCAGGTAGGCCGCTGCGGCCAGGAACAGCGCGGCTCCCTCGAGCGCGCGCGCCGACAACCCATCCCGGCCGGCACGAGCGGCGATCGCGAGCACCCCAGCACCCGCGCTGGCGACGATCAGCGCGCCCGCGAGTTGGCGGAGCCTCGGCTTGTCGACGTTCACGCCCAGGCCGAGAGCGTCGCACCTCGACCTGGCTTTAAGTCAAGCGGACTGCGTTTCCGAGGGGCCGGCTACCGCCCAGCCATCTCGTCGATGCACACCACCGCCGCCACGATCAGCGCGTCGTCCTGGCCCGGGGCGACCTCGATCCCGTACGTGTCGCGGACGCGAAACCACCGCTTGGAGATCTCGGCGATCGTCTCGCCGTCGCGTTCGATCTCGTATTCGTGATCGACGATGTTGCCCTTCGCGCTCAGCTCGCCACCGGCCTCGAGCTCGATCGCGAAGCGGTCGCGCAGAGGCGTGATCAATGCCTTCTTGATTGTCGCCACGGTGTCCCCACCGTGCTCGATCTCCATCGTGTCGCGGACCCGGAGCTTCTTCTCCTGGATCTTGAACAGCTCCTCCCCCGACGGGCTCTCGAGGATGAAAGTGTCCCGAACCCGAAGCGCCTTGCCGTCGACCTTGAACGCGCGCTCGCCGCCCTCGGTCTCGACCCAGTAGTCGTCCCCAATCGCGAACAGCTTCTCGCGCATCTGGTAGCGCGTGCCGCCGGACTCGTCGTCGTGTCTGTGCAGAAATCCCATCTGTTGCTCCTTTCAGGCCTCCAGCGAGAGTGTGCGGCTGTAGGGCGCCGCAGCCGTCATCCACAACGGGTGATGCGCTCCCGCCCGGGATGATCAGAGTGCGCACGGACAGTCGCGGACCCGCGAGCTCCCCACGTCTACGGAGGCATCGGTATGGACGAGAACGAAGAAGACCTTGGCCCGATTGACATCGTCGTGATCGGTTATCCGCCGGGAGCCCCGATGACCGGCGAGGCCGTCCCGATCATGCTCGACCTCGTCGACCGTGGGATCGTCCGAGTGCTCGACGCTCTGTCCTGTTTGTGATCAAGGAGGAGGATGGGACGTTCACGGGTGTCGATCTCGCGAACCTCGACGCCGACAGGGCGGGTGATTTGACCGTCTTTGCGGGAGCGTCGACCGGACTCATCGGCGACGACGACGTCGCCTTGGTCGCGGCGGAGATGGAGCCCGGGAGCGCGGCCATGACGATCGTCTACGAGAACCGCTGGGCAGCGCCGTTCGCCGCCGCCGTGCGCCGGAATGGCGGCCGACTGATCGCGAGCGAACGGATAGGCACCCAGGATCTCATCGACGCCCTCGACGCCGCCGAGGCCGCGGCTCTCAGCTGAAAGGAAGGAAACGCATGCCTGGACTTATTCGTGGAATGGCCCGTACCGCCGTGATCGCGGGCACCGCGACATCCGTGTCCAACCGCGTCAGCCGGCGCCAGTACAACCGGTGGTCGCAGCAGGATGAGCAGCAGGCCCAGCAGGAGGCCGAGCCGCAGCCGCCGCCGGCCCCGAGCGAGCCCGCGCCGGCCGCAGCTGCGGCGCCCGCGGCCGGCGACGACCGCATTGCGAAGCTCCAGCAGCTGGGCGACCTGAAGGCACAGGGAATCCTGACCGACGAGGAGTTCGCCGCCGAGAAGGCCCGGATTCTCAACAGCTAGCGCGCCCGACGCCCTCACGGGACGCCCCGCGATCAGCTTGCAAAACCCGGTCGGGCGGTCGTCGATGACCGAGCGGGCTGACCTCGGCCCGGAGCACCGTCGCCTTTCCGAGGACGGCGTTGGTAGCCGCCAGGTATCCCTCTCGCTCCGCTTCGTGTACGACCATCAAGTGCCTGGTCACATCTCCGGCGGCAAAGATATGCGGCGCGCTCGTCCGAAGCTGACAGTCCACCTTTATGTACTCGTGCTCGTCGATTTGGACTCCGGCCGCGACGACGTCAAGCTGGGCGGTGTTGGCGACCCAGCCGACCGCGAAAACCACGAGGCTCGTGTCGATCGTGTCGCGAGTACCGTCTTGGGAGTGGGTCATTCGCACTCCGGCCGGGCCGTGGTCGAAGCGCTCGATCGTTCCGGCGTTTTCAAGGACGTTGATGCCAGACGTGCGGAGCGCGGCGCTGACAGCCGCCGCAACGTCTTCGTCCTCGCTCATCAGAATCCGCGGGGCGGCCTCGAACAGCGTCACGCTTGATCCGAAGGCGTTGAATATCGATGCAAGCTGAACGCCGGTCGCACCCGCGCCGATCACGAGCATCGAATCGGGCGTGGACGGGAGAGCCCAAGCGTCGCTGTGCGTGCACGTCATCTCGATGCCCGGCAGCTCGAGTCGGCGTGCGATGCCGCCGGTGCAGATGATCACTTTCTCAGCGCGCAGCCGGTGTCCGTGTTCTGTCTCGACCACGTGCGGATCCAAGAACCGGGCGCGGCCCGCGTCCTCGTGAATCGTCACCGCGCATAAGCCGCGCGGCATGCGCAAGTGTGCGGACTGGGACCGGCCCGTCGCTGGCGGCCATCCCACCGAACCCATCGCGCGTGACCAGCGCGGTTCGGGCTCCGAGTCGCGCCGCGCGCAGCGCCGCGATCACGCCGGCCGGTCCGGCTCCGATCACGAGCACGTCGAGGCTGTCTCCGGCCGGACTGTTCATCGCGTCGATCATCGGCTCCCGCGCACCGTCGGTCTTCGCCCCGTTTCGGGTGAGACTAAACGGCCGGGTTTCGGCCGACACTACGCGGCCGCAAACTCGATCACGACCTTGATGTCATCCGGCTGGCGCTCGAGGGCGCGCTCGAACTCCTCGAGCCGGACTCGCCGGGTCACCAGTTGCTCGAGCCATGATCTGTCGGTCCTGGCTAGCACCTGTGCAGCGCGATAGTAGTGGCGGCGGTTCGCGTTGACCGACCCGAACAGGACGAGGTTCTTGAGCACAGCATCGCTCGCGGCCGACGTCGGCGAGCTCGCATCGGGGACCACCGGCGCCCCCACTCCGGTGAGGCAGATGATCGCGCCGGGCGCGGCCGCCTCGGCAGCGGCTCGTATCAGCGGCGCGACCCCCGTGCATTCAACAACGACGTCGGGCCCGAGCGCTAGTGCCGACTCCAGATCGCTGTGATACGTCGCGCCGAGCGCCTCGACCAGCGCCGGCTTTGGTCCGCTCGTTACCTGGTCGAGCACATGGACCCTGCCGTCGCGACCATATTGCGCGCCGATCAGGGCTGCCAGCAGCCCGATTGGCCCGGCACCGATGACCAGCACGCTGCTCGGCTCCCAGAACGCCCTTCGGCCGATCGCCGCGATGTGCTCCCACGCCTTCGCGAGAACCGTCGTCGGCTCGAGCAGAACCCCGACGAGGCCGAGGCTCTTGTCCACCCTCACCGCATACTCGGGTTCGATTCGCCAGCGTTCGGACATGAACCCGTCCACCTGCTTGATGCCTCGCTCGGTGTAACGGCCGTTGGTGCACATGTCCCATTCCCCCACCGCGCAGTTCGGACAGGGCACGGGATCGGGCCGCCGCACGATCCCGACGACGTGGTCGCCCACCGCGAACCCACTCGGTCCTGGGTCGATCACCCTGCCGAGCGACTCGTGTCCGAGGATCAGACGCTCGCGGCCGGGCGGCGCCCACCCGTATAGCCCGGTCGCGATCTCTACGTCGGTACCGCAGACGCCCACCGCCAGTGCCTCCACGAGCACCGAACCGAGCTCGTCCGACGGCTCGGGCACCTCATCGAGTCGTGCCGACCCTGACGTGCCCGGCACCACCGTCACTGCGCGCAAACCGCAACCCCCGTTAGGACCTACGCAGACTCTACTGACGCCTCGGCACTGGCGAGACTCGATGCACGATGAGGTTCGCGAACAGATCGACCCCGCGATCGGCCGAGTGGGCGACGAGCAGTCGGCTGACGAGTCTCGAGAGCGCTTCCCGGTCCCGCGGCGGCAGGTGGCGCAGCATCGTCGAGACTTCGTCCTCGAAGCGGCTCGCAACCTCGGATGCGAGCGATCGCCCCTCGGCCGTGAGGCTGACCAGCACCGCCCGTCCATCGGTGCTCGAGGGAACGCGCGCGACCAGGCCGCGGCGCTCCGCCCGGTCGACCAGCCCCGTCACGCTCGACTTCTCGAGCCCGAGCAGCCTCGCCAGCTCGTTCATGGTCGGCTCGCGGTCCCGCAGCACGCCGAGGAGCCGCGTCTGCACGATCGAGATGTCGTGCTCAGCCGCGAGACGCTCGAGCATCTCCTGAATTACGAACGAGAGTTGAGCCAGTCCGTCGATTGGGCTCAACCGCTCACGTGTGTCCGCCGGCGCGGACCCGGCGGCCGATCGAGACGCCATGTCCCCAGTCTACTTGAATTAGTACGTGCCACCAACTAAATTGGTACGTGGCACGAACTAAACCAAAGGCGACAGGAGCAACGTCGGCATGACCAAGATGAACGCAGCGGTCGTGACATCGTTCGATGAGCCGCCGCACTACCAGCAGTTCGAGGTCCCGCAGCCCACCGCAGGCGACGAGATGCTCGTCGACGTCCTCGCCGTGGGCCTGCACCCGCGTGTGCGCACGGGCGCCGCCGGGGCCCACTACACGAGCACCGGCACGTTGCCGATGATTCCGGGAATCGACGGAGTCGGACGGCGACCTGACGGCAGGCGGGTCTACTTCGTGGCCGCCGACGATGTGATCGGGTCGATGGCGGACAAGGCGCTCGTCGACGCGCGCCGGTCGATCGAACTGCCCGACGATGCCGACGTCGCGAAGGTCGCCGCTGCCATGAACCCGGCGATGTCGTCGTGGGTGGCGCTGCGCCGGCGCCTTCGGATCGACCCCGGGCACAGCGTCCTCGTCCTCGGCGCGACCGGCAACGCCGGCGCGATGGCCGTCCAGGTGGCCGAGCGGCTCGGCGCCGGACGTGTGGTCGGCGCCGGGCGCGATCTCGCTCGGCTGCGCGCGCTCACCGCGGTCGGCACGGACGACATCGTCCAGCTGACCGACGACTGGGATGCGACCAGCAACGCCCTCGCGGCAGCCGCCGCCGAGGTCGACATCGTGATCGACTACCTGTGGGGCAAGCCCGCGCAGCACGCGATGATCGCGCTGCTCACCGCGCGATCGGACCGCAGCCGCGCGATGAACTGGATTCAGATCGGGGCGGTCGCCGGCCCGACGATCGAGCTGCCTTCGGTTGTGCTGCGCTCGGCCAACTTTCGCCTCCAGGGCAGCGGTCAGGGCGCCGTCTCGCCGGACCTCTACCTGGCCGAACTGCCGTCGCTCGTCGACGAGATCAACGCGGGCACGATCGCGGTCAAACCGAACCCGATGCCGTTGGCGGAGGTCGAGGCAGTCTGGAACCGGGCAGACGTACCGGGCGAACGGACGGTTCTGCTGCCACGGGGTGTGTGACCCGTCCGCGCGATAGGCCCGCGCCGCCGTCGGGGCGGCGCGGGACCCGCAATCGGAGCGCGCCGACGGTTACTTCGTCGTGTAGCTGTACGGAAGCGCCGCGACCTCGCTGCCGTTCGGCTCGGGGTTGCCCGTGTTCAGGTTCACGACGTTCGTGTTGACCTGGCACTGGAACAGGTCCTCCGCGTCGATATACAGCGTGGCGCTGTTATGGCTGCCCGACGGACCGCTCGGCATGATCGTGACCGTGATCGTCCCCGTCTGACCGGGCCCGATCACCACCGGCGAGAGGCCGGTCAGCGCCGACGGATCGACGCTCGCCTGCCACATGTCACCGGTCGAGTAGGTGACCGCCGGGTCGAACGCATTCGACGTCGTCGTCATCCCCGTGGTCGCGTTCTCGTTCGGCACGCCGTCGGCGCCGAACGGTCCGGTCACGTCCGGCGCGACGTCCCACGCCCCGGGCGCGACCGGGGTGGCCGAGAACGATCCGCTCACGCTCGAACCGGTGACGACCGACGCAGCCGGCGGCGGAGCCTTCACTCCTTCAGCGGGGCGCTGAACACGACCCTCGCCCGGCCGGGCCCGGCGTAATCGGGAACGTCGACCGCGTCCATCCCCATCGCGCGGTGGAAGGCGATCGAAGCGGCGTTGCCGGGCGTAGTGATCGCCTTGATCCGGTCACATCCGCGTTCCTGGGCAAGCCTCTGGAAGCGCTCGTAGAGCAGGCGAGCCAGACCCTTCCCCCGCTGATCGTCGCGGACCGCGACGAGATGCACGTAGGCCAGGGCCTGCGCCGGCAAAACGAACCCCAACAAGTAAGCGGCAACGCTCCCATGCTCGTCCCTGATCAGGAAGGCGCTGTCGCCGAACTCGTGAACGAACATCGGATGGTGGAAGGCGGACAGGTCGCGTTCGCCCCAGAACGCAGGCAGGCGGTCGACGATCTCATCGAAGTCGGCCTTCGTGACACGTTCGGGCTCCACGCGTCCATGCTCGCACGGGAGCTCGGCCGCGCATCAGCCGGTGTAAAGAACCGCGTCGTCCGCGTGACGGCCTCGAACCCGAGCCGCAGGTAGATCGACGACCCGGCGTCGCTCGCATCGAGAGAGGCTCGCCGCGCTCCACGGTGCAGCGCGGAACGCAACGCCGCCGCGGTCATCGCCCGCCCGATACCGCGGCCGCGCCACCCCGGCTGCGTGTTGACGAAGATCACGGTGGCCTCCTCGCCGAACGCGCCCGAGCCCGCCGTCGCGCGCACCGCGCCGCCGCGGTCCACCGCCACGAACAGCCGGAATGCGGGCGGCAGCGACCATAGGTAATCCGCGAATGCGTCCGGTGCACGCGCGATGGCCGGAGACCCCGCCGCCGCGGAGGCGATCGCGCGCTCGAGCGATACCCCGTCGGGAGGGTCGCCGGGAAGGCGCCGCACCGGCCGTAATCTGAGCCCGCTCGGCAGTGCGAGCTCGGGGACGGTCCGAAGGTCGCGACAGACCATCGCCGTCGCCGTATCCGGTCTCCACGCCGGGTCCCCGCCGACGAGCTCGGCACACCGCTCAGCGGCCGCGAGCACATTGATCATCCCGGCCCGTGCGTCGGGCAGCACCCCCACGACCAGGTCGTAGGCCCGATCATCGGTCACCAGCAGCCGAACGAGCGGAGCATCCGAGGATGGGAGTACACCGTGCACTCCGGGCTCGCTCACCGCCGGCTGGCCGGGACTCCGCATCGGCGTCGCACCGCGCCAGAAACGTGGCGACGTAGACGTCGACAGGCGTGGCCTCCACCCTCGCAGGCTACCCACGAGCGCTAACTTTTCGTCTGCATGCCACCGCACGCATACCTCTAGCCGACACCGGGGTCCAGTCGCGTCGGCGGCCGATCAAGGCCGTCGACTTTGAGATCTCCGTCGAGAGGAGTCGTCGTGCCGACTGCTGTTCCGCCGCCTTTGGCCGCCATCGCCGACCGGTTGCGCTGCCCGGTTTGCCTCGAGCCGCTCGCGCCCGCCCCCGGGTCGCTGATCTGTCCGAGTGGCCACACCCATGATGTGGCGCGATACGGCTACGTCACCCTTAGAGCACCAGCCGGGCGTTCGGCCGACGGCGACGACGCCGGCATGGTCGCGGCGCGCGCCGCGGTCCAGGAAGCGGGCTACTTCCACCAGTTGACCGCGGTGCTCGCGCAGGCAGCGCGCGCGGCGGGTGGCTCGGACTCGTCAGTGATCCTCGACGTCGGCGCTGGAACCGCGCACCATCTGGCGGGTGTGCTCGGTGCGCTACCGCACGCCCGCGGCATCGCGCTCGACGCCTCACGTCACGCGTCGCGCCGAGCGGCCCGCACCCACCGCAGGATCGCCGCCGTGCGCAGCGACGTCTGGCAGCAGATCCCACTCCGCGACGGCACGATCGATCTCGCGCTGAGCGTGTTCGCGCCACGCAACGGCGCCGAGCTTGTTCGCGTCGTGCGTCCAGGGGGAGCGGTCCTGGTCGCGACCCCTGCACCGGAGCACCTCCACGAGCTCGCCATGCTGCACACCGTCCGCGTCGACCCACACAAGCTCGCGCGCCTGCAGCGGCAGCTCCCTCCCGCGCTGCACCCGAGGACCGTCCGACGGATTACGTGGATGCTCGAGCTCACGCGGCACGAGGTCGAGGCAGTGCTTCGCATGGGTCCCGCATCAAGGCACCTCAAGCCAGACCTCGAGCGTCGGATCGCCGGACTGCCAGAGCCCGTCCTCGCAACCGCAGCGATCGAGCTCCGCACGTTTCGCCGCGACAGGACCGGCTGCGCGTAGCCTACGTCGCGGTCGCGATCGTCGTCTCGACGTGAACCAGGCGGCGCCTCATCCGAGGCCGCCGCCGCTCACTGACACCTCGGACAGC
>Ga0116217_10003705_pt1 | contig 13815 bp, 11 predicted proteins | sample Sb_taG_6_FD_89697 | JGI IMG/M metagenome (GOLD analysis project Ga0116217, IMG submission 89697) | Peat soil microbial communities from Weissenstadt, Germany - Sb_50d_4_PS metaG | ecosystem: Environmental > Terrestrial > Soil > Wetlands > Peat | place: Germany: Weissenstadt | collected 2010-09-21 | reverse complement strand
GGTCCTCCGCGTCTTCTAGCTTTGCCCCACAGAATGTCCTACCCTTGCCTTGGGCGGGACTCCTCCAATTGCCGGGCGGTATCAGGCGAACCGGGAGATCGCCTCAACAAGGCCCGCACGCTTGCCAACAGCTCGCTAAGTGAGAATGGTTTCGCCAAGTAATTGCTGGCCCCGAGATCCAGCCCTTTCATTCGGTCTTCCACCTCTGCCCAGCCGGACATAATCAATACAGGGAGAGACGGCTTGTGGGTGCGTAAGTGATTCAGCACTTCGAACCCGTCAGCCTTGGGAAGCGCCAAATCCAGGATGACCAAGTCAAAGTCAGCCTCATCAACCAGGGTCTGGGCCTGCTCGCCATCGTACGCCACATCCACCGCATATCGGTCCGATTCCAGACCTCGCTTCACAAGTCTGGCCACCGGCTTCTCATCCTCGACCAGAAGAATGCGCATTGCTCCTCCCGATAAGGAAAGTGGACAGCTCAACAGTGACCAAGCAGGGCAAACCACCGCCGCTGGTGGGCTGAGCCAAACATCCTACGATGACGACCTGCTCACCCACTAATCTTCGCCTCCAACCAGCTTATGCTTAAGCACGATACTCCTACCAAACCCTGGCGCAATGGCACTTAAGTACCGCGTTAAGACTTCCAACCGCAACAAGGAGAATCAAATGGCAACAGCATTACCAATCCTGGAAATCCAGGAGCCTGGCACCGACCTCGCCAGGAAAACAGTCTTCATCAAGCTTCACCTGGGCTTGTTGGGCAACAGCCGCAAGGTCAGTTCATCCCAGGTAGAAGTGGATGCAGACAAAGCTCTCATCCGGGTGGCGAAAACGCTGCTCGACTCGCCGGAGCTTCAGGCCATCCGCACACTCGATGGCGATGTTCGCCGCTTTCTTTACGATACCTGCCTGCCGTTCGAGGTGGGCATCCACCTTCTGCCGCTGGGGTTGCTGGAGACGGTGGATGAAACTCTCCGCGAATTCAAAGAGGAGCGCCGGGTGTTGGTGGAGGTGTTCCTTGCTGCCTACCCGCGTCTGTGCCACGAGGCCGCTGGACGACGGCGCACCCTGCATAATCCTGCTGACTGTCCGCCGGTGGACGAGGTTCGCGCCTGCTTCACCTTGAGCTGGCAGTACATCAGCTACGGAGTACCCGAGCAACTGGGAGAAATCTCTGCCCGGATCTTCGAGACTTTTATTTGGGCCGTTCCGCGTTTGCGCCCACCGCCGACGGTTGCGGCCCCGAGGCTGCGACCTCGGCGGACGCGCCCGGACGGCGTGCGTTGCGCGCCTTTCGCCAATTCACCTGCGGCATCATTTTGCTGGCATCGATGCGGTCTCGATAGCGGAGGGCAATATTCATCAGCGAGTCGAGCAAGGAATCGGAAAGCAGATGCGGCTTTAAGCCCAGCTCGATCAGCTTCGAGTGTTTGGCGTTGTAATAGTGTTCCTCAGCTTCCACGCGCGGGTCTGGAATATGTTCCACCTGAACCTCCAGACCCAGTTCCCGGCCCGCCGCCTGCACCATCGCCGCCAGTTGCAGGACCGAGAACTGTTCGGTGAACTGGTTGAACACGCGGAATTCGCCCCGCCCCGCGGGATTCAGCAAGGCAATCTCAATGCAGCGTACGGTATCGCGCAGGTCCAGGAAGCCGCGCGTCTGCCCGCCCTTGCCGTAAACGGTGAGCGGCATGCCCACCGCAGCCTCCACGCAATAACGATTCAGGACCGTGCCGAACACCTCGTCGTAGTCGAAGCGATTAATCAGGGCTTCGTCGAGCGCCACCTCCTCCGTGATGGTGCCGTACACCACACCCTGGTTCAGGTCGGTGGCACGCAACCCCCAGATCTTGCAGCAGAACATGATGTTGTGGCTGTCGTGAACTTTGGAAAGGTGATAAAAGGAGCCCGCCTGCTTGGGGTAAGGAAGCACATCCTTGCGGCCGTTGTGTTCGATAGTGATGTAGCCTTCTTCGATGTCGATGTTGGGCGTGCCGTACTCGCCCATGGTCCCCAGCTTCACCAGGTGACAATCGGGCTGGAATTCCCGCAAAGCGTACAGCAGATTCAGAGTGCCGACCACGTTGTTGACTTGCGTGAAGACGGCGTGCTTGCGGTCGATCATGGAGTAGGGTGCGGCGCGTTGCTCGGCAAAGTGCACCACTGCATCGGGCCCGTAACTTTCAATGCAGGAAGAGAGAAAGTCGTAGTCGGTCACGTCGCCGACGAAAAGCTCAATCTGCTTTCCGGTCAAGTCCTGCCACACCCTTAGGCGTTCGGCCAGAGTGCGAATCGGCGTCAGAGTCTGCACGCCGAGTTCGTGGTCCCATTGCCGCCGCATGAAATTATCGACGATGGCAACCGAGTGCCCCTTCTGCGATAGGTAAAGAGCCGTAGCCCACCCACAGTAGCCGTCTCCCCCGAGCACAGCGACTCTCATTTGGCCCCCCTTGTTTACGTCTATAACTCTACTCCACCACAAGCGTTGCCGCCGGGTTTGTTCGCTCTTCCACCCCTACGACGAAGTTCCCTCGCCCTTACTTGATAACGGCTGATTCGTCAAAAGGACTTTCCCTCCGCTCTTAGCTACCACGTTGAGTTGCTCGTTACCCACCAGACCTTCCAGGCGAGGCACAGCCGACTGCCTCGCCACGATATAGCAGCGTTCCGGCCGGAGCCACAATTCCTTGAATTGCGAATCGTCAATGAAGACGTTCGGGGCGCCGGGAGCGTACGACCCGTATTCGAGGTTCATAAATCGCCCGTTCAGCAGAAGCGCAGAACGATTGGTATAGAAAAAGAACGACGAGAACCAGTAGTAATGATGTTCGACGATCAAAGTTCCCTTCGGCGCCTTCTCGAACGCTTCAGCCAACGGCCTCGAGGACATGTACGGGTCGAAGGCCACCATGGCCAGGCGTGCGGCGTGGAAGAACAGGACCATCATCAGCCCGGCTGCCACGACCGCGCGCTGCGTTTTGGCTTTGAAAGTGCCTACGGCGCCCACCAGGAAGGCCGCTGCCGCCAGCGCCAGCGGCACGCGCAGGTAGGCGAACGAGGCCAAGGTCAGGTCCTCGATGTGTCCAAGCGAAAGTTTGTAGGCGGCGGGGTGCTGGCTCAAAGCCGATGAGATATCGCCGGGCGCAGGTAAACCGCGGCTCCAGGCCAGAATCACGATTGCGGCCGCCGCCGCACATCCGGCGATGGCCGTCAGCACAGCTGTGCCGCGCCGCATCCACTTGCCGTTCGCCGCCATCGCCGAACCCAGCAACAACGCCAGGGCGGGATAGCAGGGCATTGAGTAGTACTCCTGCGTGGTTGAGAAGGTGAAGAAAATCAGAACAAAACCCGCCCAGCACAGTGCCAGCAGGCGCGCGCGCCCGGCGCGGTCCACCGGCCTGAAGGAGAGCCTGGCGAGGGCCGGAAAGTAGACGCTCCAGGGAAAAAGCCAGAGCAAATGAAAAAGCCAGAAGTAGAGGCGTGGGACGGTATCGTAATCGCGCGGGTAGCGCAGATTCAGAAACCGCAAGAGCTGTTCATTGATGAAGAAAAACCAGAAGAACCCATGATATTGGCCCGGGCCGCTGTGCAGCGTGAAGTCGAAGTAAGGCGGATTGCGCAAGGTGGCCAGCACGTGCCAGGGCGCGGCAACCAGGAGCACGATGAATGCTCCGCTGAAAGGATGGAGGCGCCTCCAAGTCGCGGCGGAAAAGAATTGCCCCGTCAGCAAAAGGTAGATTGCGCCGGCGGCGATGGGGAAGACGATTCCGACCAGACTCTTGAGCAGCAGCCCCAATCCCAGACTGAGCGCCAGCACGGCAGCCCAGAAGCGCGGATGAGGCTCGTCCTGGTCCAGCGCGCGAAGGAACGCCCACAGGGCCAGAGCCACGGTGAACGTGAGCATCACATCGGGAATCAAAATGCGCGTGAAGAGAAACAGGCCGATACACGTAGCCGTGCACAGGCCCGCGTAGAATCCCGCCCGCTTCCCGAACGCCCACACGCCCATCGCCGCGGTCAGCCAGGCAAGCGCCACCGCCGCCAGCGCCACCGGTATGCGCGCCGCCCAATCGTGAACGCCAAAGACTTTATAAGAAATCGCAATGGTCCAGTAAATGAGTGGCGCTTTCTCGAGATAGGCCACACCATCCAGACGCGCGGTCACCCAATCGCCGGACTGAAGCATGTTGCGAGCGATTTGCGCCTGCACCGCATCCACGTCGTCCATGAGAGAGGGCGGAGATACGATGCAACCGACGAAAATCACTGCCGCGAAAAGGATGACAACGATTTCGCTGCCATAGTTCAGACGGCCGCCGAGAGGCTGACTCTCATGCGCGCCGATTCCGTTTCCGACAGCGTCTGAATGTTCCAGCGTTTGAGCCATACAAAAAGAATCAGCAAACCCCAAAGGTGATATCCCAGGTTTTCGCGCCGGTCAAGGTGCCTTTTGATCACCGACTGCACGCCTTCCCAGCGGAAAATCTGCGTCGCTGTCACGGCCGGCTCGGTCAACGTATCGAGCAACAGCGGCTTCAGCACGGAGCGAAACCAATCGTGGACGGGAATGTCGAATCCTTCCTTCTTGCGGCCTAGAATCGTCTGCGGAAGTTTGTCCTTCATCAGCTCTTTGAGCAGGAACTTCAGCTTCGATCCTCGCAATTTGTAGTTTTCCGGTAGCGAGGCGGCAAACTCCACCAGGCGGTGATCGAGAAAGGGCGGCCGCACCTCGAGCGAATGCGCCATGCTCATGCGGTCCGACTTGTAGAGAATGTCGTCCGGCAAATAGCACTGCTGATCGAAAAGGAGATAACGGTCGAGGCCGTCAACCGGCGGCATCTGCGCTAGAACCTTTAGCATCGGTGCCGCATCCGCCGGCCCGAGAACCTCCGCTTTTTCCTCTTCCGAAAAAGTGCCATTCCAGAAAATGTGACTTTCGTCGGCAGGCAGCAGGGATCCCCGCAGGAAACGCTTGAGCTTGTATTCAAAGCTGATCTTCTCATTCGAAACCGGCCAATAGCGGAGGGCGCCGATCGCCATCTGCCTCACGGCCGCAGGCAGCAATCGCGCCCGGCGCGCATATCGGTTTGCGATGTAGGTCACGTAACCGCCCAACAACTCGTCCGCCCCTTCGCCGCTGAGAGCCACTTTCACTTGCCGGGCGCTCATCTTGGCCAGGAACCACACCGGCAAACAGCCCGCGTCGGCATTCGGCTCGTCGGAATAGTAAGCGAATTCCTGAATGGCGCCCGCGAGATCAGTGTCGGCCCCCAGGTCGGCCTCGGTGTGCTCCGTTCCGTAGCGCTCTGCCACCTCGCGGATGTAGTCGCTTTCATCGAAACTACGGCCCTTGAAGGTAATCGAAAACGTCTTCAGAGGTTTGCCCGACGCCTTCGAGGCATAGTGGAGAATGGTCGAGGAATCCAGACCGCCGCTGGCCCAGAGTCCTACCGGCACATCGGCAATCATGTGCTCCTTAACGGAGTCACGAAGCAGAGTGTCCAGTTGCTCTTTGGCGGCGTCGAAGCTCAAAGGCCTCCTGGCGGACGACGCGGCCGGGACAGGAATCCGCCAGTAGCGCTCGACTTTGATTTCACCCCGCTGCCAGGTGAGAATGTGTCCGGGGAGCAGTTTCTCAATGCCCTGCACAAGGGTCAGCGGCGCAGGAACGTAATTCACACGCAGATAGCAATTCAGCCCGTCTAAATCCAAATTGCGATCGATTTCTGGATGATGAAGAATCCCCTTCAGCTCGGAACTGAAGTAGACGTCGCGCCCCTTGCGGCAAAAATAGAGCGGCTTGATGCCCAATCGGTCCCGCGCCAGAACCAGCCGTCGTCGCGACTCGCTCCACAGCGCAAGCGCGAACATGCCGCGCAGCCGGCGGAAACACCCCGTGTCCCACTCCAGAAAGGCGTGCAGTACTACTTCCGTGTCACTGCGAGTGAAGAAGCGATGTCCTAACCCCTCGAGTTCAGCGCGCAGCTCGGCATAGTTGTACACCTCGCCGTTGTACACCAGCACTGTATCACCGTCCTCGCTGCGCATGGGCTGCTCGCCCGCCACCAGGTCGATGATCGTAAGCCGCACGGCGCCCAATGAAACGTGCGGGGATTCGTAAACACCCTGCTGGTCGGGCCCACGATGGATCAGAGAGAAAGTGGCCCCGCGGATCACCTCTGGCGGAGCCGGCCGGTCTTCATGCGTAAATCCCGCAATGCCACACATGGAGTGAAATCCTAGCCCGAAACTGGAAAACGGAAACTGGAAATTGGAAACTGGAAATTCGAAAGTCGAGCGTCGCGGACTGGGTGAGGAGTCACCTCCGACCGCCGGCATTCCTCGGTTCGATCAAGATTACGCCATTCTCCATCTTCAATTTTCCATTTTCCAGTTTCCATTTTCCGTTTTCCGTTTTCTATTTTCCCATTTCCATTTTCCAGTTTCCATTTTCCAACCTCGCTCACCGAGCGGCGCAAACCAGCGCCACTCCGGCGGCCACCAGCAGCAAGCCCGCCCAGCGCGTCTGGCTGACGCGTTCCTTGAGCAGAAACTTCGCGCCCACAGCGCCCACCACATAATTCGCGGCCGTCGCGGGCACCACGAAACTGACCTCTGCCCAGGTAAGCACTGCCAGCAAGGCGAAAAACGCCACGGTCATGAGCGCAATGCCCAGCCATATCCATCTCGACTTCAGGGCGCGCCACATGACGCCCAGGAGAGCGCGCGGGGAAAAGCTCTTCACTTCCCCGATCTGTTTCATGGCGTGCGTCACCGCGAGATCTCCGCCGGTCCCGGCGAGCACCACGACAGCCAGGAACACGAAGGTGCGCATGCTCAAACCTGCCTCGTCGTGCTGGGCGGCGTGCGCCCCACCACGGCCACGCCCAGGAAGATAAACACCGCGCCCGCCCAGCGCTTACCGGGAACCACTTCTCCCAGGAATATGTGGGCGAGCAGCGGCGCCAAGACATATCCGACGGCCGTGACCGGCATGACATAGCTGTAGTCAGCCCACGAGAGTACCAGCATGTAGGAAATGAAGAAGATAAGAAGCGACCCGATGCCCAGCCAAATCCAGCCACTGCTCAGAATCTTCAGTAAGTAAGCCGCCAAGCTCGGAAATGACAGGTCTGGAATCTTACCCATTCCGCGCATCCCTTTGCCAAGCAGCACGTTGCCCAGCGAGCCGAAGATCGGCACCGCGATCAAGAGCGGAATGGTTTTTGCCAGCAGGTTTCTCGACGAAGGCATGGAGACTGTCTTTGCGACCTTGGTGTGCTTCGCGCCTTCGCGAGAAGCCGTTTCTTAGCGGGTCATTTCAGAGCTTCAGGCATGGTTGGCGGGGTTCGCGAACCGGCCTTGGGATTCCGCGCGTATCTCCAGCGCTCCGCGCGCAGGCGCAGGAACTCCACCGCCTCGTGATAAAGGCGCTTGCGTTCGCTGTTGTCCCAGAGCGCTTTACGCACGATGCGCCACACCACCCTGCGCCGAAAGTAATAGGTGTCGTAAAAGCGGTTGACCGCGGCCATCATTTCTTCCAGTTCCAGGCCCGGATACTGGAGGTGCGGAAGCTGATGCCCGGCCGAGTCGGCCGACGCCTCGGCAGCCAGGTAGTTATGCTGCGCGGCATAGTCGTAGAACTCAGTTCCCGGATAAGCGTGCGCGATGGAGACCTGAATCGTTTCCGAGTCCAGTTCTTTGGCGAACTCGATGGTGCGCTGGATGGACTCCTTGGTTTCTCCCGGCAGGCCGATGATGTAGTCGCCGTGAATGGCAATGCCTAACTCCTTGCAGTTCTTCGCGAACCGCCGGGCCATTTCCACGGTCGCGCCTTTCTTGATGTTCTTCAGGATCTGGGGATCGCCCGACTCGAATCCCACAATCAACAAGCGGGCGCCCGCATCCGCCATGGCCTTCAGCGTTTCATAATCGCTGTGGTCGCGCGCGGTGCAGGACCAGCGGAATCCCAGAGGTTTGAATTTCGCGCAAAGCTCCAGCACGCGGTCCTTGCGAATGTTGAAGGTGTCGTCATCAAAGAAAAACTCTTTCGCCTGCGGAAACAACTTCAGGGCCTGGCGAACCTCCCGCGCCACATTTTCCGATGAGCGCACGCGCCAGGCGTGCCCGGAAAGCGTCTGCGGCCAGAGGCAGAACGTGCAGAGCGCCGGACAGCCGCGGCTGCTGTAAAAAGCCACGTAGGGGTGAAGCAGGAACGGCACGTTGTAATTCTCAATCACCAGATCGCGCTTGTACACTTCCGTGGCGAATGGCAACCGGTCGAGTTCTTCAGTTTCCAGCGCTGGCCGCGCCGGGTTGTGGATGACCTCGCCGTTTTTTCGATAGCTGACGCCGGCGATCTCCCCCAGGGGCTTGCCCTGCGCAAACTCCACCACCGCATGATCAAACTCGCCACGGACGATGAAATCGATGTCCGGGCTGGCCATGAGACTTTCCTTGGGTTTAATCTGAACGGGAGGGCCCACGAAGGCAACCTTAAGGTCGGGTTTGATTTCCTTCATGCGGCGAATCAACCGCAAATCGCTGTCGAACCCCACGGTGGAGGTAAACAGCACTAAAAACTCATAGTTGCTCGCGATTTGAACGGTCTCATCCGCCGAGACCTTGTGCGGGGGCGCATCGAGCAGCCGGCTGCCGGAAAGCATTCCCGCCGGATAACTAAGCCATACAGGGTACCAGAAGGAGTCGATCTCGCGCGTCGCGGGCCAACGAGAACTGGCCCCGCCGTCGAAATTCTCGAAACTCGGAGGATTCAAGAAGAGAGTTTTGAGCTCATTCCCCATGGGTTAATCCCCTCATGGGGCCAAACCAACATTCACCGAGGCTGTCCAACCCCAAGCCAACATTATACCGTAATCACCGGCTGTGGGGCAAAACTCGATGCAGAAAGAGCCAATTCAAATGGCAAATGGCAAACGGCAAAATTCAAATGTTTTGCAATTTGTCGATTTTTCAGATCTTAAAACCATTTGCCATTTGACCTTTGCCATTTGCCTTTTGAACTGCTCCTAGTCTTGCGTCCAGCGTGTTAACTGTCGACTCGATATGCTAAGCGTGCAACCGACCCCTCACCCGATCATCTTCATTAGAGCTTTACGCTGCGGCCACTCTCTGCGGATTGATAGATGGCCTCGGCAACCTCGAGCGCCCTCACTCCGTCGTATCCCGTGATGGCGGGTGGCTTGCCCGTGCGGATTGACTCCACCAGGTCCGACAGGAAGCGGAGCCCCATGACGCCTGCGTAGCCGGGCTGTGGTGGGAGTTCAAAATCCATGTGTTGGTGGGCCGGCTGCGAGTACTCGCCCGAATCGCTGCACACGAACAGCCGCTCTCTGACGCCTTCGAACGATGGGCTCCAGGAGAGCACGCCTCCGGTGCCGCGCAGGGCAAGATAAAGATCGCGACCAAAAGGGTAGGAATCCGGCACGGTGTAGCTGATGTCGAGGGCCAGCACCGTGCCGCGCGAGAAGCTCAAAAACGCGAAGCAATTGTCTTCGATGTCGTACTGCTGGTTCACGCGTACCGTTTTGCCGGTCACTTCCACAACTTCGTCCGACAACAACCAGCGGTAAAGGTCGATCCAGTGCACCCCCAGGTTGAACATGGGGCCGCCGCCGCTGCGCGCCTTCTCGAGCATCCAGCTCGCGTGGCCGTCGATGTAGCGGGAGAGGCGCCCCGCTGCGCAGCGTCCCTCGCAGCCCACAATGCGGCCCGTGACGCCTCCTTCGACGAACCTCTTCATTTCCTGGGCGACGGGATGGCATCGCCAAACGTAAGGGGTGGAGAGGATCACGCCGGCCTTCTCCGCAGCGGCGATCATGCGGCGCACACCCTCGGCGGAGGCGGCCATGGGTTTTTCCACCACCACGTGAGCGCGGTGTTCCGCGCAAGCCACCGCCGCCTCGGGGCAATCGGCATGAGGAAGAAAGACCACCGCCAAATCCAGCCGCTCTTTTTCCAGCAGTTCCCGCCAGCCCGCGTACCCGCGCACGTGAAAGTCTTTCACGAAGCCTTGCAGCACGGCAGGATTAGCGTCCGCGGCAGCAATCACATCCACCCCAGGAATGGCCTGGAACTGAGTCATGTAGCTGCGCGGATGCAGGTGGCTTAGCCCCACGATGCCCACGGACAGTTTCTGATGTTGTGTCACGAGCCTCCTGTCAAACTTCTAAAGTGCCGCCACCACTTAGAAAGCAATTTCAAATGGCAAAAGGCAAAATGCAAATGGCAAATGGTTTAGGATTTGAGAAATTCACAAATTGCAAACCATTTGCCATTTGCATTTTGCCTTTTGCCATTTGAAATCGCTTTATGGTTGTTGCACTCAGAACTTCCCATCCCGCGTCTCGAAATGCGTGGGCTTGCCGAGGTTGGCGCCGCCACTCCTGATCCAGTGTGCAATCCACTCAATCATCTGCCCGACCGACACGGTGGGGTAGCCGAACAGGCGGAAACAGCGCGCCGCGTTGCTAAGCAGCGCGGTCGGCGCTTCCTGACCTTCCAGAATCGGCTCTTTGCCGAAGATCTCGCCGAAGCGCTTGGCCACGGCTCGAATCGAGAGCGTCTCCGGCCCGGTCATGTTCAGGATGAAGGGAGGAGACTGGCAGTGAGCGAGGCATCGCAACGCGATGGAATTGACGTCGCCCTGCCAGATCACGTTGGCGGCGCCCGCCGCCACGTCCACGCTGCGGCCTTCAAAAACCTTGCTGGCGATATCCACCAGTACGCCGTACCGAAGTTCGACGGCGTAATTCAGTCGCAGCAGCGTAACGGGCGTCCCATGCCGCGTCGAGAAGTATTCGAACATGCGCTCGCGCCCCAGCACCGATTGGGCGTAGTCGCCGAGCGGCGCGGGAGCCGTCTCCTCCGTGGCCCCGCCCGTGATCACGGGCAGGAAGGGATAGATGTTGCCGCTCGAGAAGGCTACGATACGAGAGTTGCGGTAACGCTCCGCGATGAGCGCCGGCACGTAAACGTTCATCGCCCACGTCAGGCTCTCTTGACCCGTCGAACCGAACTTGCGGCCCGCCAGAAAGATCACATTCGGCGCGTCAGGCAAGGTGGCAAAATCCGAGGGGTCCAGTAAATTCACGCACAGGATCTCAACCCCCGCGGCCTCCATGAGATCGGCGTCCAAATCCTCGCAATGAACGTCCGTGCCGAAAATACGGATCTTCGCGCTCGCCGCTTGTGCCGCGCGCCCGGCCCGCTGAGCCAGGCTCGGACCGATCTTGCCGCCCACGCCCACGATGATGAGGTCGCCTTCTAACTTGCTGAAGAATGCGATGTCCTCCGCGCTGGGAGTGCTTAGGAGTTCTTCCAGTTCCATTTCCGTCTGAATCAAATTTGTCATGCCCTGAAATCTAGAACATGCCTCGCCGGCAAGTCAAGCAATCCGACCACCCACGACGCCAGCCCCGCAAACTCAGCCCTCTCCCGCGGGGCCTGTACGAGAACTCGAATAGTCTGTCATTCCGGGGAGGCGCAGGCGAGGAGGAATCTCGCACTGCCCTGAACAACATCCAGAGCGAGATTCCTCGCTGCGCTCGGAATGACAGCTTTGAGGCATTTGCACAGACTCCCCGCTGACGAGGGCTTCGTCTGGTTCGAGTGCGTAGAGACGTAATGTGCGGAGGTGCGACTGGAGTACAATACCTCTATTCCAAAACTCGAGGTGGTATTCTCCGTGTCCTCCCTGCGCTTTGTGGTGAATGTTTTCTCCGGCCGTCTCCGAACCATGACCCCTGACGACATCCCCGCCGGCATGCGCTTGAAAGAGATCGCGGGATGGAACCAAACCCTGGAAGACTGGCAGCGATTCCTCGAGGCCGATCCCGAGGGCTGTTTCGTCGCGGAATGGAACGGACAGGTGGCGGGCACGGTGGCGACCATCGACTACGAGCACCGCTTCGCGTGGATCGGAATGGTGCTGGTTGACCCACAGCTGCGCGGCAAGGGCATCGGGACAGCGCTGCTCCTAAGAGCCATTGATCATCTTGACGCCAAGAAGGTCCCTTGCATAAAGCTCGACGCCACACCGCAGGGCAAGCCCCTTTACACCCGCCTGGGATTCCAGATCGAATACGAAATCGAGCGGCACAGCTTGACCCGTGAGATCGCCGCAGACGCCGGCACGCAGACGGCCGCCGCCGCAGCGGAGAACTTCGAGCCGCTTCTGGAATTTGACCACCAGGTCTTCGGCGCTGACCGCAGCGCCCTCTTGCGCTCTCTCGCAAGCTCGTCCCCCGACTTAGTGGCCATCCACACTTCCGGGGGCGCAGTGGAGGCATTTGCGCTGGGCCGCCCAGGCTCGCGGGCCGACCAACTCGGCCCCTGGGTGGCGGCCAACGCTGCGGGGGCGCGCGTCGTTTTTGACGAGTTTCTCCTCCGCTCCCGCCGGCCGGTTGTCTTCGTCGACGTGCTGAGAGACAATGTTTGGGCGCCCGCGCTTCTGGCCGCCCGCGGATTCCAGTTTTCCCGCCGCCTGACAAGAATGTACCGCGGCGAGAACGCGCATCCGGGCCGGCCTGATTTGCTGGGTGCGATTCTCGGTCCGGAGTTTGGCTAACCACCGCCGATGACTCCTTCCCCGCGCTCCCGTGTCTTCTATGGCTGGTGGGTTGTCGTCGCCGCCTTTCTAAACCTCTTTTTCGCCGTCGGCATTGTGTTCTACGGATTCCCGGTCTTTTACCCGTCCCTCATCGAGTCGCTGCATTTCTCGCGGCAGCAAGCCACCACGGGAATGTTCCTGGGCTTTGCGGCGGCGGCTCCGCTCCTTGGGTTGGTGGTGGGTGCCCTGATTGACCGACTGGGCGCCCGGTTGGCGATCCTGATCGGAACGGGCTTTGTGGGCGCATCACTTTTCTTGATGGGCGGTATCCACACGCTCACCCAATATTACCTGCTCTGCTTCACCGAGGTGCTGGGATACGTCTCCGCAGGCCCCATCGCCAATCAGGTCCTCGTCGCCAGTTGGTTTCGCAGAATGCGAGGCCGCGCCATGGGCTATGCCTACCTGGGCCTCGGCTTCGGCGGCGCGGTGTCGCCGCTTCTCGTCCATTGGCTGATCGAAACCGCCGGCTGGCGCAAGGCCTTCGAAGTGATTGGCGTTGCGATCGTCGCCATTCTCTTCCCCGTCGGCATCTGGGTAACGCGCTCTGCGCCGCGCGATTTGGGATTATTCCCCGACGGCGTTCCGCCCAATCCCGCGGCCACGGAAACAACCGCGCCCTCGCGAACCGCCAGCGAAGCGGTTCGGACAGCAAACTTCTGGCTGCTCCTCCTCGGAAGCACACTCGTGATCGGCGTGATCGGAACCGTGATTTCGCATTTCATACTCTTCTTGAAGGATGAAGGGTATTCGTCCGGCTGGGCTTCTCGAGCCCTAAGCATTCTGCTGTTCTCGAGCTTGGCGGGGCGCGTGATTGTGGGTTACGTTGCCGACCGCCTTAACCGTAAGAACGTCATGGCCCTCTTCTATCTCACCTTGGCCCTGGCCATTCCTTTGTTGTTCCTGCATCATCAGGTGCGGGCTGTGCAAGCGTTCGCAATACTTTTCGGATTCGCCATGGGCGCGGATTATATGTTGATTCCCCTGGTCGCGGTCGATTGCTTCGGACTTGCCGCGCTGGGCAAGATTCTTGCCCTGGTGATCATGGCCGATTCGCTGGGACAGACGTTTGGGCCCGTCATGGCAGGCCGCATTTTCGATTTGCGGCACAGCTACGATCTTGCCTGGCTGATCATTACCGCGGCGGGAATCGTGGGCGCCGGCGCCATCTTCCTGAT
>Ga0116217_10003704_pt1 | contig 13819 bp, 23 predicted proteins | sample Sb_taG_6_FD_89697 | JGI IMG/M metagenome (GOLD analysis project Ga0116217, IMG submission 89697) | Peat soil microbial communities from Weissenstadt, Germany - Sb_50d_4_PS metaG | ecosystem: Environmental > Terrestrial > Soil > Wetlands > Peat | place: Germany: Weissenstadt | collected 2010-09-21 | reverse complement strand
CTCATCGCGAACGGGCTCTGGGTCTCGCTCAGCACTGGCGGCGTCAACCTCGTTCCTGCCGCGCAGCACACATTCGTTGCGACGGAGTTTTCTCCCGGCGGTCTGTGATGCCCGCGCCCGTCGTTGCCGACGTGCTCGAATGGGTCGCGCCCGTTCCGGACCCCGGAGCGCTGCCCAACGGCTGGACGGACGCCGCGGTTTCGACCGTGACGCAGATGGCCGAGCGCCTCGGGGTGCCCCTGATCGAAATCCTGGCGCTCTTCGAGAGCGAATCCGGCATGAACGTCCACAGCTTGCCCAACCTGGCCGGCATGGGCCTCGCTGGCCTCACACCGATCGTGGAGCTAGAGATGCGCTGGCCCCGCGGAACGGTGCACAACGCCGTCGCGGGCGATCCCGTGCTGCAACTTCAGCTCATCTATCAGCTCTGGACACACATCCAAGAACGCTACGCCGGGGGATCGTTCGTGGCCAAGGCCAAGGCCTGGGGCGTCTCGCCTGGCGTGGCCCTGTATGCCTTCCACGGCTTTCTAGGAGGCGCGCAGAGGGCCACCGGGCCGGGGTCTCACCTCGCCGACGCCTCGAATGATCCCCAGGGCGCCTACTCGGGCAACCGCGGTCTCGACATCGGAGCCAAGGGCTTCATCAGCGTGGCCGATCTCGCTGCGCGCGTGAAGGGCAAGGTGGCCGCCGTTCTAGGCGACCCAAAAGCCCTGCCAGTGTGGCGGCGGGCGCAGTCTATCGACGAATTGCCGCAAGGGACCGCGCCCACGCTCACCACGATCTTTCGCGCGATTCGCCCCGCCTGGCGCGCCCTCACGGGAACCGACGTCCGGATCGATGCGACGCCGATCAGTGCGTTTGCGGACATCCTGGGCGAAGGAGCCGCCAGCAGTGCGCCAGGCTCCGCGGCGATGCTTATGCTGATAGGCGCCGCAGGCCTGCTTGCTGCCAAACTCCTAAGCTTCCGACTCTGAGGTAAGATAGGATTCGACCATGCCGAACGACGAGAACCCCCTAGGTTTTGACCGCAGCCAGCTCCGCACGCAGACCGTCACACCTCGAGCTCCCACCAAGGGTAACGTGCTCGTGTTCCAGGGCGGAAGCGACACAGGATGGGGCGATCAGCCTCCGGCGGCACTCTCCGGCGGCGCGATCGGGCTTGCGATCACGTACATGCCGACGCCCGCGCCGACGCCCGATAGCGGCAACTGCTATCACAGTGAGGCCACGTTCCGCGCCGCGCTCGCGGCGGTTCTGCTTGCGACGTGTGGGCCGATCTGGGTCGCGGTCGATTCGTCCCTGGCCACCGCAAACCTCACGGCGACGGCGCTGCCCGGGGCGGGTCGTACGTTCATGACGAGCGCGCGTGACCTGCGCACCGGCACGGGGGACATCCTGAACATCCTCGACGGCGCATCGCTGCAAGACTTCGGCGGCGTAATTGGCGGGCTTCAGATCAGCTGCACATGCGCCACGGCGCCGGCGCTCACGTTCACGGGCGGTGTAAACTTTCTCGTCCGCAGCGCACGCATCAACAACAACGGCGCCGCCGCGCTTTGCAACATCGCGGGGGGCGTCGCACAGTTTCTGATCTACGAACAGGGCGTTATCGCCCAGAACGGCGCCGGAACGCTTTTCGCCCTCGCTGGCGCCGCATTTCTCTTCACTGCCAACGATAGCTCCGCTGGTCTTACTGGCGCCGGCGTCGTCACCGGCGGCGTCGGCACCTCGTGGCTCGAGGACCGTGGGGCAAACGGCAACCTCCCCACCGCGCCCGGCTTCGCCGGTACGCACACGATCGTGCCGCTCGCTCATGCGCGCTGGGTGCAATTCGACGCGCCCGCGCTTCAGCCGGCGCAAGCCGCCGCGATTGGCCCCGTGACCGCGCAATACGCGATCCAAATGAAGCTGTCGCTGGTTTGGAACATCGGCGCCAACTATGTTTTGGACGCCGGCGCCGGGCCTCCTGGGCAGGCGGACCACACGATCCAATGCGGCATCGCCAACCTCAACATCACGCTTCCTCTGGCCGCGGCCAATCCTGGCCGCGAATTTGTCTTCATCGACGCAAGCGGTGGCGTGGGAGGAAACGCGTTCAACATCGTCCCGCAAGCCGTAGACCAAGTTGGACCGCTGGCCGTGAACACCACGCGTACCGTGACCCAAGTCGAGGCAAGAGCCGTCACGATCAAGAGCATGGCGCCGGCGAGCCCCAACACCTGGCAGATCATTACGTCTACTCTTCTTGCTTAGAGGACACTCATGCGCGACGACACTCCTCTCGGTTTTGACCACTGCCAGCTCCGCACGGAACCCGTCACGCCTCGCGCGCCCAAGGCAGGCAACGTGCTCGCGTTCCAGGTCGGAAGCGACACTGGCTGGGGCGACCAGCCGATCGGAGCCATCGGGAAAGCCGCGCTCGCGCAAACGGCTTGGTTCATAGACCCCCAGAACGTCACCGGCCTCGCGAACGACAACAACGCCGGGCTTACGGCCACCACGCCGCTACGCACGATCGCGGAGCTTGCCAGTCGGTACACGACCACGCAGCCCAAATTTGCGGCCCCTTCTTTCCGGACCGTCGTGACACTCATGTCCGACACGAACGCGACCGACCCGTGGGAGTTCTGCCCGATCGCAGGCACCATGGTCTGCACCGGGACGCTCACCCAGCAGCAGCTCGGGCAGTTCAACGCTTTCACCGCTCGCAATCAGGCGGCCGGCACCAAGGCAACCGGCGGCACGGCGAGCTTTGCTTCCTGGGTGCTGTTCGTGGGGATGCTCGTCCAAGACACGACGGCTGCGCCCAACGCATGGTTCACGGTGGACGCGGACACGGGCGGCGGCACCGCTACGTTCACCCAACCCGAAAGCGATCCTCGCTCGAATGTGGGGGCCGTCATCCCGAGCATGCTCACTCCCGCCGCGGGCGATAACTTCACGATCTGGCGCCCCTCGATCGTCCACATGACCGAGAGCGGCGGCCTCTCCGTGAACGCGCAAGTCATCCTCCAAAATGGCACCGGCACACCCGTTGCGGTCGGCGGGCAAGTCAACTTCTTCGGCGGCATCGTCGGGCAACTTTTCCCGCTCAACATCTACGTGACGGCCACCGCGCAGAACGAGGGCAACGACACCGGCGCCGCGGCAATCAGCAACGGGAGGCCCTTCTTTGCTGGATGCGCGATGCTCAAGGGCTGCGAAATGGAGTCTCACTTCGTATACGGCGGATCCATCGCGGCCCCGTTCGTGTTGCGCGCGGCCGGCACGCAGGCCGTTTACGGTGGCGGCTTGATCTTCAACGCCCCCGCCGGGATCCAGAGCTTTTCATCCCCGGGGAAACATCAGTTTGGCGATGTCGGCTTCTTCTGTAGCAACCTCAACCTGCTCGGGGCTGGGAACGGGCGCCAAGGTGCCGGCGTGGTCGATACCGGCACGGATGCGACACCCGCGGGCGCCACTCCCGCGGTGTGGGGCCCAAGCATTTGGCCGATCAAGTCCGGTGGCATTCACATGTGCAAAGTGTCGTTCGTGGCCGAGCTCAAAGTCACGGGCGCGATCACGCTCGCAGGGTCTGCTACGGCTTACGGCTGGAGTGCGGCGGCCGGAGCCTATACAGCCCCGCCTTTCGCCATCACGCCCGCGAATCTCGATTCGTCCGCGGCCGGCGTCACGGGTGGCTATCAGCCTGGCAACATGTGCGGCATGTTCAAGGAAGCGTGATTCTTTCCGAGCTGCTCGTCTCGGCGCACGCCTGGATCGATGGCTTTCTCATCGGCGCTACGGTGACGGCCTTCGTGTACGAGACATGGATCGTTCGGTAGAGGCGAGTCAGTCGCCGACCGCGACCGTAATGTTTCCCTCGACCCACGCGCGCATGCGTACCCAGCGCGCCTCCGGCGTCTCGCGCTCATATGGGCCTCGTTCGTCGTTCTCGTAGACTACTTCGGCCGCCAGTGCGCGCGCGATCCCAAAGGCTTCCGCCACCTCCGCGGTGTCGTTTGGATTGAGGGACTCTAGATCCAGGCCACGGGCAGCTCCGAGCGCACCCAGCGCGCACACCTGGCCTTCTCTCGTGCGCAGGGAGTCCGGTGCAAGGGCCTTGGTCGGCATCGCGTCCAGCGCTGCCAGCAGGGCGCGGAGCATCTGTTGCCCCCTCCGGCCTCGTATCGCCTGCGTCACCGCGCCGCGCCATCGCGCGAGGTCTTGTGGGTCCAGATTATCGCTGTAGTTGCTTCGGCTCATAGTTTACCTTCGGGTTTTGGATGGTTCGTTAGATCCTTCGGCAATCGCTGGCACCTGGCGAACGCCCCCAAGAACGCTCGCTTGGCTCGTTTGCCTGCTTCCTGGGCTTCCGTCTTCGTCCCTCCCGCGCGCTCCGTCCGCTGGCGGGCCGCCCGATACTTGCCCATTGCTCGATCGGTGATGACGCTGGGCGTCTCCGTGGGGTAGCGCACCGCCAGCTCCTTCATGTTCATGGATCTCTCGGTCGCCGATCGATCCCGAATCACCGCCGCTTTGGCCACGAGGGCCCCAAGGGTCTGCGTATCTGCCGCCGACGATTCCAGAAGCTTCTTGATCGACTGCGGTCCAGGCCCCAGCAGGTTTGGCAGCACCGACTGATCGATCTCTCCGATGAAGCTCTCCGGCCGACCACGCCCCAGCATGTGCATGTAACCCTGCATCACCCTGGGCGAGCTCCACCGACCTCGGATCTGGGCCCCCTTCGCGTCGCCCGTTTGCATGAGTGCCCCGGCCACTTCGAGCGTCCCGAAAGAGTGTCGCAGGGAGTGAGGCGTCCAGGCGCGCACGTTCGGGAGGCGAGCCATCTCGACGATCTCGCGGAACGTCGCGCCGTCGATCGCCTTGTGGTGCATGCGCCACGCTCCCTTCCTGGCCGGGAACACCGGACCATCGAGGCGGTACCAACCCAGCGCGATCAGGCGATCGCGATGCGCCCGCAGGCACGCGACCGCGTGCGGGTGAAGCACCACGGTTGCCCGCTTGTTGCCCTTCGGGGGATCCATCGGCCGCACCCACTCGGGATGTTTCTCTTTCCACTTCGGCTGGCTCGCGTACCAGACGCGCACGACCGGCGGCGCGTAGGAGGAGCAGCCGCCCGGATCGTCCCGACCGCACGACGGACAACGCCCGCACGCGGGCTTGCCCTCCAGGTCGATCATGTCCCAGCCCAGGGCCGCGATCTCGCTCTGGCGCAGCCCACAGAGGGCTCCGATGGCGATCCGCGTGGACATGTCCGCATAACCCCTAGGGGCGTAGACCGCGGCGTCCTCGTCGTACAGGTTGGCGGCTCGGATGAGATCCTCCAGCTCGCGTCTCGAGCGGCACGCCTCCCGGCCGGATTCGTCGTCGCCGGAGGCCTTGGGCTTGGGCCGCCAGTTCTTCCAGGGGATCTCGAAGACGCGATCCGGCATGGCCATCTTGACCGCGGCTCGGAGCGACCAAAATAGGTTCTGGATGGTCTTTGGGCTGAGGGCTTCGTCCTGGCGGGCCCGCTCCCATCGGGCCATGACTTCGGGGGAGAGCTCCCACACGCGAGCACGGGCGAAATGCGGCTCAAAATGCTTCTTCCAGAGGTGCCGCGTCTGATCCTGGTGAGTCCCGCGAAGGGTCTCGACGTAGACGTCCCAGACCTCTCGCACAGTCGGGGCGCCGTGCAGAGTGCGCCCGATCTCTCGCTGGGCCTCGCGATGGCCGATGGTACCCAGGGCGAGCTCGCTCTGAATCGCCCGCATCTTGGCGATCCGGGCCCCGATGCGCGCCTCGCTTTCGTCTGTAATGCGGACGCGTCGGTGCGTCAGCGGATCGACCACGCGGGCGCTCCAGGACTTCGGCGAAATCTTCTCGATGTGGATCGGTTTCGGCATCTTGCTTTCAGAATGGGTACTTGCGCACGACGCGCACGATGCGCGCGGGCGGCTCGTTCGGGTAATTGGCGTTCAGGTAGTCCGCGATCCGATGCGCCTCGTGACGCTCGCTCACGCCGAAGGTCCGCGCCGCGATCCGCAAGCTGTAGAACCATGGCCATTCCTCCTCCCAGCGCTGGAAGTACAAGTAGGACGGGGCCCTCTTCGTGCCCTCGTTTCGTCGCACGCGGTAACAGAGCGTGGCTGCGTCACCCATGGCTGGCCCTGACGCGGTACTCGTAGAGGCCCGAGGCGTGGCCGCCCTTGCGGCGACGTTCCACGATGTGGCCGCCATACTTCTCCTTTCGCAGGTCGCGCAGACGCGCGGAGCAACTCGCCTCGGTTCCGCCGCACGCTCGCGCGATGACCTCGAGCGTGAGCCAGCCGCCGTGGTGCAGGACCAGCGTGCGGACACGCTCCAGAAGCGAGCGCAGGCGCGCCGCGTCTTTCGCAGGCTCGGGCAGCTCCGAGACGCGCACGACGCGCGCGGGCGGCTCGTTCGGGCCAAACACGTTGGATTGTTGGGCGCTCACGGCTTCCCCTTCACGTGGTCGCCGCGCTCGATGACAGCAGCTACATCCTCAAGCCCAGCGCGGAAGTGCTTGTCCAGCTTGCCGCCGTAGTCGCCGAGGTCGTGCACGTGACGCAGCCACGCGACGATCGCCGCGCGCTCTAGCTCTTGCACCTTGCGGCACGCACCGCAGAGCGGCGGCACACCCGTGCCGGTCACTACGTGATAGCCGTGAGTCTCCTCGCAGACCACGCACCACTCGCTCATGGCTTCCCCCTAAGCTTGCGTTTGAGATGCCAACATTCTGGGTGATGCCAGCGACCGTTCGGGGCCTGGATCGGCCGCTGGCCCATCAGAAAGTGAATCCGCCGGCACGAGCCGCACCCGTGGTGCTCGGGCTTCAGTGGTTCATGGGAGCCCAGGCGGCGGCGAGCTCGCCAAGCCTCCGCGGGCGTCCACGCCTGGGCTACGCCCGAGAGGGCGACGCGCTCAGGGTCGGAACCAGCGACCAGCATGGGCATCATCGGACCCGCTCCCTCGGCATGAGGTAGGCCATCGCCATGTGAGGGACGCATTGCCGGTAGCGAGCTGTTTGGTTCAGCTCGGGGTGGCACGTATTGCAGTGCTCCGCGTCCGTCGTATCGTACTTTCGCAAGAGCTCCAGCGCGAAGCTTGCGCCCATGCGCCGCTCTTCGGTGAGCTGGCGTTCGAGATCGTCGATCTGCTTTTGCTTGGCGTGCGCGTCGTTCGATGCGACGCGCCAACTTGCGACCGCTTCGCTTCGGTCACGTTCGGCGCGGGCTACGTCGGCCTCCAACCCACTGATTCGTGCGGTGAGGGTCGGCCTTTTCATCGGACCCGTACAGCGCTCAGGGCGCCGGCCACGACCGCAACGGTGTGCGTGAACAGATCGTCCTTCACGCGCTGAGCCTCTGGAAGCTGCGAGTAAGGGACGAAGCACGGATGCTCCTTCTTCTCTGGGTCCTTGACCGGCCCGTACTTCCACCCGGTCGCTGCCTTTTCGGCAAGCCATGATTGGTGCGACTGCTCGGGCGTGTTTCCTGCGATGGCCCCAGCCACACCGTTGCGCGCGCTGGACTTCTGCCAGTCCGGCGCATCCTCCCAAGCGGGTTGAGAAGTGTCGCCGATGGCGATGCAGTAGGCGCGATTCACCTCATGGGCGGCCCGCGCGCAGGCTTCGATGGTGCTCGATTCGATGGTCATACTCATGGCTCCTCTCTTTCTAGGTCGGTCATCTTGGGATCGAACGCGGCACGCGGGATCTCCTTGTGCTGGGCCGGCAGAAAGCCGCGCATCCGAGCGACGCGTGCCTCTCGCTCCGAGCGTGCCCCGGCATTCGCGTAAGCGACCCACTCGGGGAAGGGTGAGGCTGCTTTCCAGACCTCTCCGTCCAGGCCCGTGTAGACCGCCGAAGGTGCGCCTGCGGCATCGATGAGCAGCGCGGCCTCCCATGTCCGGGCGAGACCCCTACGAATCGGGCGATCGACGACCTCGAAGACCTGGGCGGCCAGCGCCTCATCCTGCTGGCGCCCGGCGACCAGGCCCACGGTCGTGCGCAGGATCCGAAAGACGGCCAGCTCACACGCCCAGCGCTCGAGCATGAGCAGGCCCAGCGCGAACGCATACCCGGCCATGGCGATCTCCTGGCAGCATGCCGCCTCGAAGCGCCCTTCATCGGCGGGCGTCGAGACATCGGCCAGGCCTTCGGCTTCGACCATGGCCTGGCTCAGCTCGCGCGACCACTCGCGGGCCGTCTCGCGTTCTCCGTGAGCCCAGACCGCGATCGTGCCGCGTAGCCAGCCGGAAGGCGCGACCACTTTGCCGGCGGCGTAGTCCTCGAGCGTCGCCGTCTGCCCTATCAGGGGCGTGGCCAGCTTCCGGCCCGCGGCACGCGTCGCACCGTGGACCACGAGACGCACCTGCTCCACGAGGGCCAGGAAGATCGCCAGCGTGGCGCGGTCGCCCGTCGTCCACGCCAGGCGGATCAGGCCTGCGCCGAGCTGCGCAGACGTCGGCTCGAACGGGACAGCGTCCAATCCCTGCAGGGCCTCCGGTCGGCTTTCGCCGACCTGCGCCGCGCTTGCTGCTTGACCGGCAAGCAAAGTGCTGGGGTGGGTGAAGTGGAGTCTCAGGTTGTCCAGAAATGTGGGCAGGTCCCCCCAGGTTAGGGGTGCCTTCTGGACACTGGCCAAATGTGTGGGTAGCTCCCAAGCAGGGGACAGCTTTGCGCGGAAAGTGGAGGATGGCCCTAGATCCCGCCAGCGCCGGAGGTGGGCCACAAGGGGGGATCCCTCGAGAGTCGGTGGCTTGGCCGGAGGAAGTGCCCGTGATTGCTTGCGTTTCTTGGGTGGCATGGGCGGGGTTGTCCTTTGCTGGTGGGATGCTGGTGGCACTGAGCAAACGTCCCTGCTTGACGGGCATGTGTCCGTGTCGCCAGTGGAACGGGTGCGCAGTCCTGAACTAACGTCCGTGGATAACCTGTGAGTGTCCCGAGAGCTCGGGACAGGCAATAAACTGCGTGAACGAGGTCTCCGACGAGGAGCGACCCTCGTTGTAAGGTTTAGGTCGTTTGCTGTCAACTCTTTTTGGCCATCTCAGGCCCGCACAATTCTGCTAGCCTCACTTTCGACGGAGAAATCACGGTAATCGCACGGTCTCAGACCGGACGGAAAGCGGACAGAGGAGCGGCGTCCACCGGGCGGCGACTCTGGCCGGAGAGAGGATTTACAAATGGCTGGCGCGGCACTCAGAGGGGACGTCGATCGGGATCCGAAAGGCTCCACGGGGCTTGTCAAAGGCGTGGAAATCGGGCAGGGGCGCGATCTCTTCTCGAACGACGTCACGATCAAGCGGCCGAAGGCGCTGGAGGAGCTCGACGAGTTTCTTCTGGGCCGCGACGCCAGCGGAGACAACGTCGTCCTCGTGCTCCGGGCGAGCGGCGATCATGGCCCGTGGGCGGCGCTGGTGCGCGCGTGGCGTGCGCTCTGGTGCAACGGCTATCGCGCCTACGAGCTGCACCCCATGCAGGGCCGCGATCTCTCGCGCAAGCTGATGAAGGAGAGCGCGTACGCGCAGCTCGCTCGGCAAGGTGAGGGCGCCGCCGAGGAAGGCCAGGCCTAGCCCATGAACTTCCCCGAACAGACCCGCAATGGCTGCATCGCGCTGGCGCAGATTGGACGCGAGCACATCCGGAAGCTTTCAGAGTCGTACGGCTCCCGGGCCGCTGACGTGGTGGCGAGAGAGGAGCCGTTTGTCTCGATTCAGGCGGCGATCGATCTGCTCGACGAACTCACGTCCGTCACGCTACCCAGCCCCCCGATCGCTACCCTGCATCACCCTGGGCGTCCAGGCGCGTACGTTCGGGAGGCGAGCCATCTCGACGATCATTCTCTGATGCAAGCCGCGAGGGATGCCGCGGCGGCGCACCTGGGCCGCTCGTTTCGGCTGGACGAGATCCCCAGCGAACCGCCCACGGGGGTCGAAGGGCGACGACTTGCGCCCGACGCGACTCCCTCGCCCACCGAGGGGACCGAAGACCCGTGAGCCTGCTGGATGCTTTCAGAGCTGCGAGCGGAGAGGCCGCGCCCGTGCGGCGCCTGCCCAAGTGGTCACAGCGCCGCCGGGAGCTCGAGGCCCGCCGCAGCGCCGCGAAGGCTCGACGACGGCGCCGCAACCGAGAGGCCTCCCAGATGCGCGCGCGACAGAGGCGTCTCGCATGAAGACGACGAGCCGCTACCCGGACTTCTTGACGGACGCCAGCATGGATCGCCCGCACCTCGAGATCGTCACTTGGGTCGGGGACTTCGTGCGTAAGAGGAGCTTCGGACCGACTGCGGAGGAGATCGCAGCCGGCGTCCGTCAGCCCATGCAGACCGTGCGGCTCCGGGTGGCGCGGCTGGTCGCCAGCGGATACCTCTCACGCACGGAGGGCGTCTACCGATCGCTCCGCCGTGCGACCCCTGACGAGCATCGCGCCGCGCTCTTTCTGGGCTGGAAGCTCCGGATCGCTGCGATGCCGGAGGAGGAGCGCAAAGCTGTCATCCGGGCCGCGATCTCGCTCGGGCCCGCGCAAGATGCCCAGGCAAGGGGGGTAGGCACATGAGCCTTAGCCGCAAGCGCGGGCTCGACGGTCTCACGGATCGCCAGCGGGAAATCTTTCGATGGATCCGCGCGTACGTGGACCGAGAAGGCTTCGCGCCCTCGATGCGTGAGATCGGCGCCGGGGTCGGGATCGGCTCCACCAACGGGGTCAATGACGTATTCCGGGCGCTCGAGCGGGAGGGCTTCATCGTGCGAAAGAGCCACCTGGATGGGAAGGCCACGGGCCGCGCTCGAGCGCTCATCATCACCCCCAAAGGACGGGCCGCATGAACGTGTGCTCCGCGTGCCTCACCGATGCCGAACGCGCGGAGGTGCACCTCGCCGCGGTGACGGCCAGCGTGTGCGCTCGTTGCGGGTTGCCGTTTGCCCTCGAAGAGGGGCTTGTGTTTTCGCTCACCAAGAGCAGCGTGCCGCCGTACCAGCCCGGTGACGATGCCCCCAGCATTGCGCCAGTTCCCACCCAAGAGGAAGACCAGGAGACCCCATGCAGATCGTAGACGCGCTCGCTCAGATGCTCATCGGCGCCGAAGTGAAAATGTGCCGACACTCCGTCACTACGCCCCAGCGTGAGGCGATGGCCACGCGCGGCGAGGCGGGCGTCGTGGAGGATATCCGCATCAGCAAGCCGGGGACCGGGCCGCTCACGTGCATCGAGATCGAGTGCTCGGCCGGGATCCTGCAAATCTTCCTGAAGGACGGGCCCGGGGGCCTGGCCGCGAAGATCCTCGAAATCTTCTTTGCCAGCGCGCTCAACATCCCCGAGCGCTTGCGCACGGAGATCGAAGTGCGGACCACGAAGGGGCCCACGCAGATCAGCGAACGCGACCAGCGCGAAGCGACGCTGGCCGAGCGCATGGGGTCTCGGAACTGATGCCCACTCCGGATCAGGTCGTGGTGGCTGTCGAGCTGGACCGATGCCTCAAGGAGTTTGAGGCGAAGACCGGCTGGCGCGTCTTTGCGCTGGCGGCCACTAGCGGAGAGTCGGCCGATGCAGTGCTCACGGTTTCCGGTGGCAACCTGTCGCGGCGCAGCGTGCGCGCATTTCTCGATGCGGAGCCTGTTGCAGCCGAGATGATCGACCTCCGGGGGCGCGCATGAGCACCGCGACATTCACGAAGATCAGGCCCGAGGATGCGGTGCGCATGGGCGTAAGCCCTGACACCGTCGTCCTCCGCGTCGAGCATGAGCATGCGCCCGGGCGTCGCGCCGCTTGGGTTTTCTACCTTGACCGAAAGAACGCAGGTCACCTGCACGCGCAGCTCGGCGGGGCCATGCGGCCCGAAGCGAAGGTCGCGACGGTCGTGGAAGCTGAGGAGATGGAGCCCACATGATCGATCTCACCAAGAACTATCACCCGCTCTTTTCGCCCGAGGAAGGAGACAGCGACTTCGAGCCCGAGGCCTTCGCCCGGATCGAAGTGAAGCGCCTCGAGTGCAACGGCCCGCTCCGGAACGTCGAGAAGAGCGGCACGCGGTGCATGCGCTTCTTCCGGCCGGAGGAGCTCGAGGCGCCGGAACAGTTTCAGCGTGAGTTTGGGGGCGGCTCGTACGAGGTGGGGGCCAGGCGCGCGGACGGCACCTACTACAAGCAGCGGTGGATCCAGGCGCCGGGCGACTCCAAGGTGATGCCTGGCACGGAGACAGGCGCCGTGTTTGCGCCGACTGCTGGCCCCACGGCCGGCGCGAACGGCGTGCCGATGCCGCCCGGCATCGACCCCAACATGGCCTACTGGATGCAGATGCAGGAGCTTCAACGCCAGCGCGACGAGGCCCGGCAGGAACGCGAGCGGCAGCGGGAGCGGGAGGAGCGCGACCGACAAGAGACGCGTGACGCCAACAACCGTCAGAGCTTGATCGCGCTGGCCGGCATCCTGGTCCCCGCTCTCTTGCCCAAGGGAGACAGCCAGGCCGACACGATCAAGGCCCTGGCCGAATGGCAGAAGGCGAACCAACCGGCGGCGCCAGCTCAGACGGGAGCGCAGGCCGTGCGCGATGCCGTGGGCCTCGTGAAAGACTTGAAGGATCTCGACTTGGGGCAGGAGAAGGCCGAGCCGCCGGAGAAGATGAGTGAGCTCCTGTCGATTGGACTGCAGGGCCTCCAAGCTCTCGTGAGCATGAAGAACGCGGCGCCGGTCGTGGCGGCCGTCCAGACCGCGCCTGGTACCGCCGCTTCGGTAGTCGAGACGGTGCTTGGTGGGTGATAGACTGTCCTCATGCGCCGATTTCGAGCCGTCACCTTTGCGGATTGGGAGAGTAAAGCCAAGTTTCTCGACGGGGCGGCGACGCTCGACGCGCGGTTTCCGGTCGTGCGCGACATGGCCCGACGGATCACCCGGTCGCGCAACCCCAACGACTACCAGGGCGCCATCGGCGATCTCTTCACGTACGTGCAGAAGCGCGTGAAGTACGTGAACGATCCCCAGAGCGAAGAGTTTTCGGACGCCCAGCAAGTGCTTGAGAGCCTCGAAGGGGACTGCGACGACAAGGTTAGGGCGTTCGTGGGGATGGTGCGGAGCCTGTACAACGGCGACCGTGTACAGGTCGCGGTGCGGCCCGTGCTCCGCGTGGACGACTTCGCGCACGTGCAGGCGGTCGTGCGCTGGCCGGGGAGCGTGGCGTTCCGGCCAGGTACGGGAGGGTGGGTTACGGCGGAGGTGATCTTGCGCGATGCCAAGCTGGGGGATGACGTGCAGGACGTGCCCAGCCTGGCGCTCTCGTGATTCTGTCTCACTTGTGAATAGACAGATTGCGCCATGCGTCCTATAACCACTCTGGAAGGAACAGGAGGATGACCATGGCGGCAAAGAAGAAGCTGAGGGCAGTGCTCGTGCGATGTTACAGCGGCGTTTTCTTCGGGTATTTGGCAGCCCGCAGAGGGAGTGAAATCGACCTCGTCAAGGCTCGCCACGTGTGGTCTTGGACTTCGCAGGGCCTACCGCGCAAAGCTCTGACGGTTGACGACCTGGCGATCATTGGCGCCGGGACGGGGACCAGGATCAGCGGCGCTGTCGATCAGACGTTGCTCGACGTGAAGCAGATCGTGGAGATGAGCTCTGATGCAGTGAGAGTCTTCGAGGGGCTTCCGTGCCTGACGTAGTTGGCGACGGCTCCGGCGACGGCGACGGCGACGGCTCCGGCTCCGGCGACGGCTCCGGCGACGGCTACGGCTACGGCTCCGGCGACGGCTCCGGCTACGGCTACGGCTCCGGCGACGGCTACGGCTACGGCTCCGGCGACGGCTCCGGCTACGGCTACGG
>Ga0116217_10003703_pt1 | contig 13822 bp, 12 predicted proteins | sample Sb_taG_6_FD_89697 | JGI IMG/M metagenome (GOLD analysis project Ga0116217, IMG submission 89697) | Peat soil microbial communities from Weissenstadt, Germany - Sb_50d_4_PS metaG | ecosystem: Environmental > Terrestrial > Soil > Wetlands > Peat | place: Germany: Weissenstadt | collected 2010-09-21 | reverse complement strand
CTTCGTCGAGGTGGACGGCGCGGTGCAGCCCGCGCCGGCGCCCCGTTTCTCCCGGACGCCATCCGCGATCTCCCGGCCGCCCTCGCCACCCGGTGCAGACACGCTGTCGGGGTTGGTCGAATGGGGGGTGTCCGAGGATGCGGTCGCCAAGCTGCGCCAGTCAGGGGCGCTGAGCTAGTCGTTTCCTGAGGTCGTGGCCTCTCAGGGGCACGACCCGTACGGATCGAGGGGCGCAACGGACTGCCCGGTCAGCACCCAGGAGTTCGAGGCTTCGTTCATGTACGCCGCCGGACATGCATCGGCGATGGCGATCACCTGCGCGTTCGTGCAGATGCCCGGTTCGTTGATGCAGGTCATGGCCTGGCGGCCCTCGCCGATGCCGGGGCACTCTACGGCGAAGCCCGGCGCTGCGTAGGCGCGCAGATAGGTCAACGCGGCCGCGCAGCCCCACGTCGTCGCATGACCGAGTGGTGGTACCGCCGCATTCATGGCCGGCTGTGTCGGTGCGGGAGCCATCGGGGGTGTCGTGGTCGGAGTCGGGGCTGCCGGCGGGGACGGCGGAGGCGGTTCTGTGGTGGGCGTTACCGGTGAAGGCGTCGCGGCCGCCGCCGCGGGCACGGGTGGCGTCGGCGGAGCCGGAGCTCCTGCGCGCTTCTGGGTGGAGGTCGACGATGCATCCGGAGCCCGTAACGCCGAAGCGCGTGGGTGCCGTGTCGAAATGGAAGCGCCGACGGTGGCGAGCTGCACGCCGACGATTGCGGCGATTTCGATAGCGACGATGGGCGCGAGCGCGGCAAGACGCGGGCGCTGGGGCGGGGTGGACAACGTGGTGCTCCTTCGGGGGTCGGCGCGTGTCGAGCGGGATCGATACCCAGATGGCCAGCGATTCACGCCGACGATCCATTGCGAAGGGGCGCAAAGGCTGTTGAATTGTGTCGAATTATGTGCGCGGCGGAGGACGAACTACGGGTTGGGCCACTTCAACCCGCGCTGCATCAACGCGCGGTGCAGCGTCCGGTGTGAGGTTCATCGTCGTGCAAACGGGCCCTTGTTGTCGACGATTCCTCGAACGCGCGCCCGTCAATGGTTCGTTGGGCATCTGACCGTCGGGCCGTCTCCGGAGCCGGGTCGCGCCCCGAGTGGATCAGACGCGAAAGAAGGGCCCCGCGAGGGGCCCTTCTTTCCGCGCCGTTCGATTCAGGCGTCAGCCGAGGGAGATTCCTGCCGCATCGGTGACACCCGTACCGCCGAGGCTGCCGTTAAAGGGGGCATTCCCGTAGTTGAACACTCCGCCGTCGGAGGCCACGAACCAGTAGCCGTTTCCGTCGGGCGTCGCTGCCATGCCGACGATTGGCTCGTTCAGCTGGATGCTCCCGGTCGAGCCGTGGAACTGAGCGTCCCCGTAGGCGAAGATGCCGCCGTCGGTGGCCACGAACCAGTAGCCGTTTCCGTCGGGGGTCGGCGTCATACCCACCACAGGCTTGTTCAGGTGCAGGCTGCCCGTCGAGCCGTGGAACTGGGCGTCGCCGTAGGCGAAGATACCGCCGTCGGAGGCGACCAGCCAGTAGCCGTGGCCCGAGGGAGTCACTGCCATGCCCACGATCGGCTTGTTGAGGTGCAAGCTGCCGGCCGAGCCGTAGAAGCCGGCGGAGCCATAGTTGAACACGCCGCCGTCGGAAGCCACGAACCAGTAGCCCTTGCCGTCGGGCGCGGCAGCCATGCCGACCACCGGCTTGTTCAGCGTCAGGCTGCCGGTCGAGCCGTAGAAGCCGGCGTCGCCGCTCGAGAACACGCCGCCGTCTCCTCCGACCATCCAGTAGCCGGCGCCGTCAGGCGTAGGCGCCATGCCCACAATCGGGGCGTTCAGGTTGTAGTACATCGCGCCGTCGAGGTAGACGAGGTAGTTGTCGTTGCCGAACCCTGAGAGCTCACCCTGCTGACCGAACACGTAGTAGCCGCTGTTCGGGTTGGTCGGGATGATGTTGTAGGCGACCGTGCCCGAGATGTCGATGCTGGCGGTGCTGCAGTCGATCTGTAGCGCAACCGACTGGATCGGCGTCGAACCTGATGTGAAGTGGTACTGATCCAACTCTAAGGCCGAGCCGGTGATGGCTGGAGCGCCAGGTCCGCTGGCGTTGCCGCAGGTCTGTCCACCCGCAGTCACGCTCGACGGCCCCCCAATACCTCCGTAGAAGGATCCGGCTGTCCAGCTCGATGGCTGTGGTGCCAGCACGAGGGCCCCGCCATCAGGACCTGCCGCATTCCCGTAGCTGAGGCAAAGATCGCTGCTGGTGCTCACGTTGCAGAAACTCGGCGTGTAGGTCGGCGTGACCGAGCTCCACTGATAGACGGTCGCATTGCCGCTCGCGAGGTCGGTCACTACGAAGTTGGCCTGCGACAACGGTGCCACGGCATGGGGACGCTGCACCGCCGGCGCCTCGCCGCTATGCGCATTGAAGCCTGGGTCGTGCGGCCCACCGAGAGATGCTGCGCTGCTGGCAGTTGCGCTCAGCGTCAGCGCTGTGATGATCATGCATGTGGTTGCCAACAGCACGACCGCGGAGCGACGCAACGCGCTACCGGGCGAATGTGCCGTGGACCAATTGGCGGCGGTGGTCATTTGTTCCCTCTCCTCGTGCTGACTAGTCGCAGCACCGCCCTCGCGGTCAGTCTGACGACTTGGCTACGAATCTCGCAGCCGTACCTGTCCCCCTTTCGATGCTCCGTCCCTTGGCTGACGTCACCTCGGCACGTCGCACCCCGAACCGTACGAACCGCCGGTAAAGGCGCGGTAAGGGCTGGCTACGTGCCGAGGCGGGGTCTACGGGGTGACGAGCACCAAGCCTCTTTCGCTGACGCGCATCAGAGCGAGGTCTGAAGACCTTGGACCGAGCCCAGGAGCTGCTCACCGTCAAGGATGCGGTAGAACTCCAAGTCCTTCCCGTACTTCTTGACCCACAGTTTGGCCTCCCGCTGCGAACCGAAGCGCTTCGCCTCCCTGGGTCGCACGGTCATGATCAACGCCGAGTGGTCGTGATCGAATCCGTGCACAAAGCTGACTCCCTCGTTGATCACCCACATATCCGACGGCCTTCCTCTCCTCGCTCTACGGATGAGAGGCATTCTCCGTTACCGGGTGGTTGCCACTCTGGACATTTGGCGACAGACTTTTGCCATCTGGAGACACGGAGGTGACCGTGGCCGCCATGGTCCAAGCCCAATCCCTGCGGGGCTATCGAGAGCTCGTTGGCGACTTGGGGGGCAATCCCACCCGACTGTTGCGACAAGCGGGCATCGATCCTGGCGCCCTCAAGCGACTCACCGCCTTCATCAGCTTTGAGGCCCTTACCGATCTGTTGGAACGCTCTGCGGCGGAACTGCGCTGTCCAGACTTCGGACTGCGCCTGGCCGAACGCCAAGACATTGGCATCCTTGGGACGCTCGCGGTGGCGATGCGATATTCAGCCACAGTGGGCGAGGCGATGCAGTGCGCGTCCGAATATCTCGAGGTCTACAACGCCGCCATCGCCTTCACCATCAGGACCGGGGAACCCCGGGCCCAAGCCCGGCTCGAGTTCAGGCTCCTTCCGGGGCATAACCTCCGCTGGGCTCAAACCGCAGAGCACGGCATCGGTCTGACCTGGCGCATCATGACGCTCCTGTCGGAGGGACGATGTCACCTCCAACAGGTCTGGTTTCCTCATGCAGCAGTGGCAACCGAGGCCATGTACCGCGCCCGCTTCGACGCCCCTCTCGTCTTCCGTGCAGGCCAGGCCGCCTTGGCCGTCGCCGAGACAGACCTCGAACTGCCCATCAGCGAGAACATCCAGGAGCTTCACGACGTCGCCTCCCGCTATCTGGAAAGCCGGGTGTCAAGAGGAAGAACGACCCTGACGGTCCAAGTTCGCCAGGCGGTTGAGGCCCTGTTAGGTACCGGCACCTGCAGCCATGGCGAAGTGGCGAGAGCGCTCGAAATGCACCCTCGCACTCTGCAACGACGCCTGCGAGAACAGGGGACCACCTTCGAAGCCATCAAGGACGAGGCCCGACGAGATCTAGCCCAACGGTACTTGTCCCAGCCCGACCTTCCGCTCACCCAGATCACCGCGCTGCTCGGTTATAGCGAGCAGTCGGCCTTCGGCCGGAGCTGTCGCCGCTGGTTCGACATGACGCCCCGACAGGAGCGCGCCCGTCTCTTAGTCGGTTCCCACGAAACGTCTCTCACGTGACCGATGGGCATGAGCCCAGAGGCGAAGTTGGCCCACTGGGATCGGGTCATCGACCTGAAACAGAGCCTCAGCGCTTCCATTAACTGAACTGCCCAGTGCGCCGGAATGGCGGGACGGTTCAACCGAAGAATGGAGTGCTCCGCGTCTCCGTTCACATGGATACCCTGTTCCCGCACCAGGGTAAGGATTCGTCGTCGCTAGTCCAGAAGACGATTGGTTCGGGACACGCCCACTCCCGGAACCTGCGGTCCCTCGGCGAGAACCCTCAACCGCCTTGCGCCGCATGGCGCAGCGAGATCCCGATGTGCACCGGTGCCTTCCAACATCCGACGCGCATGTTCAAGATGTCACCGATGCCGGTCGACACGGCGCCGACCGGACGGCTCGTGCTCGGCGAGCTGGCCGAGCGGGGTGCCGTCACGAGGTGGGTCTCCGTGGCAGGCTTCAGCAGTTGTTGAACGCTTCCGTTCATCGGGACCCCCTTTCATTGGTTATTCGATCCCGTGCTCTCGGTTTACAGAAGGCCGGTAACTGCGAAGTAAGGGCACCCGCGCCAAAAATTGCCGGGGGCGGAGAAACAGCTTGACGGTCGTAACGCCTTTACCGGTCGCTTACCGTCCCGGCATAGAGGACGCCCTCGGACCCGTCAGCGAGCTCACCCCGCGCCGATAGTCAGGTCTCGTGCGGACTTCGCCTGTCGGAGCTCGTCAAGTGGGGGGTGTCCGAGGGCGTGGTCGCGAATCTGCGCCAATCGCGGGCTTTGAGCCGGTCCTGCTGACGCAGGGGAACGAGGTCAGGACGAACCTGGGACCTCGTCCTGGCGTTGACGTGAACTACCGCGCCTCCGGCGCGTCTCAATCCACCGCTTGTTACGCCTCTCCACCGACTCCTCGAACGCGTAGTTGCGGTTGGTCAGACTTAGGTTGACATCGTACGGGTGTTCATTCCCCCACACCGGAACTTCGCCCTCAATATGAATTGGGCACCCGTGGAACTCGAGGAGGGTCGTGTCGATTATTCCTTCGTTGAAGGTGTCAGAGACATTCAAGTTCTCCTGTGTCAGGGGCGGCCGGTGACCCCTACTCGCCTTCGCCATCTCTATCCATTCCGCGATCGGCTTGGAGACTTCGACGAGTAGCTGGCAGTCGTCCCCCGGTCCCAGCGTTATGGACCGCTCGGGCGGCGGCTCGGCAGGCCTCGCCATGGCTGACGCTGGGATGGAGTCCCGCGACCCCGCGACGACGGTGCCAGGCGGTAGGAAAACCAGCCCCCTCGAGCGACCTTCGTTCGCTGCGTGTACCCAGCACGCGAGTGAGGCCACTGTCGCCCGAGACTGGTCGACGGGAGCTCCGTCGACCACGTCTTCGTTCCAGGCGAAGGTCGCGAAGGCGGCCGATCTGATCACGAAAGTGACGTGGGGCGCTCGCTGGTCTATCCGAGCCTTGATTGCCTCACGGCTGTCGGCTTGGGCGGCCGCCACCGCATCCCGCGTCAGTCGGGCTTGGTGAAGCGCGATGATCACGACCACCAGAGTCGCGACGGCAAGCCCCAGCGTCGACCACGCCGTTACATTGTCGGTCAGGCTCCCCAGCATCACGGAAATGGCTTAGCAGGTAACGGCCCGTTCTACAGAAGGCGGGTAGCTGCGAAGTAAGGCACCCGCGCCCAAATTGTCCGAAGTAAGGGCACCCGAAATTGCCGGCGGCGGAGGAACGGCTCGACGGTCGTATCGCCTTTACCGGCCGCTTACCGACGACCAATACCGTCTCCTGGCAATGAGCACGGAAAACCGGCTACTGGTGCACACCTCCGTCAGCGGACTTCAGCTAACGTGCCGGTCACCTCGTTGGGCGGGGGATGGTCGGTCGTCGTGTCGTGGACGCCCGATGACTGTAGGAGCCGGGGGAGGCACGAGGTGACGATGACAGCTCCGCTGAGCCGGGCGACCGTTCGCCCCAAGGCCCAGCTGGAGTTGGCGCGCCGAGCGACACCCGTGCGGCTGAGGTTTGCCGCGGTGGCCATTGCGTTGCTTGCGTTGCTCACCGGGCTCGTGGCTGCACTCGCCACGACGCAGAGGCAATCCGCGACGTCGGCGGCCTGGCAACAGGCCGAGCCGCTCATGGTGACGGCCCAGGCAGTCGACACCTCCTTGTCGGATGCGGACACGACCGCCGCCGCTTCGTTCCTGCAGGGACAACGGGTCGAGCCGCCGGCGCTCCAGAGCCGTTACCAGGGCGATCTCACTCGCGCCGGGGCCGACGTGGCCGTGGCCGCGCGGGAGGCCGGGTCTGATCCTGCCGTTGCGGCGAGCCTGGAGACGCTCTCGACTGATCTGCCCGTCTACGCCGGCATCGTCCAGGACTTCAACTTCAACGAACGCCAGGCGTCCTACCCGCTGGCGGCGGCATACATCGCCGAGGCGAACAACCTCATGCGCACCTCGATTCTGCCTGCGGCGGCGAATGTCTACGGGACCGAGAGCGAGCGGCTCGCTGACGATCAGTCGCAAGGGGTATCCCCGTTCCTGGCGATCGTGGCCGTCCTGGCCCTCATCGTCCTGCTTGTCGTCCTCGTTCTGGCGCAGCGATGGCTGAGCCAGCGGTTCCACCGCACCTGGAACGTGGCGTTGGCGATCGCAACGGTGATCGTCCTCGCCCTTGGGCTCTGGTTCACCGTCGCGCTCGTCAGCCAGAACTCGGGCGTCAACGCCGCCCAGGCGAACGGATCGCGCCCGGTCTCGACCTTCACCCAGGCCCGGATCCTCGCGTTGCGCGCCCGGGCCGACGACGAGCTCACCCTCCTGACGCAAGATTCGGACTCGACCTACCAGAGTGACTACACCAGCACAGCGGCGGCCTTGAGGCACCTGCTCGACTCCTCGGCATCTTCGGGCGGCTCGTCCGCCTCGATTGAGCTGGCGCGGGCCAAGGCGGCCTTCGGGTCCTATGCCGCCGTGCACGGCCAGATCCGGCACGAGGACACAGCGGTGCACAATCTCTCCGCCGCCGACGAGCTGGCCTCGGGCAGCGGTGCGGGCCGGCTGCCGTTGATCTCTTCGAACCTGAACAGCGACCTCTCGAGCGGGATCACCACCTCCCAGGCGACGTTCGACAACACCACCTCGGCCGCCGCCTCGGACCTGGACGGGCTGATCTGGGGCTTGGCCATCGGGGCCGTGCTGGTGGCCGCACTCATCCTGATCGGGTTCCAGCCCCGAATTGCGGAGTACCGGTAGCCGACATGCACACCTCCCTGCCTTCGATCAGCCGCCACACGTCGCGCCTCGTGACGGCCACGGTGCTCCTCGGCATCGCCCTGGCCGCTGCTGCCTGCGGCACCACGTCGCCGCCGCCCAGCTCGGCTCCATCCAGTGCGGTCAACGCTTCGACCGTCATGCCTGCGGGCGCGTCCATCGTCCATCCCGCCGCCACCCCTGTTCCCAATTCGAATTGCACCGCCAGCTACCCGCCGCCGAGCCCGATGCCCGTCCCCGGTCACATGCCGGCCGGCTCCTGGATGACCCACATCCTGGAGCGCGGGCACCTCATCGCCGGTGGGCCAGGACAAGAATCTGTGGGCCTATCGCAACCGCACCGGCCAGCTCGTGGGTTTCGACATTGACATGCTCGAACAAGTGAACGACGCCATCTTCGGCGCCAACCCTCCGCCGATCGACTTCAAGATCATCTCCGACGCAAATCGGAGCAAGGCGGTGGCGACAGATGAGGTCGACATCGTCGCGGAGACGATGACCATCAACTGCCAACGCCAAACCAAGAGCAGTAAGGATCCCTATCCGGTCGATTTCTCCACCGTCTACTACCCCGCAGCGGAGCAGCTACTGGTACCCACGGGCTCGTCGATCACCGGTCCGGCCAACTTGGGTCATGCGCGCGTCTGTGCGACCGGAGGGGCGGACTCCCTCGGGAACCTGGTGGCTGTACCCGGAGCACAGCACATTGTGGCCTGGGACGTCAATGGTTGGGCCGATTGCCTCGTGATGCTCCAACAGGGTCAGGTCGACGCCATCGGGACCGACAACGCAATTCTGACAGGACTCCACGCGCAGGACCCCAACACGATGATCGTCGGATCGCCGTTCAGCCCGGAGCCCTACGGCATGGCCATCAGCCAGAAGCACGCTGACTTCACGTCCTTCGTCAACGGCGTCCTGGCCCAGGTGCGGGCGAACGGAACCTGGAAGCAGATCTACAACCACAACCTGTGGCCTTACATCGGTGGACCGACCCCCCAGCCTCCAGTGGCGAGCTACAAGTGAGCATCGTGACGCGACTCACGACGGCGGAGATTGATCGGCGCATCGAGGAATTCCGGCTCGTTCTGGACCGCACCACGGTTCGTCTCGTCGAGCTCGATGCCGATGTGACGCGCCGTCTTCTCGAGACCTCGCACGAACTCCGGGGCGCCACGGCGGCGGCATGGGCCGATGCGTCGTTACGCCATGCCGCTCTGTGGCAGAGCCAGCTCGCGCTGGAGAGTCTCCTCGCGCAGGTGATGGACGAGCGAAGCGATAAGAGGTCCGCGTCGCCCGCTGTGCTGGTACAGCTCGATGGGCTCCTCGGGGGTGCATCCGTGGAGCTGCCGCGCTCTCCGGAGAGCGGGCCCCCGCTCCTGACCGATGAGGCCACGCCTACCGTGGCGTGCTCTGTCGCACAGGTGTTCGAGCAGATGACGACCGACTTCGCCGTGGTGACCGAGTTCGTGGGCTCTGTCGCACGGACCTGGGGGGAGCTGACCAATCGCCTGGACGAAGTGGCGGCGTTGGTGCTCGAGCTGGAGAAGGAGATCCAGACGTCCGGCATGCGGCGGCCGAACGATCTCGGTGTGTTGGGGCGGACGCTCGCCGAAGCAAAGACCACGGCGCAGGAAGATCCAATTTCCCTCGGGTCCGAGGCGGTCGCACTGCTCGAATCGCGCGCTCAACGCCTCGAGGAAATGGTGCACGGGGCGACCCGGGTACATCAGGCGGCGCTGGAGGAGCTGGTGGCCGCCGATCGGAGCATCGGTGCCGGACTGGAGGCGTTAGCCACCTGCCGCACGCAGCTCAACCGGTGGTCGGAGAAGATCGTCGTCTCCGACACGACCCTGGCCGAGCTGGACCGACTTGCTCGCGAGCTCGACCGGCTCCGCCTCGAGTGCGAGCAGGCACAGAGCCCGGGCATCGGAACTCCGGCCGCCGAGCTCCGCCACCGGGCCGACGCTCTTCACGATGAGGTGACGCGGCTGACCAAGATCGAGGGTGTGCGGATGGAGCGGCGAGACGAGTTGCGGGGCCTCCTCGGGGCATACCAAGCCAAGGCAGGCGCGGTCGGGCTCGCCGAGAACCTCGAGATCGACGGCCTCTATGCGGCGGCGCGCGACGCGCTGTACGGCGCGCTCTGCAACCTGGAGGAAGGCGAGCGGTGCGTGACGGCCTTGCAGAGAGCCATTCGCCGCCTGCAGGAGGTGAGCCACGATGGTCGCGTGTGAACGTCCCGGTTGCGGCGGTGAGATCGATTCGGGCTACTGCAATCTGTGCGGGCATAGCCCCGCCTCGTCCCGGGGAGGTGGAGTGCCCGGCGAATTGTCCGAGGCCCCGGGCCCGGAAGGCGGGCTCATGCCGGATCCCGGGCAGGCTGATCACTCGGCGTGTGAGCGACCGGGGTGCGGAGGGACGATGGTCGACGGCTTTTGCGACCAGTGTGGCCATGTTCGTCCTGGTGAGTCCCAGCGGGTGTCCGAGACCCCTCCCCTGGCGGGTTTGACGTCTGCCCCTGGCATGAGCGCCTCGGCCGTGAGCGCTTCGTCGGAGTCCCGAGGAACGAACACGATCCGGCGGATCTCCTCGTCGACGTTGACCACGGCTCGTTCGGTCGGCGCGACCGGCTCTGGCGGGAGCCGAGGAAATTTGGGAGCGGGGCTTGTCGACATGCCGTCGGTGCCCTACCGCGACCCGCAGTCCGTCCTCCTCGTCGACCCGGAGGTTCCGGAAAAGAAGCGGTTCTGTGCCCATTGTGACAATCCGGTCGGCCGGAGTCGCGGGACGCGTCAGGCCCGCACCGAAGGGTTCTGCCCCCACGACGGCAAGGCCTACTCCTTCACGCCGAAGCTCTGGCCCAGTGACCTCGTGGCGGGCCAGTACTTGGTGGCAGGCTGCATCGCGCACGGGGGATTGGGCTGGATCTACCTGGCGCAAGACAAGAATGTCTCAGATCGATGGGTCGTTCTGAAGGGGCTCCTCGATTCGGGTGATGAATCGGCGATGGCTGCTGCCATCGCCGAGCGACGATTCCTGGCCGAGGTAGAGCACCCCAACATCGTCAAGATCTACAACTTCGTCGAGCACGACGAGTTCGGTTACATCGTCATGGAGTATGTGGGCGGGGAGTCGTTGCGCGAGATTCGGAGCCGGTACCGGGAGGAGGAGGGCGGTCCCCTCCCCGTGGCGCAGGCCATCGCCTACATCCTCGAGATCCTCCCAGCCATCGGGTTCCTGCACCGCCGCGGTTTGTTGTTCTGTGACTTCAAGCCGGACAACGCCATTCAGACCGAGGAACAGCTCAAGCTCATCGACTTGGGGGGAGTCCGCCGGACGGACGACGCCGACAGCGACCTGTATGGGACGGTCGGCTATCAGGCGCCTGAGGTCCCCGAATCCGGCGCGAGCATAGCATCGGACCTCTACACGGTTGCACGGACCCTTCTGGTCCTCACGGCCGACTTCGCGGGGTTCCAAGACGAGAAGCGCTACGCCGTGCGGTTGCCACCAGCTGAGGAAGTGCCGGTCTTCCAGCGGTACGAGTCCTTCCATCGCTTCCTGCAGAAGGCGACCGACGCGGACCCGAGTATGCGGTTTCAGTCGGCCGCGGAAATGGCGGAGCAGCTGGTCGGGGTGCTCCGCCAGGTGATTGCCGCCGACGGCGGCAGCCCCAGGTCTGCTCCCAGCACCCTCTTCAGCTCGGAGCTGGGTGCATCGCCCGACACGAGCCCGTGGCAGTTCCTTCCGGTGCCGGCGGTGGACCCGTCCGACTCGGCGTCCGGCGTGCTTGCCACCTTGGCGCTCGTGGGCGCCGACCAACGCCAGTCACTTCTCGAGACCATTCCCCGGTCGCCGGAGCTGAGCCTGTACATCGCGCGGTCGGCGCTCGACGGCGGTGAGTTCGACGTCGCGAGGCGTGAGCTCGACTCGGAGGAAGCGCGCGACAGCGGTTGGCGGGCGGCGTGGTGGCGCGGCGTGCTGCACTTGGCCGAGGGCAAGTCCTCCGACGGTCTTTCGTACCTGGCGGCCGTCGCCACGGAGCTGCCCGGAGAGTTGGCCCCGAAGCTGGCCATGGCCGTCTGCTTCGAGCAAGCGGCCGACGAAGACGATCCTTCTGCCCCCACAGGGGAACGGAGCTCCGAGTCGGCCTCGCAGCAACTCCGATACGCAGCGCGCTACTACGGGCTGGTGGCCACCACCGACCCGGGCTATGCGAGCGCCAGCTTCGGACTGGCCCGCGTCGCCATGCGGCTGGGGGACCGAGACGAGGCCGTCTCGGCCTTGCAGAGGATCCCGAAGTCTTCGAGTGCGTACGTGACGGCCCAGATCACGCTCTGCAGGGTGCGGTGTGCGCCGCTCCAGGGTGAGCTGCCCCAGCTCCCGGACCTCGTTGCCGCCTCGGACGTCCTCGACGGGCTCGCCCTGGACAATTCGGTGAGGCTGCCCCTCGTGAAGGACGTGCACCAGCAAGCGCTCGCGATGCTGCTCGACGGACGCGTGGCGTCGGATGACGGCGTCCAGCTCATGGGTGCGGCGCTCGACGAATTCGACCAGCGAGCCGCGCTCGAGCGTGCCTTCCGATCCTTGGCCAGGATCGCCTCGAGCGACGAGGAGCGATTCGCCCTGGTCGATCGGGCGAACGCCTACCGACCCCGGACGATGACGTGATGACGGGAGGGACGTGAGCCTCGACACCGATACCGACGCTGAGGTGCGCCCGTGCCCGCAATGCCAGTCGCCGGTCTTCGACGACGAGCTCTACTGCGAGGGGTGTGGACGACGCGTGGCCGACGAGCCGCTCGCCGACCACGCTGCGGTGCCCCGCCGCCACGGCTATCGCGCAGAACATGATCTGGGTGTGATCGCAGGCGTCACGGACCGCGGCACGCGGCGTCATCGAAACGAAGACGCGCTGGCCATCGCGGCGGTCGACGGCCGGATCGTTGCCGCTGTCTGCGACGGCGTCGCCTCCACCGCGAATCCCGACCAGGCGGCACGAGCGGCGGCGAACACGGCATTCGCCGTTGTCGAGCCGCTGCTCGCTGCACCGCACTGGCCCCAGGACGCAAAACTCGAGGAACTCCTCGGCGAGGCGTTCGATGAGGCCCAGCGGGCCGTGCTCGAGGTCCCCAACCACGAGCCCGACGGCAACGACCAGTCGCCCTCGACTACCATGGTCGTCGCCGTGGCAGCACAAGGGCACGTCACGGTGGCCAACATCGGGGACAGTCGTGCCTATTGGTTGAGCACCAACCAGGCCCAGGCCAGGGTGCTGACGGTGGACGACTCGTGGGCTCAGGAGCGCATCGCCGAAGGCATCGCGCCCGAGGTCGCATATGCCGAGCCCGACGCACACATCATCACCCGATGGATCGGGGGGGAGGCCGAATCGGTGACGCCCACCGTCGTGACGCTGGACGTCACCGAGCCGGGGCTTCTGCTTGTCTGCAGCGACGGCCTCTGGAACTACTTCGAGGACCCACAACGCCTCCTCGAGCTGATCCCCGATTGGGCCGTGTCGGCCCCGATTGAGATCGCCCGTCGTCTCACCGATGCCGCTCTCGTCGCCGGGGGCCAGGACAACATCACGGTCGTTGTGGTACCGGTCGACCCCGCGGCGGCCGGACACCGGAACGGGACCGACGGAGGAGTAGGGACGAAGGAGTAGGAAAGCCATGGCCGACTTCCAGATCGAATGCTTCCAGAACGAGTTCCTTCCTGAGGGTGGACAGGTGGTGCACGCCGTCCTCACCGTGTGCGCGTCCGGGACCGGCTCGAGCGCGGGCTCTGATGCCGCAACCGCGGCGGACAGGACCGAGGTGCTCATCGTCGACACGTCGGGATCGATGAACGGGAAGAAGCTGCGATCCGCCAAGGCGGCGACCGCCGCCGCCGTCGATTGTATCCCCGACGGCGTTGGATTCGTGATCATCAGCGGCAATCACGAGGCTGAGCTGGCCTTTCCGTTGTGGGGGTCCGTGGCCGTGTCCTCAGCAGACACGAGGGCCGAGGCAAAGCGGGCCGTGAAGAACTTCGAGGCACGAGGCGGCACGGCCATCGGATCGTGGATCGAACTCGCCGAAGACGTCCTGGGGCAGACGGGGGGAATCCGCCACGCCATCCTTCTCACTGATGGTCGCAACGAGAGCGAGGAGCCCGAGGCGCTCGACGAAGCCCTCCGGAAGGCCGATGGCGCGTTCCAGTGCGACTGCCGCGGCGTAGGGGACGATTGGGAGGTGGCGGAGCTGCGCAAGGTCGCCACGGCGCTGCGCGGAACCTACGACATCGTCGCCGACCCCGACGGCCTTTCGGCCGACTTCGCGGGACTGATGAT
>Ga0116217_10003702_pt1 | contig 13822 bp, 9 predicted proteins | sample Sb_taG_6_FD_89697 | JGI IMG/M metagenome (GOLD analysis project Ga0116217, IMG submission 89697) | Peat soil microbial communities from Weissenstadt, Germany - Sb_50d_4_PS metaG | ecosystem: Environmental > Terrestrial > Soil > Wetlands > Peat | place: Germany: Weissenstadt | collected 2010-09-21 | reverse complement strand
TCGGCCAGCCGCGCGGCGATCGCGCCCATCAGCGGACGCTTGCCGCGGTCGCGGTCTCCGCCGGCGCCGAACACGCACAGCACCCGCCCGCGTGCCAGCTCGCGCGCCGCGCGCAGCACGTTCTCAAGCGAATCGGGGGTGTGGGCGTAGTCCACCAGCACCGCGAAGTCCTGTCCCTCCCGCACCGGCTCGAAGCGGCCCGGCACGCGCACGCCGCGCTCCAGCGCCGCCAGGAGCGCGTCCGGATCGGCGCCCATGGCATGGGTCGCGGCGAATGCCGCCAGCGCATTGGCCACGTTGAAGCGCCCCGGCAGGGGCAGCGACACCGAGCGCTCACCCGTGGGCGTCTCAAGGACGAAGCGGCAGCCCGCGAAATCCATCCGCACGTCGCGCGCGCGATAGCCGGCCTCGTGCTCGATCGCGAAGGTGACCGCGTTGGGCATATCGGCGGCCAGACGCTGTCCGTAGGGGTCATCGACGTTGACGATGGCGATCGGCGGTCGATACCCGGACTCTGATGACTTGGGCATGAATGATGACTCGGGCATGAAGAGTCGCCGCTTGGCCTGGAAGTACTCCTCCATGCCGGGATGGAAGTCGAGGTGGTCCTGAGTCAGGTTGGTGAAGATCGCGGCGGCGAAGTGGACACCCGCCACGCGGCCCAGCTCCAGGGCGTGCGATGAGACCTCCATCGCACAGGCCGTATCCCCACCATCGAGCATCTCGCGCAACCTCTCCTGCACGTCGATGGCCTCCGGGGTGGTGCGCGTGACCGGCCGCTCCGCTCCCGCCACCACGGAGGTGACCGTCCCCAGGAGCCCGCAGCGCGCGCCCGTGGCTTCCAGCAGGGCGCGCACCAGGAATGCCGTCGTCGTCTTGCCATTGGTTCCGGTGACCCCGACGACGCGCAGCCGCGCGGAGGGATCGCCGTAGAAGGTCGCGGCGACCGGTCCCATCGCCGCGCGCACCGAGGGCACCACCACCTCAGGCACACCCAGATCCATCGAGCGCTCCACCACCAGCGCCGCGGCGCCCCGCGCGACGGCCTGCGCGGCGAAGTCGTGACCGTCGCTGCGCTCCCCCCTGACGCAGAAGAACAGCGTGCCGGGGCTCACGCGGCGGCTGTCGTAGGCGAGCGCGGCGATCTCCACGGCATCCGCGCCGGGAGCGTCCGTGGCGATCAGCTCATCGAGTCTCATGGTCTCGTGCCCCGGGGTGACACGGAGATGAGTCTAGTTTCCGGCGCAGCCTCCGCGGCCAGGCGAGAAGATGCCCCAGCTCGTCGGCGCGACCCTCCAGCCCGCCGCCGCGGTTCTCCCAGCCCGCCGCCGCGGCCTTCTCAGCTCGGCGGTATGCCCAGATAGGGCAGCGCGAAGGACATGATCTGCCCAAACGCGGGCGCGGCCACGACGCCGCCGAAGATCGAGCCCGATTGCGGTTCGTCGATGATGACCGCGCACAGCAGCTTGGGGTCGGAAGCCGGCGCGAAGCCCATGAAGGAGGCCACGTAGGCGCTCTTGGAGTATTCCCCAGTGAGGGGGTCCACCTTGTTGGCGGTGCCCGTCTTGCCCGCCAGGCGATAGCCCGGTATCGACACCTCGCTGGCGGTGCCCCCGGGCGCCAGCACCCCTTCCAGCATGCGCCGCAGCTCGGCGGATGTCGTGGCGGAGACGATGCGCCGCCCCGCGGGCACGCGCGCGGGGACACCATTGACCGCGCGCACGATGTGGGGCGCTCGCAGGATGCCGCCGTTGGCGATTGCGCTGTAGGCCGTGGCCATCTGAATCGGCGTCACCGACTCGCCCTGACCGATCGGCAGGTTGCCCATCGAGGAGCCCGAATAGCGGCTGAGCGGTGGCACCAGCCCGATCTCCTCGCCGGGCAGATCGACGCCCGTGGGCGCTCCGAAGCCGAAGCGCCGCACCCACCGGCTGAAGCGGGGTGCGCCCTCCAGCAGGCCGATCTTGATCGCGCCCACGTTGCTGGACTGCGCCAGGATATGCGCGGTCGTGAGGGACTCCCCGGGGTGTTCGGTGTCGTCGTGGATGGTGCGATCGGCCACCTGGATCCGATTGGGGATTTCAAAGCCGGTGTCGGGCGTGATCAGCCCTTCCTGGAGGGCCGCGGAGACCGTCACCGACTTGAACGTGGAGCCCGGTTCGTAGTCGAAGCCCACGGCGCGGTTCTCGAGCGCTTCCGCGGGCGCCCCGGCGGGGTCGTTGGCGTTGACCTGCGGCCAGTTGGCCATCGCCAGGATCGATCCAGTGTTGGGGTTCATCACGATCGCCGTGGCGTCTTTGGGGTGAAACTTGAGCCCCACCGCCCCCAGCACGTCTTCGGTGCGCTGCTGGATGTCGGCGTCCAGCGTCAACTGCACCTGCGCCCCGGGCACTTCGCGGTGGACGTCCTCGATCGACACCGGCTGGCCGATCGCGTCGCTGACCACCCGCCGCTCGCCGGATTTGCCCGCGAGCACTCCGCGCAGCGAGTACTCCAGGCCCGACAGCCACTTGCCTTCGATGCCGACCGTGCCGAGCACCTGCGCCGCCAGCGCGCCGCGCGGATACACGCGGCGCATCGTGGGCGTGCCCTGGATGCCTTCGATCTTCTTCCCTTCGATCTTCAGCCCCAGCACGCGGTGCGCGAGCGCGGCGGGAAGGGCGCGCGCGAGGTAGACAAAGCCCGAGCGCTCGCTCAGCAGCGCGAGCACGTGCGCCTGCGTCTGCCCCAGCAGCGGCGCCAGCAGCCGCGAGACGAACAGCGGATCCTTGATGAGGTAGGGCGTCGCGGAGATTTCCTGCGCCGGTTCGGAGATCGCCAGGTCCACGCCGTTGCGGTCGGTGATCGTGCCGCGCTGGGCGGGGATCTGCTCGTAGGTCACCTGCTGGTTCTGAGCCGCCCTGCGCAACGCCCCGCTGTGCAGCGTGCCTAGGTAGAAGGTGCGTCCCGCCGCCAGCACCAGCAGCAGGAAGAACAGCCCGAAAAGCGCTCCGATGCGACGCTGAACCCCCGGCACCGGCTAGCCGCCCGACGTCGGTTCGGTTAAGGAGGAGGGCGCTTGCGCGCCCGTGGTTGCCGGTTGGGTGCTTGCCGAGGGCGCTTGGCTCCCGACTGAGGGCGCTTCTGTGCCGGCGGTGGAGGACTGTGCGCCCGCGGCAGCCGATTCCGTGCCCGCGACAGAGGACTGAGCGCCGGCGGTGGACGCCGCTGTGCCGCTCTGCGCCTGCACCGGCTGCGCGAGCCTGGCCGCGGCCAGGCGTTCGTCGGTCGATCCGCGCGTGTGCAGGAAGATGAGCTTCCCGGGTGCGACGATAGTCATGCCGGCCAAGGCGGCCTGCCGCTCGACCAGATCGCCGGCGGACATCGCCGAGTTTTCCGCGCTCAGCGTCGCGTTCGCGCGCTGCAGATAGCCCTCGTGCTCGATCGCGCGGCCGATGCCGCCGTTGAGCTTGAGCAGCCACAGCTGCATGGCCACGATCCCGATCAGGGCGAAGGCGACCAGCGCGATCCAGACGCGACTGCGGATGAGGCGGTCCAGGAGCCGCGCGGGCGTCCCGATGACCTCCGCCCTGGGAGCCGGCCGGCGCGCGGGCGCCGTCGCGGGGCGAGGCCGGCTGGGACGAGTCCGGCCCGGACGGGGGGCAGGCGCGGTTGGGCGAACGCGGCGGGCGGGAGCGGGGGGAGAATGGGCACCCACCCGCCCGGCGGCCGCGGCTGCGGCGGGCGGCGTCATGCCTGCCCTTGAGTGGTGGAGTCGATCAACTTGCACGCCCCGCGCAGGCGCGCGGAGGCGGAGCGCGGGTTGCGAGCGACCTCCTCGGCGGAGGGCATGATCGCGCGGCGCGCCAGGAGGGTGGCCTCGGGCTCGCGGCCGCAGGCGCACACCGGAAGGTCCGGCGGACACACGCAGCCGCGCGCGCGCTCGACCATGAAGCGCTTCACGCGACGGTCCTCCAGCGAGTGAAAGGCGATGGCGGCCAGCACTCCCCCCTCGCGCAAAAGACCCCAGGCGAGCGGCAGCGCTCGCTCGAGCTGGCCCAGCTCGTCGTTGACGGCGATGCGCAGAGCCTGGAAGACGCGCTTGGCCGGATGGCCGCCCGCGAAGCGCGCGGGCGTGGGGATGGCGGAGACGATCGTGTCTACCAGCTCCAGCGTTGTCTCGATCGGCTGCTGAGAACGGCGGCGCACGATCGCGCGGGCGATGGCGCCGGCGTGGCGCTCCTCGCCGAAGTCGCGCAGCATCGCGGTGAGCTGGCGCTGGTCCCAATCGGCCACGATCGCGCGCGCGTCGAGCTCTTGCGCGGGGTCCATGCGCATGTCCAGGGGCGCCTGGTAGGAGTAGGAGAAGCCGCGCTCGCGCGTGTCCATCTGCATCGAGGACATGCCCAGGTCGAAGTAGGCCAGGTCCGCGCGCACGCCCTCGTGCGCGAGCTCTTCCAGGGCCTCGGCATAGCCATCGTGGATGAAGCGCACCTCGCAGTCCACCTCGCCGGCCAGCTCCTCGCAGCGCTCCCGCGCGAGGGGGTCGCGGTCGATCGCGATCAGCGTCCCTTCCGGCCCCAGGCGCTCGGCCACCAGGCGCGCGTGGCCGCCGCCGCCGAAGGTGGCGTCGATCGCGGTCTGGCCCGGGGCGGGATGCAGGAGCGCAAGAAGCTCGCCGGCCAGCACCGGAATGTGGGTGGAGGGCATGTCAAGCAGTGTCGTCAACACGCGCCGTTATCTCCGCGACGCCGCCCAGCAGCGCCGGTCGGTGCTCGTTCCAGCGGTCCCTGTCCCACAGCTCCAGGCGGTCGCCGGCGCCCACGACCACGACCTCCTTGGCCAGGCCGGCGTGCTCGCCGAGGAAGCTCGGGACCATGATGCGCCCCGCTGCGTCCAGATCGGCGTCCTGGGAGCTGCCGTAGAAGAAGCGCTCGAGCTCGGCCAGGCGCGGCGAGAGCGGGGGCAGCTCGGCCAGGGCCCGTTCGCTGTAGCGCTCGTAGTCCTCGGGGCGCCACACGCCCACGCAGGGCTCGAGGTCCACGGGCATCGCCAGCACCACCCCCTCGGCCAGCGTGGCGCGGTAGCGGGCCGGAACCGTGAGGCGGTTCTTGGCGTCGAGCGTGTGGTCGAAGGTCCCGCGAAAAGCCACTTGGTGTCGGTTCCTGAGCTCTTGAGATGTGACTGAAATATTGAGGGGCTCGGCTCGCCGGCCTGCGGCCGGCTGCGCCACCCTCAAGTACCGAGCCGGAGTGGAGAGGTGGGAGGAGCCTCTCCACCCGGGCTCGCTGCGTTGCAACTTACCCCACTTTCTCCCACATTGCAAGCCTATTGCCACACTTTTCCCCACTTTTTCCTTCCAGGCGGCCAAAACGGGCGGAAATGGCTGCTAATCCAGGCTTTTTGGGTTCCCGCGAAGGACTCCCCCAGGCTCCCGAAAAGCGCAGGCTGGCTTGCAGAGTGGCGAAATGACCGCGAACTTGCGTACGATCAAAGCCTTGCGCTCTCTTTCATCCCTGCTGCTCCGCGGTTCACGGAGCCCTGCGGCGGTCGCTGCGGTTGCCCTGGCGCTGCTGCTCCCCGGCTGCGGCTCCTCGAGCCGCCCACCGCTCGACCCCGCCACGGTCGTGCCGGCCTCGGCCCCGCTGTACGTGGGCGCCATCGTGCGGCCCAGCGGCAGCCTCAAGAGCGACACGGTGGCGAGCGCCAAGAAGATCACGGGCTCAAGCGAACCTTTCAGCGGCCTACTGAAGCTGCTCTCCCCCAGCGGCCGCCAGCTGCACTACGACAGTGAAGTCAAGCCGTGGCTGGGCGAACGGGCCGGGGCCTTCCTCACCTCCCTCGACGCGGCCAAGGCCGGCGAAGCGCTCACGGGCAGCCTCTCGCAGGCCCTTTCTGCGGCGAGCGTCGTGGGCTTCGGCGAAGGCCTCCTACAGACGCTGCTCGGCGGCAGGGTAGCCACGGGCGCGATCGTGCTCGACACCACCGACGTGAGCAAGGCCCGCGCCTTCCTGGAAGCGCGCGCTCAGGAAGCCGGCGCGCACGCCGCGAGCTATCGCGGCGTCTCCTATCAGGTGGCCGCCAATGGCGAGGCCGAGGGGATCGTGGGCAAGTTCGCCGTGATCGGCAGCGAGGCCGCGCTGCGCAACGTGATCGAAACCGAGCAGGCGGGCCCCGCCGGCTCGATCGCGCATGCGGCCGGCTACTCCAAGCTCGCCGCCGGCGCGGAAAAGGGCGCGCTCGCCAACGTCTATCTGCGCAGCGCCGGGCTGCCCTCGCTGGGGGGCCTGCTGGGCAACACCGAACAGGCATACATCTCACTGCTGCCCACCGCCACGACGCTCGAGCTGGACATCGACACGATCTCCGCCGCGGGCGCAGCGCAGACGGGCACCGGTCTGCTGCCGGGCGCGAGCGCGGCGCAGTTCGTCGGCGCGCTCCCGGGAGGCTCCTGGCTGGTATTGGGCATCGGCGACGCCGGCAGCACCTTCGGGCAGAGCGCCGCGACGTTGCGCTCGCTCGCCACGCTGGCCACAAAGCTGAAAATCGGCACGTTCAACTTCGAAGGCGTGGTCGCCCCCTTCCTCTCCCCCAGCTTCGATCTCAACAAGGACCTGCTCAGCTGGATGGGCGCGAGCGCGGTGTTCGTCAGCGGCAACGGCCTGCTCAACCTCCAGGCCGGGCTCGTGGCAGCCTCCAAGGAACCCGCCGCTTCGCGCGCGGCGGTGGGCAAGCTCGCACAGGCCTACCGGCAGGCGGGTGACGAAGTCACGCCCACGACGATCCCGGGCGCCGAAGAAGCGGCCACCGTCAGGATCAAGGGCTTCCCCGTTGTGATCGCGATCGGCGCCGGCCAGAGCCGCTTCGCGATCGGCCTCGGCCCGGCCTCGGTGCAGGAAGCGCTCAGCCCCTCCACGACGCTGGCCAACTCACCCAGCTATCAGGCGGCGGCCAAGGCCCTCGGCAACGGCCTGCAGCCCAGCCTGCTGGTCGAATTCCCGACGCTCGTGAGCCTCTTCGAAACCCTGGGGCTAGCGCAGGCGGAAGGCATCTCCACCGCCCTGCCCTCCCTGCGCGCGCTCGGCACGCTCAGCGGCGGCGGCGGCCAGGCGCTGGGCAACGGCGTCACACGCGCGCGAGTGGTGCTGGGGTTGCAGTAGGGGCGGCCGGTCCACAGCTTTACTCGGGGGGTCGATTCGTCCCCTCTGGCAGGCGCGCTTTCTTCGCGGTTCCCCGTTGATCAAGCCGGGACCGCACCCACCAAGGATTGCGTCCACTGAGAATGACAGCAATGGCGAGCACAGATAGCGCCAACAGACTAACATTAAGCACTACATATATGCCCTCAGCTACTAGGACGCCAAAAATCACTATGCCTATGACGAAGAATGGCAGCTTGAGGCGATTGTGTAGGAACACACTCTTCCTCACCACGCTGTCAGCCTCCACATGCCTTGGCACCCGCCTCGGCGCGACCGTGCCCTGCCCCACGCACCACACGCCCGTGGCGAAGCGCCGGCGCTCAACCTGACTTCGGCCGCCGCCTAGAGCTCATCCAAGGCAACTGTGTGACCGCTTCGGGCCTGCTCCAAACCAAGACCTGCGCGCGCGTAGGCGCCCGGAATGCCATCCAGTAGAGCAACCGCATTGCGCGCGTCCGAGTCGGCTTCGTCGAGCGCCATCGACAGCAGAGACCGATGGCCGGCACCCTTCATACGATAAAGCTTACTGCACGGTCAAGCACGCGCCGTGTACCTTCTACGCCGGCGCCCCGCTGAGCGCCCGCTCCTCGCCGCCCCGCGCGGGCGGTCGGTTCTCGGTCTCGACGATCACCCGGCAGGGGCGGTGGCTGAGCAGATACGTCGCGGTGGGTCCCACGCGCTGCTCCCCCGCGGGCGCGTGCAATGTGGACCAGTAGATCACGTCGGCGCCCACCCGCTGCGCCTCCTCCACCAGCGCAGCGCCGGGATGGCGCGTGCGGATCAGGCCGGTGTGGATCTTCAGGCCCGCACGGCGCGCCTGAATGCGCGCGCTCTCCAGCACGGAGCGCCCCTGCGCCTCCTCTTCCTCAAGGCCCGCCTCCAGCGAGAGCTGGCTGGGCACGGGCAGCACGAAGACCGCATACAGCACCCCCTCTTCGCCGATCAGCTTGGCGGCGCTGGAGAGCGCGGTGGCGCTGACGTCGGCGCCGAAGATCGGCACCAGCGCGGTGCGGTAGGCCAGCTCCTGGAAGTCCGGCGGGCGCTCGGGGCGCGCGATCGTGTAGCGCTTCAGCGGGCTCAGGCCCTGGCGGCGGCGGTAATAGAGGTAGCCGCACATCCCCAGGACCATCCAGGGGATGCCCACGACGCGCGCCTCGCTGTGGTAGACGACCACCGCGACCCAGGTGAGAAAGGTGCCGACGCCGCCGATCACCGCCGTGAGGGGAATCGAGGAGCCGCGGATGCTCACGTTCCAGGGCATCCGGTAGGGACGCACGCGGTCGGGGTCCTTGACGCGCAGCGCCACCACCGCGATGGCCGCGGTGGTGAAGGAGAGCATCGCCCCAAAGGAGTAGAGGTTGCCCAGCACGTTGGTGTTGCCATACAGGATCAGCACCCCCGCCAGGCCCGAGAAGAACACGATCGTGAACCACGGCGTGCGGTAGCGCGCGTGCAGGCGCGAGAACACGCTGGGCAGCTGGCGGTGCTCGGCCAGCGACCACGACAGCCGCGAGATGCCGATCATGCCGGCGTTGGTGGCGATGAACAGGATCGTCGCCGCGAGCAGGCCCACGTAGTACCTGGCCAGGTGCGCCACGGTGCCGTGCAGGCCCAGCCGCGAGACGATCCCCAGCACCGGGTCGTTCTGGAAACCCCCCTGCCCTTCGACGCCCAGCAGGGTCTGGAAGTGGTGCGGGTGCCCGGGCACGGCTTCCACGGGCAGCGCCGAGAGGGCCACGCAGGAGATGCCCAGGTACACCCCCAGCACGGCGAGCACCACGAGGTTGATCGCCTTGGGCACCTCGCGGCCGGGGTCGCGCGCCTCCTCGGCCATGTTGGAGACGGTCTCGATGCCGGTGTAGGCCAGCATCGCCAGCGACAGCGCGAAGATCAGTTCGTGCCAGGTGGGCACCGAGCCCAGGTGCACCTGGTGGATCAACAGCGAGGGGTTGAGGACCAGCACCGACCCCACGATCACCAGCAGGATCTGGGTGCTGAGGTCGGTGATGGCGAGGATGAAGTTGAGCTTGGCCGACTCCCCCAGCCCGCGGATGTTGAGGCTGGCCAGCACCACCAGCGTGATCAGACCGCCGACGATGTCCCCGGGGTTGTGGTTGAGCGCTCCCAATCCCGGGAAGGCGCTGAGGTAGTGCGGCACGAAGAACGCCGAGATGGCGATCGTGAGGATGTAGTCCAGGCTCAGCGCCCAGCCGGCGAAGAAGGAGACGACCTCGTTGAAGGCGTGGCGCGCGAACGAGGAGGAGCCGCCCGCTTCGGGGAACATCGCCGCGCCCTCGGCGTAGGTCTTGGCGATCAACGCGAACAGCCCCCCGGCGAAGAGGAAGACCAGCGGGGTGAGGCCCAGCGCGTGCGCGGCCACCAGCCCGAGGGCGTAGTAGATCGAGGAGCCAACGTTGCCGTAGGCGGTCGCGAACAGCCCGGGGACACCCACCGAACGCCGCAGGCCGTGCTCACTCAGGCGTGCCATGTTCCGCCGCAGGGTATAGATCGCCCGATGCAAGTTCCCGTGCAGCAGGTGAGCGAAAGCAGGAACCGGCCGTATGATCTCGACGCCCGGGCTTCACAGCGACTCCCCGGCATCAATCGTCATGGATAAGACGCGCCGCGGAAACTACGACTCGGGTGAGGACTTCGTCCTCGAATACGGCGAGCTGCGCTTCACCTTCAACGAAGCGGACTTCGCCGAGCGCTGCGAGCAGGCCGCGCTGAAGCTGGGCTTCGTCGGCGGGCGCCTCGGCGAGGACGAGCTCGAAGACCTCGTCAACCTGGCCGTCAACGGCGACATCCAGGACCCCGCCTCGGCGCTGGGGGAGCACGTCAACGAGTGCTGGGCCGAGCTGGTGGGCCCGGCGGAGCGCTCGCTGGTGCACTGGCTGCGCCGCCTGGTCTTCCGCGGAGCGTGGCTGGATCAGCGCGTCAACGAGGGCGAGCTGGGCGTGGCCTTCGTGCCGGAGACGTGCAGCTTCCTCTACGTGCAGCCCACCGATTCCCGATCGGCCAGCAGCGGCGAGCCGATCGAGCTGGCGCCCGAGCCCTCCTGGGGCAAGGTCGCCTACCGCCGTTAGAGGGCCGGCGCAGCGGCGCTGGCGACCCTCAGCGGGACGGTCCGCGCGGGCGGGCGCCGCGGATGACCCTTCTCAAACGGCCAGGGCCGCCGCGCGCGCCCTCACGATCGCCTGCGCCTCGTCCTCGCCCACGAGCAGCTCCGGGCGCAGCGTGCCGCTCGCCGACAGGTCCAGGGCGGGCAGCCTGCCGGTGCCCGTCAGCGCCGCATCGAGCGCGATCACGGTGCTCTCGCCGCCGAGGGGACGCGAGGCCGTGGCGATCACCGTCAGCGAGCCGCCCTGCGCCAGGTTGCGCGCCGCGCACATCACCCTGCGCGCCACGTGCGGGTGCAGGCCGTCGAGGCCGTCGATCAGCACCAGCGCGTCCGCCCCGCGCACCGCCACGCGCCGGGCGCCCTCCACGGCGTGCTCCACCGCCTGGCCCTGCACGTCGGGGGAGGCCGCGAGGTTGAGCGCCACCGCGGGCGCCAGCGGACCCTGCTGCCAGTCGCCGATCTCCTCGGGCCTCACACCGGCCAGCACCAGCGTCAGCTCCAGGCCCTCGCGGCCGGCGAGCGCGCCGAGGATGCGCCGCAGGGTCTCGCTCTTGCCCGCGCGCGCGGGGCCCACGATCGCCACGCGCGAGCCCAGGCCGATGGGCGTCAGCCATTCGATCGCCTTCAGCGTCGGATCCAGGGCGTCGAGCTCCAGGCGCTTATCGGGGTGGGCCACGGGCAGCTCGTCGTAGCGAGGGCCCTCGGCGACGGCCTCCGCGGAGAGGCCGTTGATCGTGTCCACCTTGGCCATCGAGGGGTAGCGCTCGGAGCGCCTCGGGGTCCTCACCGGCCCGCTCACGCGGTCGCCGGAGACCAGTTCGCAGCGGCGCACCTGCGCGGCGGAGATGTACACGTCCTCGTCGGAGGGCTCCGGAGGGGACACGCGCAGGAAGGCCGAGCCGTTGCCCAGCAGCTCCACCACGCCCTCGGCTATGCGCTCCTCGCGCTCGCCTCGCTCCGGGCGCTCCTCCTGCGTCCCACGCTCAGCTTGCTCGCCACGCGCCCCGCGCGCCGGTCGCTCGCCGCGACCGCGGCCTCCGCGTGAAGCAGAAGTCTCGAGACCAACCGGCCCCTCCCCCTCCTCCTCCAAAGCGCCCTCCGGCTCGGACTCGGCCGCGGTCCTGGAGCGGCGCCCGCGTCCACCACGCCGTCTGCGCACGGTGCCGGGCTCGCGCTCCTCCCGATCCGCCGGCGCGCCTGCCGCCTCACCTCCCGTGCGCGCGACGATGGCGTCGATCAGATCGTCCTTGCGCAGGCGGCGGAAGCCGTCGAGGCCCACCTGGTCGGCGATCGCGTGCAGGTCGGCCAGCGGGCTCGCCTGCAGCTCGGAGCGCTCAAGTACAGCCATGTCTCATTCTCCTCGTGTCGAATTGGGGTGGTTGGCGCCCGGTCGCGTTGGACAGCGACCGGCACCCTGTGTTGATTGGAATATCGAGGGGCCCAGCTCGTCGGCCTGCGGCCGACTGCGCCACCCTCTTGAGAGCCTACTGCTCGGGGCGCTCGTAACGGTGTTCCTCGGCGAGCGCCAGATCCCTCCGTGGCTCAAGGTCGCCATGCAGGAACATGCGCACGCGCAGGAAGTCGTGGACCTGCGCGACGTCGTGCACGCGCAGAATGTGCGCCCCCACGTCCACACCGTGGCCCACGGCGGCAAGCGTGCCCGCCAGCCGCTCGCGCGGCGGGTGCCGGGTGAGAGCGCCGATGAAGTCCTTGCGCGAGACCGCCATCAGCAGCGGCAGCCCCAGCTCGTGCAGGCGTCCCGCTCCGGCCAGCAGCTCGATCGTCTGCGCGGGGGTCTTGGCGAAGTCCGGGCCGGGGTCCACGATCAGCTGCTCGCGCTCCACGCCCAGCCGCTGCGCCAGCTCGATGCGCTCGCTTAGGAACTCCATCACTTCGTTCACGATGTCGGGATAGAGGTCGGGGTCCTGCAGGCGCTGCTTGGGCGCCGCGCGGGTGTGCATCACCACCAGCGCCGCCCCCGTCCGCGCGCACACGGCCGCCAGCTCGGGGTCGCGCAGGCCGCTGACGTCGTTGACGATGCCCGCCCCCGCCGCGATCGCCGCGCGGGCCACCTCGGGCTTGTATGTGTCCACCGACACCAGCGGTCGGGCGGGGCTCAGATCGCCGCTGCCCAGCTCCGCCACGATGCGCTCGATGAGCGGCGCCACCAGCTCGATCTCCTGCTGCGCAGCGACCGGGGGGCGCCCGGTGGAGGCGGACTCGCCTCCCACATCCAGGATGTCCGCGCCCCCCTTCACCAGCTCGCGGGCCAGCGCCACGCGCTCATCCAGGCTCCCATAGCGCCCCGCGTCGCTGAAGGAGTCCGGCGAGGCGTTGACGATGCCCATCAGCAGCGGGCGCCCGCCGCCCCCGACCTCCAGCTCGTGCCCACCGGCGCGCAGGCGGTAGGACGGAGCGGTGCTCATGCGCCCGTGCGGAGCGGTGCTCACGCGCCCGTGAGTCCCTCGGCGCGGGCCTCCCGCGCGAAGCGCTCCACCTCCTGGGCAACCCGCGCGGGATCCCAGCCGAGCTCGCGCGCCAGCACCGCGGCAACGCGCCCCACAGGATCCCCGCTGAGCTCCCGCGCGGCCAGCAGCCCCAGGCGGGTGCGGCGCAACAGGACATCGCCGATGCCCCGAGCCTGCTCGTGGCGCGCCGCCAGGGCGGCCTCGGCCAGCAGATCGGGCAGGCCGGCGACGATCGGCTGCGCCAGCTCGCCGCGCTCGCTCGCCAGCTTGAGGACATCGTGGGCGGCGTGGCCGTAGCGGGCGGCGAGCGCCGGATAGGACTCCTCGGGCACTCCCTCCACGCGCGGCAGCTCCTCCACGCCGACCCCCTGACCGAGGGGGATCTCGTGCGTGCGGCAGGGGGCGTCGCGCGCTTCGCGCTCCACCAGGCGATCGACGGTCATCTTGGCCATGCGCCGCCAGGTGGTGAGCTTGCCCCCGGTGATCGTGATCATGGCGCTGGAGGTCTCATACAGCTCGGCCTTGCGCGAGATGTCCACCGACTTCCTGCTGTCGCCGGTGGAGATCAACGGCCGCACCCCGGCATAGGCGCCCGTCAGATCCGCGCGACCGAGCGAGGTGGCGAAGAACTCGTTGATGGCATCCAGCAGATAGTCGATGTCCTCCCCGGAGGGGGCCACGTGCTCCAGGTCGGCACTCTCGTAGTCGTTGTCGGTGGTGCCCACGAGCGTGCGCCCCAGCCAGGGCAGGGCGAAGATCGTGCGGCCTCCGCCGGCGGGCACGATCGCGCCGGCCGCCAGCGGCAGGTCCTCGTGGCGCAGTGTCACATGCGTGCCGCGGCTGGGGCGGATGCGCAGCTCGGACTCGCCGCGCAGCTCCTCGGGGCGCAGCTCGTCGGCCCACACGCCCGTGGCGTTGACGACGTTGGCGGCGCGCAGCTCGAACTCGGCGCCGCTCTCGTTGTCCCTCGCCAGCACCCCCCGCGCGCGGCCGCCCGCATCGCACAGCAGGGAGACGGCGTTGACGCGGTTGGCGATGAGCGCCCCGAAGCG
>Ga0116217_10003699_pt1 | contig 13828 bp, 21 predicted proteins | sample Sb_taG_6_FD_89697 | JGI IMG/M metagenome (GOLD analysis project Ga0116217, IMG submission 89697) | Peat soil microbial communities from Weissenstadt, Germany - Sb_50d_4_PS metaG | ecosystem: Environmental > Terrestrial > Soil > Wetlands > Peat | place: Germany: Weissenstadt | collected 2010-09-21 | reverse complement strand
CGTCTGTTTGGTCTCGATCTCTGTCATATCAGCGGTTGTGAGCGCGGCAGCGATCTGCGTAAGAAGTGTAGATTTACCTATTCCCGGATCGCCGGAGATAAGCACTGTCGAACCTGTAACCAAACCTCCCCCGAGGACGCGATCGAACTCGCGGGTGCCGGTCGAGATGCGCTCGTGGTCTTCCGCCGAGACCTCCGACAAGAGCTGCGGCTTGCCCGACCCACCGACCCAGTTCTTGTTCTTGGCGTGCGACGCAGCACCCATCTCCACGGTGCCAAATCCGCCACAGTGGGGACATGAATCACACCAAAGCGGGCCTACGGTCTTGCTGCAAGAGGTGCACGAAAAGACGATCGCTTCAGGAGGTGCTTCGACGAGCGCGGTGATCAACTGAGGCCCGCTACCGGGTGCAGCAGGAACTATAGCTCCGTCTATAGCCATAGCCTTGATAGCTATTGCCATTTCTGTAATCGCTAAAGATAGCGATCCATGACTTTCAAACGTAGCAGCGGGAGAAGTAGTGGCGTCCGTAGGAATTACAGCGACGGGTCGTGCTCCGCTGTCCAGCGCTGCGGGCGGTACGGCGGCACTGTCAGACATGTCAAGGCTCGAACGACGCGCTTGGAAGTGAAATCACTGCAAAGCCCAAACCGTCAGCCATTTGCTCGACATCCTTTTCGGAAATGGATGCAGGAGTCCAGACCGCAAAGCCCATGCGATCGATGTACGCTTTGGGAAATGCTCTTTCGAGTGCATATCGAAGATCGCGAGCTTTCGCCTCAGAAGGGCAGCGCCACTTTTTCCATTTCTGTTTGGACATAGATCCCTCCTTACCTCTTATCGGACAATCGACCAGAGGAGCGCAAGCCCTCCGAGCGCCCCTACGCCGATGACCGCGTACTTGACGATACGCATTGTTTCTTCGTGCTCTTTTGCTGCGGCGGTCGCAGCGTCTGCTGCGCGTGCTGCTGCGTCAGCGGCGTCGCTTACTTTTTGAGGCGTCTGACCGAACCACGCACCGGGATCGCCGATGTTCGGGAGGTTGATGTTCGGTGCGAAGCTGAGGTCCGGTATCCGAGGGAGCGAAGTACCTCTTGGCACGGCTTTCGATGCTGCTTGCTTGAGCTGCTGCGCATACCGTTTTGCTTTCTCGGTGTCGACCTGCGGCAAATATTGATGGGCAGTGTCGCGCGCAAATTGCTCGACTTGCTGCCAAGAGGGAACATCGACTCCTGCGTAGTACGACCCTTGGAAGTCCCCGAAGGGGGACTCGGGATACGAGTAGTACTGCGGATTCGGATACCCGTTCATCGCGTCTTCCAATGACCCGCGCGACGCTTGCGAGGAGCGCACCTGAGCGAACCATCACCCATCACCGTGAAGCCAGGCGGCACGCGATTGAGGTCAATCGTATGACCTGGAACGTTGAGGTAGTAACGGCCAGGGCTCGTACGAACCAGCGCAGAGCGCGGGTAGTAGTGGATGGGATTTCCGAAGAAATCCACCGAAGAGGTCTTTTTGCGTCGTTTGGCCATAACCTCTTCTCCTTACCCGCCCTGTGCGTGAAGGCTGCCGACGGAATAGCGAATTGCAACGCGGGTATCGCTGTCGACTTCGCCCGTGGACACTTGCCCGAACCTCGATTGGAGCGCCTTGATGGCTTCACGGGTCTCTAAGGTCAGAGTACCGTCCTCTTTGAGGGGCGGCTCGCATCCGAGCACGTTCAAATCGCGCTGCACGGTGATGACGTCAAGAGGTGCTTGTAATGATAAGAGGACCTGTTCGAGCTCAGACGGCGAAGAGATCAACGTCTGGACGTCGCCCGCGAGCGCGGGTCCTTGCGCGAAGTAGTCGAGTGCCGCCGCACAGTGAGCCGCGTCGCGCACGTGCTTCAAGTAGTCCGCAGCCGTGGCCGACGCGTCAGGCTCGCGTGCTGGAGCCGATGGCAACGCAAGCATTGGAGCGTCCGCACCCGCACGGTGGGCAAGATGCGCAAATCGACGCGCTTCGCGATCCTCGAAGGAGGACTCGCCATGCCCGCCGTGACCGCGCCAGCCATGGAACCCGCGAAAGAGAGGCCGACCTCGCACCGCACGGTAGTCGTGCCTACGGCGATAGCTCCACCACGCGAACCCAAGAGGAATGAGAAGAAACCACATGGTTCAATCGAGCTCCTGCGTGAACAGTGCATGCTTATCCGGTTGTTTGACAAGGCGACTGAGTGCCTCTGCAAAAAGTAACATCGACACAACAGATCAGTCGATCTCAAGTCCAGCGCGTCGCAAGCCCTCCATGATTTCTTTGGCTTTGCGCTCGGCCACGCGACGATCCTGCATCCCCAGGATCTTCACCAACTCATCTGCTTCCGCTGGCATTCGGTATGGCCGATGACGCTTGTAACGTCGCCCACTTGCGTCGTGATTCGCAGCATCCCACGCAACGTAAGAGAGCTTACCGATTACCCGTTGAACCTTAGACTCCCAGCTCATTTGTTCTCCTCGCGGCAACGCCGCCACCCAAGTCTACGTCACTCACGAGTCTGCAACAATTGCGACGTGTGGCACGCTGCCCACGCAAAAAGATACGCCTTGTCAAACAACCGGATAAGCATGGAACAGTGTCGATTTGCCGATGCCGGGATCGCCTGAGATGAACACTGTCGAACCCGTAACGAGTCCGTCGCCTAGGACTCTGTCGAACTCGCGCGTACCTGTTGAAATACGCTCGTGATCTTCGGACGAAACTTCTGCCAAGAGCTGCGGTTTAGTGACCATTTCGTTCAGCTCCCGATCGACGCAGGAGTGAGAGCGCCGCTGGCCATGGGACCGAAGCCGGTGTGCGTATGACTGCTCACCGTAGCGTGAAGCATCGCGAGGGTTGCTTGGCCAATGACTCCGTCGATGTCGAGGTCGTGGAGCGACTGGAAATGCTCGACCGCCATGCGCGTGCGATGACCTTCGAGCCCATCGACGTCGACATCATACCCGAGCTGCTTCAAGAGGCGCTGCGCCTCGCGCACGCGGCCTTCGCCCTGACCGACGAGGTGATGGCGCACAGGCGAGCTCTGCGATGCCTTCCACACGAGCCACGCCGTACCGAGCACGCCTGCCGTGATGAGCGCCTTGGAAACGAAAGAAGTCTTCGAGGTCTGTCGAGTCATTGTGGGAACGGGCCGGGATAGGGTTGCGGAGCGAAGGGTTGCTGTGGTGCGAAAGCTCCTGGCTGTGGAGCAAAGGGTCCAGGCTGTTGCTGCGGCATTTGTTGCTGCGGCATTTGCTGCTGTTGCGGACCAAACGGAGGAACGGGAACAGCTCCAGGAGTCGGGTACATGTTCGTGAGCACACCCTTCGAACCGTCACCGAAGTTCGGTGCGCCGTGCACGGTCGGTGCGGCTTGCTGCATCGGAAACATCTGCACCATGCCTCCGACACCCACCATACCGTTTTGAGGCTGAGCTTGAGCTTGAGGCTGCACTCCGGGACCGTATCCGTTGGTCGGATACTGCTGCGTCATCCCACCGTTGCCTGGCATCGTCGCCTGACCTTGCGCCATCGGTTGACCCGGTATGGGCTGGCCCATGGGCTGCGACTGCATCTGCGGATGACCGCCCGTGGGCATCACCGCGAGGTGCGAGCGGTCGTTGCACACGAAGCTCGCGCGCAAGACGCCCATCATCGCCATCTGTCCGAGAGCTTCGCGCGCCTGAATGAACGCGCTCGAGTTCGCACTTCGAACATCAGTGGTTTTGCCCGCCCAGCCGCCGAGAATGTGCGGCATGATCCGAAAGAAGACCTCTAAGTCAGACGGTCTTGGATCTGACATTTTGATCCCCGGAAGAATCTCTTTCATTGCCGAAGAGGTCTTCGGAGAGGGCTTTTGCTCGTCGGAAGAGGTCTTTTTTTCTTCGATCTTCGGCTCGTCGGGCTTTTGTTCGTCGTTGTCTTTTTGTTCGCTCATTGGGGCCTAACTCCCTTTACTGCGTCATCTGTCGCAAATCGAAGTACGGGTACTTGTCGTAAGAGGTATTCACGACTTCGGCTTGGTGTACCTCTTCAGAAGAGGTCTGCGGACGATTGGCTGGCAAGTTCCTGTAGAACGTGACGAGCCACTGCGCTTGTTGTTGTGTGAGCATGACCTCTTCATTTCCTCGGCGACGTCTCACCCCTTCGGGTGTCACGAAGCGCGTTACTGGCGGTCGCCCCAGCCCCACCAGCCCGTTGTTGTCGCTGCATCGTCTGCATCGGTTGCTGGATCGGCGACTGCAGGCGTAGCAACTTGTTGCTGCTGCTGGAGGGCGAGAAGAGCCTGGTGTTCTTCGAGCCAGCGACGATGCCACGGATCGTCGCCTCCGCCTCCCGGCGCCGCGAACTGCTCTTCGGGGATGGCTTCTTGGGCAGGTGGCACCCACGGCTCGTGATGCCGTCTACGTCCGCGATCCCATCCGCGTTCTTCTCCGAAGCCTCGCTCCGTGAATCGACCACCGAAACGATCATGTGGAAAACGCGGATCGCGTCCGAAACCGCGATGCTCAGCTCGATGATGCTGTTCGAGCCCTCGACGGCCGAAACGCGGATCGATGCCCGTCACGACTGGAAGACCTGTCGCAGGATCGATGATCTCTTCGACGACCGGCGGCTGGCGCCAGCGATCCCAGCCCCACGGATGACTCCAGCCGTGGCCACCGTATCCGTGACCGCCAAAGCCACCGTGACCGCCCCAAAAGCCCGTTGCGACGGCAGCAGGCGAAATGGGAACAGCAGCGGCTTCGACTTGCTTGACGTGGACATCTGCGTCCTTCGCTCCTGTTGCCTTTGCTTCACCGATTGCAACGGTCTTCGCTGCAACGGCAGCGGCGCTGTTGTCATGACCGAGCGCAGAAAGTGCCACAGCGTGATTGGCGAGCTTGTGCATGTCGGTCTCGGACGAGAGCGAATGATTCACTTGCTTCACTTGGTCGGTCGACATGCCCGGATCGAGTGCCGCGGTCTCGTGCGGCGTCGGCACAGACGTGACCTTCACCTTTTCGAGAGCGAGCACCTTGTCGCGAGTCGAGGAAAGAAGCGCGCTCCAGGGAGTCCACGCGGGGTTCTCGCGACGCTTGTACACCGAGTAGCCGACGCCGAGAGCGAGCGCGCCGAGAGCGAGAGAGGTCTTGGTTCGAGCATGCATCTTCTTGGTTCTCCGTTCGAAAGTCGGTTGTCACATCTGCGGCGCGTTCGGGTCCATCATCGGATCGGGAGGCGGCGGATAGTGCGGGTGATGAAAGTGATGACCGTAGCGGCCGACGAAGTCGTGCACATGCCTGTCTCGGTTCATTCGAGGATCTTGGTGACCGTAACCGTAGTTACCGACGATGGCGGGACCAGTCTGACCGCCGACGATCGCAGGACCGCTCTGACCGCCGACGATCGCGGGACCGCTCTGACCGCCGACGATCGCAGGACCGCTCTGTCCGCTGACGACGACCCCGCCCGGCGTTGCAGGCTCACCTGGCAAAATGAGAGCTCTGCCTGTGGGCGCACCTTGCGCGTCGATCTCGAAGGGACGCATCCCTCCGCCAGGATTGAAGATCTGGTACGGCTTCATCAGGTACATCGACGCTGATGCTCGTTTGTCGCTCCTCGAATCGGCGTCGTTCACGTAGTCAAGTCCGTGAGGTCCGCCGACACGAATGCCGCGTCGCTTGTCTTTCTCCAAGTAGCGGTAGCCCGCGTAGACCGCAGCGGTGACAAGAACGGCACCGAGAACGAGAGAACCTGTTGAGCGATGACGTGCCATGGGTTTCGATCTTTCTTCAATGAGGGAGGAGAGGACTTACCTGCCGTACGCCGCCCCAAACTGGTTGACGAGGCCTTGCTGATGATAGCCGAATTGACTCGGATGTGGGCCGAATTGACTCGGATGTGGAGGGTGACCGTATGGACCATAGCCGTAGCCAAAATGACCCGGATGCTGTCCAAACTCCTGATGACCGAAACCAAACGACTTCTCGCCGATCTGATGATGACCGTAAAGACCACCGGGAAAGCCGCCCGCTTGATGCCCTTGGTGTTGTTCGAATACGCCAGGGAATGCGCCTGCAGAAATCGGTGGAAGAAGCGCTTCGGACGAATCACCTCGAAGCTGGTCGTACGTTGCATTCGATGGCATCCCAAGAACGAGCGATGGGTCTTCGATCGTCTCGTGAATGCGAACTTGGATGTGATAGACGGTCATCTCGGGCTCGATGCCTTTCGGATCGGGTACCGTCGTCACCTTGATGTGCGGAAAGACGTCGTCGTAGCCTGCATGACGCAGCTCGGCAATGCGCCAGCACGCAAAATCTTTGCAGTCGCCCGATCCCAATTCGAGCGTGCGTGGGATGTCCTGCCACGAGTCAATCCCGGCAGGCCTGACCTTGAGCACGTACCGCGGACCGATTTCGTAGATCGATGGAAGAAGTCCTTCGCCCGACTGCTCGCGGTGCCAGATGTAATTCCAGTCCGCGACGACCAGTGCTTCGAGCAGTGCGCGCAAGACGACTTGCTTTCGCTGCACAGTGAGCGTGTCGAATCCGCAAAGCTCGAAGCCAGGTCGGTACATCGCTTTATCAGGCCGGGGTGCTGGCTGCGAGACCTTGGGGCTGGAAGAGCGGGCCGAAGATGCCCTGGTACGCGCCGCCCGTGACGAGCGCGTAGCTCTGGCCAAAGAGGATGAAGTTCGGCGGAACGAAGGTGACGAACATGCGCGGTACTCCTTTGAACGAACGACTCACACCACAAACAAAAACGAGAGAGAAAAACCGAAGACGCCCACCTCCGAGACCAGCCAATTACGGCCGAGGAGGTGGGCGTGCTTCAGATCACTTTTCCAGTCCCCGTGATCAGGGTGTTAGGCAGGACAAGAGGTAAATCCGCCTGCTGGACTTTGGACAATCCATTCGCCCGAAGAGGTACTCCTCATACCTCTTCGAGGGCGAAAGACTGCCTCTTGTCACTGCATCGAGGTGCCGATGAGCGCTGCAGCGAACGTCTGCTGCGCACCCGTCGTGTTCGACACGCTGATCGTGATGATGATGCCGGGCACCGCGGTGTCGAGACCGAGGTTCACGCCGACCGCGAGCTCCGAGAACGCCGCCGCGGGGATCGGGTTCGCAGACACAGCCTGCGAGTCCTTGCCGACGCGGATGTCGTTGATGGAGAAGTTGTTCGCGAGTGCCGACGGCACGATGAGGCGCGAACCGCGGAAGATGAGCTGGGGCTGCGCCTGGAAAATCGCGGTCGACATGAGCGCGATGAGGACGGGGCCGAAGCCGATGACGAACTCGCGCACCTGCGTGGGCGGGTTGTTGACGACGTGGGGGTAGCCCGAATACGGGTACGGCGTCGATGCCGCATAACCGTACGCGCCACCGGGGAACGGGCCGTAGCCAGCGCCGGGACCGGGACCGCCGAACGGCGACGCGAACCACGGGACGTTGTGGGGACGGAAACCGGGGTGACCCATGTGACCGGGATGACCGGGGGGACCCGCCATCGGACCACCGGGACCTGCGCCGACGATGGCGGGACCGGACTGCACGCCGGTCATGTAGTGGCCGTAACCGACGCGATCGTAGCTGGGAGCGCCAACGCGATCGAGATGTGCGAACTGAGGATACATGCGTTTCTTCCTTTTTTTCAGACCCTCGTGACCGGGATGATCGCGCGGGTGAAATCTTTGGAAGACCTCTGCGCCTAACTCGCGTCCGTCTTCAAAACCTCTTGTTGTGGATGAAGTTCTCTGCTGTCAGACCTCTCAGGGGGACCAGGCGTATTGGGGTTGGTGCTGCGGAGTCATTCCAGCGTGCTGGTTGTACGGCCACGCGCTGCCGCGAACGGGAGCCGGACCGAGTGTGCCGCGAACTTGCTGCACAGGTTGCGCTTCGACGGCGACGGGGGCTGCAAATCGCTCGCGAGAAAACCGCTGCGCTCGACGATAAAGATACGCCGCAAATGCGCCACTTCCGATGCTGAGAGCGTAGTCGCTCTCAGATCCGAAATAACCGAGCAGACCTAGTCCGCCTGCAGCGACTGCAAGAGCTGCATCGAATGGAAGTCCAAAAATTCGAGCTGCATCATCTCCGGACGCTGCAAATCGAGCGTTGACTATACCGCATGCTCCGGCCGTCATGCCTGCAAGACCAAACGCTGTAACAATTTTGAACGTCTTTTCTCCGCCGCGCGCTTCAAGCGCACGCTGACGGGGAAGCTCAACGAGATCGCGATACCAACCCGCAAAACGAGCCGGAGATACATCACCTGCATGCGGAGTTGTCACGGTTTCCACGTACCTCTTAGCCTTCCATGCAGACTACACCGCATCTCTCAGACCCCCAACTTTCCTCCCGTGCGCCGTCGAGCGGCGATAACGTCACTTAGAACGTTGCATTCGTCACTTACTACGTTACGCAGAGCATGTTGAACGTTGACTAAAACATGCTCTACACGTTAGAAAGAAAGCATGCCTCGAAAGCCGTCGATTCATGCTGTTCCGATCACCATCAAAGTCGCACAAAGCATCCTCGACGACGCCGAGCTCGTTGCGCAGAACTCGCCCGAGGCCGGACTTACCAGCGTAACGCGTACCGACATCCTTCGTATCGCCATGAGGCAGGGACTAGACATCGCCCTTGCCAAGCTGCGTCAGCAAAAAGCGCAGCCTATTCAGTCGACGAAGCCGTCGAAGCGTGCATCGTGACCGAAGACGAAGCGCTCACGCAGATCAAAAAGGCCTTTAGCGGCCAAGAAACTCAGCCAGATCGAGGGCAGTCTTCGTCACGTCCTTTTCCAGAAGATACGACCCTGTTTTAGAGTCTTCGATCAGACGACCTAGAGACGAACTTCTCCGCACGATCCATCCTTCTTTGACGAGCATTACAATGAGATCGCCTCTCTTTACAGCTACGCCATTTCTGCGGACACTGCCCTCTAGAACAGCGATAGCGCGTGCGCGCGCAGTCGGATTTAGTCTGTCAGTAAATCCGTACCAGCTCTCATGTTCGGTTTTTTGAGTGGCGGCTGTCTGCTGCTCGTGTAGAGCTCTTTGACGACTTTCGTAATTCTTGGTGTCGCGTCGAATCTCGTTCTCGATCTCCAAGATCCTAATGATCTGCGGCAGACCACCCCCACCTGTAATTACTAGAAACGCTTCGTTACCATGAACTTCTCGACGAGCAACGATTTCGCGGACGCCTTCTTTCGAAGGCCATTGGAATCCAACGTCGAGTTTACGAGCTGTCATCACTTCACTAGTCGCAATGGCTAAAAGCCGTGGCCCCAGCCGCCGTGCGAGCCCCAGCTCCCGTAGCCGCCGAGTCCTTGAGGACCGCCCCAGCCGATGTTGCCGTAGCCGCCGAAGCCGCTGTTTCCAAAAAGCGGAGGCGGCTCTTGAGGAGGAATGTACGGAAAGCCGTATCCGCTGCTTGGAATCCACGGAAAGCTTGGAGGCGTAAACGCGTCGTACCAGCCTCCTGCTTGGGTTCCCGTCGTTGCGTGTGCAGCGGCGGCGTCTTCTGCAACATGGTCTTTGCGCATGAGGCGCGCGAGGGTGAGCGGCGGTGGCGAACCCCAAAAGAGCGCGGCTTCCTTGAGGCCCGTGGACCAATCGGGCTTTGAACGATCGATAGGCTGAGCGGGATCGATGAGCCTCGAGCGATGGATGCGCGAAGAGGTGTCGTCTTCGACTCCGCCGTCGTCTGCTACCGACGAGACCTCACCTCTTCGCTTTTGTTCGACCAGGTGCGTAACCTTGTCGAATGTCGCCCTGTCGGCTTTGCCTGTTTGAGGTAAGCCCGAGTCGTGCTGAAATTGAATGAGCATGCGTCTCGAGTTATCTCCCATGATGCCGTCTTCTTTCAGCATCATGTATCCGTAGAACTGATTGAGACCACGCTGCGTGCGAAGAAGTTGATCGTCGATTCCGCCTTGAGGCGTCGAAGGTGGACCACCGAACATCTTCGAAACGAATTTGCCCGTACGCGCGACGGGCGTTGCGCCACGGTCCTCGGAAAAATTCGCCGAGGTCTCGTGCGGCGTCGGGAGCGGTGACGTCACAAGCGGTCGCTGCGGCTGCTCCATCTGTGGCATCGGCGTAGGCGTGTACTGCACAGGCGGTTGCTGCGCGCCATAGCCCTGCTGTCCGCCGTAGCCCTGCTGCGCTCCGTAGCCCTGCTGCGCGCCGTAGCCCTGCTGGCCGCCGTAGCCCTGTTGCCCTCCGTAACCTTGCTGGCCGCCGTAGCCCTGCTGGCCGCCGTAGCCCTGCTGGCCGCCGCCGTAGCCCTGACCACCGAAGGGGTGATAGGGCGCGTGCATCACTGGAGGTCGACCTTGCGGGTAAGCTTGCGGATGTGGATATCCCTGCGGGCGAGCCTGAGAATACGCTTGTGAACGCGCCTGAGGACGAGCTTGCGGGTGGTACGCGCGCTGAGCTCCGCCACCTCCGCCGAATGCACGACGAACGGATGCCGTGAGATCGTCAAGCAAACTGCCCGAGTCATCGTCAACATCGACGCCCACTCGATCCAAAGACCTCTTTGTCTTTGCGTGTGAGTAGAGCCACCCAGCGCCAACTGCGCCTGCTGCGATGCCGAGAATTTTGGTTTGCTTGCGCATGTTCAAGTCCTTACCCTTTTGGGTATTACGAGGCGTGTCAGGTCGGGTGTCCCATCATCTTGCTCACGAAGCCTGCGGGCTTTGCGGGCGGTGGCAGATTGTACTTTTTCGCAAGGTGCGAGAGGACCAAGTTCAATCGAATTTTCGGATCGACGTCGTGCTTGTGCCTGACGTGAAGAGGTGTACCCCCACCACTACCCGGCGTTGCGAGATGTGAAGAGATCTGCTGCGAGGGTATAGACCTCTGCTGCGAGGGAGTAGAGGCCTGCGAAGAGGTAGACCTCTGCTGCGAGGGAATAGACCTCTGCTGCGAGGGGGTAGACCTCTGAGTCGCCTTCGTGAGCGCACCTTCGGCGGCTTGCGTCACCGCAGGAAGAGCGGTCTTCGCGAGCTTGCCGAACACGTCGCCAAGCGCCGAGCCTGTATCGCCAGTTCCGCTGAAAAGGTTCGAGAGATCGGAGCCAATGCCGCCGAGTCCGCTGCCTCCGTCCGTGCCACCTCCACTGCCACCACCGAGCGCGCTTCCAAAAGAGCTTCCAAGATCGCTGAGCGCGCTTCCGAAGCCGCCACCGCTTCCAGCATCGGTACCTCCAAGCGAAGAGGCGATGTCACCGAGGCCGCCGAGTCCACCGTTGTCTTGGCCGGTGTAGATACCGCCTTGAGCTTCGTCGTCGTACAGCATTCCGTCGTAACCGACCCAAATCGTCATGGCCTCTTATCCTACTCTTCTTTCCTCAGTTTTGATTCATGGAACGGTAAAGGATAGCTTGATCCAGCCAAGCGATCCGGTAGCGCCAAGACCACCCGGATCGGCGGCCCCTGCGCCTCCAGCTCCTCCACCAACACCTGCGCCAGAATTAGGAGCTGAACCTCCACCGTTGCCACCTGGATTTCCAGCCACTGCTCCATTTCCGCCGGGACCTGCAGGAGCAAAGACACCACCGCCTCCGCCTCCCCCGCCACCGCCTTCGCCGGCTCCCGAAAGTCCGCCTTGCGCGCCGAGAAAATTTGGACCCGCCGCAACAATGAGCTGCGAAGTCGCTCCGTTTTGACCGGCATCGCCTGCGTCATTGGCGAGTCCACCTCCGCCACCGGCAAGCATGAATCCCGGTACGCTTCTTGGAACGAACACCTGTCCTGGATACGAAGCTCCGCCGCGACCAGGAGCCGCCCCGATCGTAGCTCCACCTTCTCCGCCGCTCGAGCCTGAAAGTGCGAAGAGAATGACATTCGTGGTGAAATCAAGAGCGTAGGAACGTCCGCCGTCGCCTCCAGGCCCACCGGCTCCAGCAGGTGCCGCGCCCGCTGCGCCTGACGTACCTCCTAAACCTATGATGATGTCGAGACGGTGAGAGAGATCATGAACGAACGAGCCTGTCTGATACAGGCAACCTCCTGAACCGCCACCGCCGACGCCGTTCGCAGCTCCTCCGCCTTGACCACCACCACCGCCTCCAGCGCCGCCGAAGCCTTCGATGGTGATGTTCAATGTTCCAACGGAAGGAAGCACCTTCACCGATTGAAGACTGGCAAGGACATTTCCGATGCCGGCTGGAAATGTGATTTCAACTCGCTGACCGGGTGCGTATGACATGCCTCTTCCTTTTTCTTTTACGTCTTCAAAGGTCTTAGTAATTGGATTCCATCGTGTAGCGAACAGTGCTGAAGGTGTTCGTAGCTCCGCCGCCCGACACGACTTGCATTCCGGCTTGCCACGCGAGAGCTGTCGTGTTCACAGGTAACGTCAGGGTGATGACTCCAGATGTTGTCGTGGCCGCTGTCAGATCGTTGATCGTCCACGCGATCGTAGCTGCGTTCGGGAGAGCTGTGAGTACCAACTCGACGAGATTTCCGACTACGATGGGAACGCCACTGTCCGTAACCGTCACGGCTGCGCCGTTGCAACTCACGATCTGCCAGTTTCCAAGTCCGCCAAGGGCCAGATTTTTCGTGAAAGCGATACCAACCACTTGGAGCGCTGTTTGCGTAGTGAAGTTTGGAGCTTGTTGCGGGAGTCCGCCTCCGCCTCCCGAGGCATCGATCAAGCCCACAAAGCCCTGAAGAAGAGGTGTGGCTGAGACCGATTCAATACCGAATCTGGTCGTGAGCGTAAAACCTCCGATGCCAGCAGCGGCGCCTCGGAGCACGAAGCTCGTCTTATAGGTGCCGGTATTGGCCGAGCTATCGTAACTACCGATCCATGTGGGCCCAGCCGTGGCAGTGCTCGCCGTGCCCCTCGAACAACTCTGTAAGAGGTTCGTCGCGCTCTGATAGGTTCCTAAATTCGTGTGCCCGATGACCAGGGCGCAGTTCGCGCCGAACGTTTCTCCGCCGAGCGAGATGGGAATACCTGACCAATACTGATAGCGCGTTTGCGACAACGTTTTGGCTATCGATGCGCCAGACGGAGCAGGGAGAGGACTTGGTTGCCACTCAGGGCCTACGTAGATGGGAACATCACCGGGATTAGGAGCGGGAGACATGATTCAGATCCATTTTATGGCGATTGATTGGAGTAGCAAGCTCCTCCCACGTTTATAGCAAGACCGCCAAAACCGCCTGCACCAAATGCAAGATCGAGATTAGTTGGCGTTATTGGAATGAGCGAAGCCCAAAGACCTGTCACAGAATCAAAAGCGTTGGCATCTGTCTGACCGTTCAATCTAAGACCGCCAGTGTTTGTAAACGTTGCAACCGCTGCGCCAACACCAGTTGGATAAACAATACGTGATGAATTGATGGCATTGATTGAACCGGGCCCCCAAAGTACGCAGAGACTAAGAGGCAATTCTACTTCAAACGAAATTAGACCCACCAATGTAATAGCACCTACGATATAAGCGGCACCTATGTATTGCTGACCATTACCATTTGTAATGGTTGGATTGAGAACAAACGATGCTCCACTTGATGCGTCTAAAATAGCATCGAAATCTATATTCCAACTTACGATCGTTCCAAATGCTGAAATTAGCACTCCACCTTGTAACCAAGTGAAAATGGAATCGCCAGATGTTTGGAATACTCCACTGGTCAGAAAACAATTCGAATAAAATCCAAATTGAGCATCTGTACCATTAGTTCCTTGGCCTCCTGCTAACTCAGACTCAAACAAGCACTCACTAGATGTGACATCATCGCCAATGAATACTGTTGAATTACCGGGGCCATTAGAAGAAATATAACTAATTTGATTG
>Ga0116217_10003691_pt1 | contig 13842 bp, 10 predicted proteins | sample Sb_taG_6_FD_89697 | JGI IMG/M metagenome (GOLD analysis project Ga0116217, IMG submission 89697) | Peat soil microbial communities from Weissenstadt, Germany - Sb_50d_4_PS metaG | ecosystem: Environmental > Terrestrial > Soil > Wetlands > Peat | place: Germany: Weissenstadt | collected 2010-09-21 | reverse complement strand
GCTTGCCGTGCAGGTCAGGGAGCAAGGGCACGAGATAACGCTCTTCGCGAGCGAGAAGAGGATTTGGCGTGCGGTCATAACTCGGGGCCCAGCGTTCATATCCTTCCACCACGGAAACGGGACTCGGAACGCCTGAAGCCAAGGCAGCCGATTCGAGATCTTCCCCAATGGTCATTTTCGGTTGGGACACAACGCTCACAAACTTTCTTCCTTTGGCTTGCGAAGTGCAATGAACTGCTGCGTCCACCTCAGTTCCAGCGGCGCCGCATAAACACCCAGCCTGTAGCGCCAACTGCTTAAAATCTTGAGCCCCCAGCGTCCCCAATTAGGCAGTCGTAGATCCTGAACGGTCGGCCAGCGAGAGGACACGACTAACTCAAAGTTGTCGATCAATTGCTTGGTGCGAGGCCTGATCCAAGGTGTACTGGGATCCTTCTGGGTGGCGAATCGTTGCCAACGTTCTGTGGCCCACTCGTCCGGTGTCGTAGGAAACTGAACCTGATCCTCGACGCCGCCATACATTCGCGTTCGCTGCGGCACCGGTGTGTAGTGCTCGACTATGATCTCAGCGTCCGGATTCAGCCGCTTCAACTGACGAATGAATCGGATGCAGTCGCGTGTGTCACCCTCCGGGTCCTTGGGATTGCCGAAGATGATGGAAAATTCGGGGATAATGCCGAAGCGGCGTATCCTCGAGGCCAGAGCCAGCGTATCTTCGGCACAAAGATCTTTTTGCATTTCCTTCAGAACTTCGTTCGAGCCGGACTCGGCGCCAAAGAAAATCATGGCACAGCCAGCACGGCGAATGGCTTCGAAGGTGGCGTCCGAGTAGCCCATCATGATGTCGGTTCGGCCTTCGCACCACCAGCGCAGCTTGAGCGGCGCAATGCGGTCTGCCAGTTCGCGGGTGTGATCTTCGCGCAAGAAAAAATTGTTGTCGTAGAACTGGACCGCGTCGACACCGTAAGTTTGGGCCAGGTGACGCAGAATATCCGACGTTCTAGCCGGCGTTTCCATTTTTTCGCGGCTGCCCGAAAAATTGACCACACCGCAAAAGTTGCAGCGAAAGGGGCAACCAATGCTGGCTTGGTGGACTGCGGTGCGGCAGCCGAGGAAAGTGGGTAGTAGGTACTTTTCAACCGGAACACCATGGTACGGGTACCACGGAAAGTCGTCTGGCCTTCGCATGGGTCGTTCGGGATTGTGCCGCGGAACTCCGTCGGCGGCCTTGTACGAGAGTCCGGCAATACTCTTTAATTCGCGATGTCCGCGAATCGCCTCCAGCAACTCCAGCAGGGTTAGTTCCCCCTGACCGCGGACTGCATAATCCACGTAGCCAGCATTGAGAGCGGCTCGGGTGTAGTTTGAGGCGAAGTAGCCTCCCCAAACGATGGGAAGCTGCGGAAAGCGTGCTCGAATTTCACGACAGCTCGCGACGGCGCCGACCGTCTGCGGCCCAGGCATAACCGTGACTGCCAACAGCTCCACGTTGCGCTCCTGAATCAACGCGATCAGGCTTTCGGTGGGATGGGGATCGAGATTGCCATCGACGATGGCGTATTCCTCCTTTCCTTCCACAACTGCCGCGATTGCCAGGATCGACAGCGGCAGACGACGGTTGCGGAACCTCGTGGCTTTCGGGTTGTAGAAAAGGATCATGCGCCTGGCCTTAGCCGGAATCGTAAGCTCGTCGCGCTCTAGTCGGTTCGGAGCATCCTGTTCTCAGGTGCAACTTGGCGCCTGCTCTGGCCCCATCATCTTGGCGTCCACACTGGGCTTGGGCAGCCTCACGATGTTCTTCAACGTCCGGTTCAACCACAGTTCGACCGGAAAGCGATAGAAGTCGTGATCTAATCTCCAGCGTGCGGGATATGCGGTCAAATGCTGAACTGCCTTTGCGAACGTACCAGGGCCTTTTAGGGCGATGGGAGCGCGATCAAAAGCGATTCGCAGATAATCTCGCATGGTTTGAACTCGCTGATGATCCCGGCCTTTGAGCCAGGGCAGCACAGTGTACCGCGGAAAATAATCGACCCAGCCTTCGAGCGAATTGGGAACTTCAATCCCAAGCTTTTCCGCTTGGTGAAAAATAGGAGAGCCCGGGTAAGGTGTAAAGATGTTGGTCCAGAATTCAGCGCCGGGAAAACGACGACAAACGTCCATCATGAAATTGACGGTCTCACGCCGCTCCTTCGCACCTTCTCCGGGATAGCCAAAAATTATGTTGAAGGAAGGGATGACATCCGCCTTGATGCAGCGCTCGGTCGACTCATAAATGTCCCCCAGGATCTGGAAGTCCTTGTTCATTAACTTCATGACGGTGGGGGACGCAGTCTCGATCCCCTGACATATTTGGTGCAGCCCCGACCTTTTGAGCAGCGACAATTCCTCGATGCTGAGGCGGGCAGTCAGGTTCGTCGTCGCCTGGACACTCCACTTGAAGGTAGCGCCGGCGCGGACCAGCCCTTCCGCGATCTCCAGCGCCCGTTTGAGGTCCACGAGAAAGTTGTCGTCAGCCATCCATAGCAGCTCAAGGTTATAACGTCGTGTTAGGTCAATAGTTTCTTCCACGACCTGCTCGACCGGTAGCGCATTCCATTTGCGACCGTATACACCGGCATTGGTGCAGTAGAAGCAATTGAATGGGCAGGCGAGACTCGAAACGTACATCGCCCAGCGGCGGCCGCACACTTTCTCATAGCCATCGAAATCGGCCAGTTGATAGGCCTTCGCAGGCATTTTATCAAGGGTCTTGAGAGGACGTTCAGGAGTGAGGTGAAGTTTGCCGTCACGCTTGAACCCGATGCCAAGAACATCGTCGAGAGGGGCGTCGTCCCGAAGGCGCTCGGCAACTTCAAGCATGCTCTCTTCGCCCTGGGCGCGAACGATAATGTCTACGTAGCCGGCTTCCAGGGTCTGCTTGGGGAGAAGGGACGGGTGCCAGCCGCCAAGAATCACGGGAAATTCTGGATCCCATTTCTTGACCGCCTTGGCCACCTCCACGGTCTCGCGAATCATCGGTCCGGTCACGACGGAAATGCCCAGGCAAAGAGCGTCCTTCACTTCGTGCAAAATCCGTTTCTTATAGTCGGGCGTAATCGTGGAATCGATAATGCGAACGTCATAGCCAGCCCGCAGCAGCGGAGTGGAAATGGCTAGAATTCCGAGGGGAGCTGTGGCTTCGATACTGGAAAAAGAGGCGACAAAAAAGACGATTTTCTTCGATGACCTCACGCGAGTCACCTCCTAGTCCCTGATCTAGATTCCAGACTGCGAAACGGCGGATGCGCCCTGCCGCACTGCTTGGATTTCCGTGATTTGAAACTGAAAATTACCAGTGGGAGCCGTAGCGAATTGTCTCCAAATTGTAACGATTATGTAAATTTCCAAGCACGGCCAACTTAGGATTTCAGAGTCATCCTTCGCACAGAGAAAGTTGACAGAAATTTGACAATCTGTTGACAACTGGCCTGCGCCCGAGGCACCACAATCTGGAACACCACTGTCGCTTACAACTGCAGGCATGTAGGAGCTATGGATTCTTGCGGAATAGCGTCGGCTGTCGAAGTCGTGGGCAACACCGTGTCGGTCTAGATTTCGACATTTTCTTCTATGGTGCCGCCGGGCAAACGTGACCTCGAAACGCAAAGTCGTGCTGTTCTACCCCCCCTATGACGGGCCCCCGCTGGGCGCGCCTCTTTCCCTGCTCTGTCTGGCATCTCCCCTGTTGCAAGCCGGATTTGAAGTCAAGCTCGTGGATAACCTGATTGCTCCGGACTACGAGCAAACCATTCTGCGCGAAACAGAGGAGGCTCTCTGCCTCGGCATTTCCATGTTGACGGGGCCCCACATCGGAGCAGCAATCCGAGTGGCGCGAGTGGTGAAAAATCTCCGCCCAAAGCTGCCTATTGTCTTTGGAGGCTGGCACGCCAGCCTGGCCACGGAACAGACGCTGCGCGAGCCTTTTGTGAACGCGATTGTGAGAGGCCAGGGTGAGCTGACGCTGCTCGAACTCGTGCAGCGAATCGCCGACGGAAAAGACTGGCATGGGGTAAAGGGCTTATCGTTCAACGACGGCGGAATGATTTATCACCAGCCGGAGCGTCCGGTAGCAAACATCAATGAGCTGCCTGCGCCCGCATATCACCTGGCCGACCCGGGTATCTATGCTGCCGGGTCCGGGGTTCGGCAGTTGGCGTACACGAGCAGCGTGGGCTGCCCCTACCAATGCAATTACTGCACTGACCAAGTGTTTTATAAACGACGTTTCAACGCATATCCCCCTGAACGCGTGATCAACGACCTCACCGAACTGGTGCCCCGCTACAACATTGAGCATGTGCCTTTCTTCGATTCCAATTTCCTTGTGGATCGAAAACGTGCAGTGGCAATCGCACGCGGAATCGTCGATAGCGGAACCAAATTTCAGTGGGACTTCCAGACGTCCACGGATTTCCTGGCAACAATGAGCGAAGAGGACGTGCGCATGCTCGCCGAAAGTGGCGTGCACCACATCGGCTTTGGCACCGAGTCGGCCTCGCAGGAAGTGTTGAACCTGATGAACAAGCGTTTCCAGCACGTAGAACAAATGGTGGAGACCGCCCGCAAGACTGATCTGGCGGGGATTCACGTGGTGTTCAACATAATTCTCGGGTACCCCGGGGAAACCGAGGCGCATCGCCAGCAGACTTTTCGCATTATGAGCGACATCGCCAGGGAATATTCGAACGTCAGCTTTTCGCCCAACATTTTCACTCCCTATCCCGGCATTCCTATCTGGCCGCAACTTAAGGAACTGGGGGTCCGCGAGCCGCAGTCCCTGCAGGAGTGGGAGATCCTCGCGCTAGGCACCAATGTCCTTCCCTGGCTGCGGGAAGAAGAACTGCGACGGTTACGACGAAGTCTTGAGTACTTCTTGCTGAACAACCAAATTAGAAAAGTGACGAAGAAGGTTCCATGGCTCCGAAGGGGTTTCCGGCGGATGCTCGGGGCGCCCATACGCTGGCGCATTGGCAAAAACCGCTACTCCTTTCCGTGGGAACTCTGGGTCTCGCGCACAGTGGAGAGAGTGGTCACCCGACGATCTCTTTTGACGGGCCAGGCTCTGACCGAGCGCACGCAAGAAGTGTGCTGATGTTCATACTTCCAACAAGTGAGGGCAACTAGAGTGACCGACGTTCTGCTGACTCATTCTTATCATCTTTATTACGATCGCAAGCAGACAAGGAAAATGCAGCCCTATCCTCCGCTCGGCACACTCTATGCCGCGGCTCTGCTCCGGAGCGCAGGCCTTTCGGTTGCGCTGTTCGACACCATGCTCAACGATCCGGAGCTTGGGTTCCAATCCGCTCTCGAGGTGCACCGTCCCCGGGTCGTCGTGGTTTACGAAGACAACTTCAATTTCCTGACCAAAATGTGCCTGACGCGGATGCGGGAAGTGGCTTACCACATTCTTGAAGTCTCGCGGAGGGCAGGGGCCGTGGTCCTGGTCAATGGCTCTGATGCTTCAGATCGCGCCGTGGATTATCTGCGCAAAGGCTTCCGTTGCGTCTTGTTGGGCGAAGCAGAACAAACGTTGTTGGAAGTCGTTCGGCATCTTTTGAAAGGGGAAGGTCATGCATTGCCACGGATTCCGGGGCTCGCATTGCTGGATGAGGAAACTGGAGAACTCATCCGCACCGGTCGTCGCCCCCTGATGCGTGATCTCGATTTGTTGTCGTTTCCAGCTCGCGATCTGATCGATGTCGATCAATACCGTTCGGCTTGGAAAACCGCTCACGGCTATTTCTCGCTGAATATCGTCGCCAGCCGCGGCTGCCCCTACCGTTGCAATTGGTGCGCAAAGCCTATCTATGGCGACTCCTTTGCCGTGCGGTCGGCGAGCAGCGTCGCCGAGGAGATGCGACGTCTGAAATACGACTTCGGTGCGGAGCACCTGTGGTTTGCGGATGACATCTTCGGCCTTCGGGCAAAATGGGTCCGCGAACTGGCGGTGGCGGTGGAGAAGTTAGACGCAGCCGTACCTTTCAAAATGCAGTCCCGGGTGGATCTGATGACCGCCGACAACGTACGCGCTTTGCGCCGGACCGGCTGCGCGGAGGTCTGGATGGGCGCCGAGTCGGGATCGCAAAAGATTTTGAATGCAATGGATAAGGGGACCCGGGTCGACCAGATCGCGAAAGCCCGCGAAAACCTGCGGCAGGAAGGGATTCGGGCGTGCTATTTCCTGCAGTTCGGATATCCGGGGGAGACCTGGCAAGACATTCAGAAGACAGTAAAATTGGTTCGAGACACACGGCCCGACGACATTGGCGTCTCTGTCTCCTACCCGTTGCCTGGAACTAAATTCTTCGAGCGAGTGCAGGCGCAGTTGGGCGAAAAGACCAATTGGTCGGACAGCGAGGACCTTGCCATGATGTTCCAAGGCGCGTACACAAATGAGTTCTATCGAGCCTTGCACGACGCGTTGCATGCGCAAGTTGATTCCTGGAACTCCGGCTCAGTACAGATTGCCCAGGACAGCGATGCGGTCCCCGGTCCAGATGAACTGTGGAAGCGTGTGATGCAACTGGAACAGACGTGCCGTAACTCACACCCCACCGTTCTGGACAGCCTGGCGAGCGAGAAGCTGGTGCAATTGCAAACCGCCAGTCATGCGACGAGTTTCGACGAGCTTCTAAACGCTCTCGGAAGCTGATTGCCGTCATGGACATACTTCTCACTCACGGTTACTTCCTTTACGAGGACCCGAAGGAACTTCAGATCATGAAGCCCTATCCGCCTTTGGGGATCCTGTATATCTGTGCCCATCTGCGAAGCAAGGGTCTTAGCGTTGAAGTATTTGACTCTACGTTCTCGTCGCGTAAGCAGCTATTTGAACTGCTCCGGCAAGGTCCACCATCGGTGGTCGGCATCTACGCAAATCTGATGACCCGTCCCAACGTCGTCGAAATCCTGCGGGTCGCAAAAGAGGCCGGATGGCAGACGGTCGTCGGCGGACCGGAGCCGGGCGCTTACATCGGCGAGTACCTCGACGCCGGGGCGGACATCGTCGTGATCGGCGAGGGAGAAATCACGCTGGAGGAATTGGTGCCGGCCCTGCGTTCGAATTCGATCGATGCGCTGCAACACGTGAAGGGCATCGCGTTTCGGGCCGCGGACGGGAGCGCCCTGCGTACCCCACCGCGAGATCAGATCCGAGACATCGATACTCAGCCCTGGCCCGCTCGCGAGGCAATCGACTCAGCCCGTTATCTGGCGGTTTGGCGCGAGCACCATGGCATGGGGTCAGTGTCTCTCATCACGGCTCGCGGATGCCCTTATCATTGTCGTTGGTGCAGCCACCAAGTGTTTGGCAAAACCCACCGCCGCAGAAAACCGGCGTCTGTCGCCGCAGAACTTGAATGGTTAATCAATCGATACCAACCGGAAATGGCGTGGATGGCGGACGACGTCTTCACGATCCATCACGGTTGGCTCTTTCAATACGCCGACGAACTCAAGCAGCGCGCGATCAAGTTGCCCTTCGAGTGTATTTCCCGCGCCGACCGGCTGAATCCCAAGGTCGTCGAAACGCTCGCTGAAATGGGCTGCTTTCGCGTCTGGATCGGGTCCGAGAGCGGCTCGCAGCGCATCCTCAACGCCATGGAGCGAGGCGTCAGCGCTGGAGAAGTGCGCTCTGCGGTTGCTTTGTGCAAGTCCCGCGGCATCAAGACGGGAATGTTCTTGATGTGGGGATACGAAGGGGAGGAACTCAGCGATATTGAAGCAACCATCGAGCATGTGAAGAAAACTGCTCCCGATATTTTTTTTACGACCGTTGCCTACCCGATCAAAGGCACGCCCTACTTCACCCAAGTTGCAGACCGCGTGGAGAGCTCCAAGCCCTGGGCCGTTGGCTCAGACCGCGAGGTGCGCATCCGCGGACGCCATTCACGCCAGTTTTACAGTTTCGCCGATAAGTTGCTTCGCAGTGAAGTTGAGCTCGAACGCTTGCGCAACGAACCGGTTGTTGATGCGCCCGCCATTGCGGACTTGCAAACCAAAGTCTCTGATTTTCGCGCTGGCCTGACCGCCACCGCTCAAGAGGTGGAGGCCTGAGCCGATGGCGATCGCTCCCGCGCAATTCTACGTAACCCCATTCGACGCTATCGCGGATCGATACGACGAAACGTTCACCCGCTCGAAGATCGGGCAAGCCCAACGAACATCGGTGTGGAGAGAACTTGAGACGGCATTTCGCCCCGGGGATTGTGTTCTTGAGCTCGGCTGTGGAACAGGAGTGGACGCATGCTTCCTGGCGGACCGCGGGGTGAAAGTCGTTGCCTGCGACAATTCTCCTCAGATGATCAAAGTTGCGACTCGGCGAGTTGCTGAAGGCGAAAAGCGCAGTCTGGTACAGACATACTTACTGGCTGCCGAAGACATCGCCAGCTTGCGCACCGGTGACGCCTTCGACGGCGCGTTCTCCAACTTCGGCGCGCTCAATTGCGTTCAAGATCTTCAGCAACTCGCCACGAACTTGGCGGCCTTGCTCAAACCCGGTGCGACGGCTTTGCTGTGCTGGATGGGCCCGTGCTGCTTGTGGGAAGTCATCTGGTACCTCGGTCGCGGAAATCCGCGCAAAGCTTTTCGACGCTTCCGGCGTGGAGGCGTAACGGCGTGCCTGGCGGAGGGAACATCCATTCGCGTGCATTACACCTCTGTACGTTCGCTTGCGCGCACGTTTGCCCCTGAGTTTCAGCTCAAGTCCATCAAAGGGATTGGTGTGTCGGTGCCCCCGAGCTATCTCGAACCCTGGGCGAATCGGTTTCCACATTTGTTCGGTTTATCCGTTCGAGCCGATTTGGTCTGGGGGCGCTGCTTCGGTTTCCGCTCGCTGGCCGATCACGTCTTGCTGGAATTCCGACGGAAAGATCTACGAGCATGTCACGGATGAGCACTCTCGTATCCATTTCGACGCCCCGCGAATCGGCCAACAGTCATGCTGCCGCACACCAGATCCTCACTATGCCGGTCGTGGTGATTTCACCCCACAATCAGTGCAACTGCCGTTGCCTGATGTGCGACATCTGGAGGATTCGCGAGCCGCAGGAAATCATGCCTGCTGATCTCGAACGGCAACTGGCTTCGTTTCGCCAGCTTGGTGTTCGCTGGGTGGTGTTTACCGGCGGCGAACCGCAATTGAACGATCGGCTGGGTTCCTTGGCACGAATGCTTGGCAGCGAGGGCATCCGCGTCACTATGCTTACCGCGGGATTGTTGTTAGAACCTCACGCGGAATCCATTGCCGCGACGATGGACGACGTGATCGTCTCGCTGGACGGGCCGCCCGCAGTGCACAACCGCATACGGCGTATTCCCGAAGCCTTCGAACGACTAGCGGCTGGGGTCAAAGCGTTGCGACAGATCCGTTCCGAAATCGCAGTTCGAGGCCGCTGCACTGTCCAGAAGGCCAACCACCACTCTCTCTGCGCGGTCGTTCAATCCGCGAAAGAGATAGGCTTAGACTCGATTTCTTTTCTCGCGGTTGATCTCACGTCCGCTGCCTTCAATCGTCCCCAAGGCTGGCCACCTGATCGCCAGGATCGGGTCGCTCTGAATGTTGACGAAATCGAAGTACTGGAGGCAGAGCTGGAGCGGCTGATCCGCGAGCACAGCCTCGACCTGGACTCTGGCTTTGTGCTTGAATCAGCGGGCAAACTGCGACGACTCGTGCTTCACTTCCGCGCTCACCTCGGCGTGGCACAGCCTATCGCGCCGCGCTGCAATGCACCTTGGGTTTCGGCAGTGATCGAAGCATCCGGGGACGTCCGCCCCTGCTTTTTCCATCCTGCGTTGGGAAATATCCATCGCCAGGCCTTACATGACATCGTAAATAGTCCCGAAGCTGTGCAGTTTCGGGCAAACCTCGACATTGCCGCCAATCCTGTTTGCCGCAGATGCGTTTGCTCTCTTCACATTCAGCGTCAAGAGCAGTGAGTTGTGAGGCTCAAGAGCCTGCTTTAAACACGAATTCCAGCGTTTTGCTTTCACCTGTGCCCACTGTAACTTTTTGGCTCAGAGTACCGAACTTCTCCTGCCACGCCTTGATCGTGTAGGTACCTGGCGGAAGATCTTTCAGGTCGAAGTTACCGTCTTTGTCCGTCACCGCAAAATAGGGATGTTTGAACACCGCGATATAGCCTCGCATCCACGGATGGATGTTGCACTTGACGGGAATAACGATCTCTTCCCGCGCGAAACTTTCTTCGATGGGCATGCCGTGCGGCTGCGTCCTATTCCACTCCCGATTGTTGTTCGGCAAGGGATGAATATTGTGCGTGGTCGCGTCGCTGTTCACCACATCCAACTTCTGATTCGTCTGCAGAGCAAGCACGTGCGGCTTGTACTGGCAGCCCTTCTGCTCGATCACGGCGGGTTGCGTTGGCGGTTCAAACGTGCGATCGCCCAAACCGTCAGCAACATAGATGATCACATTTGCCAGGCCATTGTTGGCGCCGATCACCACATCCTCGGTGGTTGCGGGCGTGGAATGTGCCTGGGCACAGTTGGGATCTGACGACATATCGATTCGACTTGGTTTGAGTGTTGCGCCCTCAATCTTCGCAGTGCCTTTCAACGATCCAGCAGCACCCGCATCTGCCGGTCCTGCGGCCCCTGCCGGCACATAAGTGGCCAACCATAGGACCAGTGCAGTGGCTATCACACCTAAAATGTATTTCGGTTGCATGTAACACCTGCTTTCTTTCGCTTGTTGTTGGCGAGAAAACTCCTTGCAGGACACGGAAAGATCGGAATTGGATTTCGCATGCTATTACTCCGCCTTGGGCTCGGCCTGCGCTTGGCTGCGCTGACTTTTGTTGCTCGCGCGAAGCGTGTGTATGTAATGCACGACGTCCCAGATCTGGTCTGGCTTCAGGGCGTCGGAAAACGAAGGCATGGGAGTACCGTCGAGGCCGGTCGTCAAATCGCGGAACAGCCCCTGGTCTGAATCGCCGCACTTGAACCTCGTTCCGCTGCTCAAGTCAAAGGGCGTGATCGGATTGCCCTTACTGTCGGTGAGGGAAGAGGCAGACGGACCATTTCCCCGCCCTTCCTTTCCATGACAGAGCCAGCAGTTCATGCTCTGGAAAAGTTCCGCGCCACGCTTCACGCTCTCCGGCGAGGTGGGCGGCTCGGCAGGAATCACCACCGCAGCAGCCGGTTTCTCTTCCTGAAATCGCGGGGAGAAGCCCTTGATGTATGCCACCAGGTCGACTCGCTCCTGGCGCGTCAACGGCTTCCAGGAAGGCATTCCGCTGGCGTGGACGCCACGCGTGATGGTGTCGTACAGGTCGCTATCCAACGGCAGACTTCCGCTCGGCGTCGATCTGCATTTGAATGTCGCTTTCGTGAAGTCCCGAGGCTTGGGATCAAGATAGGGCGCGCTGTCTCCTCTTCCATCACCGTCCGCACCATGGCAGAAAATGCAGTAGCGTTGATAAAGAGCCTTCCCTTTCTTCGCGTTTCCCACTAAGGTTCCGACGTGGCTCTCTTGCCCAAGACTGCTTTGACCAAGTAAGAGGAAAACGAAGATCATAGCGAAACTGATTCTAGAGCGCATGAAAACTGCTCCTTTCTTCCTCAAAAGTCGAAGTCGAGTCCCATCAGAAAGCTATTGCTAATGTCGTCTTTGCCGGAAATCGGCGCCGTTCCTGCATTCACTATACGTGAGTACTCCTGCACCCAGGCGAGGCCAGCTCGGGGGCTCATGATCGGATACCAGCGATAGCCAATGGTCCAGGTGTCGAGATTCCCTGCGCTCCCGCGAATGCTGGGATTCGCCTCGCGCGACATTCGGATCAACTCATATCTCCCGATCCCGATGAGGCGTGGATTGTAGGTGTAGTGGGCTTCCACAAAGCCGCCATTCCAGGTCGGACCAGCCGCCCCAGCGGGCAACTGGGATTGTTGATTTGCGGGCACGGCATTGCCCAGGAAAACGTTATCGTATCCGTGCATGTAAAACGTTTGAAAATCGAACTTGCCCAGGTACCATTGTCCGTATGCGCCCGCGCGATAAAACCCGCGGTTTCCCATGCCGGTTCCCGGGATCGGCTGGCCTCCAGTGGTCTGAAAAAAGGTGGCAGATTGGCCGAAATAGCCGTAGACGCCCACCCTTTGCAGTCCAAGTCTCGGAATCTCAAAGGCTTGCGCGAAGTTAGTGTAGACGTCGTAGGAATTGCCCGCGGGTAGCCCAGTCTGTCCGTCGTTACTGCTAAGGACGGACACTGAATATCGGGTGTAATCGTTGTCGGAGTGACCCGATACTTCGACACCAAGCTGAGGAATGCCGATGCCCCTAAAAATGTTGCTATCGCCGGGCGGAGTGAAAAAATAGTTGTAGTACGCGGCCCCCGTAGAACTAAGCGTGAGAATACGTTCCTGCGAAATCATCTCATCCAATTCGAACTTGCCCATCTTGACGTTCAGCCATCGCGATCCGAAAAGATTATCCAGACGCACCCAGGTTTGCGCGATGCTGGTGCCGCCGGAGGCGCCGATAAACGGCTGCACGAAAAATGAGATGTTGTTGTACAGTGTGCCGGCTGTGATTATGTCGAGACCGGAAAGGTCGAATCCCGACGGGCTGATTGTGGTTTCTACCAAGCCGCTGCTAGCCTGGCCGGGAACCTTGTCCACCGCTACGCGGTCATTGCTTTCCCGATGCCAGTTTGGAGTCGTGCGAAACATAACGGGCCAGTACGCCGGCTGCTGATAAATCGGAGCGTCGCGGTCGTTGCCCAGCTGATATCCGTTATCTTTGAAGGTCTGCCCGAAGTTATTCAGCATGGGCCAACCCTCGTGACAGGCGGAACAAGGAAGGCCGTACTTGCGGGCGAACGCAGGAATCGCGTACGCAGGCCGAACCACCGCCAACAGCGTCGCCACCAACAACCACTGCGTGCCAACCCTTTTTATTGCCGCAATTCCCATTTTCTTCTCCTTGATGTTTCGGGCGCACAATGACCTCTGCCGAAGCCGAATGCAAAGCTCCCACGTCGGTCCGGCAACAGCAGCTAATCTGAGGCATGCTGTTTCAGTGACAATTTGAAGATAAAAAGGGACCGCGTCCGAAATTGTCATGGAGTGGTCAAATCTCCGTCATATTTTTGTCACTACGCACAATCCGATACGCACTCAGCTTTCGTCGTTCAAAGAGTGGATGGATCAGTCGCGTTAACTCTGTGCGCTGTGGGAGGCGAATGAGATTCGGAGACGCTGGCGTGGGGAATGACCGATGGAGACGACAGGACGGGGCCTGGAAGGCAGAGAGGCGTCAGACGGAGATGAAAGGCTGGCACATAGAAAGTGTGTGGGTGACTTCTGAAAATCCACTACATGCCCACTCGGCCTTATACAAGGGCTTGTGGTAGCAGGCCACTGCACCACAAGTGCATGGCCAGTTTGTCAGTTTCCCCTCAAATACCCGCTTCCCGGCTCGAATACCGACCTTCTCTGACGAGTTAAAAGAAAAGTGGAGGCCAGTGGAGGGTCCACCCGGTGCGCCACTTGTGGTCCACTCGGGTGCCACAGCCCTCGCCTTGCTTTTTTTCCTATCATCCTGATCGCGCTCCGTGACATCAGACGATTTCTGGCCTTGACCTCTTGCTCCCGGTCAGATAATCTGCTCTAAATACATTATCTGCAAGATAATGTCAGTTCTTTGACAAACGGCGATAAACAGATCCAACGCGGTTCCGAAATGGAACAATAGGACGCGGCATGCCCACCCGTAACTCCTATGTTCTCTAGATTTTGCGCGTAAGTCCTTAAAACTCAAAGATCTAGCACATAGTG
>Ga0116217_10003687_pt1 | contig 13844 bp, 11 predicted proteins | sample Sb_taG_6_FD_89697 | JGI IMG/M metagenome (GOLD analysis project Ga0116217, IMG submission 89697) | Peat soil microbial communities from Weissenstadt, Germany - Sb_50d_4_PS metaG | ecosystem: Environmental > Terrestrial > Soil > Wetlands > Peat | place: Germany: Weissenstadt | collected 2010-09-21 | reverse complement strand
GCCGAGATTGCCGATCACGATGGCGACCCGGGGCCGACTGTCGCTCTTGTCGAACGGGCGGGCATAGACGCGCCAAGGCGCGCGCCCGTCGGGGGCGATGCGCGGCAACGGCCCGAGCTTGTTGCGCTCGACGAGGCCCGGTGCCGGAGCGGGCACCAACGCGAGCTGGGGCGCTGCCGCGGCGCCGGCCTTGCCGGCGGGCACAGCACTCGGCACCGGCTCGGGTGCGGCCGGAGGCTGTGCCGCCTGAGGCTGTGCCGCCGGGGTCTCGGGCGCGGGCGGCACCTCCGGAGCGGGCGGCGCTTCCGCTTCCACCGGGGCTGAGGGTGCCGGGATTGCGGCCGAGGCGGGCGGTGCCGCCGGAGGAGGGGCGGGAGGCGGGGGTAGGCGGATGGTGACGCGCGCGACGCGCGGCTGCGGCAGCTCGGCCGGCGGACCCGAGATCCATAGCCAGGCAATGACCTCGAGGAGGAACGCCAGAAGGACGAGAATCGTCGCGCTGAGCGGAGTCAGCCGCCGGTCGTCGTCCTTCTTGGCACTCCGGCCATTCACACGCCCGTCCTTAGGACTGCGCCGCTAGGCGGACAAGGGAGCGCCTCGGCGTCTCCATTCAATTGCTCACGCGCTGGTTGAACAATGTCACGCCGCGCAGAAGGTCGAGCGCCCGCGCGAGCTGATAGTCCTGGGTGTCGAGCGGCTTTTCGGCTTCGGCCGGCTTGGCCGTCTGGTCGCTGGGAGCCGCCTTGCTTTCACCGCCCTTGCTCTTGTCCTTGTCCTTATCCTTGTCCTTGTCCGCATCGCCCGGCTGCTCCGCGAGTGTGGTGTCGTTGTGCAAGGCGCCGCGCAAGTCGCGCTCTGTGCGCATTTCTCCATCGGCGACGTGCTCGACCTTGGCCTGCTCGACGACGATGTCGGGGTCGATTCCGCGCGCCTGAATGGAGCGCCCGGAGGGCGTGTAGTAGCGCGCGGTGGTGAGACGCATGGCGCCGTGGCTGCCGAGCGGCACGATCGTCTGCACCGAACCCTTGCCGAAGGAGCGCGTGCCGAGCAGCACGCTGCGGTGATGGTCCTGGAGCGCGCCTGCGACGATCTCCGAAGCGGAGGCCGAGCCGCCGTTGATCAGCACCACCATGGGCACGCCGGCCGCGAGATCGTGGCCGTGGGAATTGAAGCGCTGGACGTCCTCGGCACGGCGGCCGCGCGTCGACACGATTTCGCCGCGGTCGAGGAAGTCGTCCGACACCGCGACGGCCTGGTCGAGGAGGCCGCCCGGATTGTTGCGCAGGTCAAGCACGATGCCCTGGAGATTCTTGCCGAGCTTGTCCTTGAACTTGACCATCGCCGCCTTGACGCCGTCGTCGGTCTGCTCGCTGAACGAGGAGATGCGGATGTAGCCGATGTTGTCGAAGGTCTCCGAGCGCACCGATTGAATCTTGATGGTGGCGCGCTTCAGGCTCACCTCGAAAGGCTGCTCCTTGCCGCGCCGTATCGTGAGCTTGATGGCCGAATTCACCGGCCCGCGCATCTTCTCGACCGCCTCCTCGAGCGTCATGCCTTGGACGGGTTCGTTGTCGAGCTGGATGATGAGATCGCCCGGCTTGAGGCCCGCTTTCGCCGCCGGCGTGTCGTCGATCGGCGAGACGACCTTGACCAGGCCGTTATCCATGGTGACCTCGATGCCGAGTCCGCCGAACTCGCCGCGGGTCTGAATCTGCATGTCGCGGAAGCTTTTGGCGTTCATGTAGCCCGAGTGCGGGTCGAGCGAGGTCAGCATGCCGTTGACCGCGGCCTCGATCAGCTTGTCATCCTCGACCGGCTCGACGTAGTCCTACTTGATCTTCGAGAACACGTCGCCGAAGAGGCTGAGCGCGCGATAGGTGTCGGCGCTGGCGTCCGCGTTGGCGGCGCCGGCGTTCTGGGCCGAGCCCACGTCCCGCGACAGGAGCAAGAGGGCCGCGGCCATGGCAGCCGCCAGCATGAAGTGACGATTCATCCGCTCACCTTACCTTTGTGAAGTGCCAGCCACGGCAATGGGTTGATTGGCCGACCGTTGCGCCGCAACTCCATATACAACTCAGGCTCGCCAGTCTCCTGTTGCCCCATCGCACCTACCGGTTCGCCCGCCAGCACCCACTGGCCGGCGGCGGCGTCGATCTGTGACAAGCCCGCAAGAAGGCTATGATAGCCTTCGCTGTGCTCGATGATCAAGATTTGCCCGTAGCCCCGGAAGGGGCCGGCATACACCACCCGCCCGTCGTAAGGGGCGACGATCTCCGCCCCCTGCCGGGTCTGGATGGTGAGCCCCTTGCTCGTCGTACCGTACGCATCCGCTACGCCGAACTCCTTCGTGATCTTCCCGCGGGCAGGCAGCGTGAGATGGCCCTCGGCCTCGCTGATCGGCCGGATCGGCAACGGCGCTCCCGGCGGGAAGGAGGCCATTTGCTCCTGGCCCGCGGAGCCGTCCGGGGCTGCCCGGGATGGCGGGGTCGGCGGCTTCAACTTGGCAAGTGCGGCCTCGCGCTCCTGGCGCTCGGCCTCGATGCGCGCCATGAGCTCGCGCAGATCCTTGGCTTGGGCCGCGAGCTTGACGATGCGGTCCTCAGCCCCCCTGCGCTCGCCCTCGAGCTGGCGGTAGAGGTCGGCCTTGCGCTCGGCGAGTGCCGCCAGGTGCCGCTGGTTGCCCTCGAGCTGCCGCTTCGCCGCATTGGCCTCCTGCCGCTCTTGCGTGATCTGCTGCCTCACCGCGCGGAGCGTGTCGAGGTCTGCCCGCAGCCTCGCCGCGCGGGCCTCGACGGCGGGAATCGCCGTGCGCAGGAGCAAGGCGCTCCGCACCGTGTCGACCGGGCTCTCGGGCAAGGCGGCGAGGGCCTCGGGCGGATAGAGGGCCAGGCGCTCGAGCGCTGCCAGCGTGAGGGCGAGCCGGCCATGCTGCTCGCGCAGCCTTTGCGTCTTTTCCTTCTCGCTGCTGCGCAACTCGGCGAGCGTGCCCTCGATCCCGCTGAGCTGGTCCTCCTCCTCCTGCGTCGCCTTGGAGGCCTCGATCATCTGCTGGCGCAGCTCAGCAAGCTCGCCGGCGAGAGCGGCCGAGCGCTTGCCAAGATCCGCCGCGCGCGTCTTGCCTTCCTCGAGCGCGTGCTCGACCTGCTCGAGCGACGGCGAGGTACCTTTGCCCGCGGGCTCACCAGCAGCGGCTGGCCCGGCCAAGAGGAGCAGGGCCAGCGCCGCACTCCCCACCCCTCGCTCACGCGGAAGCACGCTTTCCTTCTGTCCGCGCGCCGGCAGCACCCGCGAGAACGAGGTCATGGCCGGTCATGGCCGCAGGCTGCGGCAGCCCCATGAGTGCCAAGATGGTCGGCGCCACGTCGGCGAGGCGGCCGTTTTGCAGCCCCCTCACGGAAGCGGGTCCGTTCACCAGAACGAGCGGCACCGGATTCATGCTATGGGCGGTATGCGGCTGGCCGGTCCGCGGATCGCGCATCTCCTCGAGATTGCCGTGGTCTGCCGTAATGAGGAGGGCGCCGGAAGCGCGCTTGACGGCGGACTCCAAGCGACCGAGGCAATGATCGATGGTTTCCGCCGCCTTGATCGCCGCGGCGAGAATGCCCGTGTGACCGACCATGTCGCCGTTGGCATAATTGACGACGATGAGATCGAAGCTCCCGCCTTCGATCGCCGCCACCAGGCGGTCGGTGACCTCCTCGGCCGACATCTCCGGCTTGAGATCGTAGGTCGCGACCTTGGGCGAGGGCACCAGGATGCGCGCCTCGCCGGGGAAGAGCCTCTCCTCCCCGCCGTTGAAGAAGAAGGTGACGTGCGCGTACTTCTCCGTCTCGGCGATGCGGAGCTGCTTGAGGCCGGCGCGCGCGATGACCTCGCCCAGCGTGTCGGAGAGATCCTGCTGCGGGAAGAGCGCGGGTAGGAAGCGGTTCAGCTCCTTCGAGTACTCGACCAGGCCGAGCGTCGCCGCGAATTTGACCGGGCTCCCCCGCTTGAAGCCGTCGAAGGCGGGATCGAGCAGGGCCGTCAAGATCTGGCGCACGCGATCGGCGCGGAAGTTGCCCATGAGGAGGCCGTCCCCTTGGGCCATGCCGCGGTAGCCGTCGAGAACGCTCGGCTTGACGAACTCGTCCGTCTCGCCGCGCCCATAGGCCGCGGCGATGGCACTCGTCGCGTCCTTAGCGCTCCGCCCTTCGCCCGAGACCAGCGCACGATAGGCGAGCTCCACGCGCTCCCAGCGCTTGTCGCGGTCCATGGCATAGTAGCGCCCGCCGACGGTGCCGAAGCGAACGTTGTCGAGGCCGCCCAAGCGGCGCTCGAAGTCGGCGACGAAGGCGAGAGCGCTCTTGGGCGGGGTATCGCGCCCGTCAAGGAAAGCGTGGACGACGACGGGAACGCCTGCGCCGGCGATGAGGCGGGCAAGGGCGGCGAGCTGGTCCTGGTGCGAATGCACGCCTCCCGGCGAGAGCAGGCCCAAGAGGTGGGCCCGTCCCTGGCTCGCCTTGAGCCTGGCGATGAAGTCGCGCAGGTGCGGGTTCCGGGCGAGCGAGCCGTCGGCCAGCGCCTGGTCGATGCGCGGCAGGTCCTGGGTCACGATGCGGCCGGCCCCGAGGTTCATGTGCCCGACCTCGGAGTTACCCATCTGTCCCGCGGGCAAGCCGACCTCTTGCGCCGAGGCATCGAGGAGTGCCATCGGGCATTCGGCGAGGAGCCGGTTCCACACCGGCATGCGGGCCTGGCAGACCGCATTATCCGCACAGTCGCGGCGGTAGCCCCAGCCGTCAAGCACGCAGAGGACGACCGGGCGGGGGCGCTGCACCTCGCTCATGGCGTCTATATAGGGCAAGGGAGTGCCGGCGAATAGGAAGAATTCCCTCGCCCGCTTGCGGGAGAGGGGCTAAAGGGCGTTAAGCCCGGTGATAAGGGTGCCCCGCCAGGATCTGCTGCGCCCGGTAGAGCTGCTCGGCCAGGAGCCCGCGCACGAGAAGATGGGGCCAGGTCACGCGTCCGAGCGCCAAGACGAGATCGGCGCGCGCAAGGACGGCTTCGGCGAGGCCGTGGGAGCCGCCGATGAGGCAGGCGAGCTCGCCCACCCCTCCGTCCTGCCAGCGGCCGAGTCGGCTTGCGAAAGCTTCGCTGGTGAGGAGCTCGCCGCGCGCGTCAAGCGCCATGAGCTTGGCATCCTTGGGCACGGCGGCGAGCAAGAGCTCGCCCTCCTTGAGCCTCTGCTGGGCCGGCGGGAGCGTGCGGCCGAGCTCGATCTCCTTGAGGCGGAGCGGCCAGGCGAGGCGGGCCGCGTAATGCTCGTAGAGGCGGCGCTCGACGCCGGTGCGCGCGCGGCCGACCGCGGCCAGAAGAATACGCATGGCACCCCAGCTTTCGCGGAGACAAAGCTAACGCCGCAAGCGTCGCACCCGCGACGCCTGCCGCGCGCGGGCCGCGGCCGGCTGCCGTCGCGCTCAGGCGATCAGCTCTACGGCATGCTCGGGTCCGCGGAGCGCTCGTCCCCACATCTTTTCCAGATTGTAGAGCGCCCTGATCTCGGGGCGGAAGAGATGGACGATCACATCGCCGGCGTCGATCAGCACCCAATCGCCTTGTTTGCTGCCCTCGACATGTGCCGTCCTGATTCCGGCGGCCTTGAGCTTCTCCATGAGATGCTCGGCCATTGCGCCCACCTGCCGCTGAGAGGTGCCGCTTGCGACCATCATGAAGTCGGCGATCGTCGACTTGTGCTCGAGGTTGATGATCACCGGGTCGATGGCCTTGTCGTCCTCGAGCGAGCGCTCGATGAGCCGGCAAAGCGCCTCAGCGGGAGTGGACGGCTTTCTCTGGCGTCGTGCTATGGTTGTGCTCTCCTTTCGTTAGGTTGGCGAGGGCGAACGCCGCGTGCCGCCCGGATCGCGCTCGCCGAGGCCCCGTGCAGGGGGATATGGAGAAATACCCATGCCGGCGGCTCCAGCTCGGCGATCCGCTTGGCTTGACGTGGCCGCACGCGGAAACGCCAAAAACGGCGCGCGGCCTTTCCTGCCAACGCCTTAGAAGAATAAGTGGGGCGGTCGAAAACTGCAATGGACAGTTCCGTGAAGATTTTCGGCCAATGCTGCCAGCCGGAGATTTGCCGCAGATTGTCCGCGCCCATGAGCCAGACGAACTTGAGGCGCGGAAAGCGCTGCTTGAGGGCGGCGATGGTGTCCGCGGTAAAGCGCGTGCCGAGGCGGACCTCGAGGTCGCTGACCTTGATGCGAGGGTGGTGTGCCGCCGCGACGGCACTCTGGAAGCGCTCGGCAAAGGGCGCCATGCCGGCGCTCGGCTTGAGCGGGTTCTGGGGCGAGACGAGCCACCAGATTTCCTGCAGCTTCAAGCGCTTGAGCGCAATCAGGCTGATGTGGCGATGGCCGCCGTGCGCGGGGTTGAAGGAGCCGCCCAGAAGGCCGATCCGGCGGCGGCCGAAGTCGGCCGCCAGGTGCGGGCGAAGTGCTTGCGCGGAGCCGGCCATGCGGCGGGGAAGCTTCTCGCTCAGGGGCGAACCTGCCCCGCGCCGCGGACCACGTACTTGAAGCTGGTGAGCTGCTCCGCACCCACCGGCCCGCGCGCGTGGAGCCGGCCCGTGGCAATGCCGATCTCGGCCCCCATGCCGAACTCGCCGCCGTCGGCGAACTGGGTCGAGGCGTTGTGCAGCACGATCGCGCTGTCGACCTCATTGAGGAAGCGCTCGGCCGCCGCCGCGTCCGCGGCGATGATGGCATCCGTGTGGTGCGAGCCGTAGCGGTTGATGTGGGCGATCGCGTCGGCGAGGCCGCCCGTCACCTTGACCGAGATGATCGCGTCCAGATACTCGGTCGACCAGTCGGCCTCGTCGGCAGGGAGGATCGAGCTCACGACGGCGCGCGCCTCGGCGTCGCCGCGCACCTCGCAGCCGGCCGCACTAAGCGCCGCGGCGATGGCGGGCAAATGGCTCTTGGCGATGGTGCGGTCGATCACCAGGCTCTCGGCGGCGCCGCAGACGCCGGTGCGCCGCATCTTGGCGTTCAAGATGATCCGGCGCGCCATCTCGAGCTCGGCCGAGGCGTGCACGTAGACGTGGCAGTTGCCCTCGAGATGGGCGAGCACCGGGATGCGGCTCTCGCGCTGGACCCGCTCGATGAGCGACTTGCCGCCGCGCGGCACGATCACGTCGATGAGGCCGCTCATGGCGAGCATCTCGCCGACGGCCGCGCGCTCGCGCGTGGGTACGAGCTGGATCGCCGCCTCGGGGATGCCGGCCGCGCGCAAGCCTTCGCAAAGACATTCGGCAAGTGCCGTCGAGGAGTGGAAGCTCTCGGCACCGCAGCGCAAGATCGCGGCGTTGCCGGCTTTGAGCGAGAGCCCGGCCGCATCCGCCGTCACGTTGGGCCGCGCCTCGTAGATGATGCCGATGACGCCGAGGGGCGTGCGCACGCGCTCGATATGCAGGCCGTTGGGCCGCTCCCAGGCGGCCATCACTTGGCCCACGGGATCGGGCAGGAGGGCGACGCTCTCGAGCCCGCCCGCGATCGCCTCGAGCCTGGCCTCGTCGAGCAAGAGCCGGTCGAGCAAGGCCGCCTTCGTGTCCTTGCTCCTCGCCTCCGCGAGATCGCGCGCGTTGGCCGCGAGAATCGCCGCCTTGTTCCGGCGCACCGCGGCGGCGGCGGCGTTGAGCGCCTTCTCCTTGAGGGCTGCCGGCGTGCGCGCGAGCTCGAGTGCTGCCGCGCGCGCGCGCGCGCCGATCCCCTGCATGAGGGCATGGAGGTCACCACGCTCGATCGGCTCGACGGCACTCACGGGCTAAATCCTTTGCGCAAGACGGAAATATGACGCCTCCCTCCCTCACCCAGGGAGAGGTGCAAAATTATCTCAGAAACGCGAGGAATGCCAGGGACCGGCAATGAAACTGGAGCGGGCGAGGGATGCACGGATACCCTCAGCTCAGCACCAGATCGTCGCGGTGGATGAGCTCCTCGCGGCCGCGGTAGCCCAGGAGCGCCTCGATCTCGCGGCTCTGGTGGCCCATGATGCGCCGCGCGTCGGCGGCGCCATAGGCCGAGAGCCCGCGCGCGATCTCGCGCCCCTCGCGATCGCAGACGAGGATGGCGTCGCCGCGCTCGAAATTGCCGACGACCGCGACGACGCCTGCGGGGAGCAGGCTCTTGTTGGCCCGGAGTGCGGTCGCCGCCCCGGCATCGACCACGACCGAGCCCGCGGGCTTGAGTGCCGTCGCGATGAGCTGGCGGCGCGCGGTCAGGGGGCTCGTCTGCGGCAGGAACCAGGTGCAGGCCGCACCCTCCTCGAGGATGGTGAGGGGATGGAGCGGCTCGCCCTTGGCGATCACCATGCGGCAGCCCGCACTCATGGCGATCTTGGCGGCGGCGAGCTTGGTCGGCATGCCGCCCGAGCTGTAGCCCGGGCGCGCGGCTGCCGCCATCGCCTCGATCTCCGGCGAGAGCTCGCGCACGATCGGAATGCGCTCTGCGGATTTATCGCGCCGGGGGTCGGCGGTATAGAGGCCGTCGATGTCGGAAAGCAGGATCAGCGTATCGGCACTCGCCATCTGGGCCACGCGCGCGGCGAGACGGTCGTTGTCGCCGAAGCGAATCTCCTCGGTCGCCACCGTGTCGTTCTCGTTGATGACGGGGACGGCACCGAGGCGGAGGAGGGCCGCCAGCGTATTGCGCGCGTTCAAGTGCTGGCGCCACTCCTCGGTGTCGCGCAGCGTGAGGAGGATTTGGGAGATCACGAAGCCGTAGCGCGCGAAGCTCTCCTGATAGGCGTGTGCCAGCCCGATCTGGCCGACCGCGGCGGCGGCCTGCTGCTCCTCGAGCGTGAGCTTGCGCTTGCGGCCGGTGAGGCCGAGCTGGCGGCGGCCAAGCGCGATGGCGCCCGAGGAGACGATGAGCGCCTCCTGGCCGCGCGCCTTGAGCCGAGCCACGTCGTCGGCGAGCGATGCGAGCCAGGCGCTGCGGAGCTCGCCCGTCGCCTCGTCGACGAGAAGGGCCGAGCCGATCTTGACGACGAGGCGCTTGGCATCCTCGAGGCGCTGGCGCTCGTCCGCATTCATGCCGGCAGCTCCCGCTCGATCGGGTGCAGCGCCCCTCTTTCGGCGCTGCGGCTTGCGCGGATCGCCCCCAGCAAGAGGCCGAGGGCTTCTTTCACGCCGGTGCCGGCGACCCCCGAGAGCGGGATCACCTTCTTCCTGGCGGCGCGCGCAAGGGCCGCGCGCTTCGTTTTGATCTCGGCGGCGGTGAGCGCGTCGCACTTGTTGAGGGCCAGGATCTCCGGCTTTCTCGCGAGCGCCTCGGCATAGAGCTTGAGCTCCCGGCGCACGGTGCGGTAGGCGCCGGCCACGTCCGCGACCGTGCCGTCGACGAGATGGAGGAGGACGCTGCAGCGTTCGATGTGGCCGAGGAAGCGCGTGCCGCGCCCGCGGCCCTCGTGAGCGCCCTCGATCAGGCCGGGGATGTCGGCAAGCACGAACTCCTCCTCGCCCAGGCGCACGACGCCGAGGTGAGGGGCAAGCGTGGTGAAGGGGTATTCGGCGATCTTGGGCCGCGCGCGCGAGACCGCAGCGAGGAGGGTCGATTTGCCTGCGTTCGGCAGGCCGACGAGCCCGGCATCCGCGATCAGCTTGAGGCGCAGCCAGACCCAGCGCTCCTCGCCCGGCCAGCCCGGATCGGCGCGGCGGGGTGCCTGATTGGTCGAGCTCTTGTAGTGCGCGTTGCCGAAGCCGCCCTCGCCCCCCTTGCACAGCACGACGGACTGGCCCGGGGCCACGAGATCGGCAATGAGCGTCGCCTTGTCCGCGTCCAGGATCTGGGTGCCGGCGGGGACCTTGAGGACCACGTCCTTGCCCTTGCGGCCTGAGCGGTTGTCGCCGGCGCCGCCGCGGCCGCGCTCGGCCTTGAAATGCTGTTGATAGCGGTAGTCGATGAGCGTGTTGAGGCCTTCGCTCGCGGTGACGATGACGTTGCCGCCGCGCCCGCCGTCCCCACCATCGGGGCCGCCGAACTCGATGAACTTCTCGCGCCGGAAGGCGATACAGCCCTGTCCGCCGTCCCCGCTCTTCACGTAGATCTTCGCTTCGTCGAGAAACTTCATGGCCGCTTGCGCAAATCCGCGTTGCAGCCCGGCTGCTGCAACGAAAACGGGGGAATGGCCAGCCATTCCCCCGGACGCCGCCGCCCCGGCATGGGGAGGCGCTTAGCCGGCCGGCTTCACCGACACGTAGGTGCGGCCCGCACTGCTCGCCTTGAACTCGACATGGCCCTCGGCGCGCGCGAAGAGCGTGTGGTCGCGACCCATGCCGACGTTATGGCCGGGGTGGAACTTCGTACCCCGCTGGCGCACGAGAATGTTGCCCGGGATGACGATCTCGCCGCCGAACTTCTTGACGCCGAGCCGCCGGCCCGCGGTGTCGCGGCCGTTGCGGGAGCTGCCGCCCGCTTTCTTGTGGGCCATGGCATCCTTCTCCTAGCGCTTGCCCGGCTTCGGCTTGCTGCCCGCTTTGGGCTTGGCCGCGGGCTTGGGCTTGGCCGGGCTCTTCTTGGCAGCATGGGCCGCGGCCGTCTTGGCGGCGGGCTTCTTCGGGGCGGCGGCTGGCCGCTTGGGTGCAGCCGCCTTCTTGGCTGCAGCCGCTTTCTTGGCTGTCTTGGCGGCACTCTCTCGCTTGGGTACTGCCTTCGCCGCGGCAGGTGCCGGTGCCTGCACCTCCGCCGCTGGCGCCCGCGCGGCGCTGGCCGGGGTAATTTCCTCCACCTTGGCCGGTGCCGCCTTACGCACGCTTCCCGCCGGCAGAATCTCGCCGATGCGCAGCACCGTGAGATATTGGCGATGGCCCCTCTTGCGCCGGTAGTTGTGCCGGCGCTTCTTCTTGAAGACCAGCACGGTGTCGTCGCGCATCTGCTCGAGCACGGTCGCCGTCACCACGGCACCGGCGAGGCGCGGCAAGCCGACTTGCAGAGGGGCACTCTCGCCGGCGAGCATCAACACCTCGTCGAGCTCGACCAAGGCCCCCGCCTCGGCAGGCAGCTTCTCGACCCGGATGACGTCGCCGGGGGCAACCCGATATTGCTTACCGCCGGTCTTGACGACTGCGTACATGGGGCAGACCAAAAAGCGCACATGAAACTACGCGCACGGAAGCCCCTGGCCCCCGTGCGCAGCGAGCCGGCACTATAGCCATGGCGAGGCGAGTGTCAAGGCTTTGCGCCGGATTCGCCAGGCGAGGTCCGGGGCCGCGGCGCGCCGAATTTGCGCCAGGTGCCCCGCACTTGGGCGAGGCGGTCGGCAAGGATCGAAAGCGCCTGCGGATTGCGCGAGATCGTGCTGTGCGCACCCTCCACCTCGATGTTCTCGGCGCAGGCGCTCTCGTCGTTGAGGCAGCTCTCCCAGGCGACGATGCCGTCGCGCCGCGTGAAGATGGCGCTCGTCGGTACGGGCGGCGGCAGTGCCAAGCCCGGCACAAGGTGCTGAAAGGTGCGTGCGTGCCGCGCCGTGGCGAGGCGAAAGGGGAGCTCGAGGTTGCTTGCGGTCGGCAAGCGGAACGGGCTGCAAAGCGTCACCACTTGGCGCACGCACGCGGGCTCACGCCTGGCGGCCTCGCGGGCGAGGATGCCGCCCAAGCTGATGCCGACGAGGCTGAGTTTCTCGGCGTGCCGGCGGCAAAGCGACGCCACCATCTCGGCGCTCCTTGCCAGCACCGCGTCGCTTGGAGCGAGCAGGCGGCCAGCGCCCCAACCGTGGGCGCGGTAGCCGAGCACGGTGAGATAGTCGCGCATGGGTCGCGTCATGGCGTCGGAGTGGAGGAAAGGCGGGAAGACGAGGACCGGATGGCCGTCGCCCCGCGGCACGTCCGGCCCGGGCGGTGGCGGGAGGGGATCGAAGAGAAAGGCGGCGAGCTCGCCCAAAAGAAGGCGAAGGGAGGGCCGGCGGAGGCCTCCGCTGCGGGCGAAGATGGGCGTCTGGACTGCAGGTATGGATTTCTCTCCCAAGGCCTCGGCGCTGCCCTGCCCTTCAAGAGGCATGGGTTTCGGGCGCTCCGACATGGCGGATTTTCCTCGTCTGCCCGCGGCCAAGCCGCGGCAGCCCGAGCCTAGCACGGCCGCGTTTGTGCACGGGAGAGGCACGGTTGCCGAGCGCCGGCCCCTTACGCTAGTCTCGCCCGCTCTCGTGCGCCCGACCCGGGAGCCCGCGGTGTCCTTGCTGGTCCTTGCGCGCCGGCCGATATTTCCCCTTGCGGAGGGGTGCCAGAGTGGTCGATCGGGGCGGTCTCGAAAACCGTTGTACCCGCAAGGGTACCGTGGGTTCGAATCCCACCCCCTCCGCCACTTCAGAACAGAACTGCGAACGCCGGGCGTAGCCGATCTTACGCCCGAGGCGGCGGCGAGGGTTCTGAGCAGGTCGCCCTTCGATCCCATGATGCGGACCTCGCCGTCAGCGACTTCGACGCGCTGGGCGAGCGCACGGAGATGGTCGCGGCGGTAGCCGCCACCGTCGATCCTGATCCGCTCTCGCGCCGTCCTGGCGAATTTCTCGACCATGGCGGGCGTGATGGCCTGCTGCCCGGCGCTTTCCGCCATGGCGTGGGCGCGGTCGGCGTCGGCCTGGGCCTGATCGCGGATGGCCTTCAGGCCGGCGATGCGCTCCTTCAGCGCCAGGTCGTCCAGGTCGGCGACGCCGGACTCGATGGCGTCATAGAGCCGTTTGAGCCGTAGGCCGGTCTCGGCGGCGCGCTTATTCAGTTCCGCGACATGCTCGCGGCGGCGTTCGGTGCGCTCCTGGCGGCGGTCGAGCACCGAAGCCAGCACTTCTTCGAGGCGTTCGGGCTGTAGCAGCCGGTCCGCGATGTGCTCAGCGACGAGGTTATCCAGCTTCTCCATCGGGATTGAGCGGCCCTTACAGCCGGTCTCGCCCTGCCGAGCCTTGATCGAACATGTGTAGTAGCGATATTGGCCGCCCTTCCCGGTGCGGAGCGTCATCGCGCCGCCGCAGTGAGCGCAGAAGCAGATGCCGGTAAGGAGGGTGGGGCCGCTCACGACGCGGGCGGGCGTCACCTTCGGATTGCGCGCGCGCAGATGCGCCTGTACGGCATCGAACGTCGCTTGCTCGATGATCCGCGGCACCGCGACCGTCACGATCTCGCCAGCGGGTTTCAGCGCCTTGGTCTTGGACCGCTTGTTGAATTCGTGCTCGCCGATATAGGTCTTGCGGGTCAGAATGCGGTGAACCTGTCCGATGCCCCAGCGCCCGCCGTCGCGGGTGAAGATGCGATGACGGTTGAGATAGGCGGCGATATTCTTGACGCCCATCGCGCCGGACATGCCATCGCCCTCCAGGGCAAGGCGGTAGATGAGCCGCACGGTATCCGCGTGCAGCGAGTCGATCTCCAGCTTCTTCTTGACCTTTGCGCCGCGCTGCTCCGCCGCGACGACGCGGTAGCCGATGGGCGGCAGCGAGCCGTTCCAGAAGCCCTGCCGCGCATTCTCTTTCAACGCACGGAGCACATGCTTGGCGTTCTCCTTGGACTGGTATTCGTCGAACAGCGCCATGATCTGCCGCATCATGACGTGCATGGGATCGTCGCCCATTTCCTGGGTGATCGAGACCAGCTTGACGCCGTTCTTCGCCAGTTTGCGGACGTAGAATTCCAGTTCGAAATGGTCGCGGAAGAAGCGGCTGAACGAATGGACGATCACCACGTCAAAAGGCGCGGGCTTGCTCGTGCCCGCCTCGATCATGCGTTGGAATTCCGGGCGGCGGTCGTTGGTGGCGGACGCGCCGGGTTCGACGTAAGTCTCCGCGAGCTGATAGCCGCGAGACTGGCAATACGCCTC